>Ga0209577_10000733_pt1 | contig 32708 bp, 27 predicted proteins | sample GraSoiAngelo_109_FD_185874 | JGI IMG/M metagenome (GOLD analysis project Ga0209577, IMG submission 185874) | Grasslands soil microbial communities from the Angelo Coastal Reserve, California, USA - 14_0903_12_20cm (SPAdes) (version 2) | ecosystem: Environmental > Terrestrial > Soil > Grasslands... | reverse complement strand
CGGCGTAAAGAAATGATGAATGCGGAATGCTGAATGATGAATGGAGAGCAAGCGGTCTTTCATTCATCACTCAGCACTCCGCATTCATCATTCCTTAGAGCGCGTCAGGGTGCTCGGCGACCTCTTCCATCACACGACTGCGCGAGCGTAACGTGACGATGGCGACGCCCGAGAAGATAAAGGCCGCCGCGACCCAGTTGCGCATGCCCCAGCGCTCCGACGCGCCGAGGACGAGCGGCGCGACGGCGAAGGCGACGAGCGGCTGGAGGTAGATGTAAACCGCGACTGTGCTCGGCGCGACGCGTTCGAGCGCCCACGCGTTGAGGTAGTAAGCGCCGACCGTGAGGACGAGGATGATGTAGGCGACCGCGAGCCAGATCGTCCAGCCCAACGGCTGCGGCGGGACTTGCGAGAGGTAATAGCCGCCGACGGGCACGCAGGCCAGGCAGCCGAAGAGGAAGACCCAGGTCATCGCCGCGAGCGCGCCGTAGCGCCGGAACACGTCCTGCGAGACGGCGATGTATGCTCCGTAGGCCACGGTGTTGGCGACGAGCAGGAAGTTGCCGATGGTCTTGTCGCCTGAGAAGTCCGCGCGCAAGGGATCAATCAGATAGACGACACCGGCGGCGGCGACGAGAGTTCCGACGGCGGCGCGCGTCGTGATCTTCTCGTAACCGAGGAACGTACTGACGAGCAACGTGAAGACGGGGATGGTCGTGCTCAGGAGCGCCGCGTTGACGGCGGTCGAGAGCGCGAGACCTTTGACGTAAAGGAACTGGTTGAGGACGACGCCGAGCAGGCTGTAGAGGGCGAGGCGGGCGAGGTCTCCGCGGCGTGGGATGACGAGACGGCCACGCAGCCTCAGCAGGAGAAAGAAGGCCGCGGCAGCGCCCGCGACGCGGATGGCGACGAGGCCGGTGCTCGGCAGGGCGCGCAGCGCCACCTTGCCGACGATGGGCCACGTGCCGAAGATGATCTGCACCGCGACGAGCGCGAAGTGCGGCTCAATCCCGTTCTTCCTGTTCGCGACCGCTCTGCTCAACTCTCGACCCGGAAATTTCAAACCGCGGAGGGGCGCTTTAACTGTACGAGCCGGCACGCGCTCCCGTGCCCTCGCCGGTCTCCGCCGGGCCTTCGCCTTCTTGCGGGGCGCTCGCGTCGGGCGCGGACGAGCCTGTGTCCTGGCCCTCGACGGTTTGGCCGTGCTGCGCGCCGTATTCCTGGCTCTCGGCGTCTGTGGTGACGTTGGCGGGCGTCTCTTCCGGTTTGTTCGTGCTCATCGTCTTCCCCGTGAACAAGATTTAAGCGAGCAGGTAGAGCGGGTTCTCCAGAATCTTCTTGAAGGTCTGGAGGAACTTCGAGCCGGTCGCGCCGTCAACGACGCGGTGGTCGCAGGACATCGTGACGCGCATCAGTTGGCGGACGACGACCTCGCCGTCGCGGACGACCGCGCGGGGCGTCATCGCGCCGACGGCGAGGATGGCGGCCTCCGGCGGGTTGATGACCGCCGTGAACTCGTCTATGCCGAACATGCCGAGGTTGCTGATGGAGAAGGTCGCGCCGGTGTACTCTTCGGGCTTGAGCTTGCGGCTGCGCGCGCGCTCGGCCAGCCCGCGCACCTCGCGGGCGATCTGGCCGACCGACTTCGAGTTCGCCCCGCGCACCACGGGCGTTATCAGCCCGTCCTCGATGGCGACGGCGACGCCGATGTCGGCGCGCTCGAAGTAGCGAAGCGTCTTCTCCTGGAAGGAGGCATTGACCGAAGGGTGCTGCATGAGCGCGACCGCCGCGACCTTGATGATGAGGTCGTTGAGGCTGATCTTGTTTTCGGGATCGAGTTCGTTCAACTGGCGGCGCACCTCCGCCGCCCTGTCCATCTCGACCTCGGTCGTCAGGAAGAAGTGCGGGACGGGGCCGATGGAGGTGACGAGGCGTCGCGCAATCGTCGCCCGCATCGTCGTCACAGGCTCTTCGTGATAAGGCGCAGCGCCTTCGACTGTTGGCGTGAACGACGGCGCGGCGGCGGGCGGCGGCGGCTGTGCGGGCGCTTGCGCGGCGCGCGCCTCGACTTGCGGCGCGGCGGGTTGAGGTTGCTGCTGTGCCGCCTTCAACGCCTCCTCGATGTCGCGCTTCACGATGCGACCGCCGGGGCCGCTCCCCGCGAGGTTGTCGAGTTTGATGCCCGCCTCGGCGGCCATGCGCGCCGCGATGGGCGAGACGATGAGGCGTCCCGTCTGCGCACGCCTACCGTTGCCCGCCGGCTCCGCGCCGGCCTGCGGCTGAGCCGCGGCGGGCTGTGCAGCTTTGCCCGCGCCTGGAGCGCCCGCCTGCGGCGCGGACGGAGCGCCGCCCACGTCGCCCTTGAGCGGCTGCCCTTCGACCGTGGCCCGCGTGCGGTCGCCGCCGGGGACGACGCCCGCCAACTCGTCCGGCGCTCCGTAGGCGCGGCCTTCCGTCGAGTCTTCGATTCGCTCTTTCTTCTCGGCTTGCGCCGCGCCGGACGCGGCTTCGGAGACGATGCCGGAGATGTCTTCGTCGGGCTGGCCGATGATGGCGATGATCGCGCCCAAGGGAACTGTCTCGCCCTCTTTGACAAGAATCTTCCGGAGCACGCCCTCGGCGAGCGCCTGCGCCTCCATCGTCGCCTTGTCGGTGTCCACCTCGGCCAGAGGCTCGCCGACGCTCACCTTGTCGCCCTCTTTCTTTAGCCAGCGCGAGAGCTGCCCCTCCTCCATCGTCGGCGACAGCTTCGGCATCACGACTTGCGTTGCCATTCTTCACCTCAGTAGTCAGTAGCCAGTAGTCAGTAGCCAGTAGTTTTGAGCGCCTCGTCAGTCGAATGGTTATTGCCAGCAAGCAGAAGGAGAGAAGTTGCTTTCCTACTGACTACTGGCTACTGGCTACTGACTACTTACAAGTACGCCACTTCGCGCACGGCTTTGACGATGCGCTCCACGTCTGGGAGCGCGAGCCGCTCAAGGTTCTTGGCGTAGGGCATGGGCGCGTCCGCGCCGGAGACACGACGGACGGGGGCGTCCAAGTAGTCGAAGGCGCGCTCCATGATCTGCGCGCTGATCTCGGCGGCCACGCCGCAGAAGGCGTGCGACTCCTCCGCGATGACGACGCGGTTCGTCTTCTTCACCGAACTGATAATCGTCTCGATGTCGAGCGGGCGGATGGTGCGCGGGTCAATGACCTCGACCGAGACGCCCTGCTTCTCCAACTCCTCGGCGGCTTTCAAAGCGAGCGGCACGGTCATCGAGCGCGCGACGATGGTCGCGTCCGTGCCCTCGCGCTTCACGTCGGCCTGGCCGAGCGGGACGAGGAAATCTTCCGCGTCGGGGACTTCGCCCTTGTTGCCGTACATGCGCTCCTGTTCGAGGAAGATGACGGGGTCGTCGTCGCGTATGGCGCTCTTCAGAAGTCCTTTGGCGTCCGCAGGCGTCGAAGGCATCACGACCTTGAGGCCGGGGAAGTGGGCGTACCAGGATTCGAGCGCCTGCGAGTGCTGCGAGGAGACCTGGAAGGCCGAGCCGTTCGGCCCGCGAAAGACGATGGGGATTTTGAACTGTCCGCCCGACATGTAGCGCATCTTCGCCGCCGAGTTGATGATCTGGTCGGTGGCGAGGATGGAGAAGTTGAAGGTCATGAACTCGATGATCGGTCGCAGGCCCGCCATCGCCGCGCCGACGCCGAGGCCCGCAAACCCCAGCTCCGTGATCGGCGAATCTATCACGCGCTTCTCGCCGAATTCTTCGAGCAGACCCTTCGAGACTTTGTACGCGCCCTGATAGGCCGCGACCTCCTCGCCCATCAGGAAGACGCCCCCGTCGCGCTGCATCTCCTCGCGCATCGCCTGGTTGAGCGCCTCGCGCATGGTTATCACTGCCATTCGGCAAACCTCCGGTTTGCGTAAACCGTGAACCGTAAACCGTGACAAGAGGAAACTGGCTTCCTCTTGTCACGGTTTACGGTTCACGGTTTACGGCTTTGTCGCGTAGATGTCCGTGTAAAGCTCTTCGCGCGCCGGCTCCGGGCTTGAGTCGGCGAACTTGACGGCGCGCTCGACCTCCGTGCGGACGCGGTCTTCGATCTCCTTGAGGCCCGCGTCGTCAAGCACGCGCTTCTCGCGGAGGTTGCTGCTGAAGACCTTGATCGGGTCGCGCTCCTGGTAGCGCTCGATCTCGGCGCGGGTGCGGTAGTGGCCGGGGTCGGACATCGAGTGGCCCATGAAGCGGTAGGTGCGCACTTCGAGGAGCGAGGGCAAGCTGTCCTTGCGCGCGCGCTCGATGGCGCGCTCGGTCGCGGCGCGCACGGCGAGCACATCCATGCCGTCAACGAACTCGGAGGCCAGGCCGTAGGCGCAAGCCTTCTGCGACACGTCCGATTGCGACATCGCGCGCTTCAGCGAAGTGCCCATGCCGTACTGGTTGTTCTCGCAGACGTAGATGCAGGGCAGCTTCCAGAGCTGCGCCATGTTCAGAGACTCGTGGAACGCGCCCTGGTTGACCGCCGCCTCGCCGAAATAGCAGAGCGTGACCTGATCCGTGCCGCGGTACTTCGACGCGAAGGCGACGCCCGTCGCGAGCGGGATTTGACCGCCGACGATTGCGTGGCCGCCGAGGAAATTCTTGTCCGCGTCGAAGAGGTGCATCGAGCCGCCTTTGCCCGCCGAGCAGCCGCCAGCCTTGCCGAACAGCTCCGCCATCACCTCGTCTGGCGAAGTCCCCATGACGAGCGCGTGGCCGTGGTCGCGGTAGCTCGTGAGCACGTAGTCGTCGGGGCGTATGGCCGAGACGGAGCCGACGGCGACGGCCTCCTGCCCGATGTAGAGGTGGCAGAAGCCTCCGATCTTGCCGAGCGTGTAGGCTTCGGCGGCCTTCTCCTCGAAGCGGCGGATGAGAACCATCTGGTAGAGCATGCGCAGCAGCGTCTCGTTGTCAACCTCTTCGATGTGCCTGTGCTGCTCTTGCCGGCGCTGCTCGTGCTCCTCGCGCAACTCGGTGGCGTCTATGCGGTCTGTGTCGTCGCGCTCCACGACGCCGGTGCTGCTCGAAGAGCTGTCCGACTGCGTGCGCGGCTTCATCGGGATGACTTTGAGTTCACTCATAATGAAAATCTTTGCGCGCCTGGCGTGCGCGTCCCGGTGACGCCGCACGCACAGGGGCGGCGGCGTGTGGCGTCCGGCGAATTGCTGTGCTCAGTTGTGACGCGGTGGATTATACGCGAGTTCGACGCCCGCGGCAAAAACGCGCAACAGGAGAGACAAAACGGCGCGCGGTTGCGTGAGCCAGCAGCCGCGCGCCGAAGAGGATTTTTTTACGAGAGAGCCGTGCCCGGCCTCGTCACCTGTAAGCGTCTATGGAGACGACGGACGGGGAGGAGCCGTGCGAGATTTTCCGGGCGTGCTTGTTGCGCTGCATGTTCTGCGTCGCCGCGAGAAGAAGGTCGTCGGCGGTCTCGCCCGCTTCGGGGTAGCAGCCGACGCCGACGCTGACCGTGACCTGCACCGCGCGCCCGGTCTTCACGCGGAACTTGTGCGACTCGACCGCCGCGCGCACGCGCTCGGCCACAGCCGCGGCTTCCACGTCGGTCGCCGACGGCAGGACGGCGACGAACTCGTCGCCCGCGTAGCGCGAGAGCATGTCCATCTGCCGGAGCTGGCCTCTGATGACCGTCGCCACCGACGCGAGCAGGCGGTCGCCGACGCCGTGGCCCAGCTCTTCATTGACCAGGCGGAAGTCGTCCAGGTCAACGCTGAGCAGGGCCAGAGGCCCACGCCCCGTGCGCTGGCACTCGGCGACGCGCTGGTCGAGCAGGAGGCGCAGGGCGCGCGCGTTCGGGAGTTCCGTGACCGTGTCGGTGAGCGCGCTCTCCTTCGTCCGCTCATGCGTGAGGGCGTTGCCGAGCGCGCTCGAAGCGTGGAGGCAGACCGATTCGAGCAGGCGCAACTGATCGGCGGTGTACGCCGCGTCCGTCTTCGAGTAGAGCGTGATCGCGCCGAACGCGCCGTCCTCGCGGACGAGCGGCGCGGAGAGGACGCCGCGGACGCCCGAAGCGATCTCGTCGGGCACGCCGCGCATGTCCAACTCCGGGTGGGCGGCGCACATCGGGCGCGCGTTGGCGATGACCCAGCCGGTTATCCCGTCGCCGACAGGGACTGAGCGGCGCGCGAAGAACCCCGCGTTCTCGCCCGCGGCCTGAACCGGCGCGGCGCGTCCCGTCCTCTCCTCGACGGCGAAGATGACGCAGGTGTCGAAGGGCACAATCGCGCGCAGCCTCGCCGCGACGAGCGCGGCGGTGTCCTGTAGGTTCAGCGACGCGCCGACGGCCTGCGCGAACTCGTGTAGGGCGAAGACCTCGCGCTGCGCGTCGGCAATCGAGCGGAAGCCGGACGAGTTGTCGGCGGTGCGCTCGTCAGCGGCGGCGTCTCTGTTTTGTAGTGTCTCGCCCGCGGCGGTCTCCTTCGCCGGCTGCACTTGTTCGCCGATGTCCTGCGGCGACAACAGGCTGTCGAAGCGGTCTATGTGCTCGACGAACACCCGGACGGCCAAGGGGTCGAAAGCCTTGCCCGCCATCCGACGCAGAAGCGCCAGCGACTCCTCGCGGCTCATGCCGGCGCGGTAGGGGCGGTCGCAGCGGGTCGAGTCGTAAAAGTCAACGACCGAGATGATGCGCGCCACGAGCGGAATCTGCTCGCCCTTCAGTCCCGCGGGGTAGCCCGCGCCGTCCCAACGTTCGTGGTGGAAGCGGACGATCTCCTCGACCGGGTAAGGGAAGTTGACGCGGCGGATGATACTGCCGCCGACCTGGGCGTGAACCTTCATCTTCTCGAACTCGGCTGCGGTCAGGCGGCCCGGCTTGTTGAGGATGTAATCGGGCACGGCGAGCTTGCCGATGTCGTGCAGGAGCGCGCCCGCCTTCAGCGCTTCGAGTTCTGCCGGGCTGACGCCCAAGAGCTTGCCGAGTTCGGCGGCATAGACGCGCGTCCGGCGGACATGGCCCTGCGAGGTCTGATCCTTCGCGTCAATCGCGATGGCGAGGGACTCGATTGTCTGCGCGTGCAGGTCTGCGACCTCCCGCGCGCGCCGCAAAGCTTCGTCGCCCGCGCGCCGCGCCTCCTCGAAGCGCCGCTCGTGGAAGCGTGAGAAGAAGAAGAGGAGCGCGCAAAACAGAAGGCCCGCCGACAAAAGCAGTCCGCCGCACCACCAGAAAAAGTTCCCGCCGTCGGCGAAAAGGCTTATCAGGTAAACGGACGCGCCCGCCGCCGTCAAGACCAAGAAGGCCGAGAGGGGGACGAGCAGTTTCGATTTATCGGAGGGCATATGGGCGGATTTTGAAAAATTTGAAGACCGGATTCGGTGCGAAGTCAAAAACAGGCTGGTCAAAAGGTGGGCGGGGACGAGGCTTTGGCCGACCACATCGGCAATAACAAAAATATCCGTTTAGCTCTCGCGCAGTCAAGGGAAAAGAGCGCCCCGCGAGACCTTCATCCTGTCGCACGGGTTTTTGAGTGGTTTTGCGGGGATTTTCGCCCCCGTCGGGCGCGCTAAACTTAATTGTCAGCTTGAACTATAGGCCTCCCGGTGTGTTATACTCCACGACCGTTTGGACGGATATTTCGCGTAAAAGCAGTCCGGCTTTGCAGTGATTTTTACCGTCACCCCTCGGCGTAAAATCTTTTGAGCGGCTCTGACGTTTGGAAAAAAAATCGTATAATTCCGGCTGTTCTTGTGCTAAATTGCGCCGAAAGTTTGAAGGCGCAGTCCGTTGGGGAAGTACGCGCGTCACTCCTCTGGTTTGAGAAGCGCGCACCCGTTGGGCGTGTCGTGAGATACAGCCCGGCGTCCCCCGTCTGCTTTTTTTGACGGGAGGTTAACGCTCAACGGTCGCCGGATAGCGCGCGCTTCTTATTCGAGGTGGCGGCGTGGGCGCTGCAAGCCGTCACGAGGGCGTCGGCCTGGCTGCCCGTTTCGCCGGCCCGACACTTTAATGGCACGCTCTTTAGGCTGCGCCTCCCGCGAAGCGGCTGTTTCGCTTCAAAGGCGAGGCGCGTCAGTAACCCGAATCATTGACCAGAGCTGCCGCGGAAACGCCGCGGCGTGACCGCGCCCGCGCAGCTCCCCAACAATCTGACCCCACGGGGTACAGGAGGAAACTCGATGCGAAGAACTTTGGCACTTCTGACTCTCCTCGCCGTCGCCAGCTTTTGGACGGCCTGCTCGCCCGCGGATAACACCAACGGCAACGCGAATATGAATGCCACGACGAACATGAACGCCACGTCGAACACCAACATGGCGATGAATACTAACGCTGCGAGCAGCAACATGAACGGCGGTAATGTTAGCGTGAGCAACGCCAACGTGACGATCACGGGCAACGCCAACGTGGCCGTCAACGCGAACGCGCACGCGAACACCAACATGCACGCGAACGCGAACACCAACATGCACGCCAACACCAACACCAAGAACGCGAATCATTAATCGTTCGGTGCTGTCACCAGTCGGTTCGAGGGGCGCGCCGTGGTTCGGGCGCGCCCTTCACTTTCTCTCTCACGGTCTCGAACCGCAGCGCGGGGGCCACAGGTGAGCGCGAACGACCCGTCCGCCAGAATCGAGTGGCGCTTCGTCGCCGACGCCGCACAACTGCAAGAGGCCATCGCGACGCTCGGCGGTTGCGCGGTCGTCGGACTCGACACGGAGACATACTGGGACGTGGGGGCGGGTCGCAACCGGGTCTCGCTCGTCCAGGTCGCGCCGCCGACCGGCCCGGTGCTGGTGGCGGACGTGCTCGACGCCGGCGTCGAGCCGCTGAGGCCGCTCCTCGAATCGCCTGAAGTGAAGATGGTCGCGCACAACGCGCGCTTCGACGAGGCCGTATTGCGCGAGGCGGGCGTCCGCGCGGGCGGGCTGATAGACACGCTCCGCATGTCCCGCATGGCGCTCACCCTCGGCTCGCACAGCCTCGCGGCCCTCTCCGAACACCTGTTCGGCCTGCCCCTCGACAAGAGGTTTCAAAAATCAAACTGGCGGCGTCGCCCGCTCACGCGCGCGCAGATCGAGTACGCGGCCCTGGACGCGCGGGTAGCGTTGATGGTTTACGAAGAGCTGCGGCGGCTGCTCGCCGGGCAGGGGCGGCTTGAGTCGGCCCTGCTCGCGTCGGAGATCGTGTCCTCGGAGTCGGCGGGGCCGCGCCGGGCCCGACAGAAGAGGGCAGCCCCCGTCCCCGAAATCGTCCTCACGCCGGAAGAGAAGCGCGTCGTCGCGTGCCTGAAGAAGTGGAGGCTTGAGCGCGCGAACGCGGGGCGCGTGCCCGCCTACATGATCTGCCCTGACAGGACGCTCGAACACCTCGCCCGCGCGCGCCCCGCCACGCTCGAAGCCCTCGCAGCGATCTACGGACTCGGCGAGTCGAAGATAAAAAACTTCGGCGAGGAATTGCTTCAGGCGCTTAGTGACGCGTCCGGCTGAGTCGCCTCGTCGGAGAGTTGAGCGGCCAGTTCTTCGTGTGTGTTGACCGGCTGCCGGCAAGTGTAATTCTCGCAGACGTAGGCGGCGGCCCTTCCTTTAATGGCGTGCCTGTCGCGGAGCAGAGGGAGAAGCTCGGAGGCGCGCTCGTCGCCTTCGGAAGCCTGCGCGACGACTTTATTAGGCAGGTAGCGACTCCAAATCTCACGCGCGAGCGAGCGCGCGTCTCCGTCCTCCGGTAATGAGATGAGGGCAATCTCCTTCGGCTTCGAGAGGTGGAAGTCGAACGCGCCGAGCGCGTAGCCGAAGGCCGAGGGGTAGCGCTCGACCGCGTCGCGCACCAAGCGGAGGACGTTGACGGCCTTCCGCTTGTAGTCTTCGCTTCCAGTCAGTGCGGAAAGCCGCAGCAGTGATTCGACGGCCACCGAGTTGCCCGAAGGAGTGGCGTTGTCGAAGTAGTCCTTTTGGCGGACGATCAGGCGCTCGCCGCTCCTTCCGTTGTAGAAGAAGCCGCCCTCCTCTTCGTCCCAGAACTCCCCGATCATCTTGTCGGTCAGGCGCAAGGCCGCTTCGAGCCAACCCAGCGTCCCCGTGGTCTCGAAGAGCGTGACGAGGCCGGAGACGACGAACGCGTAGTCGTCGAGGAAGCCCGCGTGCTTGGCCCGCCCGTCCTTGTAAACGTGCAGGAGTAGTCCATCCGCAGTCAGGCTCTCGTTGATGAATCGCGCGCTCCCCTCGGCGATTTCACGATAGTCTTCGCGCTCAAGCACGACGGCGGCCTCCGCGAAGCTTTCGAGCATCAGCCCGTTCCAGGCGGTGATGACTTTCTCGTCGCGCGCCGGCTTGACGCGGCTCTCACGAGCCTCGAATAAAATTCGGCGACCACGCTCGACGGCCTCCGTCAATTTCTCTGTAGTAACATTCAACTCGCGCGCAACTTCGTCCGCGGGCCGCGCGACGTGAAGAATGTTTTTCTCCTCGAAGTTCCCGCCCTCCGTGACGCCGTAGTACGCGCAGAAGAGGCGCGCGTCGTCAGCGCCCAGGAGCTTCTCGACCTCCGCCTTGTCCCAGACGAAGAACTTGCCCTCGACGCCTTCGGAATCGGCGTCCTGCGTCGAGTAGAAAGCGCCGGAGCTGTCCGTCATCTCGCGGGCGACGTAGTCGAGCGTCTCCTCGACGACGCGGCGGAAAGATTCGTCGCCCGTTGCCTGGTAGGCGTGCAGGTAGAGGCGCGCGAGGAGCGCGTTGTCGTAGAGCATCTTCTCGAAGTGCGGGACGAGCCAGCGCGCGTCGGTCGAGTAGCGGTGGAAGCCGCCTCCGAGCTGGTCGTACATGCCGCCCCCGGCCATCCTGCGGCACGTGTGCGTCACCATCTCAAGCGCCTGCGCGTCGCCCATCCTCTTGAACGTGCGGAGCAGGAATTCGAGGTTCATCGAGGAAGGGAACTTCGGAGCGCCGCCGAAGCCGCCGTGCCGCGGGTCGTAGTTGCGCGCGAGTCCGCGGTAGGCGTTGTCGAGCAGTTGGAGGTTGATTGTTTCGGACGACTGCTCGGCCAGGCCCATCCGTCGCAGCTCGGAGAGGATTTCCCAAGCGGACTGTTGTATCTCCTCGGGGCGCGTGCGGAAGGCTTCGGCGACGGCGGTGAGAATGCGCGGGAAGCCGGGCATCTGTTGGCGGTCTTCGGGCGGGAAGTAGGTGCCCCCGTAGAAGGGGACGAGGTCGGGCGTGAGGAAGACCGTGAGCGGCCAGCCGCCTTGGCGCGTCATCATCTGGACGGCGCTCATGTAAATCTGGTCGAGGTCGGGCCGCTCCTCGCGGTCAACCTTGATGCTGACGAAATTCTCGTTCATCAGCCGCGCGATCCCCTCGTCCTCGAACGACTCGCGCTCCATCACGTGACACCAGTGGCAGGCCGAGTAGCCGATGCTCAGGAGTATCGGCCTGTTCTCGCGCTTCGACCTCGCAAGCGCCTCCTCACCCCACGCGTACCAGTCCACAGGGTTGTGCGCGTGCTGCAAAAGGTACGGGCTGGTCTCGTTAATCAGACGGTTGGTGTGCCTGTGCTCGGTCATTGCACCTGTCGCCCTTCGTTTGAAATTGTTCGGAACTGTCCTTCGACTGATTATGTGCTGCACGGTTGTAATCGGCAAATCGGGAGGAAGTTTTGCTATTTTCTCGGCGTGCCGCTAAACTGAATGGCGATTCATTTTTGTTTTATCCGACGACGTTTTCTGCCGGAAATCGCCGGATTTACGTTGACGGGTGAGACCGGCTCGTCTTGATTCGGGAGCGAATGATGGAACGTGAAAGCATCGAGATGGACGTGCTCTTCGTCGGCGCGGGGCCGGCGTGTTTGAGCGGGGCGCTGCACCTCGCGCGCCTGGTGCGCGAGCACAACGAGGCGGTCGAGAAGGGGACGCGCCGGGGCGAGTCGCTCGGCGAGATTCAGATCGCCGTCATCGAGAAGGGCGCTTCGGTCGGCGCGCACATTCTCTCCGGCGCGGTGATGGACCCGAAGGCTCTGGCCGAGTTGATGCCAGACTTCGTCGAGCAGGGCGCGCCGGTCGAGTCACCGGTCAAGGAGGATTATTTCCTCTACCTGACGAAGACGCGCGCCATCAAGTCGCCGATCACGCCGCCTCCCTTGAAGAACCACGGCTACTACATCGTCTCGCTTAACAAGCTGACGGCCTGGCTCGGCGAGAAGTGTGAGGAGGCGGGCGTCAACATCTTCCCGGAGTTTCCGGGCGCGGAGATTTTGTACGACGAGCGCGACCGAGTCGTCGGCGTGCGAACGGGCGACAAGGGAATTGACAAGGATGGCGGGCGCAAGTCGAACTTCGAGCCGGGCGTTGACATCCTCGCCAAAGTCACCGTGCTCGGCGAGGGGCCGCGCGGCTCGCTCACCAAACAACTGACCGAGCGCCTCGGACTCGGCGAAGGGCGCGAGCCGCAGGTCTATAGCATCGGCGTCAAAGAGCTTTGGGAGCTGCCCGACGACCGCTACCCCTCGGGACGCGTCACGCACACGCTCGGCTACCCCTCGGACACACACACATACGGCGGCGGGTGGATTTACGGGATGCAGAACCGCATCCTCAACCTCGGCTACGTCACCGGCCTCGACTACCAAGACCCTCTGCTCGACCCGCACGCCGAATTTCAACGCTTCAAGGAGCACCCGTTCGTCGCGCGCCTGCTCGAAGGCGGCAGGATGATCCGCTACGGCGCGAAGACCATCGCCGCCGGGGGCTTCTACGCCATCCCGCAGTTCCACGGCGACGGCTTCCTGCTCGTCGGCGACTCGGCGGGCTTCCTCAACTCGCAAAGGCTCAAAGGTATCCACACGGCCATCAAGAGCGGCATGCTGGCAGCGCAGGCTATCTTCGAGGCGCTGCTCGTCGAGGACTTCTCGAAGCAGCAGCTCAAGCGCTACCGCCAACTGATCCGCGAGAGCTGGATCACGCGGGAGCTTCGGCGCGTCAGGAACTTCCACGCGGCGTTCAAGCGCGGGCGCTGGCTCGGACTCGCCAACGCGGGCCTACAGTTCATCACGGGCGGGCGCTCGTGGGGATTGTTCGACCGCGCGAGCCTTGAGCCGGGCCACGAGGCTTTGAAGAAGCTGAAGGAGTACGGCTACCAGGGCGACCGTTTGGAGCAGCGCTACGGAAGGCTCCGCTTCGACGGCAAGCTCACCTTCAACAAGGTGACGGACGTTTACCACGCTTCGGTCTCGCACGACGAAGACCAGCCGGCGCACCTCCACGTCCTCGACACCGAAATCTGCGCGACGCGCTGCGCCGAAGAGTACGGCAACCCCTGCCAGCGCTTCTGCCCCGCCGCCGTTTACGAGATGGTCGAGGACGGCGGCGGCAAGCGACGTTTGCAGATCAACTTCTCGAACTGCGTCCACTGCAAGACGTGTGACATCATGGACCCTTACCAGATCATCAACTGGGTGACGCCCGAAGGCGGCGGCGGGCCTGATTACAAGGGGATGTGAGAGAACAGGAGGCAGGGGCAGGAGGCAGACCGCAGGAGTAGCGGCGTCGGCTCGGCCTGCCTCCTGCGCCTGCCTCCTGCCGACTCAGAACGCTCTCCCTCACGGTCGGGCTACTGTCTTTGTCTGAGCGAGCGGGCGCTCACTCCTTTTCCAAGAGGTTGAAGACGACCTTGCCGCGCAGAACCTCTTCGAGGGCGACGCGCGTGGGCTTGTGGCGCAGCATGTCCATCTCCACGCGGGGGCGAGCGCCCCTCTGGAGTTGCTTGCTCCGCTGCGCGGCCACGAGTATGAGGCGGTACTTCGAGTCAATCGGCGGAGTCTCTGTCTCCTGCTCGTCGCGGTCGTCTGTCGGTGTCGTCGCGTCGGCGGCCTTTGCCATATCTCCAAAACCGGCGGGTTAAGATTGCCGGTCTCCCTAACAATTTACTGATCCGAGTGTCGCCCTTTTATAACTCTCCGGGCGATTTATTCAACGCCCACGGGCTTCAGGTGAACGTCGCGAGCACGCGCCGCGCGACCCACTCCTGGCGCTCTCGCCGCGCCCGCTCGGCGCTGACGATTGAGGCGAGTTGCGCGGCGGCGCGCCCGACCTCGTCGTTGAGGACGAGGTAGTCGAAGTGCCTGTACTGCTCGACCTCGCCCCGCGCGTTGCGAAGCCGCAGCTCCAACTCCTCCGGGCGCTCCGTCATGCGCGCGGTCAGGCGCGCGCGCAAGACCTCGAACGACGGCGGCAGGATGAAGACGCTCACCACCGAACTCATCGTCGCGCGGACGGAGGCCGCGCCCTGCACGTCTATTTCGAGGATGATGTCGTGGCCCTCGCTCAAGTCCTGCTCGACGACGCTGCGCGCCGTGCCGTAGAGGTGGCCGTGGACGACGGCCCACTCCAGGAAGCCGCCCGACGCGCGCATCCGCTCGAACTCATCAGTCGAGACGAAGTGATAGTTGACGCCATCAATCTCGCCGGGGCGCGACCCGCGCGTCGTCCACGAGACCGAGTAGCTGACGCCGGGCACGGCTTCGAGCAGGCGGCGAATGAGCGTGCCCTTGCCGCCGCCCGAAGGCGAGCTGATGACGAAGAGGATGCCGTGATAGCCCCCGCCGGGTTTTTCAGTCGGAGCGCCGGAGCCGGCGCGCTCTTCACTCAACGTTCTGCACCTGCTCGCGAAGTTTTTCAACCGCCGCCTTGATGGCGAGCGCCGACTCCTTGATGGCGAGGTCGGTTGATTTCGACAGAACCGTGTTCGCCTCGCGGTTGAACTCCTGCAAGAGAAAATCCAGACGCTTGCCCACTTCGCTCTCCTCGGCGATTGCCGTGCGGAACTGCGAGACGTGGCTGCGCAGGCGCGTCACCTCCTCCGTGATGTCGCTGCGGTCTGCGAGGTAAGCGACCTCCTGCGCGAGACGGCCCTGGTCGAGTTCGACGATCTCCAGGCCGTCGCGCGCGAGCATCTCGCTGATGCGCTTGAAGACGCGCGCGCGGTAGTTCTCGACCTGCTCGCCCGAAAGCGACTCGATGACGGGCAGGTGGCGCTCGATCTCGTCGAGCCGCGCCGACATCTCGGCGGCGAGGGCCGCGCCCTCCTGCCGGCGCATCGCCTCAAGCTCGCCGAGCGCCCCGGCGAGCGCGCGCTCGACGCCCTTCAACATCTCTTCGGAGACGCCGTCGCGCGCGGCCTGCATCGCGCCGGGCAGGCGCGCGAGGACGTTGATGTCCGGCTCGCCCGCGAGTCCGAACTCGCGCTGCATCTCGCGTATCGCCTGGATGAAACCGGCGATGAGCGGGCGGTTCAACTCGTAGCTGACCTCGCCCGTCCGCTCGATGGTGACGCTCACGTCAACGCGCCCGCGCGACAGGCGCGCGCCAATCAGCCGGCGGACGAGCGGCTCGGCGGCGGAAAGCTCCGCGCCCGCGCGCAGGTGTATGTCGAGGAAGCGGTTGTTGACGGTCTTGAGGTCAACGGCGACGCCGAAACCCTCGCCTTGCGCCGCGCCCCGACCGAAGCCGGTCATTGATTTCATATCGTCGTGAATCGTAAACCGTGATCCGTAAACCGTATTTGAGAGCCGTGCTGCTTGTGCTTTAGTCTCGCAGGCCGTGAGAGGCGCAACGACTATTCACGATCTACGATTCACGATTCACGAGCATTTCCTCCTCCTCGTCCGCGAATTGCAGTTCGTAGAGTCTTCGATATGCGCCGCCGAGGGCGAGCAGCTCGGCGTGCTTGCCGCTCTCGACGATGCGCCCGCGCTCGACGACGACGATCAGGTCGGCGCGGCGCACGGTTGAGAGGCGGTGGGCGATGACAATCGTCGTGCGCCCCGTAGTGAGGTTGGAGAGCGCCTTCTGCACCAGCCGCTCGGACTCGGCGTCGAGCGCCGAGGTCGCCTCGTCCAAGACGAGCACGGAGGCGTCGGCGAGCACGGCGCGGGCGATGGCGAGGCGCTGGCGCTGGCCCCCTGAGAGGAAGATGCCGCGCTCGCCGACGACCGTGTCGTAGCCGTGCGGAAGCTCCTTGATGAACTCGTGGGCGTGCGCGGCGCGCGCGGCGCGCTCGATCTCGGCCTCGGTCGCGTCGGGACGGCTGTAGGCGATGTTGTAGCGCACCGTGTCGTTGAAGAGCACGGTCTCCTGCGTGACGAGCGCGATGTTGCGCCGCAGGGATTGAAGGCGCGCGTCCCGCAGGTCAACGCCGTCCCAGAGAACTGCGCCTTCAATGGGGTCGTGGAAGCGCGGGATGAGCTTCGTCAAGGTTGACTTGCCGCCGCCCGACTCGCCGACGAGCGCGACCATCCGGCCCGCCCGTATGCGCAGCGAGACGCCGCGCAGCACGCGCCGCTCCTCGTTGCCGTAGCGGAAGAAGACCTCGCGCAGCTCGATTGAGTCGCGCAAAGGCTGAAGCGCGACGGCGTCCTCCCGCTCCGGCATCTCGGCGCGCTCGTCCATCACCTCCCAGACGTGGCGCGCGGCGGCGAGCGCCTGCTCCATGCCGTTGTGCAGGCGCGAGAGCTTGCGCATCGGGTCGTAGCTGGAGAAGAGGAAGAAGAGGAAGGTGACGAAGAGCGCCGCGTTCATGCGCCCCGAAAGTATCTCGCGCTGCGCGAAGAAGAGGAGCGCGGCGACGGCGAGCACGCCGATCAACTCGATGGTGTTCGGCGCGATGCCGTTGATCTTGGCCGTCCGCAGGTTGGCGCGCATGATCTGGCGCGCGACGCGCGCGAAACGCCCCTGCTCGTGTTCTTCGGCGACGTAGGCCTTGACGATGGTGTGGTTTGAGAGCGCCTCCTGCGCCGTGTCCACGAGCTGCTGGTTGCCCTCGTATGACTCGCGCGCGAGGTTGCGGAGCGCCCGACCGAAGCGCGCCGTGAGGAAGCCGACGAAGGGCGCGATGATGAGCGCGCCCAAGGTCAGACGCCACGAGTAGTAGAACGAGGCGACGAGGAAGCAGACGAGCGTGAAGCCCTCGCGCAACATGTCGCGCAAGGTGTTGGAGACGGCCGTCTCGATTGCCGCCGCCGAGCCGACGAGCCGCGAGACGAGGTAGTTGGTTCGGTGGCGCTCGAAGAAGTCCGCCGACTGCGCGTGCAGGTGCGCGTACATGTCCTCGCGCAAGCGGGCGACCGACTCCTGCCCGACGCGCGCCATCAGGTAGGTTGAGAAGTATTCGGCGACTCCCTTGGCGACGGTGAAGAAGATGAGCAGGAGCGCGATGGTGCGCCACGCGGCGAAGCCCGAATCGGGGATGTAGTGTTGCAGGCCGTAGAGTGTGGGGGTGCGCTGGCCGCCGCCGCCGTTCTGCCTGAGCGCCTGGTCGAAGATGGGGACGATGAGCGCGCCGATGGCGCTCGACAGGAGGCCGACGGCGAGCATCGCCACCGTCGCGAGGGCGAACTTCCCCCAGTGCGGTCTGAGATAGAATAGGAGTCGCCGTAGGTCGCGCATTACCAGTCGCTAGAAGCCTTGTGCCGCCCGCCGGGTCGGAGAGGGTGATTCGCGCCGTCGCCGGTAAAGCAAGACTATACGGAGCAAGAGATTGGGGCGTCAAGGTTCGGCATCGTCGAAGGGGGCGCAACTTCGCGACTCTTGCGTTATAATCTGCGGCGCGGGCCGTTCGCGAAACGGAGTTCTACCCCGACAACTCTCAAGGTGGCAGGTGTGAGCCTTCGGATTCTGATTGTTGACGACGACCTGAGCATGCGCGTGCTGCTCGCGGAATATTTCAGGCGGCTGGGCTACGAGGTCGTGGAGAAGGAGAGCGCCGAGGACGCGCTCGACCCGGCAGTGTCGGGCAGCTTCGACTGCTTCATCTTCGACGTGACGATGCACGGCATGTCCGGCCTCGAACTCTTGAAACGCGTGCGCGACCGCGGCGTCGAGACGCCCGCGTTGTTACTGACCGCGCACGACGCCGTGGACGACAAGGTGGCGGGCTTCCAGGCGGGCGCGGACGATTATCTCGCGAAGCCCTTCAGCCCGCGCGAGCTTGAGGTTCGGGTGGAGTCGCTCTTGAGGCGCGCGGGCAAGTGGTCGAAGTCGGAGGACGAGAAGCGAGACCGCCTGGAGATCGGCGACCTCGTCATAGACAAGCGCCGCCACGAGGTCTCCGTGGGCGGCAGCCAAGTCGAGCTGACGCCGCTCGAATTCCACATCCTCGAACGCCTGGCGAGCGAGCCGGGCCGCGCCTGGTCGCGCAACGACCTGCTCGACGAGGTCTGGAGCACGGAGTACGAAGGCTACCAACGCAACGTTGACCCACACATCAACCGCCTGCGCCGCAAGATCGAGGCAGACCCGAAGAACCCGCGCTACGTTCTGACCGTGCGCGGCGTCGGCTACAAACTGAACGAGGCCCCATGATTCATAAACTCCGACACTCGCGCTTGTTCAACACGTGCCTGCTCGCCCTCCTCGTCTCGCTCTCCCTCCTCCCGGCCAGCGCGCAAAAACCGGCGACGCAGAAAAAGCCTGCCGCGCAGAGCCAGGCCGGCGCGCGAAAAAAACCTGCGGAGAAGCAGAAGCCGGACGCCGCGAAGCCGCAGGCCGACGCGTCGAAGCCCAACGCTCAACAGCAGCCGCAGTCGCGGGAGTTGCCGGCCTCGATCCTGATTCGCTGGCAGGGCAGGCCCGGCGTCGAGCGCTACAGGCTTCAACTCGCGCGCGACGAGAAGTTCGAGGATGTAGTTTTCGACCAGGCCGTCGAGGGGCGGCAGTACGTCGTGAAGGGCTTGCCGCCGGGCAACTACTTCTGGCGCGTCGCTGCCGCGGCGGCGGAGACGAGCACGGCCTACTCGCCCCCGGAGCGCGTGACTTTGTCCGGGTCGGGCGAGCGTGTCGAGGCGTCGAGCGTCTTCATGCCCTCGGACGCCGCCGGGTGGCGCACGGCGACGGGCGAGGTCGTGCGGCTCGTCCCCGCGCCGCTGCGCACGGGGCAGGTGTTCGACTTCGTGGGCGTCGGCACGGACGGTCGCGTCTTCGCAGTTGACGGCGCGAGCGGCATCTCGCTCTGGATTGCGCGCTTCAACGCGACGCCCGCGGCGGCGGGCGTCGCGGGCGTAGAAGGCAAATCGAACTCCCTCGCGCCGCTCGTCCTGACGGCGGCGCAGAAGCCGACGGAGATAGTCGTGGCGACGCAGAATGGAGTGCGCGCTCTGCGCGGCGAGACGGGGCGCGAGGACTGGCGCGCGAATGTCGAAGGTCGCATCACGGGGGGCGTCGCGGCTGACATGAGCGGGGACGGCAGCACGGAAGTCGTCCTCGTCACGGAAGACCCCGCGAAGTTTTACGTGCTCAACGGAAGTTCGGGGCGCATCCTCGCCGAGCAGAAGCTCGACGGCAGCACGTCGGGAGCACCTTACCCGTTCGCCGCGGGCGGCGCGCGCGGCGTCTTCCTCGGAATGAAGAAAGGGCGCGTGGAGTTCCGCGGCGCGGACGGCAATCTCATCAGCGAGGGGAAGTTGGACGGCGAGGTCACGACGCCGCCGGTGGTCGTCGCGCACGGGCAGACGCCTTTCCTCGCCGTCGGGACGGATAATGGCCTGTGGGCTTTCAGCGTCCCCGACCTGAAGCCGCTCGGCGTCATCAAGGCCGAGGACGACGCGGTGCGCGGGACTCTGGCCGTGGCGGACGTGGACGGCGACGGCGCGCCGGAGATCGCGATGGTGACGAAGCGCGGGCGCGTCGCGCTCATCAACACGACCGATGGCAACGTGCGTTGGTCGAACGAGGGCGCGACCGACGCCGCTTCGGCGACCTTCGCCGACGTGAACTCGGACGGCGTGCTCGACGTGATCGTGCCCGGAGGCAAAGATTTCGCACTCGCCTTTTCCGGGCGCGACGGCTCGCTCGTGATGAAGGTGGTTGAGGGTGGCAAGCAAGTCGAGGGGCAGAAGGCGGGTGCTGTTTTGCGCTCCCTTGTCATCACGCCGTCGGCTGGCGGGGGCTTGATGCTGGTCGGCGGCGACCCCGCGGGCGTGGGCCTGCGCGCGGTCGAACTGCCGAAGGGCGCGTACAAGGCTTCGTCAAAATAGAGGCCGAACGTCAGGAGCGAGGGTAGAAGCTTGGGAGTCTGGTTATTCACCGCCGCGCTCTTCGTCGTGTGGCTCGCGTGCGTGTTTGTTTTCGGCAAGGGAGGATTCATACACATCCTCCTTCTGTCGGCGGTCGCCACCGCGGTCGTGCAGTTGCTACAAGACCGGCGCGCGGCCAGACAATAAGCCCTGATGACGCAAAGAAAACACCCGCTCGCCAACGCTCGCGGTTCTGAAACCCGGCAACAGTTTGGCACGGGCGGCGCATCAATCAGTTGACATCCTGCGCCCGGCGGAGTCCGTCTGTCCCCGAAGCGCGCCAACTTCACCCGAAGAGAAGGAGTACGATTTATGAGATTTTCTGGCTCTCCTTTCCGCGTGACGGCGGCACTCGCGTTCGCGCTCGCAATCTTCCCGGCGCTCGCGCGCGCTCAAAGCGACATCAAGCGCGAGACGGTCGCGGTCTCGTACCCGCTCGGACAGACCGTCAAACTGAAGTTCCGCGGCACGACGCGCCTGCCGCGCCTGAAGGGCGAGGCGAGTGTGAAGCGCACGGGACGGCGCAACACGCGCGTCGAGCTGGAGGTCGAAAACCTCCCGCGCGCATACGAGCTGGGCAGCGTCTATACGACCTTCGTCCTCTGGGCCATCTCGCCCGAAGGCCGCGCCGACAACCTCGGCGAGATCAAGCGCGGCGGCAGCCTTTTCGTCAACTCCAAGATTGACGTGACCACCCCGCTCGAAACCTTCGCGCTCATCGTCACCGCCGAGCCGCACTACCTCGTGCGCGCGCCGAGCCGCATGGTCGTCTTGGAAAACCTGCCGCCGCGCGAGCCGGGCGAGGCGCAGGTGACGACCGTGCCCGTCTCCTACATCGGGAACTCCTCCGACTACTTCCGCGACCAGCGCGTCCCGGACCTCGCCGACCGCGACCTCGTGCGCACGCCCACGTCGCTCCTAGGCGCGCGCCAGGCCGTCAACCTCGCGCGCTACGCGGGCGCGGAGCGCGACGCGCCGCAAGAGCTTTCTGAGGCGCAGGCGCAGCTCGAACAGGCCGAGAACTCCTGGCGTCTGAACCAGGCCGAAGCCGAGGTGGACGTGCTCTCGCGCCGCGCCATCAGCCTCGGCGCGAAGGCCGAGGAGGACGCGGAGATTCACGCCGCCGCGCGCAAGCGGCGCGACGAGATCGCTTCGCGCGACAACGCCGTGCGCGAGGCCGAGGAGACTGCCGCCGAGGCGTCGAAGCAGATTCAGGACTTGCGCGAACGGCTTAACCGCGAGGAGTCGGCGCGCGAGCTGGCCGAGCGCGACTCGGCCAGCGCCAACCAGCAGCTGCGCGAACTGCGAGCCGAGAACACGCGCCTGCGCGACGAGCTGCAAACGGTGCGCTCCGAGGGCGACGCGGCCAAGCTCAACCTCGCGCGCATGGAGGGCGAGCGCGCGGCGGAGCAGACGCGCCTGGACGCCGAGCGCAAGGCCGCGCAGCAACGCGAGGCTCTACAAAACCTGAAGTCTTCGCTCGCGCGCTTCGGCACCGTCAAAGACACTGGGCGGGGGATCGTCCTCGTCCTCTCCGACGTGCTCTGGGCGAACCCGCGCGCGGCGGAGCTGACGCCGAAGGCCGTCGCCGCGACCATTGACCCGCTCGCCGCACTCCTCGCCAACAACCCGGACTTACGCGTCCACATCGAGGCATACGCCGACGCGCGCGGCGACGAGGCGACGTTGCAGAAGCTGACGCAGGACAGGGCCGAGGCGCTCGCGGGCCGACTGGTCTCCGCGGGCGTTGACGGCGCGCGCATACAGGCCAACGGCATGGGTGCGTCCAACCCCGTCGCGGCGAACACCACGCCCGCCGGGCGACAGCGCAACCGCCGCGTCGAGATAACCCTCACCGCGCCCGCAGCCGGCGACGCCGCGGCCTCGGCGGGCGGCACACAACAATAAGGCAAAAGGCCAAAGTTAAAAGGCAAAAGTGAAAGACAATCCTTCGCGCGGAGCACGTCCACACTTTTGCCTTTTTACTTTTACCTTTAAGAGATCGTGTCTCTACTCGAAGTCCTTCAACTGATCGGCTACAGCACGGCGGCGGCGCTGCACCTGTGGATCGGGGCGCTGCTCGTCAAGCGTCGGCGCGTGCTCGGACGGCTGGAGCGCGTGTTGATGGCGCTCGCGCTGACGCTCGGCGTGTGGCACACGTCGAACCTGATCGTCGCGCTCCACGCCATGCTCGGCCTTTCAGACCGCTGGACTGTCTGGCTGCGCCTATCCGACACGCTCGCGGTCGTGAGCATCACGCTGACCTACTCGATGCTCCTGCACGTACACCTTCACCTCTGGGCGAACGCGCGATACAGGCGGCTGACGCAGGCCGAGCGCGCGCGCGTCTATCTCTCCTACACGCCTGCGCTCTTCCTCCTCTACGCCGCGCCGAAGCTCTGGACGGGCGCTTACGCCCCGATGTTCGTGCGCCTCTCGCACCTGCTCCTGCCTTTCGCTCTGTGGGCCGGATACGTCCTGTGCCTCGTCGCGATCACGGACTTCCTCATCGCGCGTCTCTCGAAGTCACGCGCGGAGCGCGCGCTTCTGCGGACTCTCGCCTCCTCGTTCCTCGCCATCGCGGCGCTCATCCTCGCCGTCTATGCCTTCCGCCTGGGCGAGGGCACGACGGCGGGACAGTACCTCAAGACGCTCGCGAACCTCGGCTCGCTTCTGCCGACGGCGCTCCTGGCGTACCACATCTACCGCTACCGCTATCTCGAACTCATACTCAAAGAGAGCCTCATCGTCGCCTCTTTCGCGTCGGTCGTGCTGGTCGTTTACCTTTACGGCATACGCACGCTCGCGCTGTGGCTGACGGCGCGCTACGGACTGCGGCCCGGCGCGGTCGAGGGGCTTCTGATACTGTTGCTCGCGCTCGTCGCCGCGCCGCTCAGGCGCTGGCTCGACAGAAGGTTCCGACGCCTGTTCGAGCAGGAGGCCGGACTCTTCCGCGACGTGGTCGCGCGCATAGGCGAGTCGGCGGGCCGCTACGGCCAACTGCCTGAGCTTCTGCGATTCGTCGAGCAGCGCGCGGCTGAAAATCTCGGCCTCCGACGCGTTCGTCTGCTGGCGCTCGCCCCCGCGTCCGATAACGCCGGAATGAAGGGACTATCTCCGACGCTATCTCCGACGCTATTGGACGCCGACGGAAGCAGTATGAAGGAGAGAGGGCGTAAGGAGAGAGAGCGTGTCGCCGCGGATGTACAGACCATCGTGAGCGCACGAAACGTGCAGGCCGTCATCGGCGCGCGAAACGGCGACGGCTCGCCCCGGATGTTTGAGGAAGGGAAGACGCTTCTGTCGCGTGAGGTCGGAGTCGCATCGTCGGATGAGACGGAGGCCGCATCCGATGAAGCAGAGACCGCGTGGGAGGCGCGCGTGCTTGGGCTTGTGCGCGAGGGCGGGTGGCTGCCCGTAGAGGGCGAGCCGATCTTGCGCGGGCGTGGGTGGGAGGTCGCTCACCCTCTGCGGCGCGAGGAGCGGGTCGTCGGCCTTTTGCTGGTTGACGCCTCGCCCGATGCACTGACTTACGAGGTGCGCTCGCTGCTCGAACTGCTCGCGGGTCAGGTCGCCATCGCCATCGAGGATTGCCGCCTCGTGGAAGAGAACGTGCAACTCGAACGTCGCATCGCGCAGAGCGAACGCCTCGCCGCGCTCGGGCGCATGGCCGCGACCGTCGCGCACGAGGTCAAGAACCCTCTGTCGGCGATCAAGTCCATCGCGCAGGTGATGCGCGAGGACGAATACCTCAAGCGCGAGTACGCGCGCGACCTCGAACTCATCGTCGGCGAGACCGACCGGCTCTCGCGCAGCGTCACGCAGATGCTCAGCTTCGCGCGCACGTCCCCGCAGTCTGACGCCCCGCGCCGCGCCGACGAACTCGTCCAGTCCCTCGTGCAACTCTTTCAGAAGGAGGCCGCGGGCCGCAGGGTCTCCCTTAAAACTGAAGTCGCGTCTCTCGCATTAGAGCTTAAAGGGGCGACCGCCGCCGCCGTGCGCGACGCGCTCTCGAATCTCCTGCTCAACGCGCTACAGGCCGCGACCGACGGTGGTTGGGTCAGCCTCTCGGCGCGGGCGGAAGACGGAAGGCTCATCCTCTCGGTTGCGGACAGCGGCGCGGGCGTGCCCGCCGAACACCGAGAGAGAATCTGGGAGCCTTTCTTCACCACACGTCAGCGCGGCACGGGGTTGGGGCTGGCAATCGTCCGCAAGCGCGTCGAGGACGTGGGCGGCGAGGCGCGTCTGGTCGCGTCGAAGAGCGGCGAGGGCGCGCGCTTCGAGTTGACAGTCCCGCTCAGGGAGCAGGGGCAGGAGGCAGGAGGCAGGAGGAGAACTTCTTCATCGCGCGGTTCAGTTGAAAGCGACAACGCCCGCTAAGCTCAACCCCCTGCCTCCTGCTCCTGGCTCCTGTTGACTGGCCTCTTGGCACGCGGCATGCACTAACGCGCGGGCATGGAAATTGAGATGACCTCGGAGAAGAGAAGAAGGGGGAAGTGGCGCGTGCTCGTCGTTGACGACGAGGAGGCCGCCCGCTACGGCATACGCCGCGCGCTCGGCGGCAGCGACTATGACATCGCGGAAGCGGGGAGCGTCGAGGAGGCGCGCGCGGAAATCAATGCGCGCGCGCCAGACCTTCTGCTGCTCGACGTGAACCTGCCGGGCCTGAGCGGCCTCGACTTCCTGCGCGAGCTTGCCACGGAGGGCGACGACTCTCCGCCCGTCATCATGGTCACGGCCTACGGGTCGGAGCGCGTGGCGGTCGAGGCGATCAAGACCGGGGCTTACGACTACCTCTCGAAGCCCTTCGAGATTGACGAGCTGCGGCTGGTCGTCAAGAACGCTCTCGAAACCGTCCGGCTGCGGCGCGAGAACCTCTCCCTGCGCAAGCGCATCGAGCTTGAGGGGGCGCAACGCGGGGCGCTCATCGGCAACTCCGAGGCGTTGAACCGCGTGCGCGCAATGATCGAGAAGGTCGCCGAGACGGACGCCACGGTGCTCGTGCGCGGCGAGTCGGGAACGGGCAAGGAGTTGGTCGCGCGCGAGCTGCACGAGCGCAGTTCGCACCGACGCCGCGGCGCGTTCGTCGCGGTCAACTGCGCAGCGCTCCCCTCGGAGCTGATCGAGTCGGAGCTGTTCGGCCACGAGCGCGGCGCTTTCACGGGCGCGGCGGCGCGCAGGCGCGGGAAATTCGAGCAGGCCGACGGCGGCACGCTCTTCCTCGACGAGATCGGCGACATGAGCGCCAATGTTCAGGCGAAGCTCCTGCGCGCCCTCGAAGAGCGGCGCGTCGAGCGGCTCGGCGGCTCCGAGTCCATCCCGGTTGACGTGCGCATCGTCAGCGCCACGCACCGCCCTCTCGAACAGGAGATCGAGCGGGGCAACTTCCGCGCAGACCTCTTCTACCGACTGCGCGTCGTCACGATAGACATCGCCCCCTTGCGCGAACGCCGCGAGGACATCCCCGTCCTCGCCGAGACCTTCGCGCGGCAGGCCGCCGAGCGCTACGGCCTCGCGCCGCGCGCAATCGCGCCCGCGGCCCTGCGCCGCCTCGTCGAGTACGATTGGCCGGGTAACGTCCGCGAGCTGCGCAACGCCGTCGAGCGCGCCCTGATTATGGCCGAAGGCGAGGGGCTGAACGCGTGTGACTTGCCCGAAGAGGTCGGCTCTGCCGCACGCGCGTCGAAGGAGTTGGCCGCCACGCCCGCGACCGACGACAGCGCCCTCGCCGTGCCGTTCACGTCGGACTTCCGGGAAGACCGGCGCGAGTTCGAGCGGCGCTACATCGCGCGCTGCCTCGAAGAGTCGGGCGGAAACGTCACGCGCGCCGCCGCGGTGCTCGGCATGCACCGGCAGTCGCTCCAGCACAAACTGCGCGAGCTGGGTCTCGCGCGCCGCTACATTGCCGTCGGGGGAGACGAGGCGCAGGATAATCCCGACACCTGAAACAAACGCCCTTTGTCTCCAACGCGCCGCTCAAGGTATATTGGAATAAAGTTCGAGACGGCATCACAGTTTATTGCCGTCATTATTTTTTCAGCCGGTTCATCTATCATCTCTCTGTTCGTGTAAAGCCGAAGAGAAACGAGGGCGAAAAATGAAAGCACGCGTTGACGCAATCCTCCGCGGCGAGCAGGCCGAATATCTCGAACGCCTCCTCCCGGCGAACGTGGGCCTCCTGGCAGAGATGGAGCGTTACGCGGACGAGCAACGCGTCCCCATCGCCGACCCCGAAGTGGCGCGCTTCCTTGAGATCACTGCCGGGGCGACAGGTGCGCGTCGCGTCCTCGAAATCGGGATGGCTATCGGCTACTCGGTCATACACCTCGCGCGCGCGCTCCCCGCCGACGGCCTCGTCGTCACAATCGAGCTGAGCGACGAGATGATCGCGCGCAGCGAGGAGTACCTGCGCCGCGCGGGCCTCAGAGAGCGCGTCCGCATCGAGCGCGGCCCCGCGCTCGAAGTGCTCCCGCGGCTCGAAGAGACTTTCGACCTCGTCTTCATAGACGCCGTGAAGGAGGAGTACAGCCGCTACCTCGAACTCGCGCTGCCACTGCTGCGCGTCGGGGGAGTCGTCATCGTGGACAACCTCCTGTGGGGCGGGCAGGTGGCCGGCGAGATACGCGCGCCGGAGCAGACCGCCTCGACGCAGGCCCTGCGCGAGTTCAACCAGCTCTTCGTCCGTCACCCGCAGCTCAACTCGTTGGTGCTGCCGCTCGGCGACGGGCTGGGCTACGCGTTCAAGGTGAGTTGAACGCGGGCTTGGATCCCATCGCCCGACGCGCGCGACCGCGTGAGACTGTCATGCGCCTTCCGAGAAGGCGATTTCGATGCCCGCTCGTCCCGAAGACTCTGAACTGAAAAGAAGCGTCGCCTCGCGTCGCGAGCACGAGCTGCTCTTGCTGTGCGCGCGGACGTGTGTCGGCGGCGAAGCGGCGGAGCGCATCAAGGCCCTCGCGCGCGAAGAACTCGACTGGGATTACCTCGTCAGTCTTGCGCGGCGGCACGCCGTCCTCCCTCTGCTGCACCGACAGCTCTGCGCGCACGCGGGCGACTCCGTGCCGCGGGCCGTGCGGCAAAGCTTAGGCGAGAAGTTTCGCGACAACGCTGCGCGCAACCTACTCCTCGCGGGTGAGCTTGTGCGCATCACCAATCTTCTCGAAGCCGGAGGCGTCACAGCCCTCGCTTACAAAGGCCCTTCGCTCGCCGCGAGCGCCTACGGCGACCTCTCACTCCGTCGCTTCCTAGACCTCGACATCATCGTGCGCCGTCGCGACGTACCACGCGCGAAGGAACTCCTTCGATCTCTCGGCTTCATTGTGCCGGGCGGCCTTTCGCGGTCTCAGGAGAACGTCCTTCTGCGCTCGCAGCACAACCTCGCGCTCACGCGCGACAGCGGGAGGCTGACCGTAGAGCTGCATTGGGGTGTGGCGTCGAGGCGGTTCGCAGCCGTGCCCCTCGGAGAGGGTGTGTGGTCGCGCGCCGTCGCGGTCAGTGTCTGCGGCGGCGAGGTCAAGACCCTCTCGCCTGAAGACCTGCTCGTCGCGCTCTGTGTTCACGGAACCAAACACTTCTGGGAGCGCCTGGCGTGGGTCTGCGACGTGGCCGAGCTTTTGAACTCGCGCCCGAACCTCGACTGGCCGTTCGCCCTCCGTCTCGCGCGGGACTCGCACGTCGAGCGGATGCTGCTCCTCGGCCTGCGCCTCGCGTCAGGGCTTCTGGGCGCGTCGTTGCCGGAAGGTTTGCCGCGGCTGGCGCTGGTGGACGCAGCCGTGGCCCGCCTGTCGGGGGAGGTCGCGGCGAGGATGTTCGACGGCGCGGAGTTCGAGCCGCTGAGCATCGTCCGCGGCGTCCGGTTCAACCTGCGCGCGCGCCGCCGCCTCCTTGAGAAAGCTCGATACTTCCGTTTCATACTCACGCCGACGGACGGAGACCTCATCGCGCTCCGACTCCCCGCCGGCCTGACCTTCGCATACTACCTTCTGCGCCCCCTCCGACTCTTCCGAAAGAGAAGGGGCGTTCGCTGACGCGCGGAGCGGCGCGGCCTTCATCAACTGAAGTACTGAAAGAACGCCCGCGTTGACCCGTCTGTCTATTTATGTTAGCTTCCGCTTGGCCGATTAAAGTTCTGAGGCGAATACCAATTTCCGCTTCGGCTGCCGTCGAAGGGTTCACCGCTTACCGTTTGTCCTGCATGCTTGGTTCTATGCTTTACTTACAAGAGGAAGTGTCCCGCGTTTATGTCGGAAAGCTTTTCTAAGCGGCGACGCTCGACTGCCGTCTCCTGTTTCATCCTGGTCTTAATGATTTCGCCCGCCGCGATCTTTGCCAAACAGGAAACGGCCCCCGCGCCGCAGAACGCACAGACGCGATCCGCCGCCGACGCCAGGGCCGCGGAGAAGAACTGGAGCGTTCGGATGAGCAGGGCCGCCCCGCACACCTTCACCGTCAAGGCCAGAGACGCGAGACCGGCGGACATCGCGGGAGAGATTTCGAGGCTGGTTAAAGCCCCCGTCTCCTTGAGTCCGCTCGTGGAGAGGCAGAAGGTGACGCTCGACTTCGGCGGGCTGAACCTGGAGGCGACGCTGCGCATGCTCGCGCCGCAAGCCTACGTTGATTACGTCCTGGGCGGCGACGACCCGGAGCAGCCGAAGCCTCTGGCGATCTACTTGCAGGGCTTGAACGAGCGCCCGCCTTCGTTGACAGCGTCGGTGCGCGGCAACTCCGAAGCCGTCCTCATCGAGGGCAACACGGAGGACGGCAGCGACGAACAGGCGCAGCAGAAGAAGGACGAAGACCCTCTGAAGGTCACCTTCGCCAACAACCTTTTGAGCGTGCGCGCGCACAAGCAGCCGCTCTCGGTCGTGCTCTTCAAGATCGCGAGCGAGGTCGGCGTCCCGTTCGAGATGCGCTACGAGTCCCCCGCGGTCGTTGATGTCGAGTTCAGCAACTACTCGCTCGAACAGGCGGTGCGAAGTCTGTCGCCGGAAGTGCGCTTTTACTACCGCCTGGACTTGCAGACGTTCCAGACGCAGCCGCTACGCCTTTCGCTGGCTGCGCCCGCGCCGCCCAAGTCTTAGGCCGCGATTAACATTCTTCAGAGGAGACAAGCGACCTTGATCGAGAAGACCGAGATTCTGAGTCCCCAGCAGCTTTCGGAAGTCGAAGGGCAGGAGGCAGTGCCGGCGACGCCCGCGGCCAGGAAGCCGTTCGTCGAGCCGGAGGTCTCTTTCCCCATAGACGTGCTCGAGGCCACGACCTTCTTCCAGGGTACTGACAGCGGCGTCCTCGCTCCCTAATCGTCGGGCTTGTAGTCGAATGGTCAGCACGCTGGAAACCTCTGCGCGACCGGCGACCGTGAGTTTTTACGCGGTCGCCGGTCGCGCAATTTGCGTCGAAGCTGACGAGGCGTGGGCGGCGGAACTTTTCGACCTGCACTTTGCGGGCTGGCACTTCAAGCGCTCCGAGGCGACCGCGAACCCTTCCGCGTCCATCCGTGTCTTCGACACCCCGCCGCCCGAACTGCCCCGCGGGCTTGAATCCTTCGAGCTGACCCCCGGTGGGCGCTGCCACACGGACGGACTCACGTATCACCTCGCTTACGACGACTCGCTCGTCAGCGTCGGCTGCGGCGCGGCCTCCTCGATCAAGGTCTGGATAGGCCGGCGCGAATCTTCCCGGCGCGAGGCCGCGCTCGCGCGTCTGGTTTTCAACGCGGCGATGGCCGCCGCGCGCCGTTGCGGACTCTACGAGCTTCACGCCGCCTGCGTCGTCGCTCCGGCGCGCGGCACGGGCGTCCTCTTCCTCGGCCCTTCGGGTGCGGGCAAGTCAACTCTGACGGCGCAGCTCGCCTCGGCGGGCTGGGGCTATCTTTCCGACGACTCGCTCCTCCTGTACGAAAGCGGCGAGCGGGCGGAGGTGCACGCCCTGCGCCGCGCCTTCTCCGTCACCGAGCAGACGGTCTCGGCGGGGAGCCTCGCGGGCTTTGAGGACTCGCTGAACGTGCCTGCGCCCTTCGACCCCTGGAAGCGCCGCTTCGACCCCCTCGAAATTTTCCCCGAAGGCTACGCCGAGACCTGCACGCCGTCGGCGATCATCTTCCCCTCGGTCACGAACGTGCGGGCGAGTCGCGCAGAGGGGCTGGGCCAGCGCGAGGCGATGGCGCTGCTGATACGCATGTGCCCCTGGGCCGGCTACGACCGGGCGGCGGCGCGCGCTCACCTCGGAGCGCTGTCGCGCCTAGCTAAGAGTTGCCGCGCGTTTCGCCTCCACGCCGGCACGGACTTATTCGGGGACGCCGCGCGGACTGCCCGTTTCGTCGCCGCGCTTCTGTGACGCCGGTCTTATGAGCTTCGTTAGCGCCACACGAACCGAACGCACGCGCGACTACGGGCCGCCGCGGCTCATCGTCGAGTTGACGAACGTCTGCAACCTCCGCTGCGTCTATTGCCTTCGCGACGAGGACGCGCTCTACCACTCGCCAGCCAACTTCTTCCCCGTAGAACTTCTCGCGCGCCTCATCCGGGAGGCGCGCGCGGCAGCCGGCGTCAAGAGCGTGATGTTCACGGGCGGCGAGACGACGCTCCACCCGCGCTTCGGCGACGTGCTGGGCGCGGTCGGCGCTGAAGGGTTGAGGTGCAGCTTCGTCACCAACGGCTGGCACTTCGAGCGCGTGTGGCCGGCGATTCGAGACAGACGGGAGACGGTCAGTCACGTCGCCTTCAGCCTCGACGGGGCGACGCGCGAGGCGCACGACCGCTGGCGTGGTGAAGGCTCTTTCGTGCGGCTCGTGCGCGCGTTCGCGCGCTGCCGCGCCGCGGGCCTCCCGTTCGTCTTCAAGGCGTGCATACGCCGCGACACAATCCCGCAGCTTGAACAGCTCGCGCTCTTCGCCGCGCGCATGGGCGCGAACGCGTTCAGCTTTGCGCACCTGCTCCCGACCTCCGGCGCATTTGAAGACGGGCAGGCCCTGGGCAAGGCCGAGCGCACCGCAGCCGAGCAGGAGGTCGCCACGCTCGCGCGCATTCTCAAAATGAGGGTGAGCATTGATGTCGGCTACTTCGACGCAGACCCCGCCGCGCCCTGCTCGGCGCTCGCGGGCGTGAGCTGCAACGTTGACTACAAGGGGCGGCTCTCGCTCTGCTGCAACCTTTCCGGCTACAGGGGGGCCGCGGGCGACGAGGACGTTGTCGCCGACTTGAACGCGGAGCCGTTCGCCGCGGCCTACGCGCGCCTACGCAGAATCGCCGACGAACAACTCGCGCGTCGCGCCGCGGCGCTCGCGAGTCTCGCCGCGAGAGGTGAGGAGCCGGGCCTGTCGGTCGGCTCGCCGTGCCTGTTCTGCCTGCACAGCTTCTCGAAAGTGCCCTGGCGCTCGTCGGCAGAGGTGGGCGCGTCGCGGTCTCTTCCGGTTGCGCAAGCCGCGTCAGTCGCGGCGCACGGCCTGCCCTGCGCGGACGAGTAGCGCGTCGTCGTTAGCTGGAAGAAACCTGTAGATGAGCACAACCGAAATGATTCCACACGAGCACGTCGTCTTCACGGAGTTCGACGGCGGCGAGGGCGTCCTCGTTGACCTCGACACGAAGAAGTATTTTCAACTGAACCCGACCGCGACGCTTGTCTGGCGCGGGCTTGTGGGTGGGAAGACGCTCGAAGAAATCGTCGGCGACATGACGGCGGAGTACGACGTTTCGCCGGAGCACGCGGCCCAAAGCGTCCAGCGCCTTCTGAGAAGCCTTGAGAACTTCAGGCTCGTCCGCCAAGGCTGAGGCGTCGAGCACGCCGAAAGGATGAAGGCGGAAGGATGAAGTGAAGGCAAGGCAGCGCTCCCTTCATCCTTCCGCCTTGAGCCACGCCCCTCCCTCACGGTCGGGCTTCCGCTTCAACATCAGGCGGGAAAACTGTAGGTAACTTTGTAATCGGGGGCGTTGGGTTCGAGCAGAGGCTTGCCCCCTGCTTCCAGCCAGGCGTGGCCGCACAACTCGTCCGCGCCCCCGCGCCTCACTCCGAAGACGACGCGCGTCTCGATCCCTTCGAGGGCGAGGAAGCGTCGGAGCACGGGCGCGCGCTTCCAGCAGATCGGAGTGAAGCAGAGGAAGTCCGTCGCCAGCAGCGCGTCGAGCAGACGCGCGAGTCGTGCCTGCACCTCCGCGGCGTCGCGCGGCGCACGTCCACGCCTGCGCGGCTCGGCGAGACTCAACGCGCGCGGCAGCGGCATCAGCCTCAAAAGAAGCGACACCGCCGCGACCCACGCGGCCATGCGCGAAGCGATCAGCGCCGAGCCTGGCTCGCGCAGCGCGAAGCGTGCGGCGCGGGAGGCAAGGCGCGCGGGTCTCAGTAATTTTAGAGCAGGCTCGGTCATCGGCGAACGTTTGCAACTCGCGCCCGCGCCTCTTAACATCCTGCGGGAGCGTTCGGCCTTGCTAATTTACCCCGATAGCGTTGAGGCGCGCGAGCGCGCCGCGCGCGTGGTCGCCGCGGGCGGCGTCTTCGCGTTCCGCACGGACACCTTCTACGGCCTCGGCGCAGACCCCTTCGACGCGGGGGCCTTGCGCGCACTCAACGAACTGAAGGGGCGCGACGGCAAGCCCATCCTCGTCCTCGTCAGCGACCCCGAATTCACAGGGCGGCTCGTCGCGCGAAGGACGCGCGCCTTCGACGCGCTC
>Ga0209577_10000732_pt1 | contig 32713 bp, 33 predicted proteins | sample GraSoiAngelo_109_FD_185874 | JGI IMG/M metagenome (GOLD analysis project Ga0209577, IMG submission 185874) | Grasslands soil microbial communities from the Angelo Coastal Reserve, California, USA - 14_0903_12_20cm (SPAdes) (version 2) | ecosystem: Environmental > Terrestrial > Soil > Grasslands... | reverse complement strand
CAATGCGAGTCATTAGGGTCTAGTCAGGCACGGGTGGCGGTCACTTCTAAGTACTCGGCAGAAACTAATGTTCGCCCGTTCTCACCTTTATTGTGCTCGCTTCAGAGTTTTTCCAAGTCTGTTGCAAGCGCTGATTGGCCTGCTACATCGAGTCTTGAAAACACCATTTGGGTAGGACCGAAATACTCACGGAAAAACTGCACGACCTGCCGTGGAGGAAGTGGGTAGTCGAAGGTGATCGCCCGCCGGGCCGTTTCCGTCTTCGATGCATACCCGCCAAGCCGCTCCTTTACAACATTTTCGACGCCCCACAAGACGGGAGCCGGGATGCCCTGTGGCGCCGGAACGTAACGGCTGGTCAGACTGAAGGTCTTCCCACAAATCCTTCCGGCGTCCAGTTTGCCATCACAATTGTTCCTCCCCGACGACAAACTCGCGCGAGTTCTGACGAAACTCGTTCCGGACGTGGAGCGAACATCGCGCCGAACATGCTCAGCACAAGATCGAACTGCGCATCTGGATAAGGTAATTGCTCTGCGTCGCCTTCTTCGAAAGTTGCTGGCAAACCTTGCTCAGCGGCTCTCTGGGGAGCCTGCTCCAACAGGTTTGGTGCGATATCGACACCGGTAACCTGCGCACCCCTGCGCGCTGCCGGTATGGCCAGATTGCCGGTGCCACAGGCGACATCGAGCACGCGCATCCCGGATGAAATCACCAAATGATTCACGAATTCCTCAGCTCCTTTGGCCGAGTACTGCGCAATCTGGCCGAAGTTGCCGGCCACCCATGTACCGCGCATACGCTGCTTCAATTGTTCAACATCGCTTTGCGTATCTGGCATGTTCTGTCCTGTTTCAACAATTCTACAAGAACCTCCGAAGTCCGACTTCTGCCCATCAAGTGAATTATTTGCTTGGCTCTCTTTCGTCGAGCCGCCCCGCAGACCCTCTCCCCTATCACCGCAACGATATTGGCTGTGAGTTAGACGGTACTCGGTTGAGGCGCCGACAGTTGAGGACCTGAAGCAACGCCACGCCACGTCTTGTGGCTTTTCTCGTGCTTGTTGTTCGCTTGTCGGCTTGCCGGCGGTCCCGCAGAATTTTCAAACCCATGAGCCGACCGCTGAACATCTTCTCTTACTGCCCACTTCTGCCCACGCGCGAAACCTACAAGTCCTTACCACTGAACAAGAAAGCTGGTAGGGGCGGTGGGGATCGAACCCACGACCTTCGGCTTAAAAGGCCGCTGCTCTACCACTGAGCTACGCCCCTGTGGCAAGAATTTCTTATTGTAGCATGCCTGTTGCGCGACAAAGGAGACGCGACCGTATCTGCCGCGCAAGTGCGAGAGCAGGTCGAGGGGATGAGCTGCCGGACCCACGCGTTAAACCACCTGAGGCGCGCTGGGCAGATTCAGGAAAGAGCTTCGGCGCCGGGAAAAGGGCGCTTACGTTTCCATTCATAGTCCTTGCGCAGCTTGGCCTGGTGCTTTTTGACTTGCGCTTCGAGTTCGCTGAAGGCTTTCTTGCAACTAGCCCGCACCGTGGCACCGGTGCCGGTGGCATGCAGCGTTCCAGTTGGCAGCGATAAATTCAGCGAGCAGGAATTCTCGTCCGTGCGCGGGGTTTTCGAAAACGCGCCGTGTAATTGCACGAGATCCGGAGAGTAACTCTGCAACAGTTTTCCCAGCTTACTGACGTGACGCTCGACTTCGGCCTCGACCGGTTTGTGCGACTCGACATGTTTGTAACTGATGGAGAGTTTCATGTGTGCACCCGTAGGAAAAGCTGAGAAAGAGGAGGGAGACAAGGTTCTGCTGATTGCACCACATCGCCGAAAAGCATAGCAGCCCGAAACGCCAGGAGCAACGGCGACCGGAATTTTGGCCCTCGCGGGCGTTGACACTTCTCCTCCCTTCCCTCTACGCTGCTGTCGGCGCAAATCACCTGCGCCACTTCATGGCGCAGCACAAATCACAAACTAAACCTCGGTTAAACGAGACCAAATCTTCGGCCAATTCCGCGCCGACCGGTATCCTCCGCGTCGGTCCCGCGGGCTGGTCCTATCCCGACTGGGCCGGGTACGTTTACCCATCTCGCCGTGCCAAAGGATTCCACGAGGCGACCTATCTAGCGGAATTCTTTGACACCATCGAGATTAACACTTCGTTTTACCAACCGCTGCGTCCGGACCACGCAGCGCAATGGATCGATCGCGTGGCGGCGAATCCGCGCTTCCTCTTCACCACGAAGCTGTGGCAACGATTCACGCACGACATAAGATCCACCACATCTGGCTCTGCCGCAGCGGACGAACGCGCCGTTCGCGCGGGCTTCGATGTGCTTCGCGCGGCGGACAAGCTCGGCGCGGTCCTTCTGCAATTCCCTTTTTCGTTTCATCGGACCACGAAGTCCGTGGCGTATGTCTCCGCTGTTCTCAAGCGATTTGCAGACTATCCCCTGGCCGTCGAAGTTCGTCATGCTTCGTGGGATTCTCCCGAAATGCTGGATTTGCTGCACACCAGCGGCGTCAGTTTCTGCAATATCGACCAACCCATCATCGGGCGATCGCTTGCGCCCTCCGCTCAGGCGACCTCGAAGGTCGGGTACGTGCGGCTTCACGGCCGCCGCTACGACACGTGGTTCAACGACGATGCGGCGATCCCCGCGCACGAGCGTTACAACTATCTCTACTCCGCTGAAGAACTGGAGCCCTGGGTCACGCGCGTCCGCAGAGTTACGGAGCGGGCCCGCGAGACGTTCGTGGTCACTAACAATCACTTCCAGGGCAAGTCCGTCGTGAACGCCCTGCAGCTCATCAGCATCCTGAAGGGATCGAAAGTAAAGGTTCCTGACCCGCTCCGCCGCCAGTACCCGCAACTTGAGGCCATTGCCGATGCGCCGCCCGCCGAGCCGTTGCTGTTCCCGCTGGGGAAGTCTTACTGCCGCGAAAAATAGCGACACCTCTTTAGAGAAGGGTTGCCGTTGTGGGCCTCCTCGGTTGTTTCGGCAAAGAGTTTGTAACTGGGTGAAGAAAAACAAGTTGCGGGCACAGTTGTGGAGTGTTGACGAGAAAAGAGTGCCGAAGGGACTGAAGCGAAAGCGGTAATTCGGGAAGAGTAGAAGAGCCAAACGGAGAGACGCAGAGTTCGCTGAGATGAAAGCCGGCTAGCTAAAGGCTGTTGCAAAACCCAGGGTCCAACCCCTTGATTGAGGCGGTGGGTTTCGGCCACCGTGGTTTCATTTGAGGTTGCCCTGCTTATCTGGATCGCCCCGCTTTTTCTGCCTTTGCCTGCGCCCGCTCCTCCATCCATTTTGTTTTATAAAGAAGAGAGTGTGACCTTGCTAATGCAAATCCTTAAAAGGATGCGGAAAATTGCGGAAGAGATGAAGCGACTTGCGCGGTCCAAGTGTAAATGAAGGCGGTCACGCTCGAAAATGCCGGCAAGGATGCCGGCGCTACAGGGGAGAGGCCGGACGGCGCCGCTAAAGTGACGCCGCCACAGGACCCAAAATGTATGCGGCACACAAGATCATCTCATCGCCCTTACGGTGCGCCAGCGGCTTTGGATTTTCTGCTATTGGATTTCCCGTTTTCGATTTGCTTTGTTTGTCCCAGACGCCGAGATTGAGGGCGACGGATGTGCAGGCGTCGCGCAATTCGTCCGCAAGCGTGCGGTCGACCAGGGCGCGGACGACGACCATCCGACGTCGGTGGAGGACAAGTCCACACCTTCCCAGCAACTCTTCCATTCCGGGTCGGTGAAGAAGCACCCGAGTACCTCGGCTTAGAGAGCGCTCTTGCTTTTGAAATAGCTACAAAATCCGCCGTGCGTCAGGCCGGCGCGGGCCATGATCTGATGGATCGAAACATTTTCAAAGCCATGGCGATTGAATAGCTTGCATGCGCTATCAACGATGTTTTTCTTGACTGCCGGGCGGTGACCAGCGGGGTAAGGCATGAAGGCTCCTTGTTCGCGAGATGCTGAAGTATGCCTCGAACGAGATTACCCTTCCAGCAAAACATTATCTTGAACATATTTTAGCAAAATGGTCTTATGCGGGACGGTCGCGCACAGAACTCTGGAGGACAATGATGAGCGAGAAAAAGAATTCGAGTGCACCGATGAATACAATGACACGACGACAAGTGATTGCAGGAGTGGCTATCGGGCTTGGTTGCGCAGCCCTGGGCACAACGGAGGCGTGGGCGGGAAACGAAGAGGAGGTCGCTCGTACGGGGGAAACCATTCACCAAGAGCCTGTTTTCAAAGCGAGCCGGAAGCGGGTGTATGAAGCGCTCACCGACGCCAACCAATTCAATAATGTCGTGCAGCTTAGTGCGGCCATGAAGTCCGGCATTCCGCCGGGAGCTGCGCCCACGGAGATCAGCCGTGAAGCAGGAGGCACGTTCTCAGTCTTCGGCGGCCATATCGTGGGGCGGCATATTGAGCTTGTGCCGAACGAGCGAATCGTCCAAGCCTGGCGAGTGGCCACCTGGGATGCGGGCGTCTACTCGATTGCGAAGCTCGAGCTCGTAGAGCAAGGCTCCGGGACCAAACTCGTTTTTGACCATACCGGCTTTCCCAAGGGCCAAGGGGAACACCTAGCGGCGGGATGGAAAGCCAACTATTGGGAGCCGCTCGAGAAATTCCTGGCTTGAATGCTGCGGCCCTACAAGGAGAAAGGCGAAGAGAGGTCCGCGACGCGGTCACATGGGCAAAACAAGCCAAACGGCAGGTCGAGACGGGGTCCGGCGGGTACAGGGCGCGCTTTAGCGCTTGCGGCGGCGCGACCTTGTGGCGGCAAGCTTGGCTTTGCGGCGCTGCTCTTTGGGGATGGACTTCGGGTTGATCAACCACTGGCCGGTGCCCGGACGGCCGGGTTGCCTGCGCTTGATTCCGGAGAGGCGCCCGATACTGACGAGGCGGCAGACTTCGGCGCTGGTGGTATCCAGTATGGTGGCAACCGCCTGCGCGGAGAGCCAACTGCCGCGGCGAGCGATCATCATAATTGTTCCTCCGCGGTGACGATGGGGGAATATATGGTTCACTCTAGCGCTATTATCTTACCTCTTTCCGCAATAGGGACGAACGGAAAGAGGGCGGCGCAAAGCCCTATCTTCGTTCGCGGAAGTTTCAGCATCCGCCCAGCGAGGTGCTGAGAGGGCGGCGAAACGGTCGCCGCGAGGGTTTCATCGAGCAACTATTTCTTGAAAAGATTTTCGAAGGCCTGGCGGGCGTCCGTGTGGCGCGCGGGTGCGACGGGGGGCGCAGAACCAGGAGCTGCCGGCTGAGTATAGGATGTTGGCGCAGTATCTTTTTCGATGGTCATGCGGAATTCGTAAAAGGCGCAGGAGTTCTTTGCATCCTTGGGAGAGATGCGTTCCTGGATCGGCTGGGTGCATTCAAACTGTGCGCCGGAATCGAAGAAGCGGCACTGTTTGCAGCAGTGCAATTCGAACTGGCACTTGGGACACGTGCCATTGGGATCGAACCCTGGGGTCAACACGGCGCCGCAATTGGCGCATCGCGCCCGCGTGACGGTGCCCACCATGCGGGGAGTGCGGGGGCCGAATTGATCGGCGCCGCGGGGCCCACCGGCGGGCGGCTTGCGGTCGTGCGATTTGTCTTTTTTCTCGTTTTTTTCCGCGTCGCGGTAACCGCGGTGACCGTACTTTCGATCCACAAATGCCTCCGTCCGCCCGTTTCGACGGACTGCCACAGCTACAACCCACGCCTTTGCGCTATCGCGCTTGCCAACTTGGCTTGTATCCAATCGGATTGCTACACTCGGCCGGACCGCGCACTCGTTCCCTAGAGTTTACTTGCAGAAATGCGTACGTCCAACGAGCAGGAGATGGGACATCTATGTTTTTAACCCTCTGGGAGTTCGAAGTCAAGCCGTGTGAAGAAAAATTCGAGAAAGCCTATGGTCCTGCCGGTGACTGGGCCAGGCTCCTCCGGAGCGATTCGAACTACTGCGAGACCCGACTTCTGCGCGATTCCTTTCGTCTTGCGATTTACCTTACTCTCGATTTCTGGAATCCCCGCGAAGCCTATGAACAGTTTATGGCAGTCTACAAGGAGGGGTACCAAGCGCTGGACGCCGGCGGTGAAGAGTTAACGAGCAAGGAGCGCCAAAGCGGCTGGTACGAACTTGTCGAGCCGTGAATTGGCATCGCCTCATGGTTTTTAGATGTAAATTGTTACATGTTAGTTCCCGCTCCTTGGTTTTTTTACTTTTAGGCTGTTTGTTATCAGCTGGCTGTCGCGGTGTTCAGCCTCCCCAGCCACATGGCAATGAACCCATCCGGCTCGAGATCCGGTTGCAGAAATCTTCGGGGCGCTCCTGCGGAGCGAAGCAGCGCTTCGGCGACCAAGTAACCGCTGCGCACGGCCCCTTCCATTGTGGCGGGCCAGCCCGTGTCCGTCCAATCCCCGGCCAGGAACAGGCGCGGCACGGCAGTCTGCTGTTTGGGACGCCAGCGGTCGACTCCCGGCTCCGGGGAAAATGTCGCTGCGGCCTCTTTGATGACCGTGGCCTTCACCAATTCGGCATCACGAGCGGCGGGGAGAGCTCCCCGGAGCTCTCCCAAACAGAGGTCGATGATCTCCTGGCGCGGTTTCTGTAACAAATGGTATGACGCGCTGATCACCAACTGCAGGTACTGTCCCGCCGGGGCGATTTTCTCTTTTCCATGGGAATTGGCGAAGAGAGCGGTCTTATTGAAGATCCACTGGGTCGTGGCGTCCAGGAGCGTCACGAACGGCTCATCCATGACCGGGCGGTCGAACCAGAAATGCACGCCGGTGATTGGCGCGACTTTGATTTTGTCAAGATTCGCGAGCGCGGGGTCACTCTGCTTCATACTTTGCGGCAGAAGTTCCGCCAGCGCGGTGTGGGGGACGGCGAATACATAGGCGTCAGCCGTTTCTTCGCGGCTTTCGTCGAAGCGAATTCCGGCGAACTCGCCGTTCTCGATTTTCAGGCCGCGTACCGGAGCGCGGAGAACCACTTCCCCGCCGCGGCGCTCGATCTCCAACTTGCACCCGTCGTATAGATTTGCGAGCGGCACGACGGGCACTCCCATGCGATAGCCGGTGCTGTTCGAAAGGAAGGCTTTCCAGAAAACGTCGATGCCGAAGCGTGCGTCGGTGCGGTCCAGTTCTTCATCGAGAGCGCTCACGAGGACAACGCGCCAGAATCGCTCGATGGCGCGTCTCGTCTGGCCGCGGCGGCGGAGCCACTCGAGCATCGAAATGCCGCCCTTTTCCTGAAGTTCAGCGGGCTTCCCCTGGGTTTGCAAGATATCGAGCATCGCACGCGCGATGGAGAGCTTGTCCTGTAAACTCAGCGGGGCAAAGGCGGCGAACGACCCGGTCAGATGAAATGGCGCAGGCAAATATCCCGCTCGCATTTCTCCTCTGCGGCCTTGCGAGTCGAGAAAGAGGAGCCGATCGAAGAATTTTATTTTGTCGGCGGCGCCGACGCGCCTGTAGAAATCTTCGAGGTTGGTGCAGCATCCGAGGGTCACGTGCTGGCAATTGTCCACATGCTCGCCGTCGGGCAACACGTAGGACGTTGCCCGGCCGCCAAGGAAGGGACGCTGTTCAAACAGACGTACGCGCCAGCCGGAGTCAGCCAGCGCGACGCCGGCTGCCAGTCCCGCCAACCCTCCGCCGATCACGATCACGCTTTTCAAGGATATTCTCTTCCGTGCGGCGCCCGAAGCGCGCCTGGGCGATGAACATCATTTTTTCTGCCTTAGGAAGCCGCACACGTTCGCCGAAGACGGGAAAGCCCAACGACTCGATCCGGCTCAGCAGTGCACTGTACGTGTGAACCAGGAGCCACAACGCGCCGCGGCTGTCGGCGTCGATGAGCGAGAGCAAAGCAGAACCCTCTTCATAAAGTTGCCAGGCGCGCTCGGCTTCGAAGCGAAGCAATTCACGAATGCCGAGAGTCGCTTCGCCACGCCCAAAGTCTTCCGGTAAAACCCCGTAACGCCGCAGATCTTCTTCCGGGAGATAGATGCGTCCGAGTTTGTAGTCCTCGTGAACGTCGCGAATGATGTTCGTCAGTTGAAAGGCAAGGCCGAGCTTCTCCGCCAAGTCCAGCGCCCGCGCGTCACTAAAACCGAACACGTGCGTGCAAGTGAGTCCCACCGTGCCGGCTACGCGATAGCAATACTCGCGCAAACGGTCAAACGTAGGATATGTCCGCACTGTCAAATCCATCTCGGCGCCGCTGATCAGGTCGTGAAGATAGCGCGCGGGCATCTTGTAACGCTGCATTGTGTCCACGAGGGCGGGTAAGACTTCGGCCTCACCATACGAGGCCTCAGAAGGCAAGGGCATCACCGCCGTGCCATCAAAAACCTGGGAGTGCCCGGTGGCAGCCTCATCTAGAGCGGCGCGCCATTTTGCCAAGCCGCGCTGCTTGGCGAGGAACCCTTGACCTTCATCCGAGACGTCATCCACGAGCCTCATGAAAGCATAAAGGGCGGCCAGAGCGTCGCGCTTCGGCTTCGGCAGCAGGAAGAAGGCGTAATAGAAGTTGCTGTGGGAGGCGCGGGCAATGCGGTGGCATTCTTCGTAGGATAGCGCCAAGTTCACCTGGTCCGCGGGCGCAGCATCCCTAGGCTTGCGCTCAGGATAGACCTGCGCCCCTACAACTGCGGGTGGCGGCGCAATCTCATTTGAACGCGGATTCCCACCAAATAAGTGCGCCACGAGAGCACGCCCCAAGAGTCCTGCTTGTTTCACTCTGCTAACCGACGGGCGGCGGTGGAGAGTGTCATATCCCATCGCTTCGATGGCATCCAGGACGGCCAGACCCCCGCGCGTGAACATCTCCAGGTCGACGGCGAGTCGTCCATCCACCATTTTTAACAGCGCATTACCTTCGGTGAAGAGGGCGCGGGTGCGACCAATTAGTTCTTTCATCAAGCGAACATAGCACTCATTGAAGCGGCGCCCGCAGATGTCGCTCTCGGAGAGGCCGTGCGCCGCGGCGGCATCGAGAGGAATATAGATCCTTCCGATGTCTAGGTCCCGGGAGACATCCTGCCAGAAGTTCGCGAGTTGCAGCGCCGTACAGGTGGCATCGGACAGCCGCTGACGCCGCTCGTCGCGGTAGCCGCACAGGTACAGCACCAGCCGTCCCACTGGATTTGCGGAGTGGACGCAATAGCCGAGCACGGCATCCCAATTGGGATAACGCTTCACGGTCTGGTCCTGACGAAACGCTTTCAGGAGATCCGCAAAAGGCTGCTTGGGAATATCTTTCGCGAGGATGGTTTCGCGCAGCGCCACGAAGACCGGATGGGAGGGTTTTCCTTCGTAGCAGGCGTCCAACTCGCGCTTCCACCAATCGAGCAATTCCAGCGCGCGCGCCGCATCGGGAATTTCGTCGCCGAGATCATCGGCCCAGCGGCAGTAGGCGTAGACGTTGTAGAAATGCTGGTGCAATGCTTTGGGAAGGAGCCACGATACCACGTTAAAATTCTCGTAGTGATGCGTGGCCAGCCACCGCGTGTACTTCTGCGCCTCTTCTGGCGTGCAGCCGGGCTTGGGCGCGTGCCGTGTAATGCCGATTTCGCCGGGGAGCAACATCAGGAGGGCATATCCTCAAACGATTTACCGCGAGGGGCTGGACTGCTCGAAGGTCTGGAGTTCACCAGTCACCAGTCACGAGTCGCCGACTACGGCCTTACCGCCAGCTTGATTTCGCCGCTGCGCGATTTCATGCGGGCAAACGCCTGCGGAAGGTCCGCCAGCCGGATTTCCTCGGTGACGAAATCGCGAGCCGAAATGTCCCCACGCCGGATGGCTTCCAGCGCTTCGCGAAAGAACCGTGGCGTGTGATGAAACGGCGAAATCAACTTGATTTCCGAGTAGTGGATCGCCGCCGGGTCGATTTCCACGGGGGTACCCGAAGGCAGGCCGCTAAAGAAATTCACAATGCCGCCGCGCCGCACCATCGCCAGGGCCTGCTGCCAAGTGGCCGGATTACCCGCCGCTTCGACTACGCAATCGGGACCAAGCTGGTCTTCGGTAAGAGCTTTTACGGCGGCCACGACATCTTCCGTTTCCGCCACGTTGAAAGTCGCCACTGCGCCCAGCCGCTTGGCAATATCAAGCGGGGCCGCGCGCCGCGCTAAGGCGATGACGCGAACTCCGCGTCGCGAAAGCATGCGCACAAACTTCAATCCGATGGGGCCGCAACCAATCACCGCCGCGGTATCGCCGGTCCGCACTTCCATCTCGTGGATTCCTCGGAGCACGCAAGCAAGGGGTTCAGCCAGCGCAGCGCTTTGATCGTCCACCGAGTGCGGCACTTCCAGCATGTTTTCCACGACGATGCGCCCGGGGATGCGCATGTAGTCCGCGTAGGCGCCGTTGTTGAACAAGAGGTCGTCGCAAAGATTTTCCTGGCCGCGGCGGCAGTGATAACAGCGCAAGCAAGGTGCGGAATTCGCGGCGATGACGCGCATGCCGATCCGCCAGCGCGGGTCCACGCGCTTGCCCACGGCCACGATTTCGCCGACCAGTTCATGGCCAAAGACGGCCGGCGGCTGAATCATTTTGGCGTGATAGCCGCGCTTCCAGACTTTGAGATCGGTGCCATCGGTGAGCGCCAGCCGGACGCGCACGAGGACTTCGTCGGCGGACAGCGCGGGCACGTCAATCATTTCAATGCGAAGATCTTCGCTGCCATAGAGCACAGCTGCGGTCATCTTCGAAGGCACCGTGACGTGGGTTACGGCAGCTTTCACTTCTTCGCCTACTCCCATCTTCTTGGGCGTCGTCGTGCTCATGCGTGAGTAATCAAGACCTTGAGTGATTCCGCCGTCGGCTTAGCGGCCAGATCTAACCCTTCTTGGATTCTAGCCAGCGGAAAACAGTGCGTCACAATATCCATAACCGGCAGTTTCTTCTTCAGCACCAGGTCAGCCCCTGATTCTTGGATGTCCACGGCCGCACTGTAGCTGCCCAGGATTTCTTTTTCGTCGATCCCCACCGCTGCAGCGGGAAATTCAATCCTGGTTACCGGATCGTTCGCGGCAAACAACAGCACGCGTCCCCCGGGCCTCGCCAATGCCAGCGCATCGACCACAACGGACGGGTGAGCCACCGCTACCAAAACCGCATCGGCGCCTCGCCCCTCCGTCCGGGCTTTGATGTGGTCCACAAGCTTACCATCACTAGGGTCAAACGACTCCAATGCCCCTAAAGATAGGCTCTTGGCGCGGCGGACGGCCATAGGATCGCTGGTATAGAGCTTTGCGCCTTGCAAATTGGCCACCATCAGCAATTGCAGTCCGATGGGGCCACAACCAGCGATGAGCACGGTCTCGCCTGCCGTAACGCGGGCCTTCTCGATGGCTTTCAGAATCGTGTTGATCGGCTCGATAAACGTTGCTTCCGCAAAGCTGACATCATCGGGCAGAGCGACGATTCCGCGTTCTGCCACCCAGGGCATGGCTTTCACGTATTCGGCGAAGCCCCCACCGTTCGGCGTGAATCCGCCAGTCAGGCCCGTTGTTTTGTACTGTTTACACTGCGAGAAAAGGCGGCGTTCGCAATAGAAACATTTCCCGCAGGGGATGTGATGAAAACTCATCACGCGGTCGCCCGGCTTCCACGTCGTCACGCCGCGGCCAACAGCAACTACCGTGCCTGCCAGTTCATGTCCGAGGATTTGCGGCGGAGGAACGTAAGCGTAAAAAATCTTCTTGATGTCTGTGCCGCAGACCCCACAGGCGGCAACCTTGATGAGGACTTCGCCTTCGGCCACTTCGGGAACGGGGACTTCCTCGACGCGGACAATTCCCTTTTCGCGATAGACACCGGCGCGCATGGTCTTGGGGATTGGACCCAGCGTCCTCACTGCTTCCAGGGTCGTTCCGGTCCGGTTCATCGCGCCGCCATCTCGCCGTAGGCAGATGCTGCGACTCGCCCATGGCAATCTCCGAGTGAAGCAATGAAATCATCCAGAAAATCCGCCATCGAGTGAGCAGCCTTATTGCTTTGCCAGCCAAAGCGAATGAGCCCAGGAATCCTAAGCGGATGGCGAGCGATCTCTCTAAGTAATTGTCCTTTTCTCAGCGTTCCATCGTGACCAAGCACCTTATTGAAATCGATGGGGATGTCGCAGTCAGCTGCATCGCTGATAGCCCGAACAGCAATCGCCGGAATTTGAGTAGCGGACACGACTTGCAGAATGTGATAGCTCTCCATGTCCACAAAATCACCAAACTTGGACATCGCAGATTTCGAAGATGCTTCGCAAACGATGTGGCCTTCGGTGATCAGGGTATCGGCTATTCTGGCGCCACAGCACTCCGCTATTTTAATGAGCCGCTTATTGCTCAGTATTCTGCTACCCCCTTGACGGAGAACCAGCTGAGAAGCGGCAACAATCTCTCCGGGATGGAGTCCGGGGTTTAGTCCACCCGCGAATCCTGTTGAAACACAACAGTCAGGTTTCCGCTTCAACAAATCACGCAACGCTTTCTGCGCGACATCGCAGAACAAATGCTTCCAGCCGATACCTGTCATTAGAACTTCAACATCGGTTCCGGCCACCCTGGCGTTAAACACATCGTAGAAGGGTCGGTCCAGGGGAAGAAGCGGGATCCTAATTTCACGGCGTTTGAAGCCATGTCGAATTCGCCAGGGGGCGAATTCGGCTTCGACGGCGAATGTGACGAGGATATGCATTTCTATGAGCCTAAGATTCCAAGCTGGCGCCCGGCGCTGCAATAGCAAGGGCACCGGTCTCCTTCGGCTACGCTCAGGAAAAGTTCCGACCGGCCACTACAAAATCGCGGCGGCACGTGCCATGCGCTTGGCGCGGCTCTTGGCGATATAGCCGTTCGCTTCGTACCAGCGCACGGCGCGCTCCAAGGCGGCGGCTACCGGCCCGGCTTGAAACCCCAATTCACGCTTGGCACGCGAGCAATCCACAAACATCATGTGCCGGGCGATCTTCACGCCTTCGACTGGTATGCCCGGCTCGCGCCCGACCAGCCGCGAAAACGCCGTATTGGCATAGGCTACACCCAGCGCGAGTCCATGAGGAATTTTCAAAATAGGCGCGCGCAGACCTGTTATCTTCGCGAGTTTGTCCAGCATCTGCTTGAGCGTGAGGTTTTCGCCACCTAGCAGATAGCGCTCACCCACTTTGCCTTTTTCGGCGACCAAGAGGTGTCCGGCCGCACACTCCTCCACGCCCACAAAATTCAAGCCGGTCTTCACGTAACCGGGCATCTTGCCGTTCAAAAAATCGAGGATGATTTTCCCGGTCGGCGTCGGCTTCCAGTCCCACGGACCTATCGGCGTCGTCGGCATGGCCACAATGACCGGCAATCCGCTTTTCGCGGCGGCGAGCGCTTCCCTTTCCGCCATCCACTTCGAGCGCTTGTAATGGCCCACCATCTCTTCCAGCTTGGCGTCGGTGAATTCATTGGGACGCTGCGGCCGGTCGACGGCAATGGTTGCCACGGTGCTGGTGTAGATCAACTGCTCGACGCCGGCGCGCTTCGCGGCATTCAGAAGATTTTTTGTTCCGCCGACGTTCGAATCGTAAATGTCTTGCTTGCGCTTGGCCCACAAGCGGTAATCCGCGGCGACGTGAAAAACACGCTTGACGCCCTTCATCGCGCGAGCGAGCGAAGCGGGGTCGCGCAAATCTCCGGTCACATACTCGAGCGACAAATCCGCTATCGCGCGATTGGTGCTCGACGCGCGAAGAAGCACCCGCACTTCGTCACCGCGAGCCACCAACTGGCGGGCCACGTGGCTGCCCAGGAACCCCGCCGCTCCCGTGACGAGTGTGGTCATACGACTCTTACGCTTTCCCCGTTTGCGTGTGCTTCCTGTTCGATGTGGACACCGGTCTCTTCGACACTTCGCGTCGCATTCCGTTGGCCACTCACTAAGAGCTCAACAAACCACGAAAAGAATTCCCACCACTTGCTGCCAATCAGTTTTCGCGCCTCCGCCGTTTTCCGCCGCAAAGTCGCGGCGTACAAACTCGTGGAGTTCGATCCGCCATTCGCCGGCGTAATCACCATTCCATCGAGCGTCCGCGCAAGCGGGATTAACTCAGCCATCTCCCCCAGTTCGGTCTCCGCGTGAACGCACACATGCACGCACATCAAAAAGCCGGAAAGCCTCGCCGCCCGGATGCCCTCCGCGGCCAGTTCCCATGCACCTTCCTGAAGGCTTTTCGAAGCGGGACGCTGCGCACCAGGTTCCAGGCGAACGGTTAGAAAGAGCCGCGACATCGGCTGAAACTCATGAAGGCGGCGGCGAAGACGGGTTCCATCGGTCTCGAGAAAAACAAAATGATCGGTCTCGGTAATTGCCCGGACCAGATGCGAAATACCGGGATGATCGAGCGGCTCGCTCCCTCCGATCCAAACAACCGGAGAACGGCTGGAAACAATCTCGCGGATCCTTTCGTGCGAAACCGGACGGTTGGAATCCTGATGCAAGATTTCTGCGGCATCCACAAATTGGATGGGGCGGGCGCCTTGGGCGAGACACAACTTTTGCGCAAGCCGGGCTAGCGTGAGGTCCGCAGTAAGCCGCAGGGGAAAGCGCATCATGCGCTCTAAAGCCCGCTGCGCAGCCGGAATTCGCTGGGCTGGAACTTCAGCGCCACGTACTCATCCGCTCTGCGCGATTGGTTGGAGTAGCGCGCCAGCGCATAGACCGGAAAGGAATTCCGGTAGAGGTGGTATTTCAGGTAAAATACGCCCGGGAAACCTGTGCCGGTGAAATCCGGCTCGCTCCACGAGCCATCTTCTTTCTGCTGGTGCACGAGGTAAGAAATCGCTCTGACGATGGCGGGTTCGTGGAGATCCGCGCCGGCGAGCAACCCGATCAAACCCCAAGCGGTTTGCGAAGGCGTGCTGGGTCCCTGCCCTTTTGTTGCCGGCATTTCGTAGCTAGCCAGCGATTCGCCGAAGCTGCCGTCTGCCTTCTGCACCGTGCGAAGCCAGATCACGGCGCGCTGGCAGTAATCACGCGCGGTCAGCGAAACGGTTTCCAAGGCGCGCAAAACGCCGCTCGTCCCATAAACGTAGTTGACGCCCCAGCGGCCGAACCAGGAACCGTCGCCGGACTGATCTTTCACCAGAAACTTCACGGCGCGCTGCATGGCGGGATGTTCCGCGGGCCAGCCAAACCTACCGAGGCATTCGACCACCCGCGCAGTGACATCGGCCGTGGAGGGATCGATCATCGCGTTGTGATCCGCAAAAGGAATGTTGCAGAGAAACTTTTGGTCGTTGTCGCGGTCAAACGCGCCCCAGCCGCCGTCGCGGTTCTGCATGCTGAGCAGCCATTGAATTCCGCGGCGAATCGCGCCTTCCATGCGTTTGGGGTCGGGATACTTCACGCGCTGTAGGGCCATCAGTACGAACGCGGTGTCATCGACGTCAGGATAAAAATCATTGCGAAATTCGAAGGCCCAGCCGCCCGGTTCGGCGTCTTTGTTCTTTACTTGCCAATCGCCCGGTCCGAGAACTTGTTTCGAAAGCATCCAGTCCGCGGCTTTCACCAGGGCCGGATGATCCGCCGGCAAACCGGCTTCTTCCAAAGCGACCATGGCGATGCAGGTATCCCAAACCGGCGAAACGCAGGGCTGCATGCGAATGGTGTCGCCCTCTTCAATTTCAAATCGCGAAAACTCCTTGATTTCCCGCCACGTTAGCGGATCGTTCGGGCCGTGTCCCAAGGCCATCAGTGCGAAAATCGAATTCATCATCGCCGGGTAGATCGCGGCAAGGCCCTCGGTTCGTTCGATGTGATTCAGCATCCAGGACTTCGCTTCGCGCAACGCGCGCTGGCGCAGCGGCTTCCAGGGCAATTTTTCGTAGAGCTTCAACCCACGATCCAAAGCCAGGAAAACGTTTTTCCAGGAAAGGAGCTGCTTGCTCCAATCGAACGCCGCGGTCTTTCGCGTGGGGTCCTTGAACAATTCGTCGACTCGGGCGCGCTCGGGCAAGCGCCATTCGGGCCGCAGCGAGGACAGGATGGCCATGGGAATCACGATGCCGCGCGTCCAGGAAGACATCTCGTAAATGTTGAAATAGAACCAATTCGGCAGGAGCATCAACTCCGGCGGAATCGACGGAACGAGTTCCCACCCGACAGCACCGACCAACGCCAGGTAGAACCGCACGTAGGAATTCGTGTGCTCCAGGCCGCCGAGACGACCGACGGTCTCGCGCGCTTGCAGCATATGGCGCGCTTCGGTAGAGTCGCCCGCCAGTTTCAAGGCGAAATACGCTTTGCAGGTAGCGTTCAGCTCCGAAGGCCCACCAGGATAGATGGACCAGCCGCCATCGGCGAGCTGCCGGCGGCGCACATAATTTGCCAGCTTGGCAATGCGCTCTGGATCGGCCTTTCCGAGAACGTGCAGGTAATAGATGTAATCGGATTCCAGGGTGGTGTCCGCTTCGAGCTCGCCCTGCCAATATCCTTCCTCTGCTTGAAGGGAAAGGAGGTGATTCGCGCCGCGCTCGATGGTTTTTTCCAGGCGCTTCGCCCAGTCCTGTTCCTGTGACGGCACAAGCACAGGTACAACGGGGATCTCTTCTCCCATTCGGGCGAATGAAGCCATCAGTGCTCCCCCCGGAGCGGAACTTCAAGCTGGCATGTCCAGCAGGCCTTCGACAGCCAACATTTGAATCAGCTTAACTGCCGTGCTGCGTATCACTTCCCACAAAAATGGCGCGGCGGTTAGGGTTCGAATAACACGAGTACTACTAAATTATCGCCGCCTTCGTGCTGACGGTCAACGGCTAAGATGCGATGCACGCAGCTCCGCGTTGTCAAATCGAAACACTTGCGGGCCCGTCGAGCATTCGCTGAACGAGCGAGTGCAACGGCTCGGGCAGAGGCTCACCCTCTCCTTGTGACACGGATGGTTTCTCCTTGAGCAAACGTGCCGGAAGCTTCATCCACACTGGTCCAATCGATGGGAAAGTGTCCGCCGAACCCCGGAACACTAGAGCATCCGCGCGGTCCAGAGCAATGCGAGCCGAATCCTTGAAATCTTCCTTGGCCGGATCGACCACGGCAAAATACAAGCTGGGTTTGAGGAATTGCAGCAAGGAATTGCTTTCCACAATCAGCGGCGGCAACTCCCCCACAGCATCCGCGAGTGTTTCCTGTAATGCAGCCCTCAGGAGCGGCAGACCTTCCGCGAGAAATCCTTGTTTGGTTCTGAGCCAGAACGAACGCCGTGCCCCAGCCGCCAGGAAACGTGCACTGTCCGTTCCCGTGTCCGGCTGGGTCTCCCAGTGGATCGCACAGACATGCTCATCGGGTGCACAACCGCAATTCTCTCCATTCTGGGCGCAGACGCCGTGCCCATACTGGGTGATCTTTCCCGCGATCCAGTTCGCCGGGCGAAAGGCGGAGATCACGTCGCACACCAGTTGCGTCTTGCCAATGCTGCGCGTGTGCCCGCCAACGACGATCATGCGCCATCGGGCTGATGATTTCTTGTCATTTCCCGCCAAGCTTTTCCTCTATTTCTTTGATGCGCGAGGCCAGTTCCGGAAGCCGGCCGTACCACGCGAACAACTCCTTGAATTTCTCCAGGGAACGAGCCGGTGTTCCCCAAACTGTCTCACCGCTACGAATGGTTTTCCCTCCGAGCACGCCGCTTTGCCCGCCGACCACGGCACCATCCTCCAGCTTGCAATGCTCGCCAAAGCCTGCCTGCCCGCCCACAACCACGTGGTTTCCAAAAACGCACGACCCTGACAATCCTACCTGGGCCGCAACCACCGTATGCGCCCCCATCTGACAGTTGTGACCCACGTGCACCAGATTGTCCAGCTTCACGCCTTCCGCGATGCGCGTGTCGTCGAGTGAACCGCGATCGATCGTGGTGTTCGCCCCGATTTCCACGTCATCGCCAATCTCCACAATCCCTGCCTGCGGGAATTTCCAGTATTTCCCCTCACCGAGCGCATAACCGAAACCGTCCGCCCCAATCACCGCGCCTGAATGAATCTCTACGCGACTCCCGAGGCGTACGCCCGCGTACAGCGTGACCCGGGGGTGAATTCGGCAATTCTCGTCGATCCAGCAGCCCGCACCGACCACCGAGTGTGCACCGATCTGCGTGCCGGCGCCGACATGTGTATCTTCACCAATCACGGCGTACGGCCCGATACCTACTTCCGGCCCTACGCGCGCGAGGGGCGCGACGATCGCCGTCGGATGAATCCCCGAAGCAATCGGGGTGCGCCCGAGCAGCAGCTCGGCTGCTCGCGCAAACGCCACCTTGGGTTGCGCGCTTCGCAATACCGTTTTGCCCGGTAGCGCTATTCCCTCAGCCGCAATAACACAGATCGCCGCCGAAGCCGAGGCGCGCTGCGTATGCTTCGCGGATTCCACATAGATCAAATCGCGCTCTCCAGCTCGCCCCGGCGCGGCGACTCCGCCAAGTTCGGCTGTGCCATCGCCTTCCACTCTCGCGCCAATCGCCTCGCCCAACTCCTGTGCTGTTCGTCTCATCGTCAACCTCACTGGAAATCGTATGGCGATGGCTCGCCCTTCGGTCTGGTGTTCCACCGCCCGTGCACCCAGACCCACTGTTCGGGGTACTTCCTGATAATCTCTTCAATTAATTTCGTAAACTTTTGGGTATTCTCCAAAACGTCTTGTTCCATATCTCCCGTTCGAACCAACTCCACTGGCGGGTCGAAGCGCAACCTGTATTTTCGTCTAGGTTCATCCCAAACGGCATATCCCGGCACGACCGCTGCATCGGTATGCAACGCCACACGCGCAATCCCCGTAGTCGTGCTGGCCGCCTTCCCAAAGAAATCTACGAAAACTGCTTCTTCCGGCATGCTGTTCTGGTCCGCCAGAATCCCGACCGTTCCGGCCTCTTTCAATACCTTCAGCATCACGCGCGCCGATTCATTCTTGAAAATCGGGCGATTCCCTGACAAACACCGGTAACGATTCACGAGTGCATCGATCCTGTGGTTGTCGATTCGCCGGGCCATGTAGTGCAGAGGAAATCCGTAGAGCGCGTGCGCAAAAGAGGACAGCTCCCAGGCCCCGATGTGCCCCGTCAGATAGAGCACGCCTTTCCCGCGCCGCTGCCCCTCCAGAAAGTTTTCATGTCCATCGAGCACAACAAGCTGCTCGATATTTTCTTTCGAATATTTCGGAAGCCGGGCAAACTCGGCCGCCATCCAACCCAGATTCCGCAGCATGCCGCGAATGACTGATCTACGCCGTGCGCGGCTCCACTCCGGAAAGGCAATGCGCAAATTCACTTCAGCGGTTTTCCTCAATCCAGGCAGCAGCGCGTAGAAAAGGCGCGCCACTCCTGCGGCGAGACTCCGTGCCAGCGGACGTGGCAACACACCCAGCCCTTTCAGAATGACCCACACTGCCGCGTGTTCGACCCATTCCCTCATCACTTGTTCAAGTTCGTAAGGTGTCTCCCGCCGGGCGACAGTATGCAAGAGGTCCGTCGCTGGAAGATAGTGGTTCGATGTTAGACTCAGCCTTCCGTGACCGAAACGACCGCTGCCACAGCCGAAAACCTGCCCACCAGCGCCGCCGCCCGGATCGGCTGGGCCATCCTCATCTTCGCGACGCTTTATGTCTGCTACTTCAGCCATCTCGGCGCCATCGGCTTCGTCGGGCCTGACGAGCCGCGCTACGCCTGGATCGCGCGCGACATGGCCGAGACCGGCGACTGGGTCACCCCGCGCCTTTACGGAAAGCCCTGGTTCGAAAAGCCGGTTCTCTACTACTGGGGCGCCGCGCTGTGCTTCAAGCTCTTCGGCGTTAGCGAAGCCTCCGCGCGGCTGCCGAGCGCGATCTCCGCGCTGCTGGCCACACTTGCCCTTGCCTGGCTGGCGCTGTGTCTTTACGGCTCGGAAACCGCTCGATGGCTGCTGCTGCTGTTTCCGACCACCGTTGGCATGATTGGCTTCTCTCACGCCGCCTCCATGGACACGCCCTTCAGCGGGATGCTAACGATCACGATGGTCTGTGCTGCCGTCATCCTGGGTCTCACGCGAAATGAGCACACACCCATCCTCCCGCGCACTCCCTGGCTCGCCTTGCTGCTCTCCGGATTCTTCCTCGGTCTCGCCATCCTCGCGAAAGGCCCTGCCGCCGTGGTTCTTTCCGGCGGCGCCATATTTTTCTGGGGGCTCTTCACCAAGCGCTGGCGCGACGCCGTCCGCCTGCTTCATCCCATCGCGATCACATCGTTCTGTTGCACCGCCCTTCCCTGGTACATCCTCTGCGCCCACCGCAACCCCGACTTCTTCCACATCTTCATCATCGAACATAATTTCAAGCGCTACCTCACCCCCGGATTCCAACACATCCAGCCCTTTTGGTTTTACGTCCCGGTCCTCTTGGTCGCTTTCCTTCCTTGGATTGGTATTTTCCTGTGGTCGCTCGTACGGGGCATCGCCAATCTTTGGCGCACACGATGCACCACGGAGCCCACCTGGCTGCTCATTTGCTGGGCGGGGTTTTGTCTGCTCTTTTTTTCCGTATCGAAATCGAAACTTCCCGGCTACATCCTGCCTGCTTTTCCAGCGATCGGACTACTCATGGCACGGGACCTGAGCGGTCGCCTGCAGCAGGGGCTTAACGCGGTTCGCTGGCTGTGCTTGGGAGTCGGTCTGACTTTCGTTATATTAGGTGTGGCGGCTTACCAGCTGAATAACAGAATCCCTTTCGTTACAGCTATCCGTCCAGCACCTACTGTTAGGCTCTTCGCTCTATTCATGGTTTCTGGTGGAATTGTAGTCGGTACGCTGGGGCTCCTGCGGTCGGGACGCAAGGCACTAGCGCTGGCCGCTATCGTGCTCCCCGTCTTCATGACCTTCGGAACTGAAGACCTGCGGCAACTAGACGACGGAGTATCTGCGCGCCTTGTCGCCCAAAGAGCGAAAGATCACTTGCCCTCGGCGGAACTAGACATTGCAACCACATACAAGCTTCAACGTGGGCTTAAATTTGGCCTGAACTTCTATCTCCACAGGGAGCTAGCCGAATGGTCCCCACCCTCCGGCCACGGCTCAATTGTCTTTACAACGCACGGGCACGCAAAAGAGCTGGAACAGATGGGTGTCCACTGTCATCGAGATGGGCCATATCCAGCCATAGAGATTTGCATAGATTCGAGCACGGTTGCGAACCTAACGGACAGCCTTCCCCGTAGCGGGCAGCCTCACTAGAAAGAACGATACGACGCGGTTCTCATACGTGCGCTTCTCTTCGTCGCCCAAGCTCACAAAGTTCCCGTGCGGAATGATGGCCTGTTCGCGCGGCTCCGACGCCTTTAGAAACAGCCGCCGCGTGGTCTCCGCCAGCTCCGGGTCGTCCAGCGCCTGAATATACAGCGTCGGGACGCCGAGCACGGTAATCAACTTCCCGGAAAGCGGTGGGTCATCGCGGTGTGCGTAGTTCAAGTACTCAAAACTGAACACCGCCGCACGTACCATGAAAGGAAACCCGCCCAGGCCGTTGCGCTCCACACCCACCTTAACCATCTGCTTTGGTTGGTCATACACTGAGTCCAGTACCAGCGCGCGAATCCGCTTATCGCTTTCCGCTTCGCGTAGCGCCGCGTAGGCGCCAAGGTTATAGCCCCAAAGCCCGAACCGCGTTGGATCCAAATCAGGTCGCGCGGCCAGGAGATCGACCGCCGCGCGCACCTCGTCCGCTTCGCGATAGCCGAGCGTGCTGATTCCGGGGTTTGCCCCATGCGCCGCAAAATCAAAAATAAAAACGTTGTACTGGTGGTCCTGCAGTGCCGATTCCAGCGTCAACAGCTCACCGCGGCTGGACTCGTAGCCATGGCAAAGAATAATCGTCGGCGCGCCTCGAAACCCGGGAAAGAACCACCCCTCCCGCTTTCCGGTGCCCCCCGGCACCAGGAAATCCAGCACCTCCGGCCGACCGGGAAAACTCGCCATGTTGATTTCGGAACTGGTTCGTTGCGGTTTCACGATTCGATAAACGAGAAAACCCGCTATGGCCATCGTTGCCAGCACGGCAAAAAAGACCAGGGCCAATAGAGCCATCAGCAACTTGGTGTACCAGCGGGTCGGGTAGCGGAGTTCGTACAGGATCTGCATTCGTCGTCTGCGCAACTGGGCTGGCGGCGTTGGCCGCTTCTTCTATACCTCACAATATGAACGCAATACTTGGCATCCTAGCACACCTCCTTTGTCGCACTGGCCGCACCGCCTCCCGTTGTGTCGGATTTGTATCATCCGCGGCGCGCTAGCCACTCGCCCGCATCGAATCGGCTATGATAGTGTTCGCGCGGCAGGGGCCGGGCCGCTTACCGCCCATCCATGAACATCGTCGATTTGCGACAGACCACAGTCCGCCAGATTGAGCCGCTGCTCGAAGAAGAAGCGCGGCATTGGCGCGACGAATTGCACTGGGACTACCGCGGCGCCCTCGAACTCATCAAACGGTTCCTTGACGCGCATGCCCTTGCCGGATGCGTAGCGTTCGAAAACGGTTCCGCGGCGGGATATTCCTTCTACGTCCTCGAGGATCAAAAAGGACTGATCGGGGGGCTGTATGTCTCGTCCAAATTCCCGCAGGATTCCATTGGCCGGAGGCTGCTCGAGGAGATGCTGCTCTCGATGCGCGCCATCCCGCATCTCGCGCGCATCGAAGCGCAGCTGATGCCCTTCAGCGGCCCCGTGGACACACCACTCCTCGACCAGGGATTCCACCTGTACACGCGCCAGTTCATGCTGCTGGATCTACAGAAGCTGCATGAGGCGAGATCCGGCGCCTCGGGCAGCATGCGCCTCAACCGCTGGAACGACCGCTACTTCGAGCCTTGCGCCAAGTTGATCTATCTAGCTTACGCGAATCACGTTGATGGCGAGATTAATGACCAGTACTGCAGCCGCGGCGGTGCGTTGAAATTTCTAAAAAACATCATCCTGCTTCCCGGGTGTGGGCAATTCGTGCCGGGCGCATCCTTCATTCTTAACGAGCCCGGCAGCGATGAGCTTATCGCCGCCGTTCTAACCAGCGAAGTGTCACCGGGCGTCGGCCACACCACGCAAATCTGCGTCCTGCCTGGTTACCAGGGACACGGCCTCGGCCGCATGCTTATGCAAACTTCCGCCGAAGCCCTTCGGTCGATGAAATTCAGGGAATTAACGCTGACCGTAACATCGGATAACCGCACCGCCGTCCAGCTCTACGAAAAACTCGGCTTTCACACCATTAAATCCTTCACTGCTGGCGTATGGCCGCGTTAAGCGGGGTTTCTGCAGCGTTTCTTAATAACCAGGAAGCCCGCTCCTCGCTACCCGTTGAACGATCTCCTTGGAAGCACAACACGCCTTGGGAAGCCGTCTCAATGGCCCCGTGCTTTGAACACAAAATCCATATTCTTGGCTTCTCCGGCCGCAACGGTGATGACTTGTTTCATGGCCCCTAGTTTTTCGTGCCAGGCCTCCACGGTGTATTCACCGGGCGGCAAATTGCGCAGATCGAAGTGTCCGTCCGTGCCGGTGACTGCGAAGAAAGGGTGCTTGAACACGGCGATGTAGCTGCGCATCCACGGATGCACGTTGCATTTGACAGGAATTGCGATCTCCTCCCGCGCGAAGGTTTCTTCAAACGTCGTGCCCGCAGGCTGCGCCTTATTCCATTCGCGGTTGTTGATCGGAACCGGATGGATATTGTGCGTTGTACTGTCATCATTCACCATGCGCAGCTTCTGCTGAGCTTGAACGCCGACCACGTGCGGCAGATACATGCACCCTTTTTGGTCAACCACAACTGGTTCAGCGGGAACGTCGAAGGTGCGGTTGCCAAGCCCCTCGGAAACAAAAACGATCACGTTACCGAGCGTGCCGCCGCTTCCCGTCACCAATTCTTCGTTGACAGCAGGCCCGGGATGCGCCTTGGCACAACTCGGATCCGCGGCCATACTGATTCGGTTGGGCTGAGGCAGTTGACCCTCGATTCTGACCCGGCCGGCTACCGAACTTGCCCCGTGGGTGTCGGGTTTGGCCAAGCCCAAATTTGGTGCCGCCAAATTCCCAAGGTTCGGGAGTAGTCCGAAAAAACCTAGCATCAAACTGAAATACAAACCCTTGAGTCGCATGAGAATTCCTTCCTGTGGACGCACTAATGTAAAGTCTTAAGCACCGCGAACGGTGCTTGCCGCTCGGAGAAAAGAACCGTCATCCACGGTGCTGCCGTCCCGCTGTCGCCCGGCAACGGCTGACGCTTGGCTCGGGGGAAATTCCTATGCCGTCAATCCCACGCAGTAGCCTTGCGTGAATCCGGCGCCAAGAGATTTCAGGTCCTGCCATTCGAAACGCCTTGATGTTTCTTTCAACGGATTTCGAGCCCGTCTATTGCTGCTGAAGGTAGTAACCTTGCTGGTAGCCGTTTGAGTAGGCTTGCCGATAGAAACGGATGTACTCTTCGGGATTAGCATTCGCTTCCAAGTAGCCCTGGCCCGCGGTGCGATAATTGGCCGTCTTCTCAACCTGGAAGGGCTGCGCCTTAACGCGATCAGAGGCGCCATCCAGCGTTCCGTCACAGTAGCCCGCCAATTCCGCTGCAGTGGGCTCCGTCAATTTTCCCGACTGAGCCTCGGTGTACTCGCGGTAGCCCTGTTCGTACCCGGCTATGAACACGGCCCGGTCGGCGTTGTTACTCCAGCGGCCAGTGCTGAGGCGGGGAGCTCTACCGTCCTGAACATCGAGCTTCGCCTGATACAGTCCGTCGCGGAAAGCCGCGTCGATAGCTTGCGCTCCCTTACCTGCTACGACCTTTGGCCGATAAGCCGAGACTCCCACCAAGGCCACGATCGCGAGTCCCAAACTCACATCCAAGATAAAAAGCCCATGTCTTTTCACAATCTCACCTCATAGTCAGTGCTTGCAGGAGAGGGAGGAGCTTGCAGCTTGCGCACACAAATAGCTCCCGGCTCCCGTGTACACCCTGAGCCGCCTCGGTCTGACGCGCTGCCCTAAAGCAGAAAGAAACAGCGCACACCCCTGCTTGCGGGCGCAATCCGGGAGCGACTAAACGAAGCACTATCCGTACCGACAAGTACCGCGGTAGCGCCGCCGAATGGCGTGATCACGAGCGTCCGATCGCAATCTCACATATTCGACTTGCCCATTTAATCCGCGGTGTGCTTACAAATCTTTGATGAATCGCAAAGTAGGTGTAAAGTGCTTGTAAACTCCATTAAACGAGCGTTGGAGTTCATCTTTGCAAACCCAGCTCTACAAGAGAGTCGGCTCACACGCCATCAAGCCCTTCACCGTCGGCGTCTCGTCGCGCTGATCGCGATGTGACGGGCACTTTGCTGCCCTGTTTACCCTGAGTCTTGAAGGGGGGACCGAACGGCCGATCCGGACGCCGTACTCCGTCGTTAGCAGTCACTCCCGAAGGGCGGCAGTGCACTCTCCGATAGGCTGCCCTCCTGTCCAAGTGAACGTGAATCGCGGAGGTCACCAGCGACTTTTCAGAAGCGGGACTTTCCCGCCTTCAAATTGCGTACTTTACCCGATTGCGCTAGATACAAAGCAATCCTATAGGTCCATTGGGGTCATAGTGTAGAAATCTCAGGTGAGTCCGGCCCAGGGCCAGTGGAAATGGTGGCTTCACCTATTCCCGCGACTGCATGAAGGAAGCACAAGCTGGGAACCGGGGAATAGCAGGTGAGCTCCCGGTCGTATGGTTTCGTAGCCTCTCGGTTGCTCGCACGTACAACTGGGGTTGGACAAGGCACCTTGGGCCAGTAGGCTCCTGGTGTGGTGTGTTGGGACGGCCGAGGCTCTTGCACACGTCAGGAAGGTTCATGTGAGTTCCGATCGCAAGCGGCGGAGGATATTGATCGTCGGGGAAGGACCATTGGCCCGCGACGACATGCGTATTTTACTTGGAAGCGCGGGGTGCGAGTGCATGGTCGCCTCGAACGTCCAAGAAGGGCTGGCCAGGATGGAAAAAGAAAGTTTCGACGCTGTTGTACTTGACCCGCAATCCTCAAGCTCGCAAGCGGCAGAGGTGCTTTCGAGAATTAACGAATTTCATCCGAATCTCCTAAAACACGTAGTAATTATCACCGACGAAGAGAGTGATCCGGAGATTAAGGATTTGGCCGAAAGCTACTTGATCCCTCATGTTCAACGGAAGTTCCTGCTGCAACAACTTTGCGGCAGCCTGGAGGCGTTGTTGTGTCCTGAGGTGGTGTTTCAGGACCTCAAGCACGTAGCCCGCCTCATTTCCGATAGCTTCCGCGACCCACTTCCGGCTGGGCTGCGAGGTTTGCATGATTGGAGTCGAAGGCTGCTCTACGCAGCCGGGAGCCTAAGGGTGGATCTCTTGATCGAGCCTGACGCAGGATCCCATTGCCTTGCGCTTGCGGGGCAAATTCTGGATTCAGCCAAGCCAGATCGTAGGTTTGATGGCGTTCCGGTGACCCTTCAGGGCTGGAAGGGTCCGGTGGCGCAGACAACTGCCGAGGAGTTCGGCGAGTTCCATTTGGATTTCAACTTTGAGTCAAACGTCAGCCTGGAAATAAAAATTGCTGAAACAAACCGCATAACCGTTCCGTTGCCGGTGCTGGAGCGAGCCCGTCGAAGTGCGGCGGGATCTTCGTAACTGCTCAAGCCGGCAGCCGAACTCGAGGACTATGAGAGCTAATCGCGGGGAAGGAGTGAAGGAGGCTAATTCTAGTTCGCTTTCAAGTTGAGACTAACTATCCAAGGCCAAGCGGTAATCACCCTGGGAGGCAAAACCTCAAACCAGATGTGGCTGGGACGCAGGTCCCGCACGACAATTTGCCGCTGGCAGTCGCGGGGGATGCGAGTGGACACCGACAGGTGATTGAAAAAGCGGACAGGTTTTGGTTCGCACCCTGAAGGGGCAAAAACCCAAGCCAGATGCGGTGGAGGCCTGAGCTCCGCGAGTGACTTCCGCCGTCAGGTCCAGCGGCTAGGGCCTGAGGATACAGCTACAATGCAAAAGGAGATGGCATCGCCTGCTTCATCGTTCGCGTGATTTCTGGGCATTTTTCCAAGGCGGTATCTCAGGAGCTCGAATTGCGCACGCTTTGGCCTGAAGTTGAGCGATTTTCATGAGGTTTCGCGGGCCGGAGGCCCTAAGTGACACTTATGAAGAGTCCGATCAGGATTCCTGTCCGGAGGGGCCCGATGCGGTGGGCGAGGAAGGATCTCTGTTCCCATCCTGCGAAGCACTTTCTCTCACGGCCAACGAGCATCCATTAATTCCTGGATTTCAACTTAGTGAAGGCACACGAGAAAATCGTCGCATACTGCCTCATGAAAACTCCTCAATGACAGAACGGATTATTTCTTGACGCGATCTTTGAGCAGATTTTTCAGCTCGCTCATGAATTCCTGCACATCCTTGAAGTCCATGTACACCGATGCAAACCGAACGTAGGCAACTTTATCTAGTTTCTTCAGCCCGTGCATGATCATTTCTCCGATTTCGGTGGTGGTCAGCTCGCGTTCCGTGCCCTCGTGCACCACCCCTTCGATTTCATCTACGATCGCTTCCAGCCTGGGGGTAGCCACGGGACGTTTTTCGCACGCTTTCAAAAGGCCTTGCAAAATCTTTTGCCTCTCAAAGCGTTCGCGCCGCCCGTCCTTCTTGATGACCATGTAGGGAATTTCGTCGATGCGTTCGTACGTTGTGAATCGGCGGCTGCACTTCAGGCACTCGCGCCGGCGGCGAATGGTGTCGCCCCCGCGGCCTTCGCGTGAATCAATCACCTTGTCGTCAATGTGCGCACAAAAGGGGCACTTCACTGGGCCGATTCTCCTTGCTCATTGACATTTTCGCTCGCCGCTTCTTTTTCGTGCTCGGCCATCTGGCGCAATTTCCCCAGAGAAAACCCTTCGTGGATAAGCAACGGCACGCCCGCCAGACTACACGCCGCGAAGCTAATCAGCCACATCACAATCGACGCGGCGGCCGCGGCCTCTTTTTCTACTCTAAAGACCGTAGTGTAGGCAAGGAATGAGGCCACCTGCGAGCCGCCGCCCACTCCCGGCAACTGCACGGCCGAACCCACCAGTGTGAACGCTAAAACGAGCATGGCGTCGCCCATGTCGATGGCGGCGAGCGTTCCGCCAAAAGCGCGGGAAACCCAGAGGTACACCAGCAGGACGACGAACCAGTGCAAGGCGGAGTAGAACACGGATAACGCGAGGTCGCTCCAGTTCCCAATGGTCTGCACGCCGCGCGCAAACCCCAACAAAATTCCTGCAACAGTGGCACGCCGGCCGTGCGCTTGTACCCATCCCTCGAGACGACGTTCGAGCAGCACAGTGCCGTGCAACCGCAGATACAACAAGAAGGCAATCGCGGCCACGACTCCAACAAAAAGCAGAGATCCGGTGGTCTTCGCGGCGGTCTCCAGCTTGCCGGCAGTCTCGCCGGGGTGCGCGCGCGATTCGAACAGAAGCAATCCGATGGCTGCAATCACCGCGGCGCTGGCGGTATCAAACAGACGCTCCAAAACGTAAATGCCGAACATCCCCGATACCGGGAGTTTTTCTTTCCGGGCCAGTAGGAGCGGCCGCACGGGCTCGCCGGCACGCCCCAGGAGAAACACTGCCGAGAAACCGGCCAGTGTCATCGCATAAATCGTTGCGAAATGCGATGGACCCAGGTTTTGTTGAAACACCTTCCATCGGAGTGCACGCAGGGCGTAACAAGAATAGATGGCAATGATGGAAAGAATCAGAAGGAATGGATTCGCATGGCGAGCAGCATGAAGCAGCTTGGTTCCGCTGAAATCTCCAAGATGAATCACCCCGCTCGAGCGGTAGACGACAAACCCCAGCACGAGCAGCCCGATCAGGACGACAAGAAGCTTCCTCGACTTTGTTGGCATGCGCTGGCAGCCTAGCGGGACCAGCCACCGCCGTCAAGTTGTGTTGACCGGTCTTCCTTCAGTGCCTCTTTAATTTCTTAGCGATCCGGTCCGCGGCTTCTTCGCCGGTACGGAGGGCTCCTTCGCTGGAGAGGCCGTCGAGGTAGTCGCCACATAGGTCGAGCGGAGCGGTCCAGGCGGCAAGCTGTTGGCGCAGAGCGGTCATTTCGCGCAGGCGGCCGGGAGGGAATTGCGCGACGCCGATGTTCCAGCGGACGAGATGGACGAAGAGGACTTTGCCGCGGCATTCAGGGAAATTTTGTTCGACGACATCGCTAGCTTGTTGCTTGAGGGATTCGTCGCCTACATCCAAGCGGCGCAGCCGAGGCGTGTCCCAAAGGAAAACTCCGGCCATGCCCGTGCCGTCGGGACATCGATTGGGAGCGCGGAGATGCTCCATCTCGATTTCCGCCCCAGAGACCACGTCCTCCCTGAAGGCGTATCCGGCGTAAGGCACTTTGGGCGGTGTGGAAAGAGCGACAGCGGCATTAGCAATTCTGGAGTACCGCGTGCGAGAGAGGAGACCGCGCGTGTCCGCGGGGAGTCCCGGGCAAATTAGAGGGACAACCTGGCCAGGAATAGCAAAGATGACGGCGCGCGCCTGAAAGGTTTGCTGCTTCCCTTTCACTTCGGCTTCAACGTGAACGCCTGAATCTTTCTGCTCGACGTGCAGAGCACGCGCTTCGGTCAGGACTTTCACTTGAGAAGCCGCAGCTTCCGGAATGCGGTCGACGCCATCGGTGAGATTCCACTGGCCGCGGACGAGCAGGTTCCAGAGCACTTGCATGAGAATCACGCGCGAAGAAGTTTCCACTGCTCCGCCAACAGGACCGTTAAGACCTGGGCGGAAGATGCGTTCGAACACTTCTTCCCCTCTGATTCTCTTGAAATAGGTCTGAGCGTCTTCGCCGTCGAGCGAACCGCTGAGAGTGCTGCGGCCATGGACGAGAGCGCGATGATGGCGCAGCAGGTCGAATCCAAAACGAAGAGAAGCGATGCGCGCGCGGAGCGAAATTCCGCGATCGAAAAGCAGGTCGTCAAAGCGTCCGCTGCGGTAGCCGCGGCAGCCGGCGGCGTCTTGAATGCCGACGCTGAATTGGCCTTTGCACACCAGCGGTGAGAGACCAAGGCGCCGCACCAGCGCTCGCATCGAACCGAACGCATTGCCGAAGAGGGTGACGCCGCGATCGACGACAAACCCGTTGACGCGGTCAGTGGTCATACGTCCGCCGACACGTAACTCGGCTTCCAGGACCAGGGGCTCAAGCCCGCGATCCTTCAAACGCACGGCCGCCCCGAGTCCTGCGATGCCGCCGCCAATCACAATGACGTCGGGGTCTCTGTTCAGACTGCCCATGAGGATTCTCCTTAACGCCGCGTCCCGGCAAAGAGATCAACGGCCTGGGTACTGCGCGCGTACTTCACATTGTCAAAACGTTCGTGCAAGAACTTGTCCCAGTCCTGGCGCTTGGTCACATGATGGATGACCGGCCCGAAGATCACGTAGTTGTGCGCATCCCAGCCGTGTTCGAAGAGCAGGACTCCTCCGCCGGGCTTCAGGATACGAGTCGCTTCGCTGAATAGCTTCTCTCGCGCGCCGCCCGTGGGAATCTCATGCGTCCCAAACCCAAAGCAAACCGCATCGCAAGAAGCATCCGGAAGCGGCAGGGTGAAGCGGTCGGCCTTGGAGGCAACAATTCGCGGGTTGCTTGTTGGCGGCACTTCCAGGTCGCGCACATCCTGTACTGCTTCTTCGGGCGACTCGCCTTCCGCGTTCCAGCAATCCACGGTTTGAATGGTGGCTTCCGGCAGCACGTCGGAGAGCAGAAAGGCGTGACGGTACGTCCCGATGTGCAAGTCCGCGACGTTTACTGGGCCCTTCACACCACCCAATTCAACCAGCCGGCGGATGTAGCGCACTCCCGGATGACCGTACATTCGATACAAGCCAAAGAGTGAGTACGCCAGAAGCAGCAATCCGATTTCTGCCAGTGCCACAGCCGCCCAAAATGCGAGCGGTACATGAAACAAAACGCCAATGGCGCCGAGCGGAATTCCAGTCGCGAGAAACACTTTCGTGATCTTCCAGTAGTCGCGCCGGCTGACATACACGGCTCGTCCCCAGTACCACCACGCCGACGGCCGCTTCCTGGCAACTGATGCGGGATACCAATGAGTTGCGGTTTCCTGTGACTTTGTCATCGCTCCTCCTCGATTCCGAAATTCAAGTTCACTTGCTTCTCGTTCTTTGAAACCTCTTAGATCTCTACGGTCCAGCCGGCTTCCCGCAGCATTCTCAACATCTTTGCCTGGAACGGTTGAACGAAAGGCTGCACAAGCGCCGAACTCGTCAACTCCACAAACCGAGTCAGCAGATCCAGCATTCCATCTACGAGCTTGTGGGTTCTCTGCTGTCCTTCTGTTTCGTCGTAGATCAAAAACAGGATCATTCCCAAGTGCCCCAACCAGAGCGCCCACGGCAGAAATTGCCGCAGTTCTTCGCTTACGTTGGTGCCCGCGATCGCTTCCTGAAAAATCGCAACGCTGTGGCGGCGCTGCGGCTCGGTGCCTTTCCCGAATACCGACAGAGGATGGTCCGGATTCCCGGTGTAGCGGAACAGGGCTCCCAGAAACATGCGGTCATCCTTCAAGATTTCCAATTTTAAATGCATCACAACGCCCAACCGCTCGCGCAGGCCAGCCCGCCCTTCTAAGCCGTCACGAGCCTTCTCGGCGTGCAAGCGTTGCACCTGGTCGTAGTAGGCGGCGACGATGGCTTCTTTACTCGGAAAGTAATAATAGGCAGCGCCGGTGGCTACTTTCGCGGCTCGCGCGATGTCGCGCATGGTAGTAACTTCAAAACCGTGTCCCCGGAAGAGGTCCAGCGCCGTTTCGAGAATCACAGCCTTGGTCTTCTCGCCGGCGGTCCTGTTTGCTGTCTTCATGGCACTGGCCTCGATATTGAACATGTTCAGATATTAAGTCAAAGTGAGGCTTGCTGTCAAGAACAAACTGAACATGTTCAATATAAATCTATTATATTTATAACCAGTGACTTACGGACGCTTTAGGTTCTGAGGCTAGTTCTATTGGCGTAGGGATCCCCTCGGATAGTGGTTTCCGGTGGGGGCGACATAGGACGATATTTCAGTCCTTCCTGCAACGATTTGAACCCTGGAATTAGCCTACTCGTTGATTCTCTTGTCTCTACAGAACTTGCTCCAGTAAGATGCCGGTTATCACGGTCGGCAGTGAGGGGCTGATCCCGAGGGGAACATTTCGGGAGCATTTTTCGTTCCATAGTTGGCAGGCCGAGTTGGACTGCCAGACGGCTTTTGAAAGAGAAGCCGTCTCGCAGACACGCCTTGCACCGTAGCAGGTTATGAGGCTGATGATACGTTGGAGCAGGATGCCCAACTGGTCCAGCAATGCCTCCAGGGCGACGGGTCGGCCTGGGAGGAACTTGTGCGTCGCCATACAAGGCGCATCTTCAACATCTGCTACCGGTTCACCGGAAATCGCACGGAATCCGAGGACTTGTCGCAGGATGTTTTCCTCCGAGTGTACCGCACACTGGGCAGTTATCGTTCGGCCTATGGCGGTTTCGCAACATGGATGACCAGCGTGACGCGCAATCTATTGATTGACCATTACCGTAGAACGAAGCGCGATCGCATTACAGACTCGCTGGACGACAAGATGCCGGTGGTAGAGAACAAGGAATCA
>Ga0209577_10000730_pt1 | contig 32740 bp, 23 predicted proteins | sample GraSoiAngelo_109_FD_185874 | JGI IMG/M metagenome (GOLD analysis project Ga0209577, IMG submission 185874) | Grasslands soil microbial communities from the Angelo Coastal Reserve, California, USA - 14_0903_12_20cm (SPAdes) (version 2) | ecosystem: Environmental > Terrestrial > Soil > Grasslands... | reverse complement strand
CGAGACGTCAACGCGCCATAGCCCGTGCCAATTTCGATGATGGTTTCGTCAGGACGGGGGCGAACGGCCTCAATGATTCGATCAACCACGCCGCGATCGACGAGGAAGTTCTGACCGAAGCGACGTCGGGCGGTGATCATAATTTGGAGTGGGCCGGCGGAGCGAACGGATATCGGCGCTTCGTATAAGACACTCGCATTTCGCCCACTTCAACCGTCCGCTACCCCGTGAGATAGGACAATATCCTGTCAGCCATGTTCCTAAGTTCTTATCTCACGGGGCGGTTCTGACTCGGATAGCCGGTGACTTCCACATCTCGACCGCGTTGCGTGACTTCAACGCCCTCAAGCTGAAATGCGTCTTTGATTCGACTGGCGCCGGTTCCGGCCACAGCAGTTGGCGCGTTTAGACCACCAATGATCATCGGCGCGATGAAAAAAGTGACCTTGTCGACTAATCCGGCATCCATCAATGCGCCGGCCAAAGTTCCACCTCCCTCGGCGAGCACACTTTGAATCTCTCGCCCTGCCAGTTCATTCATCATCGCGAAAAGATTTCGCGCCCCGCCTTCAATGCGAACCATCTCTACGCCAAGCTCCTTAAGCTCCGAGGACGGCTCAGCGTCGCTGGAAGTGAACAACAAAACCGGCTGCTCGCGCGCGGATTGCGATAGCTGGTAATCATTAGGGAGGCGCAGACGATCGTCGAGTATGACTCGTAACAGCGGCCGGCGTCGCGGCCGCCCCGAGCGATCCGTCAGCAACGGGTCGTCGGCCAGCACCGTTCCCGAACCGACCAAAATTGCGTCGTATCGATTACGCAATTCGTGGGCGCGCGCGCGGGCTTCTTCGCCCGAGATCCAACGCGAATCGCCCGTGCGCGTGGCCACTTTACCATCGAGCGACACCGCCATCTTTAAATGAACAAACGGACGGCCCGTGTGCATGAAATGAATGTAGGCCTCGTTCAAACGCGACGCTTCATCGGCCATCAATCCAGTGCAAACTTCGATGCCTGCTTCCCGCAGATGAGCAAAGCCGCGTCCCGAAACTTGTGGATTAGGATCTTCGATGGGCGCGACGACGCGTTTGATTCCCGCTTTGATTAGCGCTTCAGTGCAAGGAGGCGTGCGGCCGTGATGTGCGTGCGGTTCAAGCGAAACATACGCCGTTGCGCCTTGCGCGCGCCTGCCGGCTTTTTTCAGCGCGACTGTCTCCGCGTGCATTACTTGATCGTAGAGATAGAAGCCTTCACCGACGACTTCGCCACTCTCACCAACTATGACCGTTCCCACCAGAGGGCCTGGGCTAACTTGACCGATGCCGCGCGCGGCTAACTCGAGCGCCCGCGCCATCAACTGGCGATCCATGTCAGTGAACTGATCCAAGCGTTGTCCTGAGCCGCAGAGCGGCGAGATATTTATAGCTTCCGGCTTGTCAAAAATGTCTGAGCGCTCCGTAGGAGCGCGATGTTTGCAGAGCAAAGATGAAAAAAGAAGGGACGTTCTGAGCTATAAACATTTCGTGCCTCCGGCACGAAAACGATCTGCAACCAAGACAGGCCTCGCGACGAGATCAATTAGCTGACCAGTTCAGTTGAAAAGACTATTCACGTATTGCTCAGGATCGAAGACCACCAGGTCGTCCAACTTCTCGCCGATGCCCGCGTAGCGAATCGGAAGCCCAAGTTCTTTCGCGATCGCGACGGCGATTCCGCCTTTCGCCGTTCCATCAAGCTTCGTCAAAACGATTCCCGTTACGCCCGCAATCTTCAAAAATTGTCGCGCCTGTTCCAGCCCGTTCTGGCCGGTCACCGCATCGACAACCAACAGCGTCTCGTGCGGCGCGCCTTCAACTTCGCGGGCCGCCACCCGCTTCATCTTCTCAAGTTCCGCCATCAAGTTCGCCTTGTTGTGCAGCCGGCCGGCAGTGTCCACAATCAGCACATCTGAGCCGCGCGCTTTCGCCGCTTTCATTGAATCAAACAACACCGCTGCGGGATCGGTTCCCTGCTTCTGTTGAATCAGAGGAACGCCGGTGCGTTCGGCCCAGATGGCAAGCTGCTCGCTGGCGGCGGCACGAAATGTATCAGCAGCGCAAATCAAAACGTCATTGCCTTCGGCTTTGATTCGTTGCGCCAGCTTCCCAATCGTCGTAGTTTTGCCGACACCGTTTACGCCGACAATCATCATTACGTAGGGCGCAATGTTTTCGGGCACGCTGGTTTCTGAGGCGACGCCGTGCTCTTCAGAAGCTTGCAGAATCGAAAGCAACTCGGACTTGAGCGCGGCTTTCAGCTTTTCGATGTCATCGATCTCTTTTCGACTGATGCCGCGACGTACTGTCTCGAGCACATGCATGGTCGTCGGCACGCCGATATCGGCAGCAATCAAAGCCTCTTCGAGTTCATCAAGCAATGCCGCATCGATCTGCTTTGCACCCGCAAAGACCGTGTCGATCTTTTCCGAAAGCGACTCGCGCGTTGCCTTTACTGCACGGCGAAATCGCGCCGAGAGTTCCTGTTCCAGCGCGGCTTCCCGCGCTTGCAACTGCTCGATTGAAAGGTCGAGGCCGAGCACAGACGTCTGCCATGGCGCATTGGCGGTGGCCTTCTCCAACTCAGGTGCCGCAACCCTGGTCGTTTGCGTTTGAGGTTCATTTTCAATTTGAGTCGCTGGGGAACTTTCGGCGGCCGGTCCGCTCAGTCCCAGCGAGACAAACTCATCCTTCTTTCTTCTCCAAAAAGCCATTAAGAACTCCGGTTAATTAAATGAAGCAGAATAGATGAGATTATAAGCAGAAGCGTCCTGTCGCCACAAAAGCAACTCTTAAGAGGGGCAAACGGCCAGTCAATAGACGAGATAGTCTTTGTCGGGTTTGGTTTGGGCGAGCGCCTGGCTGGCCGCGAAAACTAATAACGCGACGGAAAGAATTAACCGCAGGGGACGCCGAGGATCTTCGCAGAGGGCGCAGAGGTGTGAATTCCTTCGCGAATCCGCTTGGCGTCCTTTGCGTTGAAATCCTTCTCTCACGGATTGGGCTTCTTCGGCGCCGGCTTGAGAACGGGCGCAGACTGCGGTTTGGGTTCGTTCTCTTCAGGCTTATCGGGTGGAAAATCTTTCTCATCAACGTCAATGATCTTCACCTCCGCACCGAACTTACGATAGCCGCGGAACAGAATCTCATTGCGTGTCTGCTCAGTTTGCCCGCGCACCCGGCTGGTCAACTCGACCACCGCGCGCGAAGGCAGCAGGTGTTTTTGCTCATTGATCGTGACCCAATCGTAATCGATCGTCTTGCTGGCGGCAGTAATCGGAAATCCGGGATCGATTTCCGTGCTGATGTCTTCCAAACGCAACACCCGATTATTTTCACGATCGACCCAGATGCGGCCACGATAGCCGGCGATTGTTTCCGCGGTTATCGATCCGCCTTCGCCCCACCCGAGGGTTTGGTGCGAAAACTCTTTCTTTACTTCGTACTCATAAACGATCGTTCGACGCTCGTGCAAAGTATCGGTGTCGACCATTCTGAACTCGGCGCGGGTTTCGGGCTTGAAGAGGTCGCTCAGCGCCGTCACGTATTCGCCGGTCGAGGTCGTGCCTCCTAGTTTGATCCCGTAATTCTGATCCGGACTCGCCGGTACGCCATCAACTGAGAGTAGTTTGTAATCTTCACCGGCGCTCTGCCGATAACTCACCGCTATGCTAAGCCGATCATAGACCGTCCAATTCCGGCTCTGCCCGAACGCATGCGACCGGATGATTTGTTGCTTGACGAGATAGTCCGGCATCTTCTCCGCTGCTCCGAGCGTCGCTTTGCGTGTCCGTTCCAGCAGTTCGAGCCCCTCCGCCGTCGGGGGCAACGACGCAACGACCGGATTCGCGCGCCGCCGGTCTGCCTCTTCGAGGGTGCGAATCAGTGAGGAATCGTTACCGCTCTTGGTCGCCACCAGCGAACGCAGGCCCGGAGTAATCGGAAAAGCTATGCCGCGCGTTCTGATCTCATCAATCAGCTTGTCCCGTCCCTGAGGATGCGCCGGCAGTTGATAGAGCAGCCGCACGAATTCCGGGTTCGTCAGCGGCGGGCCATGCTGTAATTCCGTTGGTTGGGGAAACGGGGTGTTGTCGGTTTGCGCGACGATGAAGGAAACGGACGAACCGATACAAATAAGTAAGACGATTGAGAAAAATATAAACCGCATAATTCTTGATGAACGAACCAAAATTCAATGTTCATTTGTTTAGACGCGGGAATTGTCCCGCGCGTTACGTCTTTGGGCGGACACGTCCGCCGTCTAAACGAAATAGTATCTGAACAACAAATGAACGATTTCTCTATCGGCTCCAAGTCGACGGCGTTATGATTTTCGATAATGCGCCGCTCTTTGATGCGTCGCGTTCGAGCACTGGGTACTTTTTGCAGCGGCCATGCCTTCGATTACATCGGCGATCGAGCCATCTTCGTTGAGCCGCAATCCGATAGCATATCCCAGCTCAGTGAACTTGCATACCTGCTCCTGATCCTTCAAAACGCCGTTGGGCGTTGCCTGGTAGGCAAGTTTCCAACCGCCTCGTTCGATGCCGCCAAGCGGCGCGTGGAAGTCTGTCGAATTCAGACGTGTCAGCAAAAAGTTTCGCCAGTCAAACGGCGCGACCTCGTTGAGGGTCGCAACCACATCATCTCTCGTAATGATCGTTCCATCGGTTCTTCTATAGAGCCTGGCGCAGATACGATCTTCACTATTACCGGAGGGATTACTACTTCAATCGCGGCGCACGATCTTGGCTTATGGTCAGAATCGTGCCGCCGAATCCGACCACCCAGCCGTGATTTCGATCGGTAAAGAAGAGGCGCTGGAGCGCATGAGATGTGCTGCTTGATTCCACCCACCAGTGAGCGCCGCCATCAATCGTGTGAAGCAATAGGCCTTGATCGCCGGCGGCCCAGCCATCGCCGGCGTCGACGAATTTCACGTCCAGCAAATCGACATTTAAAGGAGAGCGTTGCGCGAACCAGATATGTCCGCCATCGGTCGTGGCAAAGATGCGACCTGCGGCGCCTACGGCCCAGCCCAGACGATCGCCAACAAAACTAATCGCATTGAAGCGCGCTCCCGTGCCTTCGCGCACGAAGCCGCTTTGCCAGGTCATACCGCCGTTCCTGGTTTGCAAGATCGTAGCGCCGGCGCCCGCTAACCATCCATGGGCGTAATCGACAAAGGCGCCGCCCAACAAGAGATGTTTAGTCGGCGCCGCTTGTCGAGTCCAATGCGCGCCGCCATCGCTAGTCGCGAACACGACACCAGTTTCGCCAAACACCCAACCGCGTTCAGCGTCGGCGAACACTGCGCGCCCTAGCCGCGCGTTCGAATCAGGACCGTTAAGAAATAGTTGCCGCCAAGTCAAACCTCCGTCTTCGGTCTTCAACAAATACGAGCGAGCTTCATCGTTCGTCTTCAGTTTGAGTTCGTCGCGTTCAGCGACTAGCCATCCCATCCGTTCGTCGGCAAAGTAAACGTCGTCGAGCGTGTCCCTGGTCAAGGTAAACACCTTCTTCCAGGTGTCGCCGCCGTCTTTGGTCTCGAGCAACGTGCCACCCGAGCCTGCGACCCACCCATGTTGCCGATTCAGGAAGTAAACCGCGTGCAGCCATGCCATCGTGCCCGATGATTGGCGAGACCAGGTAGAGCTGTAGGTAGAAGGCAGGAGGCAGAAGGCAAAAAGCAGAAAGCAGAAAGCAGGAGGCAGGAGGCGGGAGGCAGACGGCAGGAAACGCGATGGGACGTACTTCTGAAGTTCGATCGATCTCATCTTTTTCCTGCTTTCTGCCGTCTGCCTCCTGCCTCCTTCTTTTCTACCAACCACCCGTAAACAATCGCGCGAAGGTCAAGACCTGAGTGAATCCCATGATCGTTTGCAACTTCTTCAGAGTGTTTCCGGGAACGATAACTTGATCGCCGGGGACCAAATAGATCGAATCAGGCGCCTGGCCACGATAGATGGCGGAGAGGTTGACAGGAATCTGCGCCAAACTTCCGTTCGCCTGCTTACGCAGGACCACAATCTTTTTGCGATTGCCGGTTTGTAGTACGCCGCCGGCTTCCGCGATGGCTTCGCTCACGGAAAGACGCCGGGTCATCAGTCTAATTCCCGGTTGCCCTACGTCGCCGACCACGCTATAGCGATATGAACCGGCTTGATCGAGTGACACCGACACTTGAGGACCGATGATGTATTCGTCATACCGCTTCTTGATCAACTCGGCAACCTGATCGACGGTCTTGCCGTTGACAAAGATGCCGTCGGGAATTAACGCCAGCGAAATGCGTCCACTCGGAGGAATCTTAATGCCTTGCTTCGAGTATCGATCCTGGCCGAATACGGTGACCGAGATTACATCCTCAGGCCCGAGCCGATAGGTAGTGAAGAAATTGTTGTAGTACTGAACGATGGCGGCTTCTTCAGAGGCCTGATCGGTACGATTGGTTTGTGCGTCAGCGGTGACTTCGGCTAGCTTATTCTGATCCTTGTTCTTATCGACGCTCGGCTTAACTATCGTCGAAGCTTCAGCGGGCCTGGCATCGGTCGCTGCCGCGGGGGTGCTCTCGGCTGTCGCTTTGCGTTGGCGAGTTGCGTTGTTAGGCGACTGCGCGAAGGTGCTTGCGCCGACGGCCATTGCAATCGCGAGGACAAGATTTTGAATTAACAGCTTCTTCATTGTTTCAACCTCCGAGAATGTCCGGCAAGCTTTGATTTTGTCGCTCGTGTTGGCATCGATTTCTCCCAGAGCACGACAAACTGAAGTTTGTCGGACACTCTTACGTTCCTCTTCCAAACAGAATCGTCTTGATCGTTTCGAACATGATCGTTGCGTCGAGCGTCAGGCTCTGCTTCTTGATGTAGTAAAGATCGTATTGCAACTTCTGTCTGGCGTCTTCGATCGATGCTCCGTACGGATATTTGATCTGCGCCCAGCCGGTCAGTCCTGGTGCGATTAGGTGCCGCTGTTCGTAATACGGAATTTCCTGCGCCAGTTGCGCGATGAAGTGCGGACGCTCCGGCCGCGGCCCGACGAAATTCATATCGCCGCGCAGGATGTTCCAAAATTGCGGAATCTCATCGACGCGAATTTTGCGCATGACGCGCCCGACGCGCGTCATGCGCTGGTCGTCGGTCTGGGCCCAGACGGGACCGTCTTTTTCGGCATCGACGCGCATCGAACGAAACTTCATCAACGTGAACGTCCGGCCGTTCTTGCCAACGCGTTCCTGTTTGTAAAGCACCGGCCCGCGCGAATCGATCCTGATCACGATTGCGGTAACGATCGCAATCGGCAGAGAAAGAATTGCACCGATAAAGGCAACTGTGCGATGCATCGCAACGCAAGCGATCTCGCTAATTCTGGCGCGCCGACCACGGCTGGAAAAGATCAGCCACGACGGCCGAATCATGTCCAACAGCACGCGACCGGTGAGCCGTTCATAAAATGAGGCGCTCTCTTCGATCGTTACGTCACCCGACAGACTCAGCCGCAAAAGTTCCTGCGTGGGGAACCGCCCGCGCCCATCGCCGATTGCCACCACGATGCGATCGATGCTCTCGCGACGAACCAGCGCGCCCAATTCCGAAGTTAGTCCAATGACGCTGGGATTGATGAGGCTCTTGCCTACGAGCGCAGGATCGTCATCCACAAAACCGACGACGCGAAAACCGGCATCGGGACGGCCGAGAGTCTCCCGCGCGATCTCGACAGCGAACGGACCTGAACCCACGATCAAAATGCGCTCCCCGACTTCGGGATGGCCCAGGATCCAATGAATCGTCAACCGCCACGCGACCATCAGTAATAGTGCGAGCGGAAGCGAAATCAACGACACGCCACGGCCAATCATCACCTGTGGCACGGCGTAGAACAGCAGCGCTAACGCTACCCACGCGAGCCCAAGAGCTTGCAGCAGGCGCAGCACCAACTCGCGACGATCGTGCATTACCACGAAATCATAAAGATCGAAAAGATAGAACGATGTCAGACAGAAGATTGTGAACAGCGCAGCTTTGTAAAAACCATGGCGTTGGATCAGAGTCTCTTCGGCGTCGAGGGCTCCCAGCCGAACATAGACAGCTACTATTAAGCCGCCGAAGAGCAACATTGCTTCGACAATCAAGAGCAGAACCGTGCGAGCCTTTTGTCTGGATGCGTTCATTGACTTCCCGGTCAGAACCGCCTGCGGTAGCGGGCGGTTGATCTTTTTGATGATCGAGAGCCGGCTATGCCAGAGTTTAACCGCCCGCTACGGCAGGCGGTTCTGACAAGCCTCAAGAAACCATGTCCTCCTCGAGATAGATCATCTCAGGGTTCGCTGCCCCGTGATCGTCTTCCATTTGTTCGACCGGCGCGGTCATCGTGCGTTGATGACGCGGCTGATAGTAGTAAGCAGTTTCATCCGGACCTATCTCGGCGCGATTGAGCACAACGCCAAGCATGCGCTCGCGCGGTAACTGCTCCAGCAACCGATCGACCACCGAATAACGCGTTTTCGCAGCGCGCAGCACGAGCACCGCCGCATCGGCTCGATTGATCAGCAGATTGGCATCGGTGAAAACGCCGAGCGGTGGCGCATCGATGATGATGTAATCGAACATCTTGCGCGCATCGTCGAGCAAGTGGCCGAATCGCGGGCCAGAGAGGAGCTCAGCAACGTCTTCACGCGCGGCGCCCCCGGGCAAAAGATGTAAACCCGAAGGCTGCAACTTTACGATCGCTTCGAGGAGCTTCGTTTCGCCCGTCAGAACTTCAGATAGACCGCAGTCAGTTTCAATGCCGAGATAATCAGCCGCACAGGGCTGACGCAAATCCGCATCGATGATCAATGCCCTCACACCGTCGGTTTGCGCCAGAAGCCACGCCAAGTTGAGAGCGGTTAGAGTTTTTCCTTCGCCGATTCCCGCACTCGTGATCACAAACGCACGCATGCGTTGGCGCTCACCTGCTTGTAGCAGACGTGTGCGTAGCGATCGGTACTGTTCGCACTCAGGCGAACGGGGTTCGGTAATCGCCAACAGATGTGGCTCGACGCGCGCGGCCAAGACTTCTCGCAAGGAGAACTCGGCGGCGCGCGCCGACCCGACAGCGCCCAAGGTTGCCCCAGCATCACGAGAAGCTGGTCCGCCAGGGAGTGCCGTCCCGCCGGTCGTCTCCTCCGTGTGCGCAGTGGACGCTGAATCGATCCCTGCCGGCATGCCGGTGAAAGGCTGTCGCTCCCAGGGATGTAAGTGCTTCGGAACGAAGTATGCGACATTATCCGGATTGCCGTTGCGGTTGACTGAAGGTTTAGGTGTACGCTGCGCGGACTCGGCGCGCTTCAGCGCATCATAGATTCTGCCCATTGTTTCCTCTCCCGAACCTGTCAGTACCACCTGCGTCAGCGGGTGGGTTAAGAGTCGAGCTGGGCTCGTCAAAGCGTGACCCACCCGCTAACGCAGGTGGCACTGACAGGCTGCCCAGGCCCGAAGCGTTGAAAGCCGATCCGAGTTCTTCAATCGTGGTTGGAGATTGTGCGCGTGCGTGCTCGTTGAAGATGATTTCAGGTTCAGCGACGCGCGGGCTGAAAGAGTAGGCGTCGGCTGGAAACTCACCATTGCTGCCATTGCCGTTGCCGGAATCGCCGTTCCCCGCTGCCCAAAGTTCGGCGCGACCGGCAGCGTTAAAGATGCGCGCGGGTCCTTCTCGCCCTTCACTGTTTTTCAGGCGGTCGGTGCGCGGCACCATATCGAAGGTCGCGGCAACCTCTTCCACGATGGCGCGGCTGATGACCGACTCATTCGCAGCAAATCCATTCAACAGCGCGTTGTCGCAAAGATTATTGATGTTGCGCGGAATTCCTTCGGAACAGCGAAAGATGTAGTCGATCGCGCCCGGCGAAAAGATATTCGTGCGCGGGGCGCCGGCGATCTTCAGACGCGAGTTGATGTAATGAGCTGTTTCTTCGACGTTTGGGAGCGCGTTGATTTCACAACGCAGCGAGACGCGTTGCTTGAGTTGGCGCAAGTCCGGATAGTTCAAAACTACACGCAACTCTGGCTGGCCTGTGAGCACGATCTGCAACTTCTTCGCTGTGTCCGATTCGAAATTGCAGAGCAGCCGCACTTCTTCCAAAACTGCAGGCGACAGTCCATGCGCTTCGTCGACAATCAGGACGGTTCGCAAACCTCGACTGTGGCGAGAATCCAGAACCTTGCCGAGTTCGATCAAGAGATCGGATTTCGTTTCCCAATTCCGAATGTCGAAGAGCGCGGCGAGATGCTGATAGAACTCCGGCACCGACAGACGCGGATTGAAGATGTAGGCGACTAACACCGTGCGATCCAGTCGCTGCATCACCCAGCGCAGCATGGTCGTTTTCCCGGTGCCGACTTCGCCGGTTACCACGATCAAGCCTCGACCGCTCTCGATGCCGTAGTGAAGATTGGCCATTACTTCGGTGTGCGAGGGCGTGAAATAGATATAGCGCGGATCGGGCGTCAGCGCGAAGGGCAATTCTTTCAGTTCGTAGAATTCGGTGTACATGTCTCCTCCAGATTCACTGGGTACGCAGGCATCTTGCCTGCTCTTTGGAATCGCGCATTCATGGGCACGCTGGAAGCGTGCGCACCGTCTTTAGGTCAGAAACCTTTCAAACACGTGTGTCAATCGCAACCCGAATGCGAGTAAAGGAATGGTTACCAAGACCGCCACAATTCCGGCGGCGAGCGCGAAACTGTGGCGACGCGGAAGCGCACTTGCCTCAGCCGGCGTCATCAGTTCGGGAATGGAAGCCAGCACAGGGAGGCCCGTGTAGTGCTTTGCATCGTCGATGGTCTGAATTGTGAATAGGCGGCGCATCTCAAGAAATACGGCGAGCAGCAGGCCCAGGGCGACGCCCATTCCAAATCCGGCCGCCGTCAGCATGAAGCGCTTAGGCGCCACGGGGCGTTCCGGCAAGTTTGCCGGGTCAACTACCTGAATGCCGCCGCCCTGCTGATCCTTCGCAGCGTCGGCGCCAACGACGATCTTCTGCTGCTGGGCCAACAGCGTGTCGTAGTTGGATTTTTTCGTCTGATAGTCGCGGTCGATCGCTTCGAGGCCGACTTCGGCATTCGGAATCGCGTTGATGCGGCTGTCGAGTTCGGCGATCTGTTTATTGGTTTCGCTGAGCACCTTCTGCTGGCGATCATTGTCGCCATCGACCATTGCGATCTGTGTTTTCAGCGTGAGAAGGCGCGGATCGCTCAATTGCGTCAGCTTTTGTTTGCGCTCCTCGATGCGATTTTTCCAGTCAGCAATCATCTGATCCTGATCGCGCTTCACCGAATCAAGCTGCGACTTCTTCGCGACCACGTCCGGATGTTTTTCTTTGTATTGCGTCAACAGGTTCTGCAACTCGGACTCGAGCTCCGAGCGCCGTCTGGTCAATTCAGCCCAGGCCATCGTCGTCTTGGGATCGGTGGTATTCTCCGCGGCCATCACGATTTCCTGATCGTAACTCTTGGTGATGTCGGCAAGCTGGCTGCGATAGGCGGCGCCGAGATCACGCAAGCGTCCCAGTTCGGCAATCAGCGCTTTCTGCGCTTCGTGCAGAGCAGTCAAACGCCCAACGAGCGCCTGCGATTGCGACGGCAGGTTGTTCATGTTCTGCTGCAAATAATTCAGGCGTTGGGTGTCGATGGTGTCGAGTTCTTCCTTGGCTTGCCGCACCTGTTCTTCGATGAACTGTTTGGCGGACGTACCGGCGTTGATGGTTCCTTTGGTTTGCTCGTCAATGTACTTGCTGGCGAGGTCGGCGGCCACGGCCTGGGTCGATTTCGGATCGCGGCCGCGATAAGTGATATTGAATCCGTTGGTGATGTCATTGCGGCTGGTGTTGACTTCGACCTTGATCTGCTTGCGCATCTGATCGATGAGCAATTCCGTCGGCTCGCCGCGCAAGCGCTCTTCTTTGAAGAGGTCGTACTTTTCCATCAGTGGCTGCAAAGAGCTGCGGCTGGTGACGACCTGAGAAATGCTCGTCAACTCGCGGGTAAGCGTCTCTTCGGAGATCGTCGGCACCACCGAATTCGGCAGTGTCGAAGGCTTGACGACGATCAACGTGGACGACTCATAGACGTCAGGCAGACGGAATACTACATAGGCGATGGCCAGTCCAATCGCGATCGTAGGCAGCAGGATTAACCACTTACGCCGGCGCGCTGACCTTAAGTATTCGCTCATCTTACGTGGTCTGAATTCAACACTCATTCGGGTGCTCCTAAGTCCGACAAACTTCAGTTTGTCGCATCTTTCAACCAACTACCGATCTAATTTGAACATCGACAAACTGAAGTTTGTCGGACATTCGTTACAGCGTGGCCAGAGTTTTGCGCGCCTCGTCGGCTTCCGGAAAATTCGCTTTCTCGCTCAAGCGCAGGGCACTCTGGATTTCGCGGCGCGCTCCCGGCTTGTCACCAGTGGCGGCCAGTGCCACGCCCAAATGGAAATGATAAGTAGGCGATGGCGTGCCGTTACTTCGGCGTGACGCCTCTTCATCGACCGTCACCGCCTTCTTCAGTTGTTCAGCGGCGGCGCCATACAGACCTTTCTTGTAGTAGACCCAGCCCAGCGTATCGACGAAGCTTGGCACTCCGGGACTTGCTTGCACGGCGCTCTGCGCCAGTCGCACTGCTTCGTCCAGGTTGCCTTTGCCGGGATGAACGGCGTACAGCCAGGCGAGATTATTCGCGGCAAAGATCGCATTCTCGTCATGCGCCAACGCTTTGCGATAGTTATCGATCGCCGCGTCGATGTTTTGTCGGTTCATCTCGAGCATGCCAATCAAAGTGTAGGCGGCAGCGTTGTCGGGACGATGCTCGACAATCTTGGTGTACTCAGCAATGGCACGCTCCTGTTGATTCGTATTCACGAACAAAGCACCCAATGCCGAGTAGGCAGCGAGGTAGTTCGCGTCGATTTCCAGCGCCCGGCGGAACTCCGATTCCGCGCCCTGTGCGTTTCGCTCAAAGCCGTAAACTTCGCCCTTCAGAAAATGGAGAGCAGCGTTATTCGGTTGCGACTTAATCGCTTGATCGATACGCGAGTGCGCCTGGTCGATTCGGTTTTGCGCCGCGTAGAGACTGATGAGACCGCGGAGCGAATTAAAGTTAGCGCCATCGATCGCCAGCGCGCTGTTGTAGAAGCTGATCGCTTCGTCGACCTTGTTCTCTGCGAGCGCGACCGAAGCAAGATTGACGTAAACGTCGGCACTCTTCGGCACCGCGTCGTGCGCCATCATGAAATCCTGGCGCGCCGTCTTGATGTCGCGCAGTTGCAGCGCTGCCGAGCCGTGCGCTACCAGCGTGTTGGCCTGCAGGTCAGCGAGCATCTGCGGCGATGTGTCCTTATCGGGCGAGGCTTTCGCCAAACGATCCATCAACTGATTTGCCAGTTGCATAGCTGACTTCGCATCGCCGCTAGCTAAATTGATCTGCACCTGCATCAGTCTTCCGGGCAAATAGTCGGGATAGTTGCGTTCGAGATCGCCGGCAAACACTCGCGCTTGATCGATTTGGCCCAAACGGAAATTCGCTTCGGCCATGAAGAACAGACCGGCGCGAGAATTCGGTTCCTGCTTCAGGACTTCGCGCAAATCTTCAACTGCAACTTTCACGTCGCTGGGATCGCCGCTTTGCATTTCGGCGCGCGCGCGCAGGATGATTGCCTGTCGATCCGTTGCATCGTTTTTCAGAATCGCGGCCACTTCGTTCTTCGCGCCGGCGACATCGCCGTGCATCAGCATGATCTCGGCGAGACGATAATGCCCTTGAGTGTATTCAGGAGATTTCGCCACGACCTCTTTGTAGATCGCCAGCGCTTCGTCGAGCTTGCCGACTGCGGTATAGAAATCCGCCAGAACTGATCGGCCCTCGGGCTTGTCCTTGTCCATTTCGGCGAGCGCCTTGTAGGCCGCTTCGGCTTTTTCGAATCGTTTATTGACGAGATAAAAGCTGGCCAGAATAAATCGGGCTTCGCGGTTGTTGCTGTCGACCTGGACAGCTTTTTGAAATTCCGCTTCCGCCGCGTCTGAGCGGCCCGTCTGTACCAAGAACTTTCCGTATTCGTAGTAAGCGAGAGCTGATGCGCTGCTGATCGCAATCACGCGCTGATACGTGGCTTCAGCGTTGGCGAACTCTTTCGTCTGTGCATAGAAGCGCGCCAGACTTAGATAGGATTCCACGCGCTTGGGATCGATTTCGACTGCGCGATTCAGTTCGGCGAAGGCTTCCGGCTTATGACCCTGCGCAAACAGGACGCTACCCATCAGGATGTGGCCTTCGATATGATTGGGATCTTTTTGCAGTACTTCTTTGGCGAGTCGTTCGGCCTCGCTGACGGCCGCCGGCGATTGCTGGCTGCCCATCAGGTAATAGTTTCCGAGCCGCACGCGAACTTCGAGGTTGTTCGGATCCAGATCGACGACCTGCTTCATCTCATCGAATGCCTCCTGATACCGTTGGAGGCCTTCATAAGCATTTGCCAATCCCCAGTGAGCGTCGGCAAGTCGCTCGTCGATTTGCAGGGCGCCGCGAAACTCTAAGCTTGCTTCTTGAAACTTCTTGTCTTTCAGGAGGGTCTGGCCACGAGTGACATGTTGGGCTTTGGCTTTTTCAGGCGTGGTGCACGCACCCAAAAGAAGGGCAGTGGCAATGACGGTGAACAGAGGAAGGACGTAGAATTTTCGGCACTCTCGATTTTTCATTACCGCGAATCTCCAGTGAGCTAAGCCAGTCTTCAAGAATTCCAAAACGGGCTCGCTCAGCTTTTGTCGCTCCGGCGGTGGTCTTCGGCAACGGGCAATGTCGCGCGTAGGCCGCTGAAGAGCGAAAGTTGATTAGGTGTCAAGAATCGTCACTCGCGCGCACCCGCGAGTCAGAACAAAGAAAGAGATAATTCGAAGGTTTTCCCAGGAAAAACTCGTCAGTACGACCTGCATTGAGCGGGCCGTTAAGTAGGTATCGCGTCAGTTCGGGATATAAGCAGGTAAATGCCCGGCAGCCTGCGAGGCCAATTCGACCGCGGTGGTTTCGGCGTCTGTCTGAGTGCCAGTCAAGGGAACCATCACCCGAACCATCGCGCCATCCGAACGCCGCCGCCGCACGCTGTCAAGCACGGTATGAATCTTGGCCCAATACTCGCTGGCTTCGGCGCGGCCTCTACCTTGATACCAATAAACCATTAGCGCCCGATTATTACCGTTCTGGACCACATAGCGATTAGCTTCAAATGGGGAAGAGCCATTGCTGGGCGTGATCGTAATCTGCCCGCCGCCGCTCATAAACCAACCAGAGCCAGGCAGACAATTCAAGGGACTGTGATAAGTAGCGCCGGTTCGTTGCGTCGTGTAATAGCCAGCGTAGAACGAAGCTACGTGATCTCCCGATTCAAAATTGCGTGAGAGATAATCATCTGCCCGGAGAACTTTTTCGGTCTCGGAGTCAAAGCGAAGATCGTCACCCATCTGTCGCCAACTTCCCAATTGAGAGGGAAATTCTTTCAGCGGCCGCCGCGAGACCTTACTTTCGCCAGCGCGCTCCCAAACGTTGACTACTCCGCCGCCGAGCAATAGCGCAATTAGCAGGAGCCAAAAACGAATTGAGTCGTTAAGCTTTGTCATCCTGAAAAGATTCAGACAGGATTCACAGGATGGATTGAAATCTGGTTCATTTTGTAAATCCTGTCTCCTTTGACAAATCCCGCGATGCGATCAATTAGCCAACCTGTCGCAAAGAGCAGCAACGCCGCGACGATGTAAATCACCCAACCGGAGAATGAATGAAAGAAGCCATCAGCCAGCCGGGTGCCGTAGTAGTGGGCCAGCACGCCCGTGCCGCTGACTCGCAAAGCATTCGTTAGGATTGCGATCGGAACCGCGGCGACGATTAGAACCAATGAACGCCAAAAAGCAAACTGTCCGATAGACTTTAGTTTGTCGCTCTTCTTTTCCAGCTTGCCGGTCGAAGTCGACGACAAACTGAAGTTTGTCGGACCTTGTTTCGGTCTCGTGAAGTACGCGTAAACAACCGCCAAGGTCACCAGCGTCATCAACGAACGAATGCCGCTGCAGGCCTCGACGACTGCGAGCCGCTTGGGTTCGCGCGCGCCGAGCGGCATCAACTCGATGATGTTTCCCTGACGTAAGACTGGAATCTCAAAGAAGGACATTGCTGTCACGGCGCATTGTGATGCGAATAGCTGCAAAGGAAACGCAATTCGATTGAAAACGATCTGCGGAATCGGAATCGAGAGCAGAAACAGAGACAGAGGCACCGCGATCAGGCGCAGCAGGCTAAATCCCCAGAAATAAATCGCCACACTGGCCAGCATTACGACCAGCGAGATTCGCTGCACGAACAGTTCCGCGCCCACCGTTCCTGCGAACAGCGCCAGCAGCGCAAATCCCACTCCGAACGCTCCGAACCATATCGCCGGACGTTTCTGCGCCTGCTGAAATTGCTTCCGCTCTTGCCACAAGATGTAACCGATGACAAAGGGAATCAGCAGACCATGCGAATAGTTTTCGTCGCTCCACCAGTCACGGCCCAGCTTCGCCAGCACGCTAGCAAAAACGAATGCCAGAGCTGCGACGATGGCAACGGTCTTATACAACGGGCGGGGAATGGTGACACTCATGCGGATTCGTTGGCGCTTTCGCTGGCGAGGGGCAATCTCTGCCAACGACGCTCTATTGGTGCGGGCCGGGAAAGCCCGGGCGCAATGCGAAGCAGAACCGGCTTCCGAAACGAAGGGGCAACCAAGACTTCCGGGCCCGCCAGGAGGGATAAAAGGCGAATGTATGCCGTGTTCCTAACTGTGGACGCGTTTTTTGGCTGGCCGGAGAGTTGGCTGGCACCGAACTCTTGATCGTAGTTCTTCCCGATTTGGGCGCTACCACCGCTCAAAGCGCTTCCTGTACTCGGGGGACGAGAGGAAGGCCTTCACCATCTCGGCGCTGCGGTAGTTGCCATTAGCGGCATCGAGCTTCGTGAGCCAGTAGTTGAAACCGATTGCGTCCGGGTCGCGCCGCAGATAACCAAAGTATTGCATCGTGACGAAGGCTGGATTGAATTGCCGGCTCAGGAACTCTTCATTTTCAACGATCCGCGCGAGCACGTCTGGGCGGGAAACGCCGCTCTTCAAGGCTGCGATCAGCGAGTCGCGTTCGGACGACGCGGGCGTCACCCTCATCGTGGCGAACAGAGAATCTACAAACTGGTCCGCTGTCAGCCTATCGTAACGGCCACGGAAGTCAGGGCGCTGTATCCAACCTTGTAGAAAAGCCTTCTTGTTAGCGGCCAGAACGTCCTGCCAACCTGGCTGCCCGACGACGAGACCCTTCTCGTTCTCCTGTGTGTCGGCAACGAACTCCTGGAACAACACGGATCGACCGAATGATGCGCGGTAAAGTTGGTAGACGAAGTAACCCGTCTGCTGGAACTCAATCGAAAGGAAGTAGGCGGCGCTAACGTCAACCCTCATGACATCGACACAGGCCGAATTGGTGCCACAGTCCGTAATCTGCTTTGTCCAGAACACACGTCCCGCTTCGTCAGGTTCGCGCCCGAGGAAATCAACGTAGTGCTGTCGCACCATGAATTGCGCGTAGTCGACAGGATTGGAAATGTTGCCGTAGACCATCAGCACGTTGGCGAGTTCGAGGTAATCAATCGCCCTTTGCAAGCTGGCCTTGACTGACCCGATCTGATTTTGTGCGGTCAGGGCGGCGGAGAGATTGGCGTAATCGATCGCATTCATCAGCGCGGCGCCGATCCTGTCCGACGCTGCATAGAATCCACGCTCTGCGGCGAACGTGTCGTAGGTCTGCTGGATGTCGGCGATGACCGAGGCGATCCCGCTTGCTGGGTCGCTAAGAGATGCGCTAGTTGCAGACGCACCACTAGCATTCAAGCCAAGCTGGTTGCTTACGTCCTGAGCGTTGCGCGTCGCCTTCGCCAGACTGTTAAGAGCCAAGCCGGGCGATGTTGGCTTTGGTGTTGGCGTCGGAGTTGATATTGGTGTCGGCGTCGCTATTGGCGTTGGTTTCGGCGTCGGTGTGGGTGTGGGCGTTGGTTTCGGCGTCGGTGTGGGTGTGGGCGTGGGTGTTGGTGCAGGCGTGGGAGTTGGCGTGGCTGTCGGTGTTGGTGTTGGCATCGGAGTTGGCGTTCCCAACAGTCGCCAGACGAGATACCTGCCTGAAGCCCGATAGTTCATGTCGTACTCTTTAGCTCCGGCGTCTGCTGCGAGTCCTCTTACGCTATCTGTAGCGTCGCCGAACGAGGCGCCAAACAAATCATCGCCCATGGCTCGATACTGCGGATCTCCCGTGATTGCATATGCGTAACCGAACGCGTGATGAAGCGTCGAATTCAGATGACGCGCAACGGTGACACTGTCGTCGCCGCAGTTTGCCGGTCCGCAGGCTGTCGTTCTGGGAGCCGGCGGATCATACTCGGTCGGTTGAGCCGCCGTTCCACCGCCCCAGAAATAGAAGACCGCTCGCCACTTATAAGGCTGGTAGTTGGTCACCGGGTCGTTCTTCTCGAATGTATCATTGTAAAGGTGGCGCACCGACGTGGTTAATTGGCTGGCCAAATCCGTCCTAACGTTCGCGTTCGCGGTCAACTGGTGTAGCAATACCACCGATTCTAAGTAAAGTCCGACAATGAAGGGCTGCTCGACGTTGCGATACTGACTATTTGGATCTGACCCGGTGTCAGCATCCCATCGCCATGACCCATCGGGTTTCTGTAGCCGCCCGAAGAAGTTCACGGCAATGTCTTCAGCGTCGGCCAGCAGCGCCGCACGCTTCTGCGCACCATCGATGGCCATGCCCGTCGAAGGCTTAAGCGTCCCGTCGGCATACAGCGGATACTGATCGGGAAGCACGCGCGCCAACATCACCGCATAGAGTTGCGCGTAGCCATCCTCGCGAATGTCGTAATACAGCGTCGGGTTATCGCGCCGCCACTTAAGCCAGTTGTCGAAGGTGGAACGAACCTCACGGTAAAGGTAGTCCCAGTATTCGGGCTTCCCATCAAGCGCCCGCAACATCAGACCGGCAAACGCCTGCGAGCGGGGAGGCAAATGATTTGGGCCTTGAATGACCGTGCCAAAGTCAATGTACTGAGAACCCCACCACGAATCGGCCAACTTGCGGCCATTGCTGAGAAATGCAGAATCACTTGTTCGGTAGTAGTCAATATATTCGGCTAGCGCCGTGTCGTAATACATGGACCTGTAATACCAATCGTAATTCCACAGCGCTTGATACGAGTGATACGTGTCGCCGTTCGCAGCGCCAAGAGTGGAAAAACTCCAGGCAGACGTTAAGGTCAGGTGTGTATCTGATTCCACCGAGGCAACTCTTAGCTCGTGATAGGTCGCGCCATCGAAAATGCGCAACCAGCCATCGTAGTACGGACCGGGGCCGTGCGAATCTACTTCGTGCGTAAATCTTGTACCGTCCCCGGTGACGGTGCTGGAGCCATAATTGACGCTAACGGTCCCCGTTAATACCCGTGGACCTATCGCCGGAAGTTCAGCTCCTATTGATGCCCCCTTTGTAACTGCGGTGCTGTCGAACCAGGGGAATGGATTGAGGACGCTGCCCGACTTCAGTTGCGGACCGCAGATGAAAGCGATTTCCGCACTTGGATACTGGACCCGTTCGCTCTCGAGCGATTGCGCTACGCCGTCACGAGCAATCGACAACAGCAGGCAAACCAGAACTGCAACTCTGGTGAGCGTTGTGCGAGATGAGTTTAAGTTTTGCGGTACGCCGAATGCGCTACGGCGGGGAAAAATTATTTTGTTCATTTACTTCGGTAGCCGGACGATCTCGAAGGTCGAGACTCCTGGCTTTGCGAGCCCGCATCGCTGCGGGGGTGCCTTTATCGGTGATCGCTACTGGAGCTGCAGCGCGAACTGCTCTAATCGGGAGGCAGCTCGGCGGGGTAACAGTCCACGACAGCGTCGATCGCGGATGTAAGTTTCACTGTGTAACTTTTGGGCCAAAATACTTATATTAAGGAGTCGCGCTGATGGCGGCACGAATCGAAGGCGAACTAATCGCGATCACTTTTTCAGTCGCGCACCAGCAACAGGCGCCGACCAGTCAATTCGGTCCAGCTAAGAATCGTGAGGGATTTTGGGTCGGTTAATATTTCGTCACGCCGTATCTTGCGTTCAGAATCCAAGTCGATTTCTGAACTAACTGGCGGAGCGCTTCATGAACTGACCTCAACGCACGCGTGTCCGCGTAACGTTGACAGCGCGTTGCCAGCAACCGATGTGCCGACGATAACGCTCGCCTTTTTTTAGGCCACACGAGCCTTTGGACTTTTTCGCTTTGCACGTGGCATACGCGGTGCTGAATGATTGGCAGAGGTCGGCGGGAATGCCAGCCCGGATGATATTTCAAATGATGTTGGTGCATCTCGCTGCGGTCAAATGCAGCATCCCAGCCCTTTTCGATCCTTCGTCATAACAGCTCTTACTACTTGATAAGAAGCTCCGTCAATTAGTTCATACAGCGCCGCAGTCAGTCTAAGAAGAACGAGATGGGCTAGGCGCCTTATCTAATCACCAGGGAAATGACTTACCGATTCCGAAGCCAACAAGAGGAGGATGAAGCGTTGAGTAGCGGGAAGGAGATTGTCTATACGCTCGATCTAGCCGGGAATTTTACGTTTCTAAACGAAGTCGGCGAACGCTTTTCGGGTTACAGTTGCGATGAAGTGTGCCGAATGAATATTACCCAGGTAGTGGCTCCGGAACTCGCAGAGTATGTTCGTCAACAGATTACGCGGACCGTGAGAGAATGGTTTGGAGCTGTCTATGAAATCGAAATCATCACGAAAGATCGCCGGCGCGTGGCGCTGGAGACCAGCACGCACGTAGTCTTGCGCGACGGTCAACCGATCGAGATTCAGGGAATTGCGCTGGCGCCCATCGCTCAAGCCAGACGTCTGCCTGACGAGCGGGTGCGATGTTTAGACAGGGAGTTTATGTTCGGGACGTGGTTAACTCCCTCTCCCTTTGAGAGAGGGCCGGGGTGAGGGCCTAGCGACGAAACCCAAATACTCTCCTTCTTCTTTTTTGTCGGAGCGGACAGGAAAAAGGATCGAGAGTTTTCTTTCTTGTTACTTCAGCTACGCCCTCACTCTACCCTCTCCCGAAGGGAGAGGGGCGTTTACCTACAAAATCTTGGCACACGAGGTAAGCTCAGTTACATTGACAATCAGATCGAAATCGAGAATAAATCTGGTTTACTCTTCGCTCCGAAATAACATGAAAGCACTCGTAGTCGATGACGATGATTTGATTCGCAGCAACGTGGCTGAAGTACTCAGCAACGAAGGCTGGGAAGTGAGCGAGGCGGCTTCCGCCGAACAGGCCTTGGAGCTACTCCATTGCGAAACCTGGTCACTCGTGTTCTGTGACGTGCGGCTGAGCGCCAGGAATAACCACGAAGGCTATGACGTGCTGCGCAGCTTCACCGAAGAACAACCAGAGGCACAAATCGTTCTCATGACTGGTCACGGGTCGGCGGTCGGAGCCCTCGACGCAGTTTCGTCAGGCGCTTATGACTATTTGATGAAGCCATTTGAGATCGAAGACGTTAAGCGAATATCTCAAGCCGTTCGCCATGGGATCGAGAAACGCGCAAGACGCGGCATTAGTGACGAATTGCCGTCGCCTCCGGTCTACACTTCCGATATAGATCTGGTTGGCGTCAGCGCGGCGTTCGTCGAAGTGATGAAGCTGGTCGGTCGGGTCGCGGCGACCAATCTGCCAGTTTTGATTACCGGTGAGTCGGGGACAGGCAAAGAGATCGTAGCCAAAGCAATCCATCGCCGTAGTCCTCGCGCGGACAAATCCTTCGTGGCGGTTAACTGCGGAGCCTTGCCGGCGGAGCTTATTGAGTCAGAGCTTTTCGGTCATGTTCGTGGCTCGTTCACCGGCGCCACGGTGGACCGCAGAGGTCTCTGGCAGGAAGCGGATCGGGGGACGGTCTTTCTTGACGAGATTACGGAAACCACTTTGGCTTTTCAGGTTAAGCTGCTGCGTGCGCTTCAGGAGGGCGAATTTCGACGGGTCGGATCAAATCAGATGCAGCGTGTCGATGTGCGAGTTATCGCGGCCACCAATCGAGACGCAGAGCAGGAGGTAGGTGAGGGCCGCTTTCGTCAGGATCTTCTTTACCGTTTGAACGCAGTCACAATCCATCTGCCGGCATTGCGGGAACGGCGCGAAGACATTCGTCCGCTCGCCGGCTATTTTGCCGAGCGCACGATTGGCTCGAATGCTCGCCCCATTAGTTTTTCAGGAGAAGCTCTGAGGCTGCTCGAAAATTATGATTGGCCCGGGAATATCCGCGAGTTGGAGAATGCCGTCGTGCGGGCAGCGGCCTTGTGCGATCAAGTGGCTCGTCCTGAAGATCTGCCCGAGCGCGTTCGCAATTATTCCAAGACCTCAATGACCAATCGCGAAAGTCTTCCGCCTTCAACGGATGCTGAGACTGCCCATGAAATTCTGTTGCCGCTTTCAGAGATCGAACGCCGCCACATCTTTCGCGTGCTGACGCGCACAGGTGGCAACAAACAGGCCGCCGCACGAGTGCTTGGAATAGATCGCACAACTCTCCAGCGCAAGCTTGACCGCTACGATTTGGAAAAAACTGAATTGAACGGCATACCCGGCAAGGAGCAGCAAGGTTGAACAGTCGGCAGTCAAAGAAAGTTGCTACGCGGCCACGGCTGAAGCCTGCCGTCCAATACGCAACGCCCGGCGCCGGAAAACTTCGTGCGCCATCTCTACAATCTGTGGCGTATCGAACGGCTTGGCCACGACCCAATCCACGCGAGCGGCCTGACGTTCGTGGGACCCGACAGCTTCGCCCCAGCCTGTGATCACCGCCACCGGGATGTGGCGGTTGCGTTCGCGGACCGCGCGTGAAAGCTCCCAGCCATTCATGTCCGGCATGCCTACGTCGGTGAAGACGGCATCGAAAGTTCCATTTTCAAAAAGCGCTAGTGCCTGATGTCCGCCCTCGGCCACAACCGCTTCACAGCCTTCTTTTTCGAGAATGTCACGCAGCAGGTCGCGCACGTATTCTTCATCATCAACGACCAGGATTCTGGTTTGAGAAGATTTCGAAGGAGCGGCTTTCGAGCTGACGAAATCGCTGCCAGGCTGCGCTTTCATAGCGCACTTCGCAATGGGCAGCCTGATTCGAAAAATCGTGCCGACCCCTACTTGTGACTCAACATCAACTGTTCCTTCGTGCCTTCGGATGATGCCATAACTGACTGCCAGACCCAGGCCCATCCCCAGTTTGTCTTTCGTGGTAAAGAAGGGATCGAAAATGCGCAGGCGGGTCTCTTCCGTCATCCCTGTACCTGTATCGCGGACGGATATTTCTACGATGCCGGCTATCTCTTTTGCTGCGAGCGTGAGAACGCCACCGCGCGGCATGGCATCGACCGCATTGAAGACGAGGTTGACGAACACTTCCCGCAATTCCGATTCATCCCCCATGATGAGCGCACCGCAGTCACATTCCAGGTCCAGATTGATATGAATATTCGCTGCCTCAGCTCTGTTCTTCCAACGCGGTCGCGTGATCTCTCCCGCATCCAGTAAGAGCTGCCTTACGTCGACCAGTTGAAAGTCATGATCGCGCCGCTGCCGCGCAAAATCCTGAATGCGCTTCACTGTTTTGGCGCCGTCTTTGGCGGTTTTGACAATGATGTTCAGGCCGTTTTCAGTCTTCACCGGATCTTTCGTTTCCAGCAGGAGCTGCGCGCGCCCCAGAATGCCGGCCAGCGTATTGTTGAATTCGTGCGCCACGCCCGACGCGAGTTCGCCCAGCGCGGACATCTTTTCAATCTGAGAAAACTGCTCGCGAATGCGCTTTTGCTCAGCGATATAGTGATTCAATTCCGCGACGTGGCGTTGGGCTTCCACCGCGTGCGATGCTACCTCTTCCGCTTTAGCGGCCGCAGCCATTGCCTCTACATTTCTCAGGTAGGTGCGATAGGTCAAATAGATAATAGTAATGATCGGGGCAGTCGCGACGAGCGCGTAAAAACCCGCGAGGTCTGTAATCTTGGCTATTATTCCTGCCGCAGATGCTCCCGCGAAAAATGTGATGGACGCCCAAAGATAATACTTGCTCCAGATATGCCAGACGGGCTCATTCATCTTCAGCGAAGTATAAATGGCAGCAAGACTTGAATTGCTTACATACTGGACGAGCGCCATGACGCAAAGGGCAGCTACGAAAGCTCCTGAGAATTGACCGTAGCGCAGCGCCGTAATGTTCCCGAAGAGGAAACTGACGACCATGACGGTGACAAACGTCGAGCAGGCCATCATCGCCGAGTTAAAGACGATTGTCAGCGGCTTAATGTGAATAGCCTTTCTGCTGAAGCGCATTGACGAGCAGAGAGCTTCGGCGGCAGCCAACAAAACTGCGGCTTCGCTCCCATACATCAAGATGGTTAGAAAGAAAAAAGTATCGGAGACTGAGATGTGGCCGCTGATGCGCGGAATTCTTACGGTCAGACGCGAACTGATTGTGATCGTCAAAATAGTCAGCGCCAGAAAACGCATGTCAAGTCGCGCGACTGGCAGGTGGATGGCCGAGTAAGTCGCGACCGCTGCGGCGCTGGCGATAATGACCAGCATGTATGCTTTCGTCAATGGTTTTCGGGGCATGGTTTTTTCACCTCTAATAAGAAATTGACCAAGACACGGCGGCGTCGGTTAACACTCGTTGGTTTGTTCCTGCAAAAAGATCGTTTCGTACAGCCCCCGTCGGGTAAATCCGATCCCCTGAAAAAAAGATTGGGCTGCCTGATGCTCTTCATTTACAAACAGGACGATTGCCTTTGTGCGCTTTAGCAGACTACGCACCAGTTGCGACATGCAGCGCGAGCCGTAACCTTTCCCGCGCTCATTAGGATTGACGTAAATACCTTCAAGGTAGATCGCATCGGGCGTATCGCTAACAACATCAGCTTTGAAAATCAACTGGCCGCCCTCGACCCAGATCCAGACACGCTCTTGTCTGATACGACGCGCGTAGCGCATCCGAAATCCATCCGGGTCGGCAGTCAGGGGATTTACGCCGCTCTCTTGACACGCCAGCGCCGCGTGAACGGGAACGATTAGCGAAAGATCGTCGAGATTGGCGGGCCGCAGATCCGGCGCCGGTGCAAAGGTCTCAACTGACGAAGTTTGTTCGAACAGGACTTCGCGGCAGGAGAGTCGCGGCACCTGTCCGCCAGCGGAATAGCAGTTCCAGAAGCGCTGGATAGTTTCCTGCTCTCCCATGATCATGTGCGTGCTGCGAACATCTTGCGCGAGGCGCGCGAAAACTTCGAGCGCGTCGTCGGTGCGCGCGTCGAGGAACATCGCATGCCCGATTAAAGCTACGCCTTCCAGCTTGCCTGCTTCGTTGTGGCAGGCGTAAAAAGTGCCTCGATTTAACCAACTCTCGAGTCCGTTGTCGCGGATGAAACCGCTCATTACAACGTTGTGAATAGGACGCTCGGCGAGAAAATCGAGAACCCCGCTGTTATCCTCATTCGTGAGCCAATAAGAGGTTAAGGCAGCAGCAGTCGAAACGGCGGATATAACGCCGGCCGATTGCTCTTTTAACTTTAGTGTTTGAGGAATCATCACTCTCCTTGAATTTGTCTTTTTCAACCGAAACGCGAGGCGATGCGAACCAAAACAATCAATAGCTCAAGCAGTCAAGGCCCGTATCAACCCACACTTTCATCGCCGTCGTCGGGTCGCCCTTATTCGTGGCCGACATTGCTTGTATGATTGAATCGCTGGTTATGGCGGCATCACTAACCAGAACTCCGTCACTCACCAGGACGCCGTCGCTTACCAACACTCCGTCGCTAACCAGGGCAGCGGAACTCAGAGAGAGCATGCCGCTCCCCAGCAAGCCGCCATCGCTCACCAGCACGCCGTCACTGACGAGCACGCCGCTTGATAGCATTGTTCTATCGCTATCCAAGACGCCGTTAATGAGCAAAACCCCATCGTTTACAAGCACGCCCGGCCGATAGATCAATTGGTACTTGGTTATGAGATCGCTTCCCGTGCCATAGGCGTAGTTGAACACCAATCCCTGCGCCCAAGTGAACGTCTCGCCCGCGATCGTTGTCTGCGGAACGGGCAGGATCGTAGTGGTCAGGAGCGAAGCACCAAGCGGAGTATTTGAACTTAGGTCCGTGCGCACCAGGCGAGCCACCCGTACGGCGCCTTCGATGCTAATCTCGCCGGTGCCCTGCTCGAGCATGTTAAAGCCCGCGAGCGGCTGCGCGGTGTACATAAGCAGAACCTTGATAAGGTTTGGGGTCAAATTAGGGTTCGCTTGGAACAGCAGCGCCGCCGCGCCGGCTACGACCGGCGCCGCCATCGATGTGCCATTCAGGTACATCATCTTTCGCTCATCGACGGGACTAACTCCGGCATCCAGAGTTGGATTATGCGTCACCAGATAATTTCTTCGCGCTTCAGCGTAAATTAGCTTGTTTCCCGGTGCGACGATCTCAGGTTTGATGAGGTTGTCGAAGTGCTTGACGCTCAGCGTGTCCGTCCAGAAGCTGCGCGTTGGTCCGCGCGAACTATAACTGGCGATTCCATCATCGCTGCGTTGGTCCGTGCCAAAGGTATTGGTCGCGCCAACGGTAATTGCAGAAGGCTCGTTTCCGGGGCAGTGTACCTGACCATAACTTTTCTGGCCTGCTTTATTTATGCCATTGTTTCCGGCTGCTGCCACAACCACGATACCGGCATCGACCAGGCGACGCACGGCTCGACAGATTGGGTCGTTTTTGTAGGAATCAACCGCTGGGGCGCCAAGGCTCATATTCACCACCCGAATGTTGTAGGTGACATGATTACTCATCACCCAATCAAGTGCAGCCAAAACGGCGGACACGGTGCCTAACCCAGTAGCGCCGAGAACGCGCAGGTTAATGAGATTTGCATTGGGAGCGATACCGGTATATTGCGCATTCGAGATGCGACCATTACCGGCAGCAATGGAAGCGACGTGCGTACCGTGCCCGTAGGGATCGTATGTGCGTCCTTCTCCGGTAAAATCCCGGCTAACAATCACGCGCCGGTTATTGCTGCGATCCAGAAAAGCGGTGTGATTAGGATCGATTCCGGAATCAAGGATGGCGATCCCGATACCGGAACCGTCTAATCCCGCCACGTTCGTGCCGCTGGCGACACGAACCGCGTCGGCTCCGGTTGTCAAAGAAACATGACCGAAGGCAATGTTTGTCCTGTCTAAAGAAACAAACCCCACGTCCGGTCGGGCGGCCAATGCCTGGACTGCTCTAGACGGCAGTTCGATCGCATGTACATTGAAATTCAGGAATGCGGCCTTAGTATGACCGGAATTGCTCAAGAGAAACGACTCGAAAGCGTCGCCAGGATTATCGTTGAATTGAATGATGACCGTAACCCGCGCGTTTGAGGACGCGCCGTGCACCAGCTCGATCAAGTCGGGCGAAACTTTCTCCGCTGAGGACGCGCCGTGCACCGGCTCGATCGAGTCCGGCGAAACTCTTCTTCTTGAAACGGATTGAGCTTTGCTGTGATATGTAATGAAATCTAGGCTAGTTAAATATGCTACCAGCAAGACGAGAATAAGCCACTTTACGGTGGGGCTACCGTTATTCATTGACACCTCGTTTCTGGCGGTTTCAGAACAGCCGAAAAAATTGCTAACTCTGAAATCGCACATGGTACGGTTTTTGAAAAGGCTACGTACCTGCCTGATTCCTGACACAGGAGAGACGCCGCAAATTATTTCGGCGTTAAGGAGCTCAGCTTGAAAAGAACCGAGCTTGGAAAACAACAGAGCCCGTCGGGAAGGCCAACAAAAACTCAGGGCGAGTTGAGTTGGATCGTAAGTATTTCAACAAATCATTTCATCGTCAATGTTTTCGAGACGACGCTATCTCATACACGCAGTGTTGTCGCCGGTCAGCAGAGAGTCGCCGACCATGACACCATCGCCGACCATGACACCATCGCCGACCATGACACCGTCGGCGATCATGACACCGTCGGCGATCATGATGCCGTCGCCAAGGAGCAAACCAGGATCCAGGAAGAATGAACCTTCGCCAAGAACGGTTCCGTTGCTGCTCACGATATTCGTGCCTAGCAGAACGCCGCTCGTCATCCTTGCGGCGTTAACTGCCTGGCTCGATGAATTTTCGACGACGCCATCGCCAAGGCTGGATCCCCTGGCATAGACCACTTGGTACTTGGTAACCAGATCCGAACCGGTCGCGTAGATGTGGTTCAAAATAATTCCACGCGCCCAGCAGAACGTTTGGCCGCTAAGAGTTGTCTCCTCCGCAGGCGCCGAAGCCACCAGCAACGGCGCACCGAGCGGCGTAAACGTCGTCAGGTCACTTCTGATTAATTTGGCGAGCCGCATGGCCCCTTCGACGTTAATTTCGCCAGCTCCCTGTTCGAACATATTTGACCCGGACAGCGGCTGCGCTGTGTACATCAAAATGGCTTTTACCAGGCTGGGCGTTAGAGTCGGGTTCGCTTGCAGCAGTAAAGCGGCGGTGCCGGTAACGATTGGCGCAGCCATTGAAGTACCACTCATATACATCATCCGTCGGTTCGAAACCGTACTTACGTTGGCGTCCAATTCAGGGTGAGTCGCTAACAGGTAGTTGCCCACCCCCGCTGCGCCTACAATCTTGTTACCTGGTGCGGTGAGGTCAGGCTTAAGCAGATTGTCGTAATGCCTGGCGGCGTTCTCGTCCGTCCGGTAACTCCGGGTTGGTCCTCGCGAGCTGTAGGTGGTCACGGTGTCGTCGCTTCGCGCATCTGTGCCGAAGCTGTTTGACGCGCCGACGGTAATGGCTGACGGCTCATTGCCGGGCGAATGAATCTGCCCGTATATCTTTTCGCCGCTGCTGCGCTTGCCGTTGTTTCCCGCGGCAGCGACTACCACAATCCCTGCGTCTGTCGCGCGACGCACAGCCTGACAGAGCGGATCATTCCAATACGAATCAATTGCCGGCGTTCCCACACTCATGTTAACGACCCGAATGCCATAAACAGAGTGATAAGTCATAAGCCAGTCCAAAGCAGCCAACAGGTTGGAAGTGGAACCGACGCCTTGCGAGTTAAGAATACGCAGATTGACAAGATTCGCGTTTGGAGCGATTCCCGTGTAGGCGCCATCTGAAATTAGATCGTTGCCGGCGGCGAGCGAAGCCACGTGCGTCCCATGACCGTACACGTCATCCGTGCGATTCTCGCCGGTAAAATCGCGACTGAGGATCACGCGACTCAGCCCATTTTGGTCGCGGAAGGCCAGGTGGTTCCCGTCGATTCCAGAGTCAATGATCGCAATCCCGACGCCGCTGCCATCGAAGGTCGTGGTTGTTATTAGACCGCCGAGAGAGGTTGCCCTCTGGACGCGCACGGCCTCTGTTCCTGTGGTATTTGTAATGTGCCCTGACGAGGCGAGTGGCCGGTCTGGTGAGATGTACCGTACTCCATGATGAGTGGCCAGCGCCCGCACGGCATTCAACGGAAGGGTGACGACGGAGGCGTTGAGATTGTCTAGCCGTCGCGTCACCGTCGCGCCATTGCTGATCAGTAAAGAATCAAGCTGATGGCTCGCGCCCTCATTGAATTGAATGATAACGTTCGCGCGATTAAGGCCTTGCCCACCCCTAACACGTTCAGCCAAATCGGGCGAGATCTTCGAAGAAACAGTCACCTCTGTTTGGGCCTTGGGATGGTCGACGTTGGAAAAGGCGATGAAGACGCCGAGCGCGGTCAAAACCGCGGCGAGCCAACTGTTGCGTCTGAGTCTGATCAATCTCACTTAGCTGCTCCTTGATTGATAAATCGAGGACCCCCTATCACATTCAACTAACCCCATTACCTTGTTCGGTGGCGGCCTCTCTGGCAAGCGCCGTACCGCCGCTAAAAAGCGAGGGCCGAAAATCCCCGGACCAAAGTTCTACGTGGGGCGAAAGGATCTAAAGCAAAACATGCAGTCGCAGGATGGATGTTATTGATAGCGAACGAAGAGGGTTTACCGGCGACTGACTGAAGTCGCAGAGCGATCAATGAATGTAGTTGACGGGCAACCGACTATGACAATCACCGATGCAAAATTCCCGCAGCGCAGGATTCCGCAGCTTGTAAGAGTCACGCCGCGGTAAAACGCCCACGTGTTCCGAATTCTGTGTCCCGATACGAAGTGATCGCGGCGCAGTAGTTGAGAATCTTCAACCTCTGATTCAGTTGGCACTCTTATTGCTGAACAGGCGCTTCCGACGATCTAAACAATTACGGGAGAGCTATTCATGATTGGGAAAGGGGCGCGTCTATTAATCGTTGATGATGAAAGTCACATCAGGGAGGTATTGCAGGACTTCCTGAGCCAGTCTTATGACTGTGTGGCGCTGAACTCCGGGGAAGACGCTCTTGCGCTTCTCTTGACAGAATCGTTCAACGTAATCATCAGCGATATTAAGATGGCGCGAATGAGCGGACTTGAAATGGTTCCGCACATTCTTAATCTCGCGCCGGAGGCCGTAATTATTATGATTAGCGGCCAGCGAACCATCGAATTCGCGATTGACGCAATGCGGGCCGGGGCGTTCGACTACATCACGAAACCCTTTGACCTATCTGAAGTGGACGCGGCCGTCCGACGGGCGCTCGATCATGGGAAGCTATTCAAAGACAAACTAACGAGGGCGAGCGGCAGTGATGAAAACTCAGTGAAGCAACTGCGCCGCGCTGTAGATAATGAAGAGTTTGTCGTTTATTACCAACCGCAAGTAGATATCGCATCGGGGAATATTGTTGGCGCTGAGGCGCTGGTTCGCTGGAAACATCCGGAGCTGGGACTGCTGCCGCCCGCCGACTTCATCTTGCTGGCGGAAGAGACCGGGCTCATTATTCCACTCGGCCGGTGGGTTCTGCATATGGCCTGCGCGCAAGCTAAAAAGTGGCATCAAGCCGGCTTCCCTGGGTTTCGCGTTGCCGTCAATGTTTCGCCGAGACAATTGCAGCAGGGAAATCTTTGCGAGACCATCGTGCAAACTCTTAACCAGACTGAGCTTGAGCCGGACTGTCTCGAACTTGAGCTTACCGAGACTTCCATGATGCAAAACGCTGAGTCGGAAATTGAAATACTCGCCAGCCTCAGAGAGATGGGCTTGAAAATTGCGATTGACGATTTCGGCACAGGTTATTCGTCCCTGGGTTATCTGAAAAACCTGCCGATAGATTCAATAAAGCTTGATCAGTCCTTCGTCAAAGGCGCCACGACTGATCCGGACGATGCTGCGCTAGTAATGGCGGTCGTGACGTTAGCGCACAACTTGAGGCTTAAAGTGATCGCCGAAGGGATCGAAACGGAAGACCAACTCAAATTTCTGAGGCTCCTGAGATGCGATCGAGGACAGGGTTACTTGTTTGGGAAACCGGCTCCAGCCGATCCAATCGAAGCGACTCGCCAAGCCAGGTATCTGCCAGAGGACCGATACGTCATGTCATACTCTTTGCCTCCGACGTAGGCGAGATTTCTCAGAGTATCGGTGTCATCACCGAAAGAAGCCCCAAATATCTCGTCACCCATTGTCAGGAATGCACGATCCTTCGTAATGACATACGCGTATCCAAAGGCGTGATGAACGGTCGAGTTCAGGTGCCTGACCTGGCTGATCATTCCGCGGTCACCCTGGGTCGCCGGCTCTCCCTGTCCGTGCGCATAGGCCAACGGATTTGCGGTGGTTCCGCCACCCCAGTAGTAGAACATTCCACGCCAACGATATTGGGGCATGTCTCTTACGACCTCACTGCCGCGATAGGCGTCACGATAAAGATGCCTACACGCGCGCGTGATCTGATCGCGCAGGCTCGCCTTCACCGCGGCCTTGGTAGTCAATTGATGCAGCAGAACTGCGCTCTCCATATAGAGTCCTATCATGAAGGGCTGCTCGGTGTTGACGACGTGTTCGTCGCTGATGTCCCAGCGCCACGAACCATCCGCCCGTTGTAGACGCCCGAAGAAGTTGACAGCGATGTCTTCCGTGTCCGCAATTAGAGCCGCCCGCTTTGGCGCACCATCGGTAACAATTGCTGTCGCGGTTTTCAAAGTTCCGTTTTGATAGAGTCCGTATCGATCGGGCAATACTCGGGCGAGCATCACGGCATAAAGCTGCGCGAAACCATCTTCGCGAATGTCGTAGTAAAGAGTTGCGTTGTTACGATTACGTTTTAGCCAATGGTCAAAAGTAGAACGGACCTCACGATAAAGGTAGTCCCAATACTCCGGCTTTCCGTCAAGCGCGCGCAACATCAGCCCGGCAAACGCCTCCGAACGAGGCGGCAGATGATTCGAGCCCTGGAGGACCGTGCCGAAATCGATGTACTGCGAGCACCACAACGCATCGGCCATCTTGCGGGCGTAGTTTAGAAAGGCGGGGTCGCCGGTTCGATAGTAGTTGATGTACTCAACGAGCGCCGTGTCGTAATAGGCGGATCTAAGGTAATGATCGTAGTTCCATGAAGCCTGAGACGAATCGTGGTGATACGTGTCGGCTTTCCCGTTATTAATTGGCCTGAAGCTCCAAGTA
>Ga0209577_10000729_pt1 | contig 32745 bp, 20 predicted proteins | sample GraSoiAngelo_109_FD_185874 | JGI IMG/M metagenome (GOLD analysis project Ga0209577, IMG submission 185874) | Grasslands soil microbial communities from the Angelo Coastal Reserve, California, USA - 14_0903_12_20cm (SPAdes) (version 2) | ecosystem: Environmental > Terrestrial > Soil > Grasslands... | reverse complement strand
ACTCGGTCTATCAAGAAGGGATCCCTCATCCTGGTATTCAGCGGCAAATCGGGATTACCGGCACGGGGGAAGCAGATGTCGTTCCGGGAATCAATATTTCCGGATATACAGGTTTCGGAACTTCTACCGGCCTGCTTGGCGATATCGACAATGTCTATGAAATTCATGACAGCTTCAGCTGGTTGAAGGGCAGCCACCAGATCAAATTTGGCGGAGATCTCAGCTATGTTCGTACCAGTCGAGCGCCAACGCCACCGCTCGTGGCAGTATTTCCTTTACCAATGCGTTTAGCTCTCAAATCCAACGGAACTCGAATGGCACCTTCTCAGTTGTGCCTGGTACTGGAAATGCATTCGCGGATTTTCTGCTTGGGGCGCCTACGAATGGCGAGGCAAAAGCCATGCCACGCACACATTACCGCTGGACGACGGCGGAACCTTATATCCAGGATACCTGGAAAATCCGGCCGAGCCTTACTGCCAGTCTCGCTTTTGCCTGGTATGCCAGCACTCCACCGAATCCCTCGGGCGTAGATAAGAATCTCGTGCATGGGTTCGACTTCCAAACGGGGGCGGAGATCTTTGCGGCTTTGGGTCAGATAAATCCGGAAGTCTTCAACATGACCTGGACCAATTTCGCGCCACGAGCCGGATTATCCTGGCAGCCAAAGTTCCTGGGCGACGCGGTTGTCCGCGCCGGGGCCGGGATTTACTACACCACGCAGATGGCGCTCAACCAGCAGTATTCCATCGTGTCGCAAATCATTTCCGTAAACAATTCGATTGCAAATACCCAGCCAACTCCGACGTACCTGCTCGGGACAAACACTTTTCCTCCAGTTACCGTGGGTCAAATTACACAAGCCCAGGTGCCGACCATTACCGGGCCGATTCAATATCTTTCCATGCACCAACGATCTCCTTACGTCGAACAATGGACCGTCGATATCGCACACACGTTTGGGAAATCGTACCTGTTGGATGCCGCCTACATCGGCAATCAGGCTCATCATCTGCCGCTCAATTATGATCCGATCGATTGTTCCGCTCCCGGCACCCTGCTGTGCAGTAATTCCAACAACCGATATTACCCCCGGTACCCGTACATGCAGGAGGTCGACAGTATTGGCCAGGCAAGCTATAACGCTTTGATTGTGAAATTTGTACGTCAGTTCACGCGTGGCCTCAGTCTCCTGGCGAATTACACCTGGGCAAAAACACTTACGAACGCTCAGGAAGGCAGCATTGGCACACTGAACCAGATGAAGAGTTGTTTGAAGTGCGACATTGGCATGTCGACTTCCAATGTGCCGCAGTCGCTGGTGATCAGCGCGGTTTGGGATCTGCCGGTTGGCCGCAGCCGGCAGTTTGGCACGAACATGAATCCTTTTCTCGACGCACTTGTGGGCGGATGGGGTGTGGATTTCATCTCGACGTTCCAGCAAGGAAATCCATTCACTGTAACGGCTCCCAACTTTACCGTGTGGCCCGCCGACCAAGTCCGGGCGGACCGGCTTTGCAACGGCAGGAACGAACTCAGAAACAAGGACCTGAGGACCAATCGCCTTCTCTGGATACAGAAGAGCTGTTTTGCTCAACTAATTATTTTGGCGATTCCGGCTTCGGCATACTCACTGGGCCGGGGCTCAACAATTGGGATATTGGCGTGCACAAGGCGTTTCCGATTCACGAAGCTACGCGCCTTGATTTTCGCGCGGAATTCTTCAACGCCTGGAACCACGCGCAGTTCGCGAATCCGAACAGCAACGTGGCTTCCGCTACTTTTGGGCAACTCTCGTCAACCCAGCATGACGCTCGTGAAATTCAACTTGGGTTGAGGCTCTCCTTTTGAGGGTACGAAACAAAGTCTTCGGATGCCGTGAAAAATTGCCTTTGCTAAGCTTGGCTTCGCGGCTTCCTCCTGGTTCTTGCGACTGGGGCGGTTGATTGCCGGATGATGAGTCGGGGATAAACCACCGGGCACGGCGTGACTTTAGTTGTCCTTATACCCTCGAGCAGGCTGATAAAGGCATGATGCGCGATCTCGCTCCTGGGTAACCGAATCGTCGTCAGGGCAGGAAAAGTCATGTCGGCGATTGGCAGGTCGTCGAAGCCAATCACGGACAAATCTTTCGGAACGGAAACCCCGGCTAGGTGGGCTGCTTGCAATGCTCCGACCGCCATAAGGTCGTTCGTCGTGACTACGGCGGTGGGCCGGTGACCTAGTGCGAGCAGCTGTTGCATCGCAATCTTGCCTCCCTCGACCCGCAAGTCAGTGGTGGCGATCCATTCCGGGCACACTTCCAAGCTGCACCGTTTGAGCGCCAAGCAGAAAGCTTCTCTTCGACGTTGCGCCGATCTCAGATGCGAAGGTCCGGCGATAAAGCCAATGGCCGTGTGGCCCAGAGCGCGCAGATGTTCGACCGCTTCCTGAAAGCCTCGGGAATATTCGACCATGACATTGCGATATTTGTCCTGGAGGCTCCTCTGATTCAAGAGCACTAATGGAAGCTGTACCTTTGTCGCCTCTTGCAGTGCCTGCTCGTCAACCTCGGAGGTCATTATGGCGATGGCGTCCACATTGCGCTCCACGAGCCGCCGCACACAATTCTGGAGGCGTCTTGGATCGTAATTGGTGTGGGTAAAGATGACTTCGATCCCTTGCTCCGCCGCCAGGCCTTCAAATGCGTCGATCAGCTCAGGAAAGAAAGGATTGTTGATGTCTGAAATGATCAGGCCAAAAAGCCGCGTGCGGCCAACGCGGAGATTACGAGCATTCGTATTGGGGACATAGTTAAGCTCTTCGATGATCCTCCGGACGTGCGCTGAGGTTTTCTCGCGTACGTTAGAACTCCTATTGAGTACTCGTGAGACCGTGGCGGTGGAAACTTTCGCCCGCTTTGCGACCTGCTGAATATCCATTGTCTTTTTTGGCTCGGTGGGCCAAGAGAAAACTCTGGATCGCGGCCCTGTCTTACCTCCCAATGATAATTTCATATGTAATCCTTTACAACATAAGAAACTCGGAGATGGCTCCGCGATTGTAGCAATTTCCGGCTTGACAGGCTGTGGCCGGGACACCGATTCTCACTCGCGGCGTTGGGAGATGGACAGCGGTTTACAAAGGCGAATCCCGGATTTGTACGACGTGCAAGAATTGGAATATAACACATATATTGAACAGACTGACATCAGACTTCCGGGGATATCGGGTGGCCTTACGCTCGTGAGGACATGGAATAGCGAGCAAACGATTCCAAAAAGCCTAGCCGTTACATCCAAAGAGGGCGAGTTCTGAACCCAAGCATAAGAATGGCAGAACGCTTTCAACCGAATCGCACTAGCCGCGAACTCTTCGGTTTGAGTCTGAAGCCGTGATGTCATTTGAATGCCTCGTCTTCCGGAGGTAGTCGATTGCGCCTTGATCTGCCTCAAGGGACACATGGAACATGCGCTCCAATGGAAAGGTTCTACCTTCGCGCCCGGCCCAGGACCATTGAGCGGCACACAATCAAGCTTAGGTGGCTGACCGAAGTGGGACGGCTCCACCTAGCCCGCGGGGAAATTCGGAAACTCCCCTCTATATATTATATTGAGAGGCCTCGAAATACAGAGAGGCCTCGAAAAAGGAAAACGTCAACCAAAAATTTGGGCCTTAAGGTACTTTCTCCGGCTGGGGGGTAGGGACCTGTGGTGTAGATCTACCAGACTCATAGGAAGGTCACTTGCTGCGGAGAGAAGCGGAGGCCACGAGGCTGAGGCAAGAAGGATGATCCATTTAGCAAATCGGATATCCTCGGCGTCCTAACAAGGGTCATACCTTGGGGATTCGTACAAGGCATGCTCTTCAGGACCTTCCTTAAATGTCCTTATGCTCTTACATCGAGAGGCCGCCGTGCGAGATTCAGGGATAAAATTCCCGCTCTTCGATCTCCGCCCGAGGCTCGCCGGCTTCCACCATGCGGGTGATAAGGCGGTCCCGTAGGTGGTGGACGACTTTTGGCAGCGATCGGTCTCCGTTGAAATGGACCAGTTCGGGATTGTCATGGCGGCCGGCTAGATTGAACAGTTGGTGCGGATCGCCAAACAGGTCGTACATCTGATATTCCTGGTAGCTGTCACTAGCTGCTCTATGCTGGTGAACCGAGCCTGAAGCAACAACAGCATAGGTCCACTCCGACGTGCGCACAGCCCGTCCCACCTGGGACTCAGAGATCTGAACGTACACTTCGTTGGGCCATCCCTCGGTTTTCCGATCCACCAGTGGCAGGAAGCTGCGGCCCTGCATGATTGAGGGAACGGGCACGCCGGCCGCTTCGAGCAGCGTCGGAGTCACATCGATCTGACACGTTAGTTCGGAGATCGCCATCGAGCGGTTGAACCTCTCACCGTGAATCACAAGGGGGATGTGAATTGAACTTTCATGCGGACTTCGCTTGTACTCAGAGTTCCGTGTGCGGAAGTGGCATCCATGGTCGCTCAGGAAGGCCACGATCGTGTTGTCCTCCATCCCCAACTGAGAGAGCGTTTTGAGGATCGTGCCGAGGGACTCATCGATGCGGGCGATACACCCGTAGTAATCCGGCAACTGCTTCTGCCAGTCGCCCGGAAAAAACCTGAGATCCCCAGGAACAAACGGGTTGGCATAGCGTTCTGCGTAACCTTTGGGCGCTACAAAGCAATTGCAGTCGTTCTGGAAATGGGGTTCAAGCTGAGAAATGACAAGCAAGAAGGGCTGGCGAGCAAAGTGGCGCAGGAAGCGAACGACGCGCTCGGTGAGGAAGTCCACGCGGTAGACCCCGGAGAAATGAATAGGCTTGCTGTCCGAGTCGTAGATGTTGCCCTCGTAAGGGTGCGAGGTGTGTTCGAGCGCGTTCGCGCCCTCCCAGAAGTCCAAGAACCCGCCGCGAAATTCGGGGGCCACCGCGCCAGCCAACTCGCCTTTTTCTTGGGGGTTTTGCGCCAAATGCCATTTGCCGATGTAGTTCGCGGTGTAACCCGCTTGGCTGAGCGCGGTGGCGAGCGTCACAGCATCTGGGGCGAGTCCCAGTCCGTTTCGCCAAACGCCATTCTTGTTCTGGTATTGCCCGGTGAGCAGGTTAGCCCGCGAGGGTGCGCAGAGCGGCTGGTTAGCGATATGAGAACGAAACAGTGTTCCCCGGCTCGCCATAGCATCAAGATTCGGTGTCAGGCCCATCGGGTTGAATCCGTAAGCGCCTAGGGCATCCCACCGAAACTGGTCGGAAATATAAACGATGATGTTCGGCTGGTGCTCAGGTCTGGACGGTGCCTGTGCCCGTGGACTGGCCGAAGCTTCGGATGTACTCGCCGCCGGCAAGGCGGCCACGGCCGCCGAACGCTTGATGAATTCCCGCCGGGTAAGCGGCGATGAAGGCGGCTGAGACTTTGTGAAATCGATCATTGGGAGATCCTGTTCTTGGATTCGAGTTGAAGCTATCCACACTCATTTGAAAACAGTCTTGGCCTTCCCGGCCAAGCAGCCTGGCACGGAGGCGGTTACGGCAGAGGGCAGCAGGTAATGATGACTGATTCAGACGCCTCGGCCGCAACATTTCTTAAACTTTCTCCCACTGCCGCAAGGACAGGGATCGTTTCGGCCCGGGGACTTTCGGGCCGAGGCTTGCCGATCTTGGAACTGAATCCATTTCATGACGTTGGCGGGAGCCCGTTGCTGGCGGAGTTCCTCAGCCATAAACCTCATGTAGGGATCAATGTGATGGAAAAAAAGTTTGTACCCTGCGCAAAGATAGTTGAGACCTTCCTCGCCATTCGGAGTGCGAGTAAACCGATGTTTGGGGCACTCCCCATTGCAGGCGAACCGCACGTCGCACTCCCGGCAGTACCGGGGAAGCGTGTCTCGCTTATCCTGTCCGAACTTTCGCTGCTGGGGCGACTGTACAAGTGACTCCAGAGGCTGATCCATGATGTTGCCCAACTTATTCTTCGGGTAGACATAATGGTCGCAGGAATACAGGTCGCCATTGTGTTCCATCGCCATGGCGGCGCCGCACGTGGAGCCAAATACACAGAGGCTCTGGTCAAGCCCCAACCAGCTCTCTAGCGCCACGTCGAAGATTTGGACGAAATACTGTCCGACGTCCTGCCGCACCCACTCGTCGAAAATCTCGCACAAAAATCTCCCGTATTGAATCGGCTCGACCGAATACCCCGAAACTCGAGCTTCCTCCTGGTCGTGCGGCGCGATCAGCACCAGTCCGTCCGGATTGGGCTTCGCCGCCACCCGCTCCACGACTGGAATGAACTGCATAAACCCGCTTCCCACTTCCTTCAGAAACCGATACACCTTCCCGGGATGCTGGGAGTTTCTCCGATGAACCACTGTGAGAGTGTTGAAATCCACGCCGTGTTTCTTCAAGTAGCCCAGCCCCCGCATCACCCGATCGAAGGTCGGCTGTCCCCCTTTGTCCGTTCGGTAGCAATCGTGCACCTCCCGCGGACCGTCGATGGACAGTCCCACCAGAAAGCGGTGGGCGGCCAGAAACTCCCCCCACGCGTCATCCAGCAGAACCCCGTTGGTCTGAAACGCGTTCTCAATTCGCTTGCCCTTCGCATACCGCTTCTGAAGCGCCACGACCTTGCGGAAATAATCGACACCCAGAATCGTCGGCTCGCCCCCTTGCCAGGCAAAACTCACCCCCGGCGTACTCTGTGATTCGATGTACTGCCGAATGTAACTCTCTAAAACCTCGTCCTCCATTGCCCAGCTCGATTTTCTCGGATACAAATTCTCCTTCTCTAGATAAAAACAGTACTTGCAGTCCAGGTTGCAGATCGGCCCTACTGGTTTCGTCATGATGTGATAAACGGGCAGACGCGAAAGCGCAGAAGTCTCGGATGAATTCATTGTCAAAGTAATTCTCACTCTTTACTGAAGTTGGTGCCAGCGATTTCAGTAAGATGCGATCCGACAAATCGGCCCTGATTCCTGGGAGTAGTCGTCTCGTTAGTGCGATTTTCTCTCTGTCGTCGACCGGCGAATGCTGCCCAACTCATGAATTGCTTTCAGCTGCTTCTGAATGAACTCATCAGCCCGCTGGTTCTCCATCTCGGGTGAGCAGATACGACGCAGATCCTTTTCCAACTCTGCCGCCACTTCCGGCTGGTCTTGAGCAAGATTCTTCATCTCATTCGGATCATTGTCGAGATTAAAGAGTTGCTTCGGCGCTCCGATATAGTAGATCAGCTTCCACTCACCTTTGCGGATCATATAGGAGTTGGCCGGTGCACCATGACCTTCGTATTCGCAGAACGTGACGTGATGAGGATCATTCGCCTTGATGTCCTGCAGCGGCGTTCCGACCCAGTGGGAGGGCCTTTCTGCTCCAATGGCTTTGAAAATCGCGGCTTGTAGATCCATCGTACTCACCGGGGTCTTCACCCGAGTTCCCGGTGTAAAACCGGGTCCCGCGACGATTAGCGGCACACGCGCCGAATCCTCATAAAGGCTACACTTCCACCACATGCCGAACTTGCCCAGCATCTCCCCGTGGTCCGCGGTATACGCCACCAGCGTGTTCTTAATCAGTCCGGTTCCTTCGAGCGCGTCTAAAAGTCTCCCGAGTTGTCGGTCCGCTTCCGTCACGCATCCGAGGTAGCCTCTTCGCAGACCTCGGATGGCAGATTCGGGCATGTCGGCTGTTTCAAAGAAGCTTCTCAGATAGAGCGCAAAAGGGTGGTTCGCAGTGGCTTGGTCGGGTCCGTAACGGGGAAGGTCCGCTCCGTGTGGATATATCTCCCAAAGTTCCTGGGTGACGAAAAAGGGAAAGTGCGGCTTGAGAATATTAACCGTCAGCGTCCACGGCTCATGAAGGGCAAGGGCATTCCTCGTCAACCACTGTTCCGCAGCCGCAATAACACGGTCGTCATTTTCGAATGGGTTTTCCTTTATTCCGTAGCCCCTCGCCCGCTTTTCGCCCTGACCGTACTTAATAGCTAAAGGATGTCTCAATATATCGGTATCGCCGGGGGAGGATCGGTCTTGGGGCAGAATCATCTCGGAGAACCCAAGGGAAGACGCTTTGTTATAGACGTCCGTCTTGCCGGCGTACGCTGTATATACGCCTTGCTGAGACAGGATCTTTCCATACGTTGGGTAGTTAAATTCGAACACGTTACAGTTGCTGTAAACTTGAATGTCATGAACCCACCGGCCGGACATAAAAGCCGAACGCGAAGGAGAGCAAAGCGGAGAGGGGCAGTAGGCATTCTCGAATACCGTTCCCGCTCGCGCCACGCGAGCCATGTTTGGCGTGACGACGGAGCATTTGTAAGGGTCGCCATAAGCGGAGCTATAAAGCGGGTTGTGCTCATCAACCATCAGGATAAGCACGTTGGCAGGAGGGTTGCCCGGCGAAGCCGTGAGTCGGCCAGCCAGAGTCAGCGTCCCAACCGTGCCCGCGGCTCTCTCCAAAAATTTTCTCCGAGAGTATCTTGACGTTGACAAGTTTCGACTCCTTTATGTGTATCCAAGCCGCGCACACATCGCGATTCCGCCCCGCAGGCTGATAAACTATCCTTGTTAGCCCTGGAGAGTGATCACCACTCTTATTTACTGCCGAACCGCTAGAAAGAAGCGGGCCGGCTCCTTCCAACGGGGCGGAGTAGTCGTCGCACGCTGCATGGTTTTTTTGCTCATCGGCCTTTAGCAGTTTTCTCGCGAGGATAATTGGGAGAAATGGGCATGCTCTTTGGTCGGAGCACCAGCTCGCCGTTCTTAACCCATTCTTCTCCCCGCACCGCCAAATGATCTACTAAACGTTGCCTCCACTGGCGAAGTCGTGCCCGGTATTGCGCGTCAGGGGCAAGGTCATTGATTTCTTGGGGATCACGATCCAGATCAAAAAGTTGTTCCTCTCCGTCACAAGCGTGGAAGATATATTTCATGTGGCCATCAGTCAGCGCATTCCAGTGCACCGCGGGGCTGTAGCAAAGATCGTGCTCGAGTTCGACATACTCACGCCAACCCCCCGCTTTTCCCGCTACCAAGCCGAGAAGGCTGCGCCCGTCGAGGTGGTCCGGAGGTGAGATGCCAGCCGTTTCCAGAAACGTCGGTAGGATGTCCCGCAGTTCAACGGTTTCGGAAACTACTCGCCCACGGCCTGAAGTGATAAGGCCTTTCGGCCACCGCATCAGCATGGGAATCCTCGTCGAAGGTTCGTAAGGCTGGCATTTCCGCCAAAGATGGTGATCGCCGAGCATGTCCCCGTGGTCCGTCGTGTAAAAGATCAAGGTTTCCTCGAGCCAGCGGCGTTCATCGAGCGCTTGCAGAATTCGTCCGATTTCTTCATCGACATGACTCACGGAGCCGTAGTATCCCGCGCGCGACTGATGAACCTGGGCAGATCCAAGATCCCCGTGCCAGATGTCCAGCTTCGACCCGCTCAGCGGCCGATATCGTTCAGCCCATTTTCCGGATACGGCTTTCGGTAAGTCTTCGTCAGTGTACTGACGCATGAACCGTTCGGGCGGGACGTACGGGCTGTGCGGTGGAATGAACGAGACTTTCAAGAAGAACGGTTGCGGACGGTCATAAGTGCGCAGAAATTGGATGGCTGTTTCCCCAACCCAGCGCGTCCGATGCAAGTGTTCGGGGAAGGGGTAAGCCTTTGCCGGATAATCATTCCATCCCAGTCCGAGTGCTTCGGGCTCCAAGTTCGGCGCTGAAGTCCAGAACCAGGAATGGTAGTCCGTGCGGAAGGCGGGCGGGTTATCGTCGTGCTCGTCTACCAGCATCTTTTCAAAACCGTGCGATGCGCGGGCCGGATGGAAATGGGTTTTGCCAATTGTCACTGGATAGTAGCCTGTGTCACAAAGCGCCCGAGGAAGCTCAAAAGAGTACCTCTCTGGTATCGGCCACGCGCTCATTCCCAATAGGCCGTGATGCCATGGCGAAAGACCGGTCAGGATCGCCGCACGTGCCGGGATGCAACTAGGCGTTGAAGTGTAGGCGCGCCGGAATCGAGCTCCTTCCGTCGCAATGGTATCCAAGTTTGGAGTCCTGATCGTGGAGTTCCCGTCGGCACCAATGCAATCTCCCCGATGCTGGTCCGCCATGATGAGGAGGATGTGGGGGCGGTCTGGTGAGCACCTCACCGAGGCAAGGCCCAGGCGTGAAGCCTTCGCTGAGGCTGTGGCCGCCAACGCAATCTTGAATACATCCCGGCGACTGTATTTGAGCGCTCGGATTTCTCCTCGCATCAGATCTCCTCGAAGGGCGTTGCTCTGATTCGCAATTGGTTGATGACCAGGCATCCTGCCCCTGCACGTCTTGTGCAGAGCGAGGACAATCGGGTGGGTGCCGGTCTCTTACCACACACCTGCCCTCAGCGATGAATGGCAATCGGAGCGCAATCGTAGCCAACCATGTTGGACCCCATCAGACGGAAGACGCTGGGTTCCAGCCACGAACCGGGCACCTTCGAACCTGCCTCTCGGCTTCAAGGGCACACGAGAGGCTCCCTTGCCAGACGGCACAACGCCCTGCCAGCCATGCAGAAACGCTGATTTCTCTTTCGGATACGTATCCCCTAGCCCGGCAAAGCCGGAACCAAGCAGAAAAGTTGGAGGCTTTTGAAATCGCGTCGCCAGCCGCACGAATAAAAGACCAACTCAATGTGTCCGAAAATATCCTGCCATAAAATGACAGAACCCTACGACGAAGGTACTAAAGGAAGACCCACGTTAGAAATAAAATTTGAGAGCGAACTGGATTTCCCTCGGATCGTTCGGATTATCTCGTGTGCTAGTTATCTTTCCGAAGTTCGCGGTGTCCGTGAAGTTCCGACGCGAGGGCAAAGCAAAATTCGGTGTATTGGTGAGATTGAAAAACTCGGCGCGGAACTCAAGATGCGTCCTTTCCGTAGTCCTGATCTTCTTGAAAAACGAGAGATCGAGGCGATGGAAGGGAGGTCCTGTGACTTGAGTCGGTGCGCCCCCCAACGGCGCAAAATCGGCCTGCCCGGCCATCGTCGCCACTGGTGGATTCGCAAATGCTGCCGGATTCAGGAACTGATCCGGCCGGTCGTCCCCGCCGCTTAACGGAGTCCTCTTCGTGGGGTCTTGTCCAGGAGTCACCAAGGCATTGCATCCCAGCCCTGATGTTGTTGCAATGGTACACCCGATAGTAAACGGCTGACCGTCCTGCACCGTCGCGATCCAGTTCGTTGACCATCCCCCCAACAGATAATCGAGGACTCCCGATTTGTTCAAGAAGCGCCGTCCCCGGCCGAAGGGCAGGTTATAAACTCCGCTGAAGTGGAAAATCCTCCGGACATCAAAATTGCAGAGACCGTAGTCACCTTGAATACCAAAGCCGGCCAAATATGGCGCGCGGTTTCCTCCGATGTCGTTGATGAGTGGATCGCGTCCGTCGTTCCGGCACTTCGACCAGGTGAAGTTGCTGAGCAGCGAAAGATCCGCCGCCCGGTGCTCGATGTTGAGGAGCAAAGCATTGTAGTTGGCGTTCCCACTCGCCGTCTGGATGCTCCCACCCTGCCCAAGGTCGGGGTAGAAAACGTTTTTCTGCAAATTGACGCCGGGGGGTAGAATTTGCGCGACTGTGTTGGCCGGAAGCGTAATCAAAAGATGGCGCGTTTGCGAACCTGAGTACCCTGCCTTGGCCGTCGTGTAGGCGCTGAGCCGGTGTTCCACAAAGAAGTTGTAGTTCTGCGTACCCGCGTCCTTCCAGTGGAATTGGGCTCCGATCAGACTGATCCCGCTCAACGTCTTGGCACTGGAGGCACTCAGAGGAACATTCAGCAGCCCGTTCTCCAGCGTTCCAATCGAGTTATCTGGCGTGATGGGATTTGTCGGGTTGGGGTTGTTAAAGGAGGATGAGACCAGGAACGGGAAATTATTGGCCCCAAACGAGCTTAGGCCCAGCGTCTCCGCCCCGCCGTAAAAGATCGCGTAACCTCCGCGGACAACGAGTTTCGATTTTAAACGATAAGCAAAGCCGAATCGCGGACCAAAATCTCCGCGCGACGACTTCTGCCAGGGTGACCCGTTTGTTGGGGTAAAGATGATGTTATCTTTCGCGAGCTGATCAATGAAAGCCTGTGGAACCTCCTTCTTCCGTCTAGCCGGGAAGAGAAACTGTCCGCCCTGGAAGTTCGAACCGGGAATGAAGTTGGCGATGGCGTCGAAGTGTTCCATGGGTCTTCCAAAGTACTCCCAGCGCAGGCCGAGATTCAGCGTCAACTTGGGATACACGCGCCAGTCGTCCTGAACATACGTGGCGTAGTAGTTGCGCCGAAGATCCGCAAATGGCGCGATGTTCGAGGCAATGACTTGATTGAATCCGCCAACGTTATTGACTCCTCCCGGCACCGTGGAGGGAATTGGCGTGAGCAGGAACTGCGCGCGGCCAGTGGTTCCATCTGTCTGGTTCACGACCGAAGTGAAAACGCCATTGGAAGTGAACTGGCCGCGGGAGTTGGGTGGCGTCAGCAGGGGAAATCTAATGTTCTGAAATTCAAAGCCAGTCTTGAGGGAATGACGACCCGCAATCTTGGTCAGATTTTCAGTCGCCTGAAGCGTGTTGCTCCACTTGTCGCTGGGCAGAAATTGTCCCGTACCCAGGTCGTCCAACCCGCCAATGCTGAAGCGAGGCAGCCCGCCGTTTTCCGGCACCTGCGGAATTCCTTGGATGCCGAATTGCTCGGGGATATTGGTGAGATCGTTGCCGTCGAATTGTAAGCGGACATCATGCAGACGGCTGTAGCCGATTCGGGCCTCATTGACCAAGTTGCTCGAGAAAATGTGGGTTTCGCTCAAAGCCCAATTCTGAGCTTTGGTTGTCCCGCTCCCGGGCCGGTCGGGTTGACCGTCGGCGAGTCCAGGGAAAGGGCCCGGAAAATCGTTCCGACTCTTGGAGAAGATCCATCGGACAAACATCGTGTCCTTCCCGCTGAAGTTGTGGTCAGCGCGAATCCCAAACTGGTCGTTATCATCTCTGTTGACAGGGGCCGAGGTGAAATTGTCAAACAGATTCGTCGTGGTCGGCAAGGGGTAGAGATTCAAGAGCTTGGTGGAGTTGGGATCAAGACGTGAGGCCCGAATGAGGTTTAGCAGACTGATCGCGCCCGGGGTTGTGAAATCCTTTAGGCCATTCAAAGATCCGTTGAAGAAAGGGTCGCGCACGAAACCATCGGCCGAAGCTACAAGTCCAGTGACCGGATCAAGCTGATCCTTGGTAACAGCGCGGGTTGTACCGGGATCGAGAATTGCGCCTAGCGGAAAGGAACGGCCCAGAAGGTCGGTGCGGGGCTTCCCGCTCTGGCCGGTAATCAAATCCTGGAAATTCGTGTAGCCACTATTGCGTTCGGCTGCGGTGGGGACGGTGGCGGTTTGGGTGCTTCCCTGACGGATCCGGATTCCCTGGTAGAAAGCGAAAAGGAAGGTCTTGTTTCTGCCGTTATAGATGCGGGGAAGCACGATCGGACCGCCGAGCGTGAAACCGAATTGATTCTGGCGGAATTCACCTTTCTGAACCCCAGCCTTGTTCAGAAAGAAGTCGGTGGCATCGAGCTTGTCGTTACGAAGAAACTCCCAAATGTTGCCGTGGAGCTCGTTAGTGCCTGTTTTGGTCGTGGTGTTCAAAACGGCGCCGGCAGAATGCCCAAATTCCGCACTGTAGTTATTGGTTTGCACGGTGAACTCATCGAGTGCGTCGGGCGGCGGCAAAACGACATAATTCGTGCGGTTAATCAGGTCGCCGACCTCGGAATTGTTATCGATGCCGTCCATCATGTAGTTGTTCTGATTTCCGCGGGCGCCGTTGGCCGAGAAGGCCCCGCTGGCCCCCAATCCGCGCGAGTCCTGCGGGCCGAAGGTTACGCCCGCGCTGATTTGGGCAAGAAATGTCGCGTTGCGGCCATTCAACGGGAGGTCGTTGATTGTCCTCGTCGTAACAACCTGCTGAACCGAGGCATTCTGTGTTTGCAACAAGGGCGGTGCTGCCGTCACCACGACACGCTGCGTCACCTTCCCCGGCGTCAGGGTAAGGTCCACAACCGACTGTTGTTGAATATTCACGACGACATGGACATGCGTCGTCTTTTGGAATCCAAGAGCTTCTGCACTCACTGAATAGGTGCCGATTTTGATCGGCGTGAAGACAAAGCCTCCATCAGATCCAGTCGTCGTATTGTACACAAAGTTTGTTCCCTCATCGACGACAGTGATCCCTGCTCCCGGTATCACGGCACCCGACTGGTCCTTCACCGTTCCCAGTAAAGAGCCCGTGTCAACTTGGCCATACAGGAGCGTGGGGGCGAAAAGGGCGACTAACAACGTTGCCGCCCGCGTGGTTTCACAAATCCAAAGAGAAAAGCTCCCTCGCTGCATCTTTTGTTGGTCCTCCCTGCGGCTTCGTGTTCGAGCACGACCACGTGTTGCGATGGATTCCTTCCCTTAGTTCCAAACCAGCACCTAGACTGGGGCGGCCAGGCGGCGCAGGGATCGTCAGGAGCGTCGCCGACGCCACCGAATCGCGGTATTCACGGTTGTCCATGGAGGGCCTGGGGAGCCTTGAATCTGCCACACACGATGTCCCAAAGGTTTCTTTTCAGTCAATGTCTTCCCATCCGGGCCGTACATCATCAACTACGCGGGGACGGCGACCAATTGGTACAGAACACCCGTTTTAATGAATTCTGTTTTCCGTGGAGGCGTGTAACGCAGCTCAGAGTCGATCTTGCCCATATCAGCGTAGCCCAGTTCCACGTCGTTGCTGTCACCTGTCAATTCGCCTTCATATGGCGGGCCCCAATCGTTAGACACAATAAGGATCATCTTAGTTCCTAGAAAACGGACTCGGATTCGTGAAGAATCCGCAGGCCTATTACCAACCCTCGGGCGTCAAGAGTTCACCAGGGGTGGCCATGCGCCACACTTCATCGACAACTGCTATTCGTGATTTTCCTTCAATGGGCTCCTTGGCTTCTTCTGCGGCGGTTCTCTTGGCCAGATCGCGAACTAGCGTCGTGAGCCAATCGAAGAAGCGGAACCAGCCTCTCCGCGCGCGCGACATCAGCCGCAACCGGCTACCTGGCTGCGGCTGATTTGACCTTCAACAGCGCCGACCCGTGTCCCGGGACAGTGATGGTCATGGACTGCTGGAAGGTACCGAGGTCCTTATGCGCCCAGAGATCGCGAGCCTGGATTGACGCCGGCAGCGACAGTTCGGCGAAATTCAGCGGCACCTCCATTGGGCGCGTCTCGCGGTTGAAAGCGGCGACGGCCTTGCTGCCGTCGCCCAGCGGCTTGATCCAGACCTCCGTCGGTCCTTCCTGCCACACGCGGCGGCCCTGCACGCCGGCCGAGTCCTGATCGACTGCGATCGCTTCGGGATTCGTAAGGATCTCGAGCGTCACGGCAGACATGTTCGTCAGGTCGTTGCCGGCGAACAGCGGCGCAGCGAGGATCGACCACAGCGTCATGTGCGCGCGGTACTCCTCGTCCTTCATCTTGCCGTTGCCGACCTCGAGCATGTCGGGATCGTTCCAGTGTCCCGGTCCGGCGTATTTCTCCAGCCCGTTCTGGCCGAGGCCGATGAACATCATCTGGTAATAGTTGTCTTCAATGTCGTTGGTGGTGCGCCACATTTGCGCGCCGATCGACGCGCCCCACTTCCACACGTCCTGCATACCGTATTGGCAGAGGCTGAGCAGAATCGGACGCCCAGTCGCGGCGAGCGCGTCAGCGAACTTCTTGTAAACGGCCTGCATTTGATCGAGCTGATAAACCTGGCCGGCGGTGCACCAGTCGTACTTCACGAAGTCGATGCCCCATTGCGCGAAGAGCTCGGCGTCCTGCTTCTCGTGGCCGTAGCTACCTTCGCGTCCGGCGCACGTCTTCGGCCCGGGCGTGGTATGGATGCCGACCTTCAGTCCCAGGCCATGGATGTAATCGATAAGGCCTTTCATGTCCGGAAACTTCTGCGGATCGGAATGGAAGTTCCCCTGCTCATCGTGGAACCCTTCCCATCCGCCGTCGATGACGACGTACTGGTACCCCGCCTTTCTCATGCCCCTCTTCACCAGCGCATCAGCCTGTGCGCGGATGGTGGCGTCGTCGATGTTGATCCGGAAATGGTTCCAACTGTTCCAACCCATCGGCGGCGTGCGCGCCAGTTCAGTTCGCTGCGCGGACGCCGCGCCGATGAGCGAGAGAACAGCCACGAGCAACGACATTGCGGCTTGCAACCTGGTCTTCATTATGGTCCTGGTCCGAATTCGAGTTCGCGATCCCCGAGTTTCTGTTGGTCCGGCTAGAACATGAGTTTCAGCGCCAACTGGCCGATGCGGGGCGAGCCCGCGCCGTTGATGTTTCCGAAGCCGGAGCTGTTCACGCTTGCCGTCGGACTGTTGAGGTTCGTGTGGTTGAGCAGGTTGAAGAACTCCGCGCGGAACTGGAAGCGCGCGCGCTCGGTGATGGGGATGTTCTTGAACAGTCCCGTATCCCACCCGAAAAATCCCGGTCCGCGGAAGCTGTCCTTGCCAAGCGTGCCGAACGTTCCAATCGCGGGGACGGTGAATGCGTTCGGGTTTAGCCACTTCACGCACGGCGTGGGCGTGCCGCAGGTTCCGGAGGCGAACGGGTCGACGCCGGGGATCTGGACCGCGCGATCGTGGTTCAGTCCCGTTTGTGACTGGTCCTTACCCGCGAGGACGGTGAACACGCCGCCGCTCTGGAAAGTCATGATGCCGGTGTGCTCCCACCCCCCGAGTACAGCGCGCAGGAAGCGGTTCGAGTTGGCGAATGTCGGCAGCGTCCACACGTACGAGATGACGAGCCGATGCGTGTGGTCGAAGCCGGCCGGGCCGTAATCGAACGCGTGCCGGCTGGGATCGATCCAAGGCAGCGCCGAGGCCGAGTCGGAGCCGATGTCGTTGTTGCCGCCGCCCTGCGGCACATCATCGAGCGCCTTGGAATACGTATACGCAGCGGTAAGGCTCAGGTGGCGCGCCATGCGCTTCTTCAGCGTCGCTTCCAGCGCGTTGAAGTTCGCGTTCACATCCTGGCCGTCCATCGAGATGGAGCCGTAGTATGGCGCGAAGAGACGCCGCTGGTCGGTCGTCTGTTTGCTGCCCGGAATGTACTGCGCCGGATCCAGCTCGACGGTTTCCTTCTGATGCCGCGACTGCGAGCCGACATACGCGAGTTGCAGCATCCAGTTGTTCGCGAGCTGCTGTTCAAGCACGAGGTCCCACTGGTAGGTCACCGGGACCATGTACTTGTGCGACGGGTCATACGTGATCACGAGGACGGGCAGCGAGAACGGCGTGCTGCTGGCTGGCGGATACGGGAACGGGAACGGATAGAACCCGGTGTAGCCGCGCAGCGGCTCGCTGAACGGTCCCGGAGGCGGCGTCAGCGCCACCTGCGGGCTAAACGGTGAGATGTCGGCAAAGCGGTTGTTGATGACGCCAGCGGTTTGCGTGTCGTAGAACAAGCCGGCGCCGCCGCGGAGGCTGGTCTTGCCATCGCCAAACACGTCGTAGGCGAAGCCGACGCGTGGCGCGAAATCCGTGTAGTTGCCGGTAACGCCGTCAAACGGCATGCCCGGGTCGCCGGGGAAAAGCAGTCCCTGAGGCGCATTCGGATACTTTTGCGACCTGATCCCCTGATTGAAATTGCCGATCCGGAACTGCTCGGTGCGGCCTTTGATCTCCTTCCACGGGCTGTACGGCTCGTACCGCAGGCCGTAGTTGAGCGTCAGCCGCTGCGTCAGGTGGAAGCTGTCGTTGAAATAGAACGACCAAAAGTTGTTGCGATTGTTTTTGTATTCGCCATATCCCTGCTGGAAGCTGTTGAGGTAGCCGAGCAGGAAGCTGGCAATCTGGTTGTTGGTTGTCGTGGCGTTGAATGTGAACGAGCCCTGCGCCTGGAACTGGTCGCCAAGATCGACGGACGAGTGGCCGTAGCTGAAGCCAATATCCAGGTTGTGCCGGCCGATGACCCAGCTCACGTTGTTTTCTAAGCCGGTGTTGCGGTTGTTGAACGGTCCCTTGGCCCCGCCAGTAATCGAGAACGCGCCGCTGACGTTGATGCTCTGGATCCACGGAGCGGTGGGTAACCACAAGCCCTTGACTCCGAAACTGGCGACGTTGGGTGAATCGGCGGCAAAGGTCTTGGACGTCGGGACGTCGGAAAGCGTGAAGCTTGCCTGGTTGAGGAGATTCGCGCGGAAGGTGTGCGTCTCCTGGACCATGACATTGTTCACCGGCTGGTCATATCCGGCGCCGTACCCCAGTAGGTTGCCGGCAGGGTTTTGCGGCGTGAGGAAGACGTGATCGCGATAGTACCGCCCGGTCAGGTTGTCCTTGCTGCTGAGCCGGTGGTCCACGCGAACGATGTATTCATCGATGCTCTGCTTGACCGGGTTGGTGAAGAAGACCTGGCCGGTGCCGGTGGCGTGTGGCAGGTAATTTGTCGCGAGTTTCAAGGCTGCGGGATCAAGCCGGCCGCTCGGAATGAGGTTCCCCGGGAACGGTTTGCCGGTGGCGGGGTCGACGATCTGTTCGGCCTTGCCGAACGGATTGTTCGGGTTGACCGTCAGCAACGCGGAAAAATCGCCGCCCAGTTCGGCGTCGGTGGGAACGAATGCATTGCCCGTACTTGCGTCGCGGTAACGCTCGCCCTGGTAGCCAAAGAAGAAGAAGGTGCGATCGTGGCCGTTGTAGATGTGAGGAATCGTGATCGGGCCGCCCATGGTCCCGCCAAACTGGTTGCGTTTGATCTTATCTCGCTTCGACGAGAAGTAATTGCGCGCGTTGAAGACAGCGTTGCGATCGAACTCGAACAGGTCGCCGTGGAACTGGTTCGTCCCGCTCCGGGTCACGACGTTGACGATGCCGCCCGCGTTTTCGCCGTACCGCGCGCTGTAATTGTTCGTCTGCACGCTGAACTCCTGCAGCGCATCGGGAAAGGGGAAAGGAATGTTCACGTTGTAGTACTGGTCAAGGAAGTTGGCCCCATCCAGCGCGTAGCTAGTCTGGTTGTCGCGCGAGCCGTTCACGTTGACGTTCGTCGATCCCGGCAGCTTGGCCTGTCCGGTCGTGGTGTTGGTCGCGACGCCGCTCACGCCGGGCATGAGGTTCATGGTCTCGACGGCGTTGCGGCCGTTGAGCGGCAATTCCACCATGCGCTCACGCTCAATGACGTCGCTCAAAGTCTGCGTGGTCGCGTTCACGAGCGGAGCGCCCTCGCTGACGACGACGGTCTGAACTGCCGAGCCGACCTGGAGCTTGATGTCGACGGTCGCAGCCTGGTTCGCCAGCAGGGGCACGCCCTGCTGCACCGCCTTCTGGAATCCCGTAGCTTCGACGGTGAGCGTGTACTGCGTCGGCCGCAGGTTCGGGATGATGTACTGCCCGCGCGAATCGGTAAAGACGTCACGCGAAAAGCTCGTCCCTGTTTCCGTGGCCGTAACTTTCGCGCCGGGAACGACGGCACCGGTCGGATCCGTGACGATGCCACTGAACGTGCCAAAGGCCTGGCCGTGCGCGGGAACAGTGGCGATCAGGAACAAGATTGCCAGCGGAAGCACAGCCGAGATGCTCTGCCATCGCGTCATGGCTGCGGCGCAAAAAACTCGGCCGTTGCGCTGCGACGTGTTGCACATCGAGAAACCCGTGATGCACATGCGGAGGCCACGCACCGTCAGCGTTCGAATTCCGGCATTCCAGTTCGCTCTGTTGCTCATTGACGTCCTCACGAACTGACCTCGCCCCGAAAGCCGCTGCCGGGACGGGATGGCTGATCCGACCGGGGCTCGTCAAGTGGGGGGGAATGTTAGCCTCAACTCGCGCCCCTGTCAATCGATTGGCATTGATTAATCGATTGGTTAGAATCCTTGCATGCTTCGTTCCTTTCACATCCGGATACCGCGTCCAAGAAGGCTGTTAAGCGGTGACAGGCCGAGGCGGTTCCTCCATTGCTGCGCCGCTGTGGCCGTCGTCGCGCTCACTAGTGTTACGGCTTCGAGTACTACGCCTTCGGCGCAGGCGCGCCAGCGAACCGTACTGCTGCTGGACAAAGGCTGGCAGTTTTATCCCCTGCCCGATTTCCATTTGTGGCCCGCCGAGCCGCAACTGACCGAGGATCAGATCAAGCAGCTCCACCTCCCGCCCGCCGGGACTGGATGGCGCCCGGTGCAACTCCCCGACGATTTCGTGGTGAAGGGAACGATCTCGGAAAATCCGAATGCGTCGCTGCTGGCAGGAGGCGCCGAGTGCACGCTCGGCGGACGCCAGTGCGAAGTTCGGACCGGTGCGGCGTCGGATGGTAAACCGGGCGCGCTGAATCGGCCCGGCAGGTCAGCTTACGGCGGCCATGGCTATCTGCCGCTCTATCCCGCCTGGTACCAGAAGAAGATTTCGCTTCCGGCGTCGAGCCAGGGACAAAGCATCTGGGTGGAATTCGGAGGCGTATATCGCGACGCGGTCGTCTTCGTGAACGGCAAGTTCGTCGAGCAGCACCCGAGCGGGTACACGACATTTCGCGTGAACATCACTCCCGCGGTGCGGTTCGGCGAGGAGAACACTCTGTCCGTGTTTGCCGATCCGCGCTGGTTCGAGGGCTGGTGGTACGAGGGCGGCGGGATCTATCGCCACGTGCGGCTGATCGTCACCGATCCGCTCCAGGTGGCGCCGTGGGGCACATTCGTTTCCGCCGATGTCGCCGGCGAGATCAGGCATGACGCGTCCGGCGGAGATCGCGCCGCCGCTGATCTGAAAATCGAGACCACAATTCGCAACGATGCGCCGGGCGGCAGCAATTTCACACTGATCTCCGAAGTGCTGGATGGCGCCGGCAAAGTAATCGCGTCGGCTTCGGACGCCGAACAGGTGGGCGGGCGTCACGAAGAAAATTTCACGCAATCGCTCAGGCTGCGTGACGCGATTCTCTGGTCACTCGATCATCCGAATCTTTACTGCTTGCGCACCACGATCCGGCAAGGGAATAAAACCGTTGATCAGACGCTGACGTCATTCGGCGTTCGCAACCTGCGCTTCGATTCGGAGCATGGCTTCTTCCTCAACGATCGGCACGTCGAGATCTACGGCGTCGCCAGCCACCAGGATTTTCCCGGTGTCGGCATCGCCCCGCCCGACGACCTTTGGGCATGGCGCATTCAGAAGCTGAAAGCGATGGGCGCGAACGCGTATCGCGCTGCGCACAACCCGCTCGGCGACGAGTTCTACGACGCCGCCGACCGCATGGGCATGCTCGTCATGGATGAGACTCGGCATCTTGGCGACACCTACGCGCCGAAGGCTATGGAGGACACTCCCTACTCCGATCTCTCCGACCTGAAGGCGATGGTTCTTCAGCATCGCAACCATCCGTCGGTAATCATGTGGTCGCTAGCGAATGAAGAAGGCCAGCAACGGACCGCCTACGGTGCGAAGATGTTTACCGCGATGAAGGACGCGGTCAGGCAGTTCGATCCGACGCGGCCCACCACATCGGCGATGAATGAAGGTTTCAGCAAGGAGGGATTCACTTCCGTCGAAGACCTCCTTGGCATGAACTACCACAACGCCGAGTTTCCCAAGGTGCACGAAGACTTCCCGAAGCTGATGATCTTCGGCAGTGAAGATATTAATGCGAAGACCTCGCGCGGCACACGCGCGGCGTCGCGCGAGACGGGCTTATGTTCGGCGTTCGGCGACGACGCCCCCGGCGGCCAGCCTTGGAACTCTTGGGTGCCGGTGGCGGAGAACCCGTATGTCGCGGGCGAGTTCATCTGGACGGGATTCGATTACCGCGGCGAACCCAATCCTTTCAGTTGGCCTGCGGTGACGAGCCAGGTCGGCGCCATGGATCTTTGCGGCTTTCCCAAGCCGGTCTACCACTACTGGGACATGGTCTGGCACCAGAAGCCGTCGGTGTACGTGTTCCCCGACTGGAACTACCCGAAGAGCGACGTCGGAAAAGAGGTTCGCGTCCGCATTGTTTCGAACACGGAAGAAGTCGAGCTATTGCTTAACGGCAAGAGCCTCGGGTTGAAGCAGGTGCCGCGGGAGAACTTTCTTGATTGGAAAGTGGCGTACGCTCCCGGGACGCTCACCGCCGTGGGAAGATCTGGCGGACGCGAAGCGGCGCGATATTCGGTGGAGACCACGGGCGCGCCCGCCGCGCTGCGGCTGACCGCCGAGATTCAGCATCCGGCCGCCGACGGCGAGGAGATCACTCCCGTTCGCGTGGAAGTCGTCGACGCGAAGGGGCGCGTGGTTCCCGACGCCGACAACCTGGTCCGGTTCACGGTTTCGGGCGCGGGAACGCTGGCGGGCGTCGGCAACGGCGACCCCGCGAGCCACGAAAACAATGTTGCAGATCAGCGCAGCGCGTTCCGCGGGCTCTGCATGGTGCTGGTGCGCGCGAGCGAGCATCCCGGTGCCATCACCGTCCAAGCACAGGCCGCAGGTCTACCGCCGGCACGCCTTGTGATCAGAACTGTTGCTGCCGGATTACAGAATCGCTGAATACCGAGAACCCGTGCGGTAATGATTGACACGCGCAAGATGATCGATGATAATCGATTGCCTCGTGGACTGATCTATCTCTCGTCAGGACAGCCCAAATTGGTTCTCACCAACCGGCTATTGGCGATACAAGCGTCGGGGGATACATGGGCGCGCACAATCTGCTCATTTTGCAAGGTGGCGGCCCTACTCCCGTCGTGAACGCCACATTGTCCAGCGCCCTCAGCGAAGCCTATGCGCGAGGCAAGCGAAAGGTCTTCGCCGCTCGCCATGCGATGGAAGGGCTGATTGGCGGTCACCTGGTGGATCTCTCCGATGTTTCGCCGGACCAGCTCAAGCGGTTGTCGCGGACGCCGGGCGCGGCGCTGGGCTCGTCTCGCGTGAAACCGACGCAGCAGGAACTCCGATCGATTGTCGATTTGCTGCGCAAGCTTGACGTTCACGAGGCCCTTTTTATCGGCGGCAATGGGACGATGCGCGCGGCACACGCCTTCAGCGACTTCTGCCGCAGCGAGCGATACGAGCTCCGGGCCATCGGTGCCCCTAAGACCATCGACAACGACATCCAGGGGACAGACCGCTGTCCCGGGTACGGCAGCGCGGCGCGGTACGTGGCGCAATCGACGCGCGACCTGGGTATGGATGTCCGCGCCCTACCGCAGCCCGTGTCGATTCTCGAGACTATGGGCAGGAGTGTTGGGTGGCTTGCCGCGGCTTCCGCGATCGCGAAGCGCGATGAGCAGGACGCGCCTCATCTCATCTGTCTGCCGGAGATTCCGTTCCTCGTCGAGAAGTTCCTAGCCGATCTCGACCGCATCCTAAAGAAACAAAATTGGGCAATCGTCGTCGTCTGCGAAGGAATTCGCGACAAGCGTGGCAATCCCGTTTACGAGACGCCGGACCTTTCGCAGGCGGACGCGCTGAAGCGTCCGATGCCCGGCGGTGTGGCGCGACACCTGGCGAAAATCGTCTCGCGCGAGTTGAAGGTTCGCTGCCGCGATGAGAAGCCAGGCCTGATCGGCCGCGCCTCGATGTTGCACGCGTCGAAGCAGGACCTCGCCGACGCGGAGTTCGTGGGAGCGGCCGCGGTGCGCGCGCTCGACGAGGGACACACCGACCGGATGATCTCGCTTTCGCCGCTGAAGAGGGCAGGCGAGCCGGCAGCAACGCTGGTGCCGTTGGCGGCGGTCACCGGATCGGACCGGCTCGTCCCGCAGGATTGGCTCTGCGACGGAGATGTGCCGCTCAATCACAAGTTCCTTGAATATGCCCAACCTTTGATCGGCGACCTGCTCGAATACGAGTTCGCCGTCGGCAGTGTGGAGCGATATGCAAACGCGTGAATTCCAGAAGAGTGAGTTGAGTCAGGGTGACGCGAGCAAGACATCGTCTCCCGTCGGTGTGCTGATCCTCGGACGCAAGCGGCCCGGGTTCGACCAGGATTGGAACCGCACCATTTGCGGGCGGACGGTGGCGACGATCGAGCAGATGGGCTTCCGCTGCATCGGCGCGGACAGGCCCGTAGTCGACGATGCGACGCTTGCCGTTGCGCTCAAGGAGATCGGGTCTCGCGCTTGCGATGTCCTCGTCATGCTGCAGCCGTCGATGGGCAACGGCCAACTGTCGCTCACGCTCGCGCAGCAATGGCCGGGCCCGATCGTGCTCTGGGCGACGCCGGAACGCCCGGGCGACGGCAAAGTCAGTTCGTGTTCGCTCGTCGGCCAGCACCTGTGGGCGTCGAACCTTCGGCAGGCGCGTCACCCGTTCGAACTCGTATACGGTGATCCCGACAGCGACTCGGTCCGCGGCGACCTGGCGCGCGCCATCCGGCTGGCGCGCACGACGTCGAAGTTGCAGCAGGCAAAGATTGGCATGATCGGCGGCCACGCGCCGGGTTACATGGATTTCGCGGCGGATCCCTTCTTGCTGCGGCAATCCATCGGCATCCAGCTTCATGCGCTTTCGCTTCTGCAATTTGTCGATCGCGCCAGGGCGATCGAGGAGCAGCGCCTCAACGGCGACGTCCGCGAAGTGAAGAAGATGGGCCTGCCGCTGCTCGACATCGAGGAACCAGATCTCGCGATCCAGTCCCGCTCCTATCTCGCGATGCGCGATCTCATGCAGGAAGAAAGCCTGCAGGCGCTCTCCATTCAGTGCTGGCCCGAGCTGCCGGAAGTTCTGCAGTGGCCTTACCTGGCGATCTCGCGCCTGACGACCGAGGGCCGCGCGGTTTCGATGGAAGGCGATGTCGACGGCGCAATCGCCGAGTGGATGGGTATCTCGCTCGATCTCGGCCCGGGCTTCCTGACCGACTGGCTGGAGCACGACGATTCGTCGATCTTCCTCTGGCATCCGGGTATGGCGCCGCTGAGCATGTGTTATGCCGCCGGCGAGACGAACGGCCCGGTGCTCGCGCGCCACTTCAATATCACCAGGCCGCTCGTCGTGGACGCGCCGCTGCAGACCGACCAGGCCGCGACAGTCATGCGTTTGTGGCATTGCGATGGCCAGTACTTCATGACGGCGGTCGAAGGACAGGCGGTGCGTCCGCGCCGGAAGCTGACCGGCAACACCGTGCTCTTCGAAACCGAAAAGAATGTGCCCGAATATTTCGACACGCTGATTCACGGCGGCATGCCGCATCACGTGCTGCTGTTCTACGGGCACTGCGGTGATACGTTCCGGCGCCTCGCGCGGATGCTGCGCATTGCCTGGGTGGCATGAACGGTCGAACAAGAGTTGGAGTTCGTTGGGATACGAAAAATGGAAGGGCGAGCAGGAGAGGGTAGACATGGCTGTTGAACCCCGAATTGCCAGGCATCACGTAAGGGAAGAAATTCAGCGGCGGATTCTCTCCGGCGAGCGCAAGGCCGGCGACCGGCTGAGCCAGCAAAGTCTCGCCAAGGAGCTTGGGGTCGCGCAGGGCACCGTGCGCGAATCCTTGCTCGAGCTGCATTGGCTCGGGCTGGTTGATTCCATTGACCGGCTCGGCGTCTTCGTCGAAAAGCTGGACGCGCCACGCATTTGCGAGGCGTACCAGGTGCGGGAAGTACTCGAAGGTCTCGCCTCGCGCCTGGCTTGCGATCACGTCGGGCGCGCAGACATCTCCGACCTGCGCCAGATGGCCGACGACGTCTTGAAATTTGCGAAGCAGAAGGACGTGCAGCAGATGGGCGCCACCGACCACGCGTTTCATCTCCGGATCATCAGCCTCTCGCGAAACAAGATCCTGATCCGTCTCGCGGAGACGTACCGCATTCTCGGCATGGCCGTGTGGGCCGCGCGCGAGTCGAAAATCGTGCACGCCGAGCACGTGCGCATCGTCGACGCGATCGAGAGCAACCAGGCGGACGAAGCCGAGAGGCTGGCCCGCCAGCACGTGCGCGACGCGCGGCGTGCCATCGAGAAACAGGTCGAGGACGGCTCCTTCGTTCCCAACTGGGTTTAACAACGCGTCTCATGACGCGGGGTCATTGGCATTTCTATGGCGGATGTTGCAACCCTGTCGGGCAGGGCTTATATCAACGGCCAGTGGGTCCACACCGACGACGAAATCGAGGTCGTGAATCCCGCCACCGGAGAGGTGTTTGCCCGCGTCTGCGCGCTCACGCGGAACCACGTCGAGCAAGCGCTGCGCGCCGCGCACGACGCATCTCCGACGTGGCGCTCGATGACGGCGCGCGACCGCGGCACGCTGCTGCATCGCGTCGCCGATGAACTCGCACGCCGTAAACTCGACATCGCCCGCACGATCACGCTCGAAAACGGCAAGCCGCTCGCGCAAAGCGAAGGCGAAGTCGCGATGGGGGAGGACCACCTGCGGTGGTTCGCCGAAGAAGGCCGTCGCGCGTACGGCAGGACCGTTCCACAGCAGTCGGCAAGCAAGCGGCACCTCATCATCAAGACTCCCATCGGCCCGGTCGGCGCCATCGCACCGTGGAACTTTCCGCTGCTATTGTCGATTCGCAAGGTTGCGCCCGCGATGGCGGCGGGCTGTCCCGTTGTTCTGAAGCCGGCGAAGAAGACGCCGCTCTCTGCTGTCGCGCTGGCCGAGTGCATGGAAGCAGCCGGTGTGCCCGCGGGCGTGTTCCAGTTGGTGATCGGTGACGCGTCGATGATCGCCGACGAGTTCCTATCGAACTCACTCTGCCGCAAAGTTACATTCACTGGCTCGACGGAAGTCGGCCGGCTGCTGATCCGCAAAGCCGCGGAGACGATCAAGCCACTGTCTCTCGAGCTCGGCGGGCATGCGCCCGTTCTGATCTTCGACGATTGCGATCTCGACGCCGCGCTGCGCGAGACCGTCATCGCGAAGTTCCGCAACACGGGCCAGTCCTGCATCGCTGCCAACCGCGTATACGTGCAAAAAAGTATTTACGCGGAGTTCATGGACAAGTTCACTACGGCGGTTCGCAAACTTAAAGTTGGCAATGGACTGGAGCCCGGCATCGAGGTCGGCCCGCTGATCGGCAAAGAAGCGCTCGACTCGGCGTTGCGCCAGGTTGAAGACGCTGTGAGCCAGGGCGGCACCGTCCGCTGCGGCGGACACAAGGTCAGCGGCTTGAAGGGATATTTCCTCGAGCCCACGGTCATCGATAGCATGCGCGGCGAAGCGCTGTGCATGCGCGAGGAGACGTTCGCTCCCATGGCTCCCGTCGTGAGCTTCGGGACCGAAGCCGAAGGCATCGAGCGGGCGAACGCGTCATGTTACGGGCTGAGCGCCTACGTGATGTCGCGCGACGTCGGCCGTATCCTGCGCTGCGCCGAACAGCTCGAGGCCGGGACGATCGGCGTCAACGACGGCGCGCCTTCGACGAGCCAGTGTCCGTTCGGAGGCATCAAACAGAGCGGGTGGGGCCGCGAGTTGGGTAGCGAAGGCATGGACGCGTTTCTCGAAACGAAGCACGTCTCCATCGCCGGCGTGTAACCGGTGCGCGTGCGTCGACTGGTTTGGGGGTTGAAGAGGTAGTGCACACGCACAAGAGAGGCCACGGAAGGCAGCATGATTCATTTCTTGGTTCACGACCCATCCGACGATGTAGCGGTTGCGGTCGTTGACATCTCCGCCGGCGCCAACTGCACGGGGCGGGATCTCGTCACCAACAAGGAAATCAAGCACACCGTCACGCAGGACATTCCGCTCGGGCACAAGTTCGCGCGGCACGACTGCGCCGTCGGGGACACGCTGAAGAAATACGGCACTGAGATCGGCAAGGTCGTTCACCCCATCAAAGCCGGACAACACGTTCACGTTCATAATCTGAAAACGAAGAGGTGGTGATCGATCATGCAGGCCAGAAAGATCCATGCATACCGGCGGGAAAACGGAAGAGTGGGCGTTCGCAATCATGTCGTAATCCTTCCCGTCGATGACATTTCCAATGCCGCGTCCGAAGGCGTGGCCAACAACGTGAAGGGCACGCTGGCTTTGCCGCACAGCTACGGCCGCCTGCAGTTCGGCGAAGACCTCGACCTGTTCTTCCGCACGATGATCGGCACCGGCAGCAATCCAAATGTCGCCGCTGTGGTGGTGATCGGCATCGAGGCCGGATGGACGAAGCGCATCGTCGACGGCATTGCCAAGACCGGCAAGCCGGTCGAAGGTTTCGCCATCGAGGGCCGTGGCGACATTCAGACGATTGCCGACGCGTCATACCGCGCGAAGGAATTTGTGCAGTGGGCGACCGAACTGCAGCTAACCGAGTGCGACCTCAGCGAGCTGTACATCAGCGTCAAGTGCGGCGAGTCGGACACGACCACAGGCCTGGCGAGCTGTCCCACCGTCGGCAACCTGATCGACAAGCACTGCTCCAACAACGGCACGGCGTCGTTCGGCGAAACCACCGAGTTGACCGGCGGAGAGCACATCGTTGCTGCGAAAGCCGCTAATGAGACGGTCCGCAAGCAGTTCATGGCCTCGTTCGAGGACTATCAGAAGCTCGTGTTCACGGAGAAGACCAACGACCTCTCCGAATCGCAGCCGACCAAGGGAAACATCGCCGGCGGGCTGACGACCATCGAAGAGAAGGCGCTGGGCAACATCGAGAAGCTCGGCAGGAAGACGAAGTTCGTCGGCTGCCTCAAGCCGGCGGAAGCTCCGACTGGTCCCGGACTCTGGTTCATGGACACTTCGAGTGCCGCCGCGGAAGCGGTGACGCTGTGGGCCGCGTCGGGCGCCGTCGTTCACCTCTTCCCCACCGGGCAGGGCAACGTCATCGGCAATCCCATCGAACCGGTGATCAAGCTCTCCGGAAATCCGAAGACCGTCAAGACAATGAAGGAGCACATCGACCTCGATGTGTCGGCGATCCTTCAAGGCGAAATGACGCTCGACCAGGCCGGCGACGCGCTGATCGACATGGTGGTGCGCACGGCGAACGGACGATTCACCGCGGCGGAAGCTCTCGGCCATCGCGAGTTCGTGATGACGAAGCTCTACCGCAGCGCATGACCGAGCAGCACACAGTCGAGTTGGCGATTATGCAAAAACGCTTTCCAGCAACTCAGTTACGGAACCTGGTCGCCGACCTCTCGCAAGCCTTCGGGGTCTCGAAGGAAGATGCCGCGCTGCTTGCGGAAGCGCTGATCGACGCGGATCTTCACGGGACCTCGACGCACGGGATCTCGCGGCTGGCGATTTACCTGAAGCGGCTGGAAATAGGCTTGATCGATCCGAAGGCGCGGTTGCAGGTCGATCGCCAGGTCGGCAGCGCGCTGGCGCTCGATGCCGCCAACGGTCTCGGCCAGGTGCAGGCCACGAAGGCGCTCGACATGCTGATCCCGCTCGCGCGGCAGAACGGCGTGGCGGCGGCGACCATCCGGCGCTCACAGCATTTCGGCGCTCTCTCTTATTATTGCAATCGCGCGGCCGCGCAGAATTCGGCTCTTGTCGCGATGACAACCTCCGAGCCGGCGATGTCGCCCGTGGGAGGCTCCGACGCCTTCTTCGGCACGAACCCCATCGCCTGCTCGTTCCCAACCGGCAAGGGATATCCGATCAAGGTTGACCTGGCGACGTCGAAAGTCGCGCGCGGCAACATCATCGCCGCCAGCAGAAAGAATGCGGCGATTCCCGACGATTGGGCGTTCGATGTCGACGGCCAGCCCACCACGGATCCGCACAAGGCGCTGCTGGGTACGGTAGCGACGATGGCCGGCCACAAGGGTTACGCGCTCGCGCTGATGGTCGAGATGTTCAGCAGCGTGTTGTCTGGCGCCGCCATCGGGCCGGACATCGGCTCAATGTACAAGAACCTCGATCGCGCGCAGAACGTCGGACATTTCTTCCTGCTTATCAACATCGGCGCGTTCATGGACCGCGAGCAGTTCATCGAACGCGTGGACGCGACCATCGACCGGCTCAAGTCGGGCCGGAAGCGGCCGGGAACAGACGAGATTCTCATCCCGGGCGAAACCTCCTCGCGCACCGCGAAGAAGAACAGCGAAGTGGGCGTTGCCGTTTCCGAGGAGACGCTGGCAGAACTCGAACAATGGTGCGCGCAGTTGCACGTGCCGTTTGCCATCAACTCAATCGAGTGCAGGGATATATGCGCGATATCTTGATTTCGGAGAACATCACCGGGGCCGCCGTGGACCGACTGGCAGCACGTTTCGATGTACTGTACCTGCCGGAGCTCTGGAAGGACCCGGAGGCGCTGGCGGAACACATGCGCGATGTCCGTGCCCTGATGGTGCGCAACCAGACGCGTGTCACACGAGAGCTCTTGTGCACGTCTCCCGAATTGCTCGTCGTCTCGCGAGCCGGCGCGGGACTGGACAACATCGACGTCGAGGCTGCGACCGAAGCCGGCGTACTTGTCACCTACGCTCCGGACCAGAATTCGATCAGCGCGGCCGAGCACACACTCGCGTTGTTGCTGGCATTGATGCGCCGCATTCCCGCCGCCGATGGCGACACGAAAGCCGGTGGGTGGAACCGCAAACGCTTCTTCGGCCACGAAATTTACGGAAAGACGCTCGGCATCATCGGCCTGGGAAAAATCGGCTATCTCACGGCGGCGCGCGCGCAAGCTTTCGGCATGAAGATTCTCGCCTGGGACCCGCAGCTCAGCCGCGACAACGTCTATCTAGCGCAGCTCAATGCCGAGCTAGTCGGCCTGGATGAATTGCTGTCGCGCGCCGACGTCGTCTCCTGCCATGTGCCTTCGAATCCGCAGACGGCCGGCATGTTGAACCGGCAACACTTCGCAACGATGAAGCCGACGGCCTGCATCATCAACACGTCGCGCGGAGAAATCATCAACGAAGCGGACTTGGTCGATGCGCTCAAGTCGGGCAAGATTGCCGGCGCGGCGCTCGATGTTCGCGCCAACGAGCCGCCGAGCAAAAGCGAACTCGAGTCGCTGCCGAACGTCATCCTCACACCGCACATCGCGGCATTCACCGACGAGGCCCAGGAGCGCGTGACGAGCGCCGTATGCGAGGACGTGGCGCGCGTTCTCGAAGGAAAGTCGCCGCAGTACCCGGCCAATCGCCCAGGCACGCGTCCCACAGTCCTGGCCTGAAGCTAAGATTCGGCGGCGCGCTCAAACCGGTGCCGCTGTCCGATCGCGAGCAGAGCGATCGTCCCGATCAGCGGCATCACGGCGGCGATCAGGAAGACCGGCGTGTACGACACGCGGTCGACCAGGAATCCGGTCAGCAGCGGAAACACCAGCCCACTCAGTCCCCCTGCCACACCGCTTAAGCCGGTGACGCGCCCGACTGCGTTCTCGCCGAACAGGTCCGTGATCGCGCCGTACATGTTGGCCGACAGGAAGTTGTGCCCGAAGATCGCGATGCTCATCAGAGAAAACAGCATGAGCGTGTTGTGGTAGAAGGGAACCGCGAAGCTCGCCAGGCACATCAGGCTGCTGCTGTACATGGTGATCCGGCGGACATCGAATTGGCCCGCGCCGCGCCGCTGCAGCCATCCGGCCGACCAGCCACCCGCCACTCCTCCTACGCTGCCGAGAAAGAAGGGAATCCACGACATCGCGCCGATGCGAGTCATCGACATCTTCTCCGCGCTGTAGAGGAAGCTCGGCAGCCAGTACCAGTAGAACTGAATCACCGGGCCAACGAAGGAGCGACAGAGCATGACTGCCCACGCCGCGCGCTGGCCGATCAGTGTCTTGAGCGGGACCTGCGGGACCTCGGCTGTTGCCTGCGTCTGCGCGGGATTGCGGTAGACGAGCCACCACAGGACGACCCAGATTGCGCCGAGTCCGGCCGGCACGAGAAACGCCGTTCGAAAACCGTAATGTTGTGCGAGATAAACGATGAGGGGCGGCGCGACCACCGACCCGATCACGCTGCCGCTGTTGAAGATGCCGATCGCCAGCGTGCGGTCCTGCACGGGGAACCACTGCGAGACAGTTTTCATGCCGCCGGAGTAGTTCCCGCACTCGCTGCTTCCCATCCAGAAGCGCGTCAACCCAAGTTGGGCTCCCGAGCCGACGAAAGCCTGCGCACCGGTTGCGCTGGACCACAGCAGCACGGCGGAGAACAGGCCGAGCCGGCATCCGAACCGGTCCATAATCCAGCCCATCGGCAGCTCGCCGGTCATCATGCCGAACTGAAATGCGGCGACTATCCGGCCGTAGGCTTCGTTCGAGAGATGGAACGCGGCGCGAATCAGCGGCGCCAGCACCGAGACAGTTTGCCGGTCGATGAAGTTGATGACGGTGATCGTGAACAGCAGAGCGAGGATGAGTCCGCGCCGCGACCACCATCCCGTCGGCACGGGACTCCGGTTCTTAGGGTTCGTCGTCGCTGGAGGTTCCGAGAGCGACGGGTGATCGATTTGATTTTGCGTGCCGGTAGGTCTCCTAGACATGTTTTTGGAAGCCGTGATAGAGGTACCTCGATGGAGGAAGCAGCGAGCCAACAAAGTATCTACCGATTGCAATCGATTGACAACCAGTTCTCATACTCGTGTGTACTTGCGGCGCTGGCCCCTGGACCAACGCAGTACCCTGAAGAAGGGCGATCGCAGGCGAAAAGGGCGTCGCCGACATTTCCCGCAGCGCATGTTCCTCGAGTTCCTGCTGCCGAAACGGGAGCCGCTGATCCGGCTGAACTTCTACTGGTTCACCAAGCCAGCGACGCGTCTCCCGGAAGCGCTCTGGCTGTCGTTCCGTCCGATTGCGACTTCCCAGCAGGGGTGGACGCTGGATAAATGCGGCGAGGAGATCTCGCCGTTCGACGTT
>Ga0209577_10000728_pt1 | contig 32756 bp, 22 predicted proteins | sample GraSoiAngelo_109_FD_185874 | JGI IMG/M metagenome (GOLD analysis project Ga0209577, IMG submission 185874) | Grasslands soil microbial communities from the Angelo Coastal Reserve, California, USA - 14_0903_12_20cm (SPAdes) (version 2) | ecosystem: Environmental > Terrestrial > Soil > Grasslands... | reverse complement strand
TTAAACGTCTCAACGCCTCGCGCGCCGCGCACGCGACCCCGGCGACGGAAAGCTTGCGCCCGCGGCGTGGCACGGGCATTGTGACGGGGGACGGCGATAGCGTATCTTGCTACGGCAAGTCGCAAAAAATGAGAGGGGTCGAGCGGGCCGCGCACGTTAGAAGTCGAGCGGGCCGTGCACGTTTGCCGATGACACGGGAGGTTAAAGCAGGAGGCGGGTCGGGCAGGTTTGCTCCGGCGGGCGCGGCCTTCGCGCTGCTGGGGCTGGGGCTGTTCGCGTACTTCGTGTGGCGGGCCGGCCCCGGCGAAATCTGGTCGAACGTCTCGAAGATCGGCTGGGGCTTCGCCGCCATCCTCGGCTTAGGCGGCCTGCGCTTCATCGTGCGCGCGCTCGCCTGGACGCTCTGCTTCGAGCCGCCCTACCGCCTCAAGTTCCGCCACGCCTTCAGCGCCTACCTCATCGGCGACTCGGCGGGCAACGTCGTGCCGCTCGGCATCGTCGTCAGCGAGCCGACGAAGGTGGCGCTGGTGCGCGACCGCGTGCCGCTCGTCGCGGGCGCGTCGGCCATCGCGGTCGAGAACATCTTCTACATGCTCTCGGTCGCGCTCTTCGTCTCTTGCGGCGCGGCGGGGCTTCTGACCGCGTTCCCCCTGTCGGAGGCCGTGCGCCTTTCGAGCTACGGCGTCATCGCGGGCACGCTTCTGATGGCGACGCTCGCGGCCTACGCGCTCCGGCGGCAGTGGAGGTTTTTGAGCGCGGCGCTCGACCGTGCGGCAGCGCGCGGGCTGGGGCGGCGCTCGCACGCACGCCGCCGCGAGCGTGTCGCCGCCTTCGAGGATCGCCTCTACGGCTTCTACGAGCGCCGACGCTCGCGCTTCCTGCCGATATTCCTGTGCGAGATGGCGTTCCACCTGCTCGGCGTGGCCGAGGGCTACCTGACGATTGCGCTCATCAGCCCGGTCGCCCCGACGCTCTTTTCGGCCTTCCTCTTCGAGTCGGTCAATCGCGTCATCACGGTGGTCTTCAAGTTCATCCCGCTGCGCGCGGGCGTTGACGAGCTGGGCACGGGGCAGCTCGCGCGCCTGCTCGCGTTCGGCGAGGCGGCGGGCGTCACGCTCGCCATCGTGCGCAAGGCGCGCACGCTCGTCTGGATGGCCGTCGGCGTCTTGCTCCTCGCCGCCCGCGGCCTCTCCCTGCGCGACGTGACCGCCGAGGCCGAGCGCGCGCAGGACGCGGCCCTCGGCGAGACGCAGCGGAAGCCCGGAGTCTGAAGTCTGGAGTCGAGACAGAAGCTCTCGTCAGCGGATGTGTTTCGGCTTGGCAGGCAGCGTGGCGGGCAGATCGAGCTTGTCGTCAATCAGCGTGTCAACGCAGACGCCAGCCACCCGCGCATACTCAAGCAGGACTATCAGCGACGGCTCTCCTTTCCCCGATTCAAACTCCGAAATCCTGTGATACGCCATCCTACCTTCAGCCCCTAGACGCTTGAGCATTTCAGACTGAGACAAACCGAGCGTTTGCCGAATCGCAAGGAGCTTTTCAGTCAGACGCTTCGGCTTCTCGCGCGGCCCCCTCCCCATTAGAAGTTACCCCCTAACAGGGTCAGCGCGAGATGCTTGCATCTATTGGAAGATTCCAATAAAATGTCTTCGCGTAACTGATTCGCCGTGAGTATGAACCTCTCATGCTCAACGGCGATGCTCATCACTTGCTTGAGGCTAAGGGTGAGCTACGCATCCGACCGTTGCCTTATTTTCAAAGACTGGAACGCGCCGAAATATATCACAGGAGATTCATGGATAAAGGCATTCTTGTTTGCGATTAGTGCTGGCACGTCTCTTGGGGAAAGACTGTGCCGCTGCCCCGGTTCGCGAGCCGGGGCGAGAGGCCGCGCGTGCTTGGGTGGGCGCGTGCGCGGCCTCGACGTTACCTGCGACTTAACAGGCATCTCGCCTACTTTGTTGGTAAAGCCAGCTTCATCCTAAAAATGCTTGCCCTCGACCGGCGCGGCGGCGGGCGCGGTCTGCGCGCCGCGCTCGAAGGCGCTGGTCTGCCAGTTGTCGGCGTGCTCGCGTGCGTGCAGCCACGGCGGGAGCGGGATGAGCAGGTGGCAGGCGAGGCCGTTGACGTAAGGCTCGTACATGCGTCGGAGCAGTCGCAGCTTTTCGTCCGCTTCCGCGCCGTCGCGCAAAAGTAGGCCGGAGCGCGCGAGCGCCGAGCGCAGGCGCGCGAGGTCTTCGTCGGGCAGGCGCTCGCCCGCGAACGCGACGGGGCGCGTGTTGAAGATTTGCGAGATGTCCACGAGGGCGTGGCGGGCCATCGCGAAGGTGAGCCGCGCCTGCCACTCGTGCGCGCCGTCTATGCCGACCATGACGAGCGCGCACGTGTCGAGCACGCAGACCAGGGACGCGAGCCACGACTGGTTGTCGTGTTGCGAGCGGTAGTAGCAGAGCACGGGGTATGAGAGGTGACTTTCGAGGAGGTCGGCGGCCCAGCGCTCCCAGTCTTGTAGAAGCGCGCTCAGGCTCTCCAACTTCCCTGCGTGCGCGTGTCGGCGCAGAAGCTCGATGGCCGTGGGCGGCGTGCCGGCGCGCGCGTCGAGCATCGAGATGCTGACCTCGCGGCGCGAGAATGACTGGTAGAGCACGGGCAGGTAGCCGATGACGATGGCGAGGAAGCCGAAGCCCGTCCCCGCCTCGACGACCGCCAGCGCGCGCCCCATGGTGTCGAGCGGGTACACGTCGCCGTAGCCGAGCGTGAAGAAGGTGACGCCGCTCAGGTAGAGGTAAGAGCGGAAGTCCACGCGCGACTCAGGCGTGAAGAGCCGCGCCCCCGCCGACCATTGCAGGAGGGCGAAGGCGAGTATCAGCCCGACCGCCCACACCGTCAGGAGCAGCAGCAAAGAGAGCGGGCCGTAGAAACTCAGGTAGCGGTCGCGCTTCTTGCTCGGCGGCAGACGCCGCGCGAGGCCCGCGACGGGCGCCCACGTCATGCGGTAGAAGACGCTCGTCAGGCGCAGACGCCGCGTGACGCGGCGCGGGAGCACGATGGCCTCGAAGGCGTCCCATAGGACGACGAAGACGACGGCGACGGCGAAGACCGCGGCGATGACTTGCAGCATTTCTATTACCTCGGCGGTCAGGACTCGCGCCGCCTTAATCAACCTCCCGCCGCGAATCAACTTCCGCGGCGGCCTCTTCCGAATGGAAAGTCGCGCGCCGCTTCCAGCGTCGGTACACCGCGAGCGAGAAGGCGAGCCAGACGCCGGCCACGAGGTACGCGCCCAGCACGTCGCTCGGCCAGTGCGCGCGCAGATAGACGCGCGAGAGTCCGACGAGTAGGACGGGCAGCGCGGAGAGCGCGAGCGCGGCGCGGCGCGCGGGCGTGTCGCGCGGCAGCAGCGCGTAAGCCGCGAAGAAGAGGAAGCCGAAGTAGCAGACGTAGAAGATGACGTGGCCTGAAGGGAAGCTCGCCTCGCTGCTTTTATAAGCGAAGCCCACCAGCTCGGCTGAAGGGCGCGGGCGCGCGACGAGTGCTTTAAACGCGTGGCTGAGTAGCGCGCCGCCGCCCGTGCTCAAAAGGAGTCCCGCGGCCTCGCTGCGCCGCCGCCACGCGAAGAGGGCGAGTGCCGTCAAGACCGCGATGGCGTCCGGCGTCCAGCGGTTGCCGAAGACCGAGACCCAGTCCATGAAGGCGGCCCAGGCGGGCGAGTCAACCGATTGGATGGCGCGCGCCAGGCGCAAGTCCCAGGCGAAGTACGCGTATGCGTGCGCGAGCACGGCGAGCAGGGCGAAGGCCGCGAGCGCCGCCGCGTAGAACACCTCCGCGCGCAAGAGCCTGCGCGACTCGCGCCGACGCTGGCGAGACCCGCGCTCGCTGCCAGTAGCTGTTATAATCATCCCGGTTACTCCCGAACATAAACGAGCCGAGGGCGCGGGGCAAGGCGGCGGCGCTTGATGGCGGCGCACCTGAGAGATTGATGGCGGCCCGCGCGGGAAGGGAGTGCAGAGTTGCTGAGAGTCGAGTACAGAGACGGGCTGTACCTGCCCGACCTGGATTTGTGGTTCGACGCCGACGGGCCGCGCGAGCGCTGCGTCATCTCGCACGCCCACTCCGACCACATCGCCGAGCACCACACAATCGTCGCCACGCCCGAAACGGCGCGGCTCTTCCGACACCGGCGCGGCCAGGCCGAGGTCGAGCCTTTGCGCTACGGCGAGCGGCGCGACTTCGGGCACTACGCGCTGACGATGTACCCGGCGGGCCACTGCCTCGGCTCGGCGCAGGTGCTCGTCGAGTCGGGCGGCGAGCGACTGGTTTACACGGGCGACGTGAAGCTCAGGCCGAACGTCGCCGCCGAAGCAGCCGTCGTCGTCCCCTGCGACACGCTCGTCATGGAGTCAACCTTCGGCGATCCCGCCTACCGCTTCCCGCCCGACGTTGCGACTTACGACCGCCTCTACGCCGCATGTGACCGCGCCCTATCGGACGACCGCGTGCCGGTCGTACTCGCTTACGCGCTCGGCAAGAGCCAGGAGGCGCTTGAGCTTCTGCTGCGGCGCGGCTACCGCGTCAGCTTGCACGGCTCTGTCTGGAACATCTCGGAGATTTACCGCGAGTGCGGCGTGAAATTTTCCGGCGAGTATGAGCGCTACGACCGCGAGCATCTGAAGGGGCGCGTGCTGATCGCGCCGCCCGGCTGCCGCAAGCAGCCGATGATCCGCAACATCGAGCGCCGCTACACGGTCATGCTCACGGGCTGGGCCGTGAGCCGCAGCGCGCCCTACATGTACCGCGGCGCTGACCTCTTGCTCCCGCTCTCCGACCACGCGGACTTCGACGACCTCGTCCGCCTCGCCCGCGAGAGCGGCGCGCAGAGAATCATCACCATGCACGGCGCGAAGAAGTTCGCCGCCCATTTGCGCGACCTCGGCCTCAACGCCGAACACCTCGCGCAGCACCCGTCGCAGCAGAAGGGGACGAAGGGCGCGGCGAAGGCTTCGACTGTCGTCGAGCAAATGCTGTTCGATTGAACGTCAACCTTGAAGTTAAGCTCAAGACGCTGACGTTACGGCGGGCGCAATCCAAATGTCTTCAAAGTGTTGGCGAAAGACTGGGACTACGGCCTTGCGCCCGGAGTCCCAGGCCAATATAATGCGCGCGCTTTGAAAAGCGGGGCCGGAAGGGACACGGGCGGCCTCGCGAAATTTTCGGGCACTCATTCATAAAGCGAAAAAGATGGCTACGATCAACGGTTGGAGAGAACAGCGACGTGTCGCCCAGAGGCGCGCGACTCCCCTTCGCACGATAGCTTCCGGCCTGGCTCAGATCGCGCGCGCGGCCTTCGCAGAGCCTTACCAGCTCGCCGTCGAGCGCCACGCCGTCGGGTTAAAGCGCCTGCCGCGCGAGTTGGACGGGCTGAAGGTCGTCCAACTCTCGGACATACACCACGGGCCTTTAACGAGCCGCAGGCAGGTCGAGCGCGCCGTCGAGGCGGCGAACAGCCTCCAGCCCGACATCGTCGCGCTCACGGGCGACTACATCTCGCACGAGCGCGGCTACGTACAGCCGTGCGCCGAGATGCTCGGACGCCTGCGCGCGCGCTGCGGTGTCTATGCGGTGCTGGGCAACCACGACAACTGGGTTGACGCCGCACTCGTCACAGACCTCTTCCGCGCCGAAGGCATCCGCGTGCTCGTGAACGAGGGCCTGCGCTTCGAGGATCGCGGCGCGTCGTTCTGGCTCGCGGGCGTGGACGACACGATGGTTGGACTGGAAGATTTGCCGCTCGCGCTCGCCGGATCGCGCGACGACGAGATGAAACTGCTCCTGGCGCACAACCCCGTCATCCTGCGCCGGGCCGCGCGCGCCGGCGTTGACCTCGTGCTTTCAGGCCACACGCACGGAGGGCAGGTCACCTGGCGCAACGAGCGCTCGGCCTCCGGACGCGTCCGCCGCCGCATCCTGCGCGGCCTCGCCCGCCGCGGCGAAACGCAAATCTACGTCACACGCGGCCTCGGCACGGTCGTCCTCCCGGTGCGCTACGGCTGCCTGCCGGAAGTGACGCTGCTCACGCTGCACTGCGCGGACTAAGTTCAAAGTTCCAAGTTCAAGGTTCAAAGTTCAGAACCTCGCCTTCAACTTTGAACTTTAAACTTTGAACTTTGAACTTTTTTTATGGCTTCCCGCGTCGTCACGCTCCCGAACGTCCTGACCGTGATTCGCATGGCGCTGATCCCGGTCTTCGTGGGCGCGCTCTACTACCAGAGGTTCGGCTGGGCTTTGGCCGTATTCGTCGCCGCAGGCATCACCGACGGCCTCGACGGCCTCTTCGCACGACGCTTCAACCAGTACTCGCAGCTCGGCCAGATTCTCGACCCCGTCGCCGACAAGCTCCTGCTCGTCACCTCCTTCATAACCCTCTCGATGCCCTCGATCATGACTCAGTCGGCGCTCGTCCAGCCCTACCCGCGACATCTGCCCGTGCCCTTCTGGGTCACGGCGGCGGTCATCAGCCGCGACATCTTCATCGTCGTCGGCGCGGTCACCATCAACGTCGTCACGGGCTTTCGGGGCTTCCGCCCGTCCTGGCTCGGCAAGGCGAACACGACCGTGCAGATTCTGGCCGTCGTGCTCATCCTTATCGCCGCCAGCTTCCCCCCCTTGCGCGGCTATCTCCCGACCGTCTATACCACCGTCTTCTCTTTCGCCGTCGTCTCCGGCATACACTACGTCTTCTGGGCCTCCAAGCTCCTGAATGAAGACCGCCAGCACCGCGAGACGACCCAGTGAGCCAGCTAAGCCTTTGACTTACATGAGCTTGAGGCGGGCAACGCAGGCGGGGCGTTCTGCTACTAAAAGTTGACAAGGGAAGACTCAAGTATTATATTAGCGACGCATTCAAGTTATCGGCCCGCGCGCGCTCACCCTTCGGGCCGCACGGCGGGCCGGCGACGGTAGGCAACGAACTGCGGCACCGCCGCCCTCGCTTCGGGTCTGTACGGGATACGGCGCGGCGGATACTTAAATCTGGGAGAGGCAGAAAGCAATGAGCAAGATTATCGGTATTGACCTGGGCACAACCAACTCCGTTGTGGCCGTGATGGAAGGCGGCGAGCCGACGGTTATCACCAACTCCGAGGGCGGTCGCACGACGCCTTCGGTCGTTGCCTTCGCGAAGGACGGCAACCGCCTAGTCGGCCAGGTCGCCAAGCGCCAGGCCGTCACCAACCCCGAAAACACAGTCTACTCGATCAAGCGCTTCATGGGCCGGCGCTTCGACGAGGTCTCGGAGGAGAAGAAGCAGGTTCCGTACAAGGTGAAGTCCGCCGGCAACGACGTGAGGGTCGAGGCGGGCGGCAAGGAGTGGTCGCCGCCGGAGATTTCCGCGATGATCCTCCAGAAGCTGAAGCAGGCGGCTGAGGACTACCTCGGCCAGAAGGTGGACAAGGCCGTCATCACGGTGCCGGCTTACTTCAATGCGCCAAGCGACGAAAGACGCGGGGCGCATCGCCGGCCTCGAAGTGGCGCGCATCGTCAACGAGCCGACCGCCGCTGCGCTCGCCTACGGCCTCGACAAGAAGAAGGATGAGACCATCGCGGTCTTCGACTTCGGCGGCGGCACCTTCGACATCTCCATCCTCGAAGTCGGCGAGGGCGTCGTCGAGGTGAAATCCACGAACGGCGACACGCACCTCGGCGGCGACGACATAGACGAGGCGCTCATCAAGTGGATCATCGAGGAGTTTAAGAAGGATCAGGGCATTGACCTGTCGAACGACAAGATGGCCTTGCAGCGCCTGAAGGAGTCGGCGGAGAAGGCGAAGATCGAACTCTCCTCGACGATGGAGACCGAGATCAACCTGCCCTTCATCACCGCCGACCAGTCCGGCCCGAAGCACCTCGTGATGAAGCTCACGCGCGCGCGCTTCGAGCAGTTGATCGAGCCGATCCTCAAGCGCCTGATGCCGCCCGTCGAGCAGGCCATCAAGGACGCCGGCCTCGACGCGTCGAAGATTGACGAGGTCGTCCTTGTCGGCGGCTCGACCCGCATTCCGAAGGTGCAGGAGATGGTCAAGGGCTTCTTCGGCAAGGAGCCGAACAAGAGCGTGAACCCGGACGAGGTCGTCGCCATCGGCGCGGCGGTGCAGGCGGGCGTCCTCTCCGGCGAGAAGACCGACATCCTCCTGCTCGACGTGACGCCCCTGAGCCTCGGAATAGAGACGCTCGGCGGGGTGAACACCATACTCATCCCGCGCAACACGACGATCCCGACGCGCAAGTCGGAGATATTCTCGACCGCCTCGGACAACCAGACGAGCGTAGAGGTGCACGTGCTCCAGGGCGAGCGGCCTCTGGCCTCGGACAACCGCACGTTGGGTAAGTTCCACCTCGTCGGCATTCCCCCTGCGCCGCGCGGCATCCCGCAGGTCGAGGTGACGTTCGACATTGATGCCAACGGCATCGTCAACGTCTCGGCCAAAGACATGGGCACGGGCCGTGAGCAGAAGATCACGATCACTTCGTCTTCGGGCCTGTCGAAGGACGAGATTGACCGGATGATGCGCGAGGCCGAGTCGCACGCGGGCGAAGACGCCAAGAAGCGCGGAGAGATAGAGTCGCGCAACCGCCTCGACGGCCTCGTCTATCAGATCGAGAAGACCTTCTCGGAGAACAAGGAGAAGCTCGACGGCGCGACCACTTCGCAGATCGAGACGGCCATCGCCGACGCGAAGAAGGCGCTGGAAGAGGGCGGCGTCGAACGCATGGACAGCGCCTTCGAGAACCTCCAGACCGCTTCGCACAAGCTCGCCGAATCGCTCTACCAGGGCACGGGTTCGGCGGGCGCTTCGGGCGGCGAGCAGGCCAGCGCCGCGGGCGCTTCCACCGGCCCGACCGGCGGCTCGACCACGTCGGGCGGCGAAGACAACGTCATAGACGCCGAGTACGTTGACGTTGACGAAAACAAGTGACGGGATGACAGGGCGACGGGGAGACGGGGTGACGGCGGCTTAGGTCTGACGCCCTGCCTCCCCGTCTCCTTGTCTCCCCGTCTCAGGGCAAATGGCGAAAGAAGACTTCTACCAAATCCTGGGCGTCAAGCGGGACGCGAAGCCGGAGGAGATCAAGAAGGCTTACCGCAGGCTGGCGCGCAAGCACCACCCGGACGTGAATCCGGGCGACAAGGCCGCCGAGGAGCGCTTCAAGCGGATCACCGAGGCGCACGAGGTTCTCTCCGACCCGAAAAAGCGGAAAGTTTACGACCGCTTCGGCCAGTACTCCGACCAGTTGGCCGACGCGGCGGCGCGCGGCACGGCGGGCGGCGAAGGCGCAGGGCGCGGCGTGCCCTTCGACTTCGCCGGCTTCGACTGGAGCAACGTCAACACCTCCGCCTCGTCTTCGACGGGCGGCGGCTCCAGCTTCCGCGACATCTTCTCCGAACTCTTCGGCGGGGGCCGCCAGGAAAAGGAGCCGCCCCGGCCCATGCCTAGGAAGGGCGACGACATCGAGATGCCGCTCGCACTCTCGTTCGAGGAGGCCGTGACGGGGCTGACGACGAACATCACGGTCAACCGCTCCGAGCAGTGCCCGCGCTGCAACGGCGCGGGCGACACGGGCGGCAACCCGGTCGTCTGCCCGACCTGCCACGGCTCAGGCCAAGTGCAGCGCGCGGGCGGGCGCATGCGCTTCGCGCAGGAGTGCCCCGACTGCGGCGGCGCAGGGAAACGGCGTCCGCCGTGCGCCTTGTGCAACGGCAAGGGAGTGGTGCCGAAGACCGAGCAGGTGAAGGTCAGGATTCCGGCGGGCGTTGACACAGGCTCGCGCGTGAGGGTTCCCGGCAAGGGCGAGGGCGGGAGGATGGGCGCTCCCGCGGGCGACCTCTACATCATCACGAACGTCGGCAAGCACCAGCACTTCACGCGCAAGGGCGACAACATCTACGTGACCGTGCCGATCACGGTTTCGGAGGCCGCGCTCGGCGCGCGCATCGAAGTGCCGACGGTCGAGGGCAAGGCGCAGTTGCGCATCCCGCCCGGCACGCAGTCGGGCCAGCGCTTCCGCCTGCGCGAGCGCGGCGTCCCCTCTCTGCGCAACCCGCAGGCGCGCGGCGACCAGTTCGTTGACGTGCAGGTCACGCTCCCGAAGGTGATCTCGGAGGAGACCAAGGAACTCTTGAAGCGCTACGCGCAGCTCAATCCGGAGAACCCCCGCGTGGCGATGGGACTGGAATGAAAAGCTGTTAGCGATTAGCCATTAGCTTGTTAGCCAAACCGAAAAGCCATGAGCTTCTGGCTAACAGCTAACAGCTAACAGCTAACAGCTAACAGCTCGTTATGAAGCGACGTAAAGGCGGCACGTACACGATCAGCGCGGTGGCGGCGCAGTACGAGATTCACCCGCAGACGCTGCGCCTGTACGAGCGCGAGGGGCTTCTGAAGCCTTCGCGCTCGGAGGGGAACACGCGCCTTTACACGGACGCAGACCTCGAACGTCTCGAAGTCATCCTCAGTCTCACGCGCGACCTGGGCGTAAACCTCGCGGGCGTCGAGATCATCCTCAACATGCGCGAGAAGATGGACGCCATGCGGCACGAGTTCGAGCGCTTCTTCTCCTACCTGCAATCGCACGCCGAAGAGTTCTCGCACCTGACCGAGCCGCCGCCCGAAGCGGGCGCGCTCGTCCCCACTTCGAGCGCCGCGACACTCCTGCGCCGCCGCACCACGCGACAGCACTGAACGCCGGCACGGCATTCCGACTTAATCGAGGCGTCTGCTCGTGGCAAGCGACGAGGCGCGCGACGCCGCGCGTTGCAAACATTTTTCCATCAGAGATTGCTGGGCCGCGCGCCGCGTTTGAGTGTTACAATGCGCGCTCCGCCGTCGGGCCTGTCCGGCTGACGTGCGCGGCCCGCAGGGACTTTGAAGCTGGCCGGACTCCCGCAGCCCAAGCGACTTTGAACTGACGACAACTCTCCGGGTGGGGCAAGGGCGATGACGCCTGAGCGACGTAAACAGATCAGCAGAATCTTCGAGGCGACGATTGAGCGAGCGCCCGCCGAGAGGTCTGCCTACCTCGACGAGACGTGCGCGGGCGATGCGGCGCTCCGCGTCGAAGTCGAGGCGCTCATCGCCCGCCGCGCGCAGTCCGAGGCCGGAGAGTCCGCCGGGTCGGGCGCGGGCGGCGAGGAGGTCGCCGGGCGACGGGGCGGGGCGGGGCGGGGCGAGGTCGTGCCCGGTCGCACGACGCTCGGCTCGTACCGCATCCTCGAAAAGCTCGGCGCGGGCGGGATGGGCACGGTCTATCTGGCGAGGGACGCGCGGCTCGGTCGGCGCGTCGCTCTGAAGCTCCTGCCCGAACACTTCGCGCGCGACGCGGAACTCGTGCGCCGCTTCGAGCAGGAGGCGCGCGCCGCCTCCGTCCTCAACCACCCGAACATCATCACCGTCCACGAGATCGGCGAATCCGAAGGGCGACGCTTCATCGTCACGGAGTTCGTCGAGGGGCGCACGCTGCGCGAGCGCCTGGGCGAGGGGCGCTTCGACGTGGGCGACGCGCTCGACATCTGCGCGCAGGTCGCGGGCGCGCTGGCGAAGGCGCACGACGCAGGCATTGTCCACCGCGACATCAAGCCCGAAAACGTCATGGTGGACGAAGAGGGGCACGTGAAGGTGCTCGACTTCGGCATCGCCAAACGGCTCGCGCCCGCCCCCTCGATAGACACGGAAGCGCCGACGAGCGCGCAGGTAAACACCGCCGCCGGGGTCGTCCTCGGCACCTCCACCTACATGTCGCCCGAACAGGTGCGCGGCCTCGAACTGGACGCGCGCACGGACATCTGGTCGCTCGGCGTCGTGCTCTACGAGATGGTCGCGGGCCGCGCGCCGTTCGAGGCGCAGACCTACGGCGACCTCATCGTCTCGATACTCCACGACGAGCCGCCGCCGCTCTCCGACTTCGCCGTCGAGTCCTCGGAAGAACTCACGCGCGTCCTCGGCCTCGCGCTCGCGAAGAAGAGGGACGAGCGCTACCCCTCGGCCAAAGAGTTGCGCGACGACCTCCGCCGTCTCCGTCGGCAGTTGGACTTCAACGCGGAGACGATCCGCGACGGGCGGAGCGGCCCCGCCGCCGAGCGCGACGCCCGCGACTCCGTGCGTGCCGCCGCGCCGCCGCCGCCGCGCCGCCCCACGTCCCGCCCGCCAAAGCAGCAGACGACGACCTCGCAGCGGAGGCAGTTGACCGTCCTCTTCGCGGACTTCGCGGGCCTCGCGACGCTCACCGAAGACGCCGACGCAGAGGACGTGGGCGAGCTGATGGGCGCTCTGTGGCCGCTCGTTGACGGCGTCGTCGTCGGGCACGGCGGCGTGGTGGACAAGCACGTCGGCGACACGCTCGTCGCGCTGTGGGGCGCGCGCGAGGCGCACGAGGACGACCCCGAACGCGCCGTGCGCGCGGCGCTCGCGATGCAGTCGGAGGTCGCCGCCTTCGTCGCCGAGAACGCGCCGCGCGCCCTCGGCGTGAGGGCGCGCGGCGCTCACGATGCGGTGGGCGGGCGCGGCGAAGTTTCAACGGGCGGGCGCGCCGAGCCGCCGTCGGACGGCCACGGCGAACCTGCCCGCGTCGAGGACGCCGGCGCGGCGCTGCTCATGCGCGTCGGCATGAGCACGGGCCTCGTACTGCTCGGCGAGGTCGGCGCGACGGGCGAGTTCACCGTCAACGGCGACCCTGTGCGGCTGGCGAGCCGGCTGCTGCACGCCGCGCCGGTCGGCGCAGTCCTCGTCTCGCACGACACATACCGGCATGTGCGCGGCGTCTTCAACGTCCACCCGCCGGAAACTCTCGACGCGGGCGGGCGCGCCGGGCCGGTGCAGTTCTACCGCGTCAAGCGCGCCAAGGCGCGCGCCTTCCGCGTGCAGACGCGCGGCGTCGAGGGCGTCGAGACGCACATGGTGGGCCGCAAGGGCGAGCTGCGCCGCCTGACCGACACGTTGGAGACGGTCTTCGAGGAGCGCGAGCTGCACGCCGTCACCGTCGTGGCCGACGCGGGCCTGGGCAAGTCGCGGCTGCTTTACGAGTTCAGCAACTGGGTCGAGCTTCTGCCCGACACCTGGTACGTCTTCAACGGGCGGGCGGGCGAGGCGACCGAGGGGCTGCCTTACGCGCTGGTGCGCGATGTGTTCTCCTTCCGCTTCGAGATACAGGACAGCGACCCGCCGGAGCTGGCGCGCGAGAAGCTGGAGCGCGGCATGCTCGCCATGTGCAGGGACACGCCCGCCGAAGAAGTGCGGATGCGCGCGCACTTCATCGGCCAGCTCATCGGCTTCGACTACTCCGCGAGCCGATATCTTTCGGGCATCCGCGACGACGCGCGCCAGATGCGCGACCGCGCCTTCCGCTACGCCGGGCAGTTCTTCGCCGACATCTCGCGCGACTACCCCATCGTCCTCTACCTCGACGACATACACTGGGCCGACGACGGCTCGCTCGACTTCATCGACTACCTCGCGCGCGAGTGCGCGCCCGTGCCGATGATGATCCTCTGCCTGGCGCGCCCCGGTCTGCTCGAGCGCCGCCCCGCATGGGGCGAGGGGCGCGAGCGCCACGCGCGCCTCACGTTGCAGCCGCTCTCGAAGAAGGAGAGCCGCCAGCTCGTCGAGGAGATACTGCGCCGCGCGCGCGACGTGCCCGCGGGCCTGCGCGACGTGGTCGTCTCCGGGGCCGAGGGCAACCCTTTCTACGTCGAAGAACTCATCAAGATGTTCATTGACCAGAAGGTCATCGTGACGGGCGCGGAGGTGTGGAGCGTTGACGCGAGCCGACTCGGCGAGGTCAGCGTCCCCGCGACGCTGACGGGCGTCCTCCAGGCCCGGCTCGACCGTCTGACGCCGGAGGAGAAGTCGGTCTTACAGCGCGCCTCGATCATCGGGCGCATATTCTGGGACGGCGCGGTCGAGCACCTCGGCGCGCGCACGACGGGCGCGATCCGCCGCGACACCTCCGTCGAACGTTTCGTCGCGACGGGCGTACCCGCGGGCGGCGGCGCGGCAGTCGGCGAGGCGCTCGAATCGCACCGCCGCAAGGAGTTGATCTACAGGCGCGAAGCCTCGGCGTTTGCCGGCGCGCGCGAGTACATCTTCAAGCACGCGCTCCTGCGCGACGTGACCTACGAGAGCGTGCTGAAGCGCGAGCGGCGCGAGTACCACCGCCGCGCCGCCGAGTGGCTGGCGTGGCAGAGCGGCGGGCGCGCGGGCGAGTGCGCGGGACTGGTCGCCGAGCACTACGAGCGCGCGCAGGAGTTCGAGCCGGCGGCGGAGTGGTACGGGCGTGCGGGACGGCAGGCGCGCGAGACCTACGCGCCGGAGACGGCGATCAAGTACTACCGCAAGGCGCTCGACTTCCTCACCCGCGCGCCCGTGGCCGAAGACGAGTCGGACGCACTCGCCCGGCGGGCGCTGCGCGCCGAGTGGTGCGAGGGCCTGGGCGAAGTCCTGCGGGTGCAGGCGCGCTACGCCGACGCCGTCAAAGCCTACCAGGCGATGCGCCGGGCGGCGGAGGAATTGGGGCACGCGGCGGCGCAGGCGCGCGCCTGGAACGAGATCGCGCTCGCGCAGAGCGGCCAGGGCGACAACCGCGCGGCGCTCGACAGCGCGCGCCGCGCCGAACAGCTCGCGCGCCCTGCCGGACGCGGCGTGGCCGCGCTGACGGAGCTGGCGCGCGCCCTCAACTTGCAGAGCCAAGCCAGCACGCGCCTCGGCGACGTGCGGGCCGCGCTGATGCTGGCCGACCGCGCACTCACGCTCTCGGACGAGCTGGGCGACGAGGGGCGCCGCGTGCGCGCCGACAGCTTGAAGTCGCTCGGCATGGCCTACCACGCGCTCGGTCGCTTCGAGCAGGCCGAGGAGTTCAAGGAGCAGGCGCTTTCTACCTACCGCGAGCTGGGCGACCGGCGCTCGGTCGGCAACCTCCTCAACAGCCTCGGCGAGACGGCGCGGCTGCGCGGCGACTACGCGGCGGCCTTCGCCGCCTACCGGGAGGCGCTCTCAATCGCGCGCGAGATCGGCAACCGCAACGGCGAGATTCTCTACCTCAGCAACCTCGGCGGCGCGCGGGTGGGCTTAGGCGAGTACGACGACGCCGAGGCAGACCTCCGCCAGACAATCGAGCTGGCGACCGCCGCGGGTTACGTCGGCATCTCCGAGAACTATCGCTTCCTGGCCGAGGCGCTGCTCGGACAGGGGAGGCTCGAAGAGGCGCGCGAGGCGGCGCTGCGCGCGCTCGAACTCGGTCGCGAGATCGAGAACCAGGAGCACATCGCCGAAGCCTGGCGAGTCCTCGGCCTCGTCGCCTCGCGACTCAAAGCGCCCGTCGTCATCGACGGCGAGCCGCGCGACGCCGCCGCCTGCTTCAACCAGAGCCTCGAAATCTTCGCGCGCATCCAGATGGAGGCCGAGCGAGCGCGCACGCTGCGCGACTGGGCGCGCCACGAACTCGCGCACGGCGACCCGGCCCGCGGCCAGGAACTCTGGCGCGAGGCGCTCGAAGCCTTCACGCGCCTCCGGATGACGCTCGAAGTCGAGCGCATGACGGCTGAAGGCTGAGCCGCGCCGCGCGGCGGGCACAGGCCCCGCCGAAAAATCTCTTGCGCCCGCCCGGTCGCCGGTGATAAAGTCCGCGCCCACCCACCCACAAGAATTATTCGCTCGTTTTACATCGCCGAGGGCGTCCCTTTCGTTAACCCGGACTCGAATGAGTTAGACGGAGCGGCACCCTCGGACTTCTTCCGCGCTGCGGCTTCCCACCCTGGCCGTACCTGCGCTCGCCGGCGCGCCACCCAGCGCCCTCAGGAGACAATCCAAATGAACCGTCTCGCCTCGCGCTTCCGCGCGCAGCCTCTCGTCCTCTTCAGCGTCTCTCTCGTGCTCGCCTTCTTCGCTTGCCGCGCCGCCTTGCGCGCGCAAGACCTCGACGCCGTTTCGTTCGGCGGCACAGTCTCAGACCAGAACGGCGCGGTCGTCCCCGGCGCGAGCGTGACCGCGGCGCTGCTCGAAACGAAGTCGGTGCGCGCGGTCGTGACCGACGGCGAGGGGCGCTACCGCCTGGTCAAACTCCCGCCGGGCGAGTACGCCGTGCGTGTCGCCTGCCCCGGCTTCGCCGCCGAGGAGAGGAAGGGAATCGTGACCGTCGCGGGGCAGAGCGTGCGGCTCGACTTCACGCTGCGGCCCGCCGCGCTCGTGGCCGAGCAGACGGTCGTGAGCGGCTCGCAAGCGCCGCCCGTGGACACGACGCGCACGGTCGTCGGCGGCACGGTCACGCGCGAGGAGTTGGAGCGCCTGCCCGTCGCCACGCGCTCGCCGCTCGACTTCGTCTTCACGCTCGGCGGCGTGACGGAAGAACCTCTGTCAACGCGCGACGTGGCGGAAGACCGCGACCCGCGCGGGCGCGTCTCCATCCAGTCGTCGGCGACGACGCCGGAAGAGGCCGGCGTATTCGCGCTCGCGGGCGGCGCGGCCTACTCGAACAACATCACGATTGACGGCCTCGACGACAACGACGACCGCGCGGCGCGCGAGCGCTTCCAGCCATCGGTCGAAGCCGTCGCCGAGGTGCAGGTCATCACGAACCAGTTCTCCGCCGAGTACGGTCGCGCCTCCGGCGGTCGCGTCAACCTGCGCACGCGCGGCGGCACGGACGCGCTGCGCGGTCGCCTCTTCTACTTCTTCAAGGACGAGAGCCTGAACGCGAACACCCGGAACAACAAACGGCTCGGCCTCAAGCGACTGCCGCTCCAGGAGAACAACCCCGGCTTCACACTCGGCGGGCCGCTCTTTATGCCAAAGAGTTTCTTCGGGCCGTTCGGCTACGACGGCCACGGCAGGACTTTCTTCTTCGTCGCATACGAGCACGACTCCGTCCTCGACTCGACCCTGATTGACGCGCTCGTGCCCGTCGGGCAGAGCGAAGCGTTCCCGCTGCCGCGCCCGACGACGCTCGCCGGTCGCCGCTTCGAGCCTGCGGCCACGCCGCCCAACGCGCCCGCCGAACTCGCGCCCTTCGTCGAGCGCGTCTCCACGCCGCTGCGCACGCACACCTTCACCGCGCGCCTCGATCACAACTACACGGACACGCACAACGCCACCTTCCTCTTTCAACTCGGACGCTCGAAGAACCTCCGCCAGTTCGGCGGCGGCCTGCGTCTCGCCGAAAGCCTGCAAGGGCGCGAGCGAAACACCGACGCCCTGGCCTACTCCGACAACTTCGTCTTCTCGCCCACCCTCGTCAACCAACTGCGCGCGCAAGTCTCGCGCCTCCGGCCCGCGCTCCGCGCGCCGACGGGCGGCCTCGTCGTGCTCATCACGATCAACGACCCGCTCGTCGCGGGCGACCCGTCCGACCGCTCCGGCACACTCGTCGCCGGCTCCTCGACCAGCGGCGCGACCTCACGCACCGAGTCGCGCTTTCAAATCCAAGACACGCTGACCGCCGTCCGCGGCTCGCATTCTCTGAAGCTCGGCGGCGACTTCCAGCGCGTCCGCTCCACCTTCAACGACCTGACGGACGCGACCGGCACTTTCAGCTTCACGAGTGCGGGCGACTTCCTCGCCGCCGCGCCCTCGCGCTTCCGCCAGCGCTTCAACACCGAGTCCGTGCAGAGGAATTTTTACGCGGGGCTGTTCGTCCAGGACGAGTGGCGCGCCCGACCGAACCTCACGCTCGCGGCGGGCCTGCGCTACGAAAACGAGAGCGTCATACGCGACCGCAACAACTTCGGCCCGCGCCTCGCGCTCGCCTTCGACCCCTTCGGCACGGGCAAGACCGTTCTGCGCGCCGGCGCTGGCGTCTTCTACAACCGTGTGCTGCTCCGCACAGTTGACGACTTCACGCTCGGCCAGAACGTGATCGAGTTCGACACAGACAATCTTCCGCCTTCGGAGCGCCGCGCCTTCATCGCCGCGAACCTTCGCTTCCCGAACATGCTTGCCGCCGACTCGCCGCTCGTCCGGGAGTTCGGCGCGCGGCAGACGAGCTTCACGCGCCGCCTCGACCCACACTTGCGCATCCCGGAGTCTTATCAGTTCAACATTGGCTTCGAGCGCGAGGTCGGGCGCGGCCTCGTCTTTGAGGCGAACTACACCTTCAACCGCGCCGTACACCTCTGGCGTGAGTTCAACTCGAACGCGCCGCGCCTGCCGCAGGGTTTCAAGGACTTCAGCGAGTACCTTCTCTCCAGCGACTTCGCAAACTTCCGCGACGCGTCGGGCGCGCGCCCCGTCTACAACGCGAGCGCCGCGGGCGAACTCGTCCGCTTCAACGTCGCGCCGCCCGCATCTGATTCAATCACCCGCGTCGTCGAATTCGGAGTCCCCGTCTCCGTTTTTAATTTGGCGAGTGTCAACTCGACCACCACGCTCGACGCGGCGCTGGCCGCGCTACAGCCCCTGCGGCCCGACCCTTCGCGCGTGCAGGTCGAGCAGCTCGCGTCCGTCGGCAACAGCTTCTACCACGGGCTGACCGTCGAGGCGCGGCGCGGCTTCGCGCGCGGGAAGAGCGGCTTCGGCGGATCGTTGCGCGCGGCCTACACGCTCTCGCGCCTGATTGACGACGGCGTCGTGAACACTTCGAGCGCCCTGCGCGTCGGCGACTTCCGCTCCGAGCGCGCGCGTAGCCTCCTCGACCGTCGCCAACGCTTCGTCCTCTCCACAACGCTCGACGCGCCGCGCGCCTTCGGGCGTCTGCGCCTCGCCTCCGTCCTGCGCCTCGCGTCGGGCGCGCCCTTCAACCTGAGCGTCGGCGGCGTTGACCGCAACCTCGACGACGTGAGCAACGACCGCCCGTCCTTCGCGGGCGACACCAAGCTTCTCAGGTGGCGTCGGCCAGGCGACGCGCTCGACCCGCGCCTGCTCGCATCACTCCGCCTCCCGCTCATCGGCCAGACCGGCGACCTGCCGCGCAACGCCGGGCGCGGCCCCGCCTTCTTCACCTTCGACCTCAACCTCGCGCGCGAGTTCCGTCTAACCGAACACGCGCGCCTGCGGCCCACCGTCGAGATTGACAACGTGCTCAACAAGACCGTCTTCACCTTCGGCGCTGAATTTATAAATTTCAACGCGCTCCGCCCCGACGCGACCGACGAGCAGAAGCAGACCTTCGCCGACACCTTCCTCGTGCCCACGCACACGCTGAGGCCGCGGACGATGCGCGTCGGCGTGCGTTTTGATTTTTGAAGAGCTGGCGAGGCCGGAGGTAAAAAGGAACTGGGGGCATCTTGCCCGCTTGAGCGCGGACAGAACCGCGAGCGGTAGAGAGCGGGTACTAGCTTCGAGATACAAACCTCGTCCCGAAACATACACCCGCTCCTACCCCTCGCGGTTCTGATAAGCGTGCGCGCGGGTCGCCCTCGCTTCCTTCGCAGCGCTAGCGAGGGGCGGCTTGTGACGGCCCGGCCTGTCCGTTCGACTCTGTTTTCGCTTCCCGCGTCTTGTGGGATTTGTAGTTCGTCGCGGCCTTCTCGCAGCGCGCGCGGGAGCGCTCGATGCGGCGTCGCATCCACATGTTCATAAAACTCACCAGCCTTCCGAGAAAGTGTCGAGGAAAGCTTCAATCATGCGAGGATCAAATTGCCCGCCCGCCTCGCGGCGTAGCTCCATGAGCGCATCCTCGCGGTCGCGCGGCGAGTTGTAGGCGCGGCGCGTGACCATCGCGTCGAAGGAGTCGGCCACCTGGACGACGCGCGCCATCAAGGGGATGTCTTCGCCGCCGAGCCGGTGCGGGTAGCCGCGACCGTCCCAGCGCTCGTGGTGGTGCTGCGTGCGTATGCGCAGCTCCGCGGGGAGGTCGAAGTAGGAGGCCAGGAGCGCGCCGAAGTCCGGGTGCAGGTTCAGGACGAAGCGCTCGAAGCGCGTCGGGCGGCGCGGGCGGCTGAGGATGAACTCGGGCACGAGAACCTTGCCGATGTCGTGCATCATCGCCGTCGAGGAGAGCTGGCGCAGGCGCGCGTCATCGAAGCCGAGCGCGCGCCCGATGCGGTGCGAGTGGCGCGCGACGCGGACGCAGTGTTGATAGGTTGAGGGGCGCGTGCGCCGCAGGCGACCGACGAGAGCGCGGAAGCCGTCCTCACGCCGGCTCGCGCCCGCCGCCTTCAACGCCGCGCAGGCGCGTTGCAGGTGCCCGGCCCAACTGTCGTTCACCAGCCGAACCGTCGGCGTCAAAATCTCCAGCGACAACTCGTCTTGCATCGGCAACTCCTCGGACTCGGACGGCAATCCATCCGTTCAAGTCGGTCGTCTTCGGTCGCGCCCGCACGCTCGCCTGTGGAGGCGACCGCCAAGCTCTTTAAAGGGGAACTGCGGACGCACTTTTAATGTGCATTTGACGTGCCATGTTTCCCGCGTGCAACACGCGTTTCGCGCCAGCTACGCGCGGAACACATGCGTGCGAGAAAGGGGGCGCGCGGGAGACGAAAAAGGAGAATTTAGGGGCGAGGAGTTAAGACACGGGATGAAGTTTTCGGGCTCGCGCGGCGAGCGCGGCCTTGTGCCGCCGTGCCGCATTCTGCGTGGGCGCGTTGCGAATCGCACACGATATCGTGCCCGACCCGCGCGGGATCGTCGCGGTCGTCTGCCGGCGGCGCGCGCAAGCCTACAAGCGGGCGCGGCGCAGCAAGCTCGCAAGGCGAACCGGACGAAGGCTCTCACTACGACTATGATAGACTCTGAACTCGGAGCGACGTGGCGGATGAGCGACCGCGAGAAGCCGAAGAGCCTGGAGGAGAGCGTCGAGGCGGCGTTGATTGACGCCGACCTGTTCGTCAAGTACCAGGCTCCGCAGCGAGCCATCGAGCGGCTTCAGGAGGCCGTCGCGCACCACCCGCGCTCGATAGTCCTGCGCGAGAAGCTGCGCGAGATCGCCGTCTCCTACGGGCGCGGGGACGAGGCCGCGCGCCAGTGCCTCACGCTCGTCAACCTCTACATCTCGCGCGAGAACTTCGAGTCGGCGCACGAGCGCCTGCTCGAAGCCAAGCACATAGACCCGCGCATCAACATCGCGCCCGGATTCGAAGCCATACGCCGCGCGCGGCGGCCCGACCTGCAACAGCACGCGGCACAGCCCGCGCCGCCCGCGGCGGTCGCCAGCCGCCACGTCACCTTCGCCGGCGACCTCTCAACGGTCAGCATCTTCGACGCCTTTCAGGTCATCGAGAACTCGCGCCTCACCGGCGCGCTCGCAATCGAGAGCGCCGGGCGGCAGGGGCGCGTGCTCTTCAACGACGGGCGCATTGTTGACGCGGAGTGTGGCGAGGCGCAGGGCACGCCGGCCTTCCGCCTCATCGTCGAGGTCACCGCCGGCGCGTTCGACTTCGAGAAGGCCCCCAGCGAGTTCGTCGTCCGCATTCAGGCCCTCAGCAACACCAACCTCATCCTCGACACGCTGCGGCAGTTGGACGAGGAGAAGCAGGAAAACCAGTAGGCAGACGGCAGGGGCAGGAGGCAGTAAGACTTCTGAACTGAGCGGCTGAGGTAAGGCGGCAACGCCGACAACGCGAAGACACATGCCTCCTGCCCCTGCCGTCTGCCTACTGGTTTTCAGTCCATCAGCACGCGCGTGCGCAGGGACTCGGCGACTTCGAGGGCGGCGAGCAGGCGGAGGAACTGCTGGTAGTTGCGGCTGCGGGCGCGGACGCGCTGGCGCTCGTCGTCGGAGATGTCCTGGCGGAGGATGAGGTCGAGGAAGTCGCGGTAGTCGGCGGTGGCGGCGAGCGGCAGCTCGCGCGTGTAGGTCGTGCGCTCGGCGTCCTCGGAGGTGAAGCCGGCGAAGGCGTCGAAGAGGTTGTCGGTCGTCAGGTGCGCGCCCTGGCGCGCGAGCTTGATCGGCAGGCGCAGCTCGAAGAAGCGCAGGCCGTTCGAGGTCGTCACGGCGCGCAGAGACTTCGTGCCCTCGCCGTCGAAAGGCGAGTCGGCGTCGAGCAGAACGCGCAGGAGGCGCGGCCAGTCCTGCTCGTCCACGGTGTCGAGCGTGAGCTGCACGCGGTCGGCCAGGAACTTCTCGAACTGCGCCTCCATGGGGTAGGTGATGCGCCCCAGGCAGCCGACGGGTTCGCCCTCGCCCGCGGCCTCGTAGGGCAGGCGCGCGGGGCACTTCGCACAGACGACCGTCTCCTCTTTCATGTGCTCGATCTCGTCTGCCGCGCGCTCGACGAAGCGCACCTTCTCCTCCGAAGGCGCGAGGTGCTCGCCCGTCGTCAGGCGTGTGTGCAGGCTCCCCAAGCGGCCCCACGCGCGCAGGTGTTCTTCGTCGTAGCGCGCGCGCAACGTACAGGGGTATTCGATGGCGAACTCTAAAGACAAACTCTTCTCCCGTCCGGTTCGTGTGTGGCCGAGCCGGAGCGCGACGATTGAGGGGCGTGCTCCGGCCCTGCCGACGTTTATAATAACAGAGTCCAGAGGCGAAGCATCAACTACCTTGCGCGCGCGGCGAAATTGACCGAAAAACTCGCCCGCCGTCACCGGCGGCGAGTCGAATCGGACGAAGCTCGCAGGCGTGTGAAGTTTCCGTGGAGTCGAAGGAGATGGCAGCCGCGCTCGAAGTCCCCGGCCCGAAGACCTTCTGGCCGGGCGGCCACCTGTTCTACTTCCGCCGCGACCCGCTCAAGTTCTTCACGCGGCTCGCGCGCGAGTACGGCGACGTGGTGCAGTTCAGGGCCGGGCCGCAGCGCGTCTTCCTCCTCAACCATCCCGACTACGTCCGCGACCTCCTCGTCACGCACCACGGGCGATTCCACAAGGGGCGCGCCCTGCAACGCGCAAAGCGGCTCCTCGGCACGGGGCTTTTGACGAGCGAGGGCGAGTTCCACCGCCGCCAGAGGCGTCTGGCGCAGCCCGCCTTCCACCGGCAGCGCGTTAACTCTTACGCGCGCGTGATGACGGAGTTCGCGTCGGAGACTTCTGCGCGCTGGCGCGACCAACAGACGCTCGACATCTCGGAAGAGATGTCGCGGCTCACGCTTTCAATCGTCGGCAAGACGCTCTTCGACGCCGACGTTGGGCGGGACGCCGACGAGGTCGGCGCGGCGCTCACCGAAGTGATGAACCTCTTCAACTATCTGATGCTTCCGTTCTCCGAGCTTCTGGAGAAACTCCCGCTCCCGCCTCAGCGCCGCTTCCAGCGGGCGCGTGCGCGGCTCGACCGCATCATCTACCGCATCATCGAGGAGCGCCGCCGTGGAGGCCGTGACCGCGGCGACCTCCTCTCGATGCTCCTCTTCGCCGTGGACGAGGAGGGCGACCGCAGCCGGATGAGCGACGAGCAACTGCGCGACGAAGTGATGACGCTCTTCCTCGCCGGCCACGAGACGACAGCCAACGCGCTCACCTGGGCCTGGTACTTGCTCGCGCAGAACCCGGAGGCCGAAAAGAAGCTGCACGCGGAACTCGACCGCGTGCTTGAAGGCGGGAGGCTGCCGACCGTCGAAGACCTGCCGGCCCTTCGCTACGCGGAGATGGTCGTCGCCGAGACGATGCGTCTCTACCCGCCCGCGTGGGCCATCGGTCGTTTGGCGATTGAAGACCACGAGGCCGGCGGCTATCTCATCCCGCGCGGCTCGCTCGTCCTCGTCAGCCAGTACGTCATGCACCGCGACCCGCGCTTCTTCCCAGACCCCGAACGCTTCCGCCCCGAACGCTGGACGCCCGAAGCGAAAGAAGCGCGCCCGCAGTTCTCCTACTTCCCCTTCGGCGGCGGGGTGCGCCGCTGCATCGGCGAGGGCTTCGCGTGGACGGAGGGCGTGCTCCTCCTGGCCGCGCTCGCGCGCCGCTGGGCGATGCGCCTCGCACCCGGCCACGCGGTCGAGCCGCAGCCCCGCATCACGCTCCGACCGGGCAAGGGTGGCGTGTTGGTGAGGCTGAAAAGCCGTGAACCGTGAACCGTAAACCGTGACTGGAAGGCTTGAATCTCGTCACGGTTCACGGTTCACGGTTCACGGCTCTTTCCTGTTAAGCTTAACCGCCTTTTACAACGAGGAGGAGCTAAGAGTTGGCCGTCACGCAGGAGTTCATCGAGACGTTCAAGGTCATCTGCCCGGCCTGCAAGGGCAAGGTCGTGTTGAAGGAGGACGGGAGCGGCATCAAGTGTCTTGAGTGCCGGCGCGTCTATCCAGTCCGCAACGACATCCCGGCGATGATCGTCGAAGAGGCGACAATCGAGGATGAAGAGCCTCAGAAGACAGGCTGAGTCGCGGACGCAAACTCACGCGCACGCGTTCGCGCCGACGACTGCCGCAATCGCCGTCGGCGAGGGCGAGCCGCGACCGCTCGCGCCCGCGCGCTGGGACTGGACGGCGGTGCGCCGCGTGCTCGTCGTGCGCCTGCGCTCGGTGGGCGACACGGTTCTCGCGACGCCCTCGCTTCACGCGCTGCGCCGCTTCCTGCCCGCCGCGCGCATAGACGTGCTTCTCGAAGACTGGGTCGCGCCGCTCCTCGAAGGCTTCGCGGAAGTTGACCGCACCGTCGCCGTCCGCCGCAAGAGCAAGTCTTCGCGCTTGCAGGTTGCGCGACAACTTCGCGCCGAGAATTACGACGTTGTTTACAACCTCCACGGCGGCAGCACCGCCGCGCTGCTCGCGCGCGCGACCGGAGCGCCCCACCGCGTCGGCTACAGCGACTACGCCTACGCGTCTCTGCACAACCACGCCGCGCCGCCCTCTTCGGAACTCTGGGGGCGCGAGCAGACTCACTCCGCCGAGCAGCAGCTCGCGCTCTTGGGTTGGACGGGCGTGCCCGTCACGGACAGACCCGCGACGCGCCTCGCCGTCACGCCCGGAGCCGCGTCGCGCGTCGCGCAACGGCTCCACGACGCAGGCGTTGACGACGGCGACGCCTTCGCGCTCGTCCACCCGGCGGCGGCCTTCGACACGAAGACCTGGGCGGCGGAGAACTTCGCGCGCGTCGTCGAACACCTCGCCGCGCGCGGCATCGGCGCGGTCGCCGTCGCCGCGCCGGGCGAATCACGAATTATAGAAGACGTGCGCGCACACTCGCGCGCGCCGCTCGTCTCGTTCACAGACCTCTCGCTCCCGGAGTTGACGGCGCTCGCCGCGCGCTCGGCGCTCTTCGTCGGCAACGACAGCGGAGTGGCACACATCGCCGCCGCCGTGCGTGTACCGCAGGTCGTCGTCTTCGGCTCGTCGAACGTCGCGCACTGGCGACCTTGGGCGCAAGCGCCTTCGGAGGTCGTCCGCGAGGAGATGCCCTGCGCGCCGTGCCCCGGCTATACTTGCGCGGAGTTCGACGCGCCCGAATGCATCCGCCGCGTTCCCATAGAGCGCGTGACCGCGGCAATCGAGCGTGTACTTTCAAAAGCAGTGACGAGTGACAGATGACGAGTGCCGAACTAAGGCAAGTTACGAGAGCACGCTTTCAGTTCTCGACTCGTCGCTTGTCATTCGTCACCCGTCGCTTCTCACTTGCCACTGCTCTCGTATGAGTCAACTGACAGCAGAACGCGCGGGCGAGATCGTCGCCGCGATGAGAGACAGGACGGTCGTCGTCTTCGGCGACGTGATGCTCGACGAGTTCGTGTGGGGCGACGTGACGCGCATCTCGCCGGAAGCGCCCGTGCCGGTCGTGGATATTAGGCGCGAGTCGGTGCATCTGGGCGGCGCGGCGAACGTGCTGGCGAACCTGCGCTCGCTCGGCGCGCGGGCGGCGGTCGTCGGCGTGGTGGGGAACGACCGCGCGGGCGAGCGCGTGCGCGCGGAGCTGCGCGAGGCGGGCGCGCTCGACGCCGACGAGAACATAATCGTTGACGTGAGCCGACCGACCACGCTCAAGACGCGCATCATCGCGCACAGCCAGACGGTCGTGCGCGCAGACCGCGAGCGGCGCGCGCCCTTGGACGGCCCCACGGAGGAGCGCGTCGTCGCGGCGCTCAGGAAACTTTTGCGCGGGGCGGACGCGCTCGTCGTCTCCGACTACGACAAGGGCGCGGTCACGTCGGGCGCGCTCGACGAAGTCCTGCCGCTCGCGGAGGTGGCGGGCGTGCCCGTGCTCGTTGACCCGAAGATTCGCAACTTCAACTCCTACCGCCCGGCCACGCTCGTCACACCGAACCACCACGAGGCGCTGCGCCTGACGAACAGCGAGGACGACACAGACGAGGGCATGGCCCGCGCCGCTCGTGCCATACGCGAACGGCTCGGTTGTCGTTACGTTCTCATCACGCGCGGCGAGCGCGGCATGATGCTTCTCGAAGCGGACGGCGAGCCGGTTTACGTCCCGACCGCCGCGCGCGAGGTCTATGACGTGACGGGCGCGGGCGACACGGTGATCGCGACGCTCGCCGCCTCGCTCGCCGCGGGTGCGACGCTCGTCGAGGCGGCGATGCTCGCCAACCACGCCGCGGGGATAGTCGTCGGCAAGGTCGGCACGGCAACAGCCGACGCCGAAGAGTTGCTCGCCTCGATCAAGTCGGACGCCGACCGCCGGGCCTGAAGCCGTGGCGGGCGGAAAATTTTCCAGCACACCGGAAGACTTCAAACACATGCCAGCCAGAAAAGGTTCGTGGGCGGGGCGCGGGGGCGACTCAACTCTCCTCGCCCTTATTCTTAACCCTTCGCTCCCTCTCGTTTTTAAACATTCGCTCTCCCTCGTTCTTCTCCCCGCGCTGCTCCTCGGCCTCGCGCCGCGGCCCGCGCGTGCGGCGCAGACGCAGTCGCGCGAGCGGCGCGCGACCACGCGGCAGGCGTCGTCCGCGACGACGCCCGCGCCCGCGCAAACTCCCGCGCGCCCGACGCCGACACCCGCGACGACGCCCGCCGCGACGCAGACGCCCACGCCTTCGGCGACGACGCCCGCGCGGCAGGCGAGCGCGCCGCAGACGCTCGAAGAGTTGCGCGCGCGCCTGCGCGAGATCATTGCGAGGCCGGAGTTCGCTTCGTCGCGCCTCGCCGTCAAGGTCGCCTCGCTCGACACGGGGCGCGTGCTCTTCGAGCAGGACGCAGGGAAGTGGATGCAGCCCGCGTCGAACATGAAGCTCTACACGGTGGCCGCCGCGCTCGACCGGCTCACGCCCGACTTCCGCTTCGTCACCTCGGTCTATGCGCCCGCGCGCCCCGACACGTCGGGCACTGTGCGCGGCGACCTCGTCATCTACGGTCGCGGCGATCCCAGTTACGCGACGCGCTTCAACCCCGCAGGCGACACGGACTACTACCGCGCCATCAACGAGCTGGCCGCAAACGTCGTCAAGGCGGGCGTGCGCCGCGTCGAGGGCGACTTGGTCGGCGACGAGAGTTACTTCAGCGGCCCGTCGCTCGCGCCCGGCTGGGAGTGGGACGACCTTCAGTGGTGGTACGGCGCGGAGGTGAGCGCGCTCACCGTCAACGACAACTCGGTTGACCTCTCGGTCAAGCCCGGCGCGCGCGTCGGCGACCCGTGCGTCATCACGGTCGGCCCCTCGATGCCCTTCGTCACCGTCGTTGACCGCACGACCACCGCCGAGCGCGGCACGCGGCGCGACGTGAGCGTCCACCGCGCGCTCGGCCAGAACACAATCGAGGTGCGCGGCACGCTTCCGCTCGACGACCGCGGCCTCTCGGAGAGCGTCGCCGTCTCGCACCCGGCGCTCATGTTCACGACGATGCTGCGCGCGGCCCTCGAACGCCAGGGCGTCGCCTTCACGGGGCAGACGCGAACGGTTGACGCGCAAAGTAGGGCCGACAACAACCAGCCTCTTCAAGTCTCCTCGCTCGTCGAGATCGCCACGCGCCAGTCGCCGCCGCTCTCGGTCATCGCCGCGAAGACCTTGAAGCCGAGCCAGAACCTCTACGCCGAACTCATCCTGCGCGCGCTCGGCAAGGCCGCGGCGACCGACCCGCGGCAGGCGACTGCGGACGCCGGCGTCGAGGCCGTCAGGAAGTTTCTGGCGAAGGCCGGGGTTGACGAGCGCGTCAGTATGCTCGACGGTTCCGGCCTCTCGCGCGCCGACCTCGTCACCGCCGACGCGACGCTTCAACTCCTGACGTACATGAACCGACACCCCGCCGGCGCGGTCTTCCGCGAGGCTTTGCCAATCGCGGGCGTGGACGGCACGCTGCGCAACCACATGAAGGGCACGCCCGCCCAAGGGAACGTCCGCGCCAAGACGGGCACGCTCGGCACGGCCAACTCGCTCTCCGGCTACGTCCTCAGCGCCGCAGGCGAGCGCCTCGTCTTCTCCCTGATGGTCAACAACCCGCCGCGAGACCTGGACGCGCACGTCGCCTTCAACGACGCCGTCGCCGTGCTGCTCGCCTCGTTCGCGGGGCGGTCATAAGAAATAGTTCAAAGTTCAAGGTTCAAAGTTCAAAGTTAGCGTGCCAGGAGCGACCGGTCACATTACGGCTTTGAACTTTGAACTTTGAACTTTGAACTTTAAACTTTGAACTCGTATGCAGTTCACCAAACTCCACGGCTACGGCAACGACTACCTCGTCTTCGAGGCGGAGCAGCTCGCGCCCGTCGGCTGGCGAATCGGCTTCGAGTCCGTCAGCGAGTCGAACCCGCTGGGCGATTTCGTGCGGCGCGTCTGCGACCGCCACTTCGGGGCGGGCGCGGACGGCGTCGCCGTCGTCGAGCGTCTGACCGGGGGTGGCTACGCGGATTTCGTCCTGCGCATCTTCAACCCCAACGGCAGCGAGGCCGCGATGTCCGGCAACGGCTCGCGCTGCGCCGCCGCGTACCTTTACTTCGGCGGCCTCTGGGCGAACGAGGAGCTGCGCTTTCGGACGCGGGCCGGCGTCAAGCGCTTCCGCCTGCGCGAACGCACGGGCGGCGGCAGTTTCCGCTTCGAGGCCGAGATCGGGCAGCCGCGCTTCGACAGCGCCTCGATCCCAATGCTCACGCTCGAACCGCTCTCGGAGGTGCGCGACTACCCGCTCGCCCTCGCCGACGGCGAGACGGTCACGGTCACGGCCCTACAGATGTGCAATCCGAACTGCTGCGTCTTCGTCGAGGACTTCGGGCGCGCGGACTGGCGTCGCCTCGGTCGCACGATAGAGTCGCACGACGCCTTTCCCGAACGCACGAACGTCGAATTCGTCCGCGTGGTTGACCGTCGGAACATAGAGGCGCGCGTCTGGGAGCGCGGCGCGGGCGAGACACTCTCCTCCGGCACGGGCGCTTGCGCGGCGGCGGTCGCCTCGATTGTCGGCGGCCACACCGAGCGACACGTCAGCGTGCGTATGCCCGGCGGCACACTCGAAGTCCTCTGGCGCGACGACGGTGAAGTCTTGCTAACGGGCACGGCGGAGGTCATCTACCGCGGCGAATGGCTGAAAGAACAGGAGGCAGACGGCAGGGGCAGGAGGCAGTAAAAACTTTTGAGAAGCGGCTGAGGTAAAGCGTCAAGGCCGACGACGCGAAGCCCCTGCTTCCTGCCCCTGCCGTCTGCCTCCTGGTTGTCCTTTCGGTACGCTGCTGGACAAAAATTGAGGGCTTGTGGTAGCCTCTGTCGCGTGACAAGCGGACGACAGTTCGCTTGTCATTCTTTTTTCCGGTGTTTTTTCGGCGCTCCGCATCAAGGACGTGGTTCCCCACTCCGGCTGACTCAACTTCACTCCTAGAGCCGGGGGTCGAGGACGGGAGGCAACTAACCTACTCGCGCGCCGCCGAAAGACCCCAAACTATCGGGAGGAGAACCGAATGAGTAAACCCCTTTTGGGGGGGAGTGCGGCGGCGGTCGCGCTTCTCTCCGCTTCGTTGCTCTTTTACGCGCAACCTTCGGTCGCAGAAACCCTCGCAGCAGCCTCGCAGGAGATTCAACAAAAAGGCGGAGTCCAGACGATAAAAGCCCCCGGCGCGGACTTGTCACCGACGACGGACGCCGCCGAAACGGGCGTCGCCGCAAGCGACGCGGAAAAACCGAACACGACCGAGAAGGACGCGGGGAGGCTCGCGGCACTGGCCGTGAGCGCCGCGTCGGAATTGAAAGAAGAGACGGAAGCGCCGGCCCCGGCACTGTCCTTCACGGCCACGGCCTACAGTCTTCGCGGGCGCACCGCGAGCGGCAGGGCGGTCAGCCGCGGCGTCATTGCCGCAGACCGGAGGCTCCTGCCCATCGGGACGCGCGTGCGGCTCGATGCCGGCCAGTACAGCGGCGAGTACGTCGTCGCCGACACGGGCGGCGCGGTGCGCGGGCGCAAGATTGACATCTGGGTTCCGAACACGGGCGAGGCTATGCGCTTCGGGCGGCGTCCCGTCCGTCTCACCGTCCTGACGCGCACACGTCAGCGGACGGCAAGTCAGCAGGGCCGCAGGTAACAACTGGATTAACTCATTCAGCATTCAACGCTGAAACGCCGAGGCCGCCGTCTTTTTTGAACGGCGGCCTCGAAATTTAGAACAATTTGCCAATGGATAGAGAACAGGATCAGAGCATCCCGCAGGCCGCGCCGCTCGTCGAAGTCCGGCGCGGGCCTATCGTCGAGTCGCGCCACCGCGGGCACGTCGCCGCCGTAGGCGGCGAAGGCCATCTCGTCGCCAGCCTCGGCCAGCCTGAAGCCGTCACCTACCTCCGCTCGTCCGCCAAACCGTTCCAGGCGCTGCCCCTCTCCACGAGCGGGGCAGCCGACCGCTTCGGCTTTAACGAAATCGAGTTGGCCGTCGCCTGCGGCTCGCACAGCGGCGAGGACTTGCACGCCGAGACGGTCGCAGGGATGCTCAAAAAGATCGGCCTGGACGAAAGTTTTCTGAAGTGCGGAGTCCACGAGCCTTTCGACCGCGAGACTGCCGAGCGGCTGCGCGCGCGCGGCGAGCGGCCCACGGTGCTTCGCAACAACTGCTCCGGCAAGCACACAGGCATGCTCGCGCTCGCCCTGCATCTCGGCGCGCCGCCCGAAACTTACGATGACCCCGATGGCCCCGTCCAGCAGGCAATCCTGCTCGCCGTCTCCCGGCTCTCCGGCGTCGCGGTCGAAGACGTAACCGTCGGCACGGACGGCTGCGGCGTCCCCGTCTTCGGCGTGCCCGTGCGCGCGATGGCGCTCATGTACGCGCGCCTGGTCGCGCCGCCGCCGGATTTTGACGAGACGACGCGTCGTGCGTGCCAGCGTATAGTCGCGGCGATGACCGCGCACCCGGAGATGGTCGGCGGAACGACCGAGCGCTTCGACACGGAGGTCATGCGCGCGGCGCGCGGGCGCGTCGTCTCGAAGATCGGCGCGGAGGGCGTTTACACGGCGGGCGTGCTCGCTTGCGAGGCTTGGCCGCGCGGGTTGGGTCTGGCCTTCAAGATCGAGGACGGTGAAGACCGCCGCGCCAGATCAACTATTGCCATCGAGTCTCTGCGACAGCTCGGTGTATTGGATGAGAACGCGCGCGAAGCCCTCACGCCCTACTCCCGCTTCCCCGTCAAGAATCACAGAGGCGACATTGTGGGAGAAATCAAACCATATTTTGAACTCAAGCGGTCGTGAATGTACGCTCCGGCACTCAAGCTGAATTCCTCCGTGTAACGTAAGCGTTCGAACTCACGGCAAGAAGTATTGATTGGGTACAAGTCTGATGACCGAAGTCGTCGGTTGGTTGATCTCAAACGTAACCGCGGCGGATAAAATTTAGGCGGCTTTTATTGGAGAAAAGTGCCGAAGCGGTTTCCTCAGTCGAATGAGGAGGGACTACTGGCATGCACGTTGCTCAGGCAGAACACAGATAAAATTGTAGGGTGTAAATAGAGTTATCGGGTCAGGCTCGGAGACGGCTAGTGAGTGAAAGCTTTGGGGGAGGTTTTCTCTCACTTCAAGCGGGCGACAACTCTTTGGGGGAACGGAGTGGTTGTCAGCATAGCAGTCGAAGGGCATCGTTTAGCGGGTTACTGATTCCGTTTCTGTAGGGGTTTGGGGGAGCCCCGCAGTAAGATCAGTAACCCGCATATTTTTGGCCGGGTGCTCTATTAACAAAAAAGCGCCGTGAGTGTTTAGCTCACGGCGCTTTTTTTTCTGCTCAGGGGAAAGCCTCTCCGGCCTACGGAACGTTTCGGCGGGCGTCACTCTTCGCCGCGACCGACAAGCTTCGTCGTGGCACGGGGCGCGTTCAGGTCTTCGATGTCGAGGCGCAGCATGCCGCCCGCGTCCGAGTAGATTTCCTGCGCGGTGTTTCTGGCGCGCCGGTAGAGGAAGACCGCGCCGCCGATTGCGCCGCCGACGCCGAGGCAGAGGAGGATGGCGAGGCCGGTGGTGATGAGCGTCGTGACGATGACGCTGCCCATCGTCGAGGTGTAATACTTCGTCGCGATCTCTTCGGCGTGCGGGTTACGGCCTAACCAGCGCACGTCCTTCTCGTACTTCACGCCGGAGACGAGCTTGTCCGCCGCCGCCGCGTCCGGCGCGTCGAAGACGAAGACCGAGTAGTTGCCGACGCGTTTGTAGGCGGACGGTACGGGCTGTCCCGCCGCGCGAAGCTGCGCGATGCGCTCGTAGATTCGCGCGTCGTTGTCGGCGGCGTACTGAGGCGTGGTGAACTCAACGATGACGAGCCGCCCGCCTTCGTACTTTGCGGTGACGGCCTCGGTTCCCCCGTCGAAGCTGACGGCGTCGAGCGCGGGCCTATTCCCGACGGCCTGTTGCAGCGCGGGCAGGCTCACGGCGTAGCCGACGCCTTCGTTGACCTTCTTCTCCCAGTCCGGCAGGTGCATGACGAGAACGGGAACATCGCCCGCCTTCTCAGGTGCGAGCCTCGCGCCGTTCGCCGGAGACTGTGCCGACGCCACGCCGAAGGGGAGGGCGAGGAGTG
>Ga0209577_10000723_pt1 | contig 32872 bp, 23 predicted proteins | sample GraSoiAngelo_109_FD_185874 | JGI IMG/M metagenome (GOLD analysis project Ga0209577, IMG submission 185874) | Grasslands soil microbial communities from the Angelo Coastal Reserve, California, USA - 14_0903_12_20cm (SPAdes) (version 2) | ecosystem: Environmental > Terrestrial > Soil > Grasslands... | reverse complement strand
GTGCATCTCTGATTCGGCCACGTTGCCGATCTCCTGCATGACTTTGAAGACGGGCAGCACGGGCCACGAGCCGCGCTCGATCTCGACAGCCGTGCCTTCGGGCAGGACGCGCGGGATGTTCTCAAGCAGGCCGCCGCCCGTGACGTGCGCGAGCGCCTTGATTAGTCCTGTGTCGAGCAAGCCTTCGAGCGGGCGCAGGTAGCTGAGGTGCGGCTGCAAGAGGGCCTCGCCGACGGTCATGCCGAGCGCGTCCAGGCGCGTGTTAACCTTGTATCCCGCGACCTCGAAGAAGAGCTTGCGCGCGAGCGAGTAGCCGTTGGTGTGAAGGCCCGCCGAGGGAAGGCCGAGAACAACGTCGCCCACTGCTACGCGGCTCCCGTCAATCGCCCTCTCGCGCTCGACGACGCCGACGATGAAGCCCGCCACGTCGTACTCGCCTTCGGGGTAGAAGCCGGGCATCTCGGCTGTCTCGCCGCCCAACAGCACGCAGCCGTTCTCTTTGCAGCCGCGCGCGACGCCCTCGACCACCGCGACAATCACTTCGGGCGCGAGCACTCCGGTCGCCACATAGTCGAGGAAGAAGAGCGGGCGCGCGCCCTGCACGAGTATGTCGTTCGTGCAGTGGTTGACGAGGTCGCGGCCCACGGTGTCGTGCACGCCCGTCATGAAGGCTATCTTCAGCTTCGTGCCCACGCCGTCCGCCGAGGCGACGAGCACGGGCGCGCTCATGCCCGGAAAAGCGCCGTCGAACATCCCACCGAACGTGCCGATTTCGGAGAGCGTCCGCGCATTGAACGTGCCGCGCGCGAGTCGCTTGATTCGCTCGACCGCCGCATTCGCCGCGTCAATCGAGACGCCCGCGTCGGAGTAGGTGATTGATTTGCTCATAACATGTTCGTCGCACACGCCCGCCGCCGTCCATGTCTCAGCCCCGGCTCGCACTCAAAATCAATAAGAGTTATCCGCGCGAGCCTCATCTCGCGCCGGTCGGTTTGTTCGCGTTCTTATTCGTCGCTGTCTTTTCGGGCATCGGCTTGGGCGCGGGCGGGAGGTCGCCGTAGTTGATGAAGCCGCGCTTGGCCGAGTCGTCGCGAAGTGCGGGCAGCCCGGCCCAGATGTCCTGATTCGCCTTCGGCTCGCGCGCGGCGGTGACTTTCACGTCTTCCTTCTGGCCGCGCGTCGAGATGGTGATCTCGCCTTGCAGGTCTGTGCGGTAGAGCTTCACATTCGCGGCCTTCAGGCGTTCGAGCGTCTCCTGCGCGGGCAGGCCGTAGCGGTTGTCCGCGCCCGTCGAGACGACGGCCCAGTGGAAGCCGCCGCGCTTGAGGAAGTCCGCGGAGGTCGCGTACTTCGAGCCGTGGTGCGCGACCTTCAGGACTTCCGCCGCTATACTAGCGCCCTTCTCGACCATGCGCCGCTCGGTCTGCTCCTCTGCGTCGCCCGCGAAGAGCATCGAGAACTCGCCATAGTCGAGTCGCATGACGACCGAGTTTGCGTTCGGCTCGTTGCCGCCCGCGGCCAAGTCCTTCGCCTCAAAGTATGGCTCGATGGGCGCGAGCACGCGCAGCAACGCGCCGTCGCCGAGGTCAACACTCTGCCCCGGCTGGGCCTTCACCAGCTCGACCTTCTTCTGCTGGACGGCCTTCAGGAAGTCGTCGTACTCGCGCGTCGTCTGCGGGAAGCCGCTGTAGATGACCTGCCCGACATTCACCGACTTGAACACGTCGCCTGCGCCGCCGACGTGGTCGGCGTGCGCGTTCGCGGCGACGAATATATCAATGTGGTCAACGCCGAGGCGCTTCAAAGCGTCGAGCACCTTCTTGCCCGCGCCCGGCGGCCCCGCGTCAACGAGCACGGTCTTGCCCGACGGCGCGACGACGAGGATCGAGTCGCCCAGGCCCACGTCGAGCACATGCACCTGCAATTCCTTGCCCGAAGCGGACGGCACGCGCCGCGCGCGGTAAACCTCCAACCACTGCCTGCCGACCAGCCGCCACCCGGCGAAGCCGCCTACCGCGAGCACGACCACCAGCGCCGCCGCCAAGCATCCGCAACTGCGCCTACCTTGAGCCACTCAAGCTACCTCCACGAAAGAAATGATGAATGCGGAGTGATGAATGATGAATGTGAAGCGACAAGTGCCTTCTCATTCATCGTTCCGCATTCATCATTCATCATTTAATCCGACGGCACAGGCTCGTGCTCGCGCGCGTACTGCGTCTCGGCGTTGGCCGAGATGCGCGTCGGATAGTCGCCCGTCCAGCAGGCGACGCAGGAAGTGTCCGAGGGGAAGCCGCAGGCTTCGAGCATACCTTCCATCGAGAGGTAGCCGAGCGAGTCGGCCTCGATGAAGCGGCAGACCTCCTCTACGTTCATGCGCGCGGCAATCAGCTCCGACTTGTCCGGCGTGTCAACGCCGTAGTAGCAGGGGCTGACCGTGGGCGGGCAACTGATGCGCACGTGAACTTCCCGTGCGCCCGCCTCGCGCACGAGGCGCACGATCTTCTTCGAGGTCGTGCCGCGCACTATCGAGTCGTCAATCAGGACGACGCGCTTGCCCTGAATCAAATCGCGCACGGGGTTCAATTTGAGGCGCACGCCGAAACTGCGTATGGACTGCTTCGGCTCGATGAAGGTGCGACCGACGTAGTGGTTGCGCACCAGGCCGAAGCGGAACGGGAGGCCCGACTGCGAGGCGTAGCCGATGGCCGCGGCGACGCCTGAGTCGGGCACGGGCACGACGATCTGGGCGTCCGCCGGCTGCTCGACGGCGAGGCGCTTGCCCATTTTGTGGCGCGACTCGTTGACCGAGCGACCGTAGATGATCGAGTCGGGGCGCGAGAAATAGACGTGCTCGAAGATGCAGAACGAGCGGCGGCGGCGCGGCAGAGGGAAAGAGGAGCGCATCCCCTCGCTCGTGATCGTGACCATCTCGCCCGGCTCCACGTCGCGGACGTAAGTGGCGTCAATCAGGTCGAAGGCGCAGGTCTCGGAGGCGACGACCCAGGCGTCGCCTAAGCGGCCCAAGGCGAGCGGGCGAAAGCCCCGCGGGTCGCGCACGGCGATGAGTGAGTCCGGCGTCAGGAAGAGCATCGAGAACGCGCCCTCGGTCTCGCACAGGGTTTCGGGGATGGCCTCCTCGATTGTCCCGGCGCGCGAGCGCGCTATCCCGTGCAGGACGACTTCCGTGTCCGAGGTCGAAGAGAAGATCGCGCCCTCGCGTTCGAGCCGCTTGCGCTCCTCGGTGGCGAACGGCAAATTTCCGTTGTGGCAGACGGCGACCTGCCCGTGCTTGCAGGCGATGAGGAAGGGCTGCGCCTCGCGGATGGAGACCTCGCCCGCGGTCGAGTAGCGCGTGTGGCCGATGGCCGACGCGCCGGGCAGTCGGTTCAGACGCTCCTCGTTGAAGACCTCGGAGACGAGTCCCATCGCGCGCTCCGAGCGGAGCACGTCCGAGTCGGAGGCGACGATGCCGCACGACTCCTGGCCGCGGTGCTGCAACTGGTAGAGGCCGAGGTAGGCCATGCGCGCGGCCTCGGCGTGGCCGTAGATGCCGAAGACGCCGCACTCGTCGTGGAAACCGTCCTTGAAGTTTTCGCTCACGTCGTTTTAAGAGTCAGCCCGCACGAATAATCTGACGTTCGGAAGTCGCATTGTACCACTCATGCCGTCCGACCCGCCCGTGTTATGATGCTCCCGAAATTTCGGAGAGCGGAGGTGACGCCCGTGTTCGGAGTCAAAGTTTACGGCGCGGACTGGTGCGAGGACACGCAGCACGCGCGCCAATTCTTGGAACGGCTCGGCGTCGCCTACGAGTACGTCAACGTCGAGCGCGACGAGCGTGCGAAGGCGTGGGTGCGTGAGCAGAACGGCGGCAAGGAGCGTAAGCCGACCGTGGACGTGGCCGGGCAAATCCTCTGCGTGCCGACCGACCACGAGTTGACGAGCGCGCTACGCGAGAGGGGTTTGATGGCCTGAAGCCGCGCTCGCCGAGGCGCACGACACGCGGGAGGTTTTGGGATGAAGAGAGCTTTACAGTTTACGGCGCTCGTCGCCGCGCTGGCTTTACTAACTTTCGCAGTCGTCGTCGCGGCGGCGGCGCGCGGCGGGCAGGGCCACGGCAAGACGCCCACGCCGATCAACCCCGCCGTCACATACGCCAGGAACTGCGCCACCTGCCACGGCAAGGACGGGCGCGCCGCCACGTTTAAGTCGAAGCACCACGAGCACGCGCGCGACCTGACCGACGCGCGCTGGCAGACGGACGTGACGGACGAGCGCATCTTCAACTCGATCTCAAACGGCAAGGGCAAGATGCCCGCGTTCAAGCGGAAGCTGACGACCGAGCAGATCGAGTCGCTGGTCAGTTACGTCCGCGGCCTGAAGCGTTGAACTCCGCGCGATCCGAAGGACTTAACTTCCGTTGATGAACAGCACGCACGGCTTCACGCGCAACCTCTTCGCGGCGCTCCTGCGCGTCGCGCTCGTCGCCGCGCTCGTCGCGGCTGTGTGGGGCGTCTATCGGCATCTGCCGCACGACGACGCGGGCGTAGTCGGCGTCCGCGACGAGCAACACGGCGCGACTCTGCTCCGCATACGCCTGCGCCGCGCCGAGGTCGGCTCGCCCGTCTCGGCGCAGAAGATTTTGGTGCAGCTCTATCCGATCAACATGACGGCGGCGCGCGACGAGTTCGACTCGGAGCACCGACCGGGGCAGCGCTTCGAGGACTTCGCCACGCGCCAGATGGGGGAGCGCCAGCCGCTCTCTGCGGAGTTGGACGAGCACGGCGAAACGGTGGTCGCCGTCCCGCCCGGCAAGTGGTGGGTTCACGCCACAGTCAGCGGCGAACGCGAACTCACCTGGCGTCTGCCCGTCGAAGTCGCGGGCCGCGAGAAGACCGTCGAACTCACGCCGGAGAACGCCTACACGCGGGCGAAAAGATTCTGAAAGACGTAAACCGTGAACCGTAAACCGTGACAAGTGAAGAACAGATTTTTCTTGTCACGGTTTACGGTTCACGGTTTACGGTTCACGAGAATGAAGGCTCTGCGATTCGAGGACGAACGGTTGCGGCTCGCCGACGTGCCCGCGCCTTCGCGCGAGGGCGAGGCTGTGGTGCGCGTCCGGCTGGCGGGCGTGTGCAACACGGACTTGGAGATCGTGCGCGGGTACGCGGGCTTTCGGGGAACGCTCGGACACGAGTTCGTCGGCGTGGTCGAGCGAGCGCCGGGCGCGGCGGAGTTAAAGGGGCGTCGAGTCGTCGGCGAGATAAACGCGGGGTGCGGCGCTTGTGCGTTGTGTCGCGCGGGGGATTCGCGCCACTGCCCCGCGCGCACGGTGCTCGGCATCCACGGGCGCGACGGCGCGTTCGCCGAAGCTTTGCAACTGCCCGCGGTCAATCTGCTGCCCGTGCCCGACGAGGTGACGGACGAGCGCGCCGTCTTCTGTGAGCCGCTCGCCGCCGCGTGCGCTATCATTGAACGGGTCAACGTCACTGAAGAGATGCGCGTCGCGGTCGTCGGCGACGGCAAGCTCGGACTCCTCTGCGCGCAGGCTTTGAAAGTTTTGACGGGCGCGCGCGTGACGCTCGTCGGAAAGCACACGTCGAAACTGCGAATAGCGCGCCGCCGCGACATCGAGACGTTTAAGATAGAAGAACTGCCGCCATCTTTCGACCGGGCGTTCGACGTGACGGTCGAGGCCTCCGGCTCGCCACGCGGGTTCGAGACTGCGCTCGGCCTGCTCCGCCCGCGCGGCACGCTCGTCCTCAAGTCAACCTTCCACGCCGTGACGGAGCTGAACGCCGCGCCGGTCGTCGTTGACGAGATACAGATAGTCGGCTCGCGCTGCGGACGGTTTGCGCCCGCGCTCGAACTCCTCAGCCGCGGGGCCGTTGACGTTGACAGCCTCTTCCACGAAGAGTTCCCGCTCTCGGAGGGCGTCCGCGCATTCGAGCGCGCCGCCGAGCCGGGCGTGCTGAAGGTTCTGCTCAGACCATAAAAGCCGTAAACCGTGAACCGTAAACCGTGACCAGACAACTTCGCCTCGTCACGGTTCGCGGCTCACAGCACACAGCTTTATCTCGTCACGGTTTACGGTTCACGGTTTACGGCTTTTTATGAAGTTGAAAGCAAACCTCGGCGCGGACGCCGCGATACTTCTGACGACGCTCGTCTGGGGTTCGACCTTCGCCGTCGCGCGCGACATCCTCGACCGTTGGCCGCCGCTCTCTTATCTCGCGCTGCGGTTGCCGCTCGCGGCGCTACTGTTTGCGGCGCTCTTCCCGCGCCAGGTCTTCGGCGCGCGACGCGAGGCTTGGCGCGCGGGCGCGACGCTCGGACTACTGATCGGCTTCGCCTTCGTGGCGCAGACCACGGGGCTGCTCTTCACGACGCCGGCGAAGTCGGCCTTCATTTCGGGTCTCACGACGCCGCTCATCCCCGTCGTCGCCTACCTGCTTTTCCGCGCGCGACCGAGCCGCGAAAATCTCGCGGGGATAATCCTCGCCTCTCTGGGCGGCGCGCTCATACTCGCGCCCGTCGGCGCGCGCGGCTTCAACACGGGCGACCTCATCACGCTCGGCACGACCGCCCTCTTCGCCACGCACGTCTCGCTGATGAGCGTCTATGCGCGGCGCTTCGACGTGCGGCAGTTGAGCGCGCTGCAAATCGTCGTGGCCGCCGCGCTCACGCTCGCGGCGTGGGTGGTGTTGCGGTCTTACGCGGCGCTCGCGGGCGTCGGAAGTTTGCCTGCGGGCCTCGCGCGCGAGACCGCGCCGCTCGCGTGGAGCGCGCCCGCCGTCTGGCAGCTCGCCTACCTCACGACGGTCGCGACGGTCGGCGTCTTCCTGCTCTGGACTTGGGGCCAGGCGCGCATGTCGGCGACGCACGCCGCCGTCATCTTCAGCCTCGAACCCATCTTCGCAACCATCTTCGCCGTCGCCTTGCGCGGCTCAGCCGAGTGGACGGGCGGGCGCGCAACGCTGGGCGCGCTGCTCGTCGTCGCGGGCGTCGTCGTCTCGGAGTTGCGCTGGGGCGTTGAAAGGCGGGAGGCGGAAGGCAGTGAGCAAAGGGCAGCCGGGGAAGAGCGGGGCGCAGTCGAGAGTTAAACTCTTTTCGGGCGCTTCGGTCGTGGCGTGCTCAAGCCGACCACTTTGACTTCGGCCACGTCGAAGAAGAAGTGCTCAGGGACACTCGCCTCGGCCACGTCGGTTCGCGCGGGGGGCGAGCCGGGAGAGTACCGCAGCGTGCCCGTGACCTTGACCGTCCGACCATTGAGATTGTCGAGAGCCTTCATCTTCGAGGCATCGAATTCTCGGACGGCGTAGATATAGACGCCCTCGCTCTTCGAGGTGACTATCCAGCCGAGTTTGGCCGAAGCCAGCACGCCCACCACCGTGGTCTTGCGCCCCACCTTCGGCATCATCTTGCGTTTGAAGCGTGCGAAGTCTGAGCCGCGACACCCGTTGTTAGCCGCGACCGCCGACGCCGACAAGACGAGCGCCGCGATTATGGGTGCGATTCTTAGGAGACTTGATCTCAAGTTAACAAACGCCTTTATGCGGAAGCGTTCCGCATCATACCCCCATCTGCGGAAATGCCTCAACCGTTATCTGGCCGCCGCGTGACGCGCTTGGCGGCGGGTGGCGGCATTGGTTATACTCATGGCTCGCCCCTGTGCTTCCCTAGTCCCCTCGTCCGTGGCGCACAGACCGGCGGCACGGCCCGCGGCCAGAGGCGTTCGGCCACGAGGCGCGTTGCTCGCGTGACCTTATCTTGCTCCTACAGAAGTTGAAGGTGGTACAGTTCTATGTTGCAAATTCCGAAGGGCCAGACGACTGACGCTGAGCGCGCGATTCTGCGAAGGCTCCGCGTGTGGATCGCGGCGCTGGCGGCGGCGTGCGTCGTCGTCGGCGTCTCAATCGGCGCGATGCTCAGCCGCACGCGCGTGGCCGCCCTCGACGACCCGACGCCCGCCAGCGCCGCGCAGATAGCGCGCGCGCCCGAAGCCCTCTCCGCCTCGTTCGCCGAGATCGCGCGGCGCGTCGAGCCGTCGGTCGTCAACATTGACACCGTCTCGGCAGCGCCGCAGGTCGCCGACAAGGACGACGAGGACGGCAAGGACAACGACGACAGCGACAACCCCCTGCTCGACATGCTGCGGCGTCGCGCCCGCCGCCCGTCGCGCGGCGTCGGGAGCGGCTTCATCGTTGACCCGAAGGGCGTCATCCTCACCAACTACCACGTCGTCGAGAACATGACGAGCATCATGGTCAAGCTCCAGTCGGGCGAGCAGTTGCGCGGCACGGTCGTCGGCACGGACGAGGAAACGGACGTGGCCGTCATCAAGGTGAACGCGGGACGCGACCTGCCCGCCGTCACCCTGGGCGACTCCGACTCGGTGCTGGTCGGCGACTGGGTGCTCGCCGTCGGCTCGCCGTTCGGCCTGGAGCAGACCGTCACCGCCGGCATCATCTCGACCAAGGAGCGGCAGACCGACCCGGGCGCGAGCTTCCGCCGCTTCATCCAGACCGACGCGGCGATTAACCGCGGCAACTCCGGCGGCCCGCTCGTCAACATGCGCGGCGAGGTCATCGGCATCAACTCGCAGATCGCCACCTCGACCGGCGACTACAACGGCATCGGCTTCGCCCTGCCCTCGAACATCGCCTCGTCCGTCTTCAAACAACTGATGACGGCGGGCAAGGTTCGGCGTGGCTACCTCGGCGTCTTCCTCGACACGGTGAGGCCGGAGTTCGCGCGCGTTTACGAGATGCCGAAGGCTTCGGGCGCGATCATCAAGGACGTGGCCGACGCGCAAGGCCCCGCGGCCAAGGCCGGCATCCAGACCAACGACATCATCGTCGAGTTCAACGGCCAGGAGGTCGGCAACGCACAAGACCTCATCAACAAGGTCGCCTCGACGCCCGTCGGACAGACCGTGCAGGTGACGTACCTGCGCGAGATCAACAACAAGCTGGAGCGGCGCGCGGCCAGCATCACCGTTGGCGAGCGCCCCGCGCCGCGCACGAGCGCGGGCGTGGAGGAAGAAGACAACAGCGGGAAGAAGGGCCCGATCATCCTCAGCCCGCGGAACTCTTCGGCGAACGGCAGCCGCCCGGCGCTCGGACTCACCTTGAGCGAGCTGACGCCGCAGATCGCCAACGAGCGGAATCTCAAAGGCGTGCGCGGCCTCTTCGTTAAGGACGTTGACCAGGCCGGCCTGGCCTTCGACGCGGGCATCGAGAAGTACACGGTCATCGAGCGCGTCAACCGCCAATCGGTCAGCACCATCGAGGACTTCGAGCGCATCATCAACGCGCTCAAGCCGGGCGACCCCGTCGTCATGCACGTCGCCGCCTACAAAGGCGACCACGTCACGCAGACAATCGTGCAGTTCACGTATCAGTAAAGGTCGTAAACCGTGAACCGTAAATCGTGGCAAGAGGAAAGCAGTTCTGACTTGTCACGGTTTACGGTTCACGGTTTACGGTTTACGAATCAATGGCAGAGGCGAAAAAGGCTCTCGGCAGGAACTCGAAGAAGCAGGCTCGCGCCGCGCAGCCGCGCACGACTCCTAAAGCTTATCCCAACTACATCGGCGGCGAGTGGGTCTCGTCCGGTTCGGGCGAGTGGTTCGAGAACGTGAACCCCGCGGACACGCGTGACTGCGTGGGCCGCTTCCCCGTCTCGACCGCCCGTGACATCGAGCGCGCCGTCGCCGCCGCGCGCGATGCCGCGGACAAGTGGCGGCGTTTGCCCGCACCGCGCCGCGCCGAAATCCTCTTCCGCCTCGGCGAGATTTTAATCCGGCAGAAGGAGACGTTCGCGCGCGAGATGACGCGCGAGATGGGCAAGGTCTTGAAGGAGACCGGCGGCGACGTGCAGGAGGCGATTGACTGCACCTACTACACCGCGGGCGAGGGCCGCCGCCTTCACGGCTTCACCACCCCGGCGGAGATGCCCGACAAGTTCGCCATGTGCGTGCGCCAGCCCGTCGGATTGTGCGGGCTGATTACGCCCTGGAACTTCCCGATGGCGATTCCGTCGTGGAAGCTCATCCCCGCGCTCGTGTGCGGCAACACCGTCGTCATCAAGCCCGCCGAAGACACGCCGCTCTCGACCTACAATCTGGTTAAGTCTTGTGAGGAGGTGGGCATTCCCGCGGGCGTCGTCAACCTCGTCACGGGCCACGGCGAGACCGTGGGTGCGGCTTTGACCGAGCACCCTTCGGTGCGCCTCATCTCTTTCACCGGCTCGACCGAGACGGGCCGCCTCGTCGCCTCATCCTGCGCCGAAAGAAACGCCATCTGCTCTCTTGAGATGGGCGGCAAGAACGTCATCATCGTCATGGAGGACGCCGACGTTGACCTCGCCGTCGAGGGCGCGGTCTGGGGCGCGTTCGGCACTTCGGGGCAGCGCTGCACGGCCTCGTCGCGCGTCGTCGTCCACAAGAAGGTTTATAAGAAGTTCACGCAACAACTCGTCGAGCGCGCAAAGAATTTAAGAGTGGGCGACGGCCTCGACGAGCGAACCGACATGGGGCCGGTCATCAACGCCGACGCGCTGCACAAGATTCTCGGCTACATCGAGGTCGGACAGAGGGAAGACCGCGCGAAGCTCGCCTGCGGCGGACGCCGTCTGGAGAAGGGCGAGTACGCCCACGGCTACTTCGTCGAGCCGACTGTCTTCACCGATGCCTCGCCCGGCATGAGGATCGCGCAGGAGGAGATATTCGGCCCCGTCACGACCGTCATCCCCGTAGGCTCGCTCGAAGAAGCAATCGAGATCGGCAACGGCGTGCGCTACGGCCTGTCGGCCTCCATCTACACGCAGGACGTGAACCGCGCCTTCCACGCGATGAACGAGATGTACACCGGCATCTTCTACGTCAACTCCTCGACCATCGGCGCGGAAGTCCACCTGCCCTTCGGCGGCACGAAGGCGACGGGAAACGGCCACCGCGAGGCCGGCACGCAAGTCCTCGACATCTTCACCGAGTGGAAGAGTGTCTACGTTGACTACAGCGGCAAATTGCAGCGCGCGCAGATTGACGAAGTGAACTTCGAGTAACGCGGGTGTGAGTTTCTTTTCCCGACATGGTTAAGCGCACGCCGCACGGCCAGGGCCGACGCGAAGAGGGAGAGAGGCCGACGGCAGAGGCCGCGCGAGACAAAGCGTCGGCGCGCGAAATCTACCGGGATGTCGAGAGCGGCTACTACGTCTTCGTCGGCTCGCGCGGGCGCACGCACGTCTTTACAGAAGACGGCGAGCACCACACGAGTTTCAGGACGACGCAGGCAAACAGGGAACGCAGAGTTGACGAAGGTAAGTGGGAGCGCGTCAGCCGCGACGAGTTGCCGGACGGGTTGAAGTAGCATGAAGATATTGCACAAAGAGGTCGTAGCGTCCGTGAGGCTGGTCGAGATCAGGATGTCCGAGGACGAACTCGCCGTCCTCGAAGCAACGTTAAGCTATATTCTCGACACGCTGGGTAAGGAGATAAATCGAAGGCTGGGCGCGAAGCGGGACGAGGTTGAAGGAATCCGCGACGAATTACGCGAAGCCCTGTGTGTGCGGAACGAAGCCGAACCGGTTGCGGAGATGTCTGAAAAATCCTAACGAACGGAGAAGAGCAAAAGTGATCGTCGGACTCCCCAAGGAGATTAAAGACAACGAGTACCGCGTCGGCCTGACGCCGGCGGGCGCGCGCGCTTTGACGGACGCGGGACACAGGGCCATCGTCGAGCGGAGCGCGGGCGAGGGTTCGGGCTTCGAGGACTCTCTGTACGAGCGCGCGGGCGCGACGATCATCCCTTCGGCGGACGACGTGTGGGCCGAGGCCGAGATGATCGTCAAGGTCAAGGAGCCGATTGAGCCGGAGTACCCGCGCATGAAGGAGGGCCTGCTGCTCTTCACCTACCTGCACCTCGCGCCCGACCCGAAGCAGACGCAGGCGCTCCTCGAACACAAGGTCACAGGCATCGCCTACGAGACCATCACGGACAGGCGCGGCACGCTCCCACTCTTGACGCCGATGTCGGAGGTCGCGGGCCGAATGGCCGTGCAGGTCGGCGCGCAGTACCTTGAGAAGATGAACGGCGGGCGCGGCGTGCTGTTGGGCGGCGTGCCCGGAGTGCCCGCGGCGCGCATCGTCATCATCGGCGGCGGGGTCGTCGGCACCAACGCCGCGAAGATCGCCGTCGGCATGGGCGCGCAGGTCACAATCGTTGACAAGAACCTCGACCGCCTGCGCGAACTGGACGACATCTTCCTCTCGAAGATTTCCACGCTGGCAAGTTCGGCCTACGCCATCCACGGCGCGATTGCCGAAGCCGACTTGATCATCGGCGCGGTGCTCGTCCCCGGCGCGGCGGCCCCGAAGCTCGTCACGCGCGAGATGTTGAAGGACGTGTCGAAGGGGTCGGTCATCGTGGACGTGGCCGTTGACCAGGGCGGGTGCATCGAGACGACGAGGCCCACGACGCACTCGAACCCGACCTACTACGTCGAGGACGTTCTGCACTACTGCGTCGCCAACATGCCCGGAGCCGTGCCGCGCACCTCGACCTTCGCGCTCACGAACGCGACGCTCCCTTACGCGCTCCGGCTCGCCAACCGCGGCTTCCTCGAAGCCGTCAAGAGCGATCCCGGACTCAAGGAGGGCGTCAACACATACGCGGGCCGCCTCACCTACGAGGCCGTCGCCACCGACCAGGGCCTCGAATACGCGCCCCTCGACGAGATGCTCGGCACCAAGACGCCGAGCACGTCCGCGAGCACGGCTGGATAGGTGGGGCCAGTCCGCTCAGGAGAAAATTGAAAGGGCTGCTCTACTCAAGAGCAGCCCTTTCGTCTTCCCATGCTCGAACTCGTCTTCCCAGGCTCGGATTAAAGATACCCCGCTCGTCAGTCATTCCCCAACTCGTCAGTCCCCCGGCTCGTCAGTGAAAACTTCAGATGGCCCCGGCGAGCAGGCGAGCCAGACAACTCGTCAGTTCTTCGGGCCGGACGGGCTTCGACAGGTACGCGTCTGCACTCTCCGCCGCGTCGGGCGATTTGTCCGCGCCGCTCAACAGCACGACGGGCAGCCGCGCGAGCTTCGGGTGGCGTCGGAAGAAGCGGCAGAGTTCGTGTCCGCCGAGGTGCGGCATGACGGCGTCGGTTACGACCGCGTCCACGCTGGAAGAGAGCGCGGCCTTCATCGCCTCGACGCCGTCGGCGGCGGCGATGACGGTGTAGCCCGCGCGCTGGAGGATGACCTCGAAGTAGCGCCGGGCGGAGCGGTCGTCTTCGGCAAGCAGGACTGTGGCGCGCGTCGGCGCGGGCGCGGCCTGCACGGGCGGGGCGGCGGGTTGGATTAACTCGTTGGGCGTTGTACTCATCCGGCTGGCTTCAGACCTTTCGGCACGGGTGGCGTCCGCCTCCGCTCGGCTGCCGCGCGAGCAGACGCCAGACCCCGCGCGTGACTTTTGCAAGCGACGTGCCCGTGCGCTCGCCTCGACGCGACGCCGTCGGCGGAGGCCGCGAGGCCGGCAGAACGCGAGCGCCGTAGCTCAGGATTTAAAGTTAAAAGCCGGTGGCCGTGGGGTTTAAGAGACGCTCCGGGAGAAACTCGCCGGGCGCTTGCGGCGAGGACGAGGCTAGAGGTCGCGCGCTCGACGCCTTCAAAATCGGTTCTTTCTGACCGGGCGTTCGGTCAGGCTGCTGCGGTGGAACGCCACGCTGACGCAATTTTCCGCCCGGCCCGCGCCCGCGGCGAACCGCCGACCGTGGGCTACATCTAACTCCCTTCGACCCTGGCAAACGTCTCGCATCGGTTGAACTGCCGCGCCCCTTCGGTCATACTTTCGGGTCGGCCTGCTTAGAGTTGAGTCGCCCGTATGTACGAGTTCGCAGTCACACCCGCCGTCACGCAGATACGCCGCCGCGGCGTCTCGATCACGCAGGTAGAGCCGGGCACGCTCGGTGCGGAGCTTGAGCTTGAGCCGGGCGACCGCGTCGTCCGCGTCAACGGGCGCGCGGTGCGCGACTACCTCGACTTCCGCTTTCACACGGGCGGCGAGACCGAGCTGACCCTCGGCGTCCTCAGGCGCAGCGGCGAGGAGTGGGAACTGGAGATCGAGCGCGGCGAGGGCGAAGACTTCGGCCTCCAGTTCGAGAACATCGTCCCGCGCCAGTGCGCCAACGAGTGCCTCTTCTGCTTCTGCAAGGGCAACCCTTCGGACGCGCGCCCCGCGCTCTCCTTCCGCGACGAGGATGTGCGCCTCTCCTTCCTCTACGGCAACTACACCACGCTCACCTCGATCACCGAGGACGAGATGCGTCGAGTGATCGAGCAGCGACTGACGCCACAGTACGTCTCCGTCCACGCGACCGACCTCAAGGTTCGCGCCCACCTGCTCGGCGTTGACATGCGGCGGGCCGACATCAACGCGAAGATGCGTCGGATGTTGGACGCCGGCATCGAGATTCACGCTCAGGTCGTCTTGTGCCCCGGCATCAACGACGGCGAGGTCTTGCGACGGACGATCAGCGACCTGGCCGCGGAGTACCCGCGTGTCCGCAGCCTGGCGGTCGTGCCCTTGGGCCTGACGCGCTACAACACGGACGAGCGTCTGACGCCGGTCACGCCGGAGTGGTGCCGAAAAATCATCCGCGAGGTTGCGTCGCTTCAGCGAGAGCTTCGCACACGGTTGGGGACGAACTTCGCCTTCTTAGGCGACGAGATTTACCTGCGCGCCGGTCGCGGCGTGCCGGGCCGCCGACACTACGGCGACTACCCGCAGATCGAGGACGGCGTCGGCATGGTGCGCTCCTTTCAAGATGAGTTCGCGCGGCTCCTGCGCAGGCTTGAGAGGAGGCCGCCACGCGACCCGTCGGCCTTGCGCGGCAGCGTCCTGACGGGCACGCTGTTCGCGCCCGTGCTGACTGATTTAGTGGGGCGCTTGAACGGGCGCACGGGCACGCGTCTGAAGGTCGTCGCGGTCGAGAATCAATACTTCGGGCCGGAGATCGTCGTCGCGGGGCTGATGACGGGCGGGTGCGTGCTGGCCGCGCGCGCGCAGGTCGAGGGCGACTTCGTCATCCTGCCAGCGACCGCGCACAAGTCGGACGAGCCGATTATGCTCGACGACACGCGCCTCGACGAACTCGAAAGAGAGTTGGGCCTCCCCGTCCGCGCGCTCGACTTCGAGGGCTTCGCGCGGATGGTCGCGGGCGACTGAGGGCGCTTTACAAGACTGTCGGGCGGGGGGGCGTCCTTGCCTTGCAGAAATTCCTCGACGCCGAGAGACAAAGACGCCGAGAGACAAAAAGGGCGTTGCCTCCGTTCTGAGGCAACGCCCTTTGAGCCTTTGAGGGCATCGGTCGCCCCGCGGCGAATTAGAAGTCGAAGCGTCCGACGAGCTGGACTATGCGCGGTGCGAACGTGTCAATTGACTGCCCGAAGTTCGAGCTATTGATCGTGTTCACCGGCAAGCCAAAGTTCGTGTGGTTGAAAAGGTTGAAGAAGTCCGCGCGGATCGTGAACTTGTAGCGGTTCTCGCCGCCGAACGGGATTCTCTTGATGAGCGAGAAGTCCACGTTGTTGAAGCCGGGGCCGTAGAACTGGTTGCGGCCCGTCGTGCCCTGGCGACCGATGCCGCTGGTTCCGGCGCAGGTCGGGTCGCCCAAGGGGCAGGGGTTGGCGAACAGTGTGCGCTGCGGCCCGGTCTGCGTGCTCGGGTTAAGACCGCTGACGGGCGTCAGGTCGAGGCCCGTGCCCTGCCCGGCGAAGTCGGCGCGCTGGCCGAAGCCCGTGCCGGCGGAGTCTGTGCCGCTGAAGACGGAGTAGGGCACGCCCGACTGCCACGTCCAGATGCCGGAGATCGTCCAGTTGCGGAGAACCGCCTTGACGTAGCGGTCGCCGGCGTTGAACGGAATCTCGTACACCATGTTGCCGACGAAGCGGTGGCGCACGTCGAAGCCGGAGTTGCCGCGCTCTGCGCCGAGGCCGCCCGTGAAGCCCGAAGAGTCGCGCGGGAATGAGCGCTCGCCCCTCTGCGCGTCAATCGGGTCGGGCGCGTTGTCAATCGAGTGGCTGTAGGTGTAGGCCGCCTGAATCTGGCCGAAGCCCCAGCGGCTGTGCTCGGCGAAGTTCTTCGTGAAGCGGAACTGCCCCGCGTTGTAGGTGGACATGCCGACCGAGAGGTTCAGCGCCGGCTCGAAGAAGGCCAGTTGCAGGGAGCCGGTGAAGTAGTTGGCGACTGAGTTGAACGGGTTGATGGTCTGGGTGTCGTGGGTCACGGCGTTCCAGCGTGCGACGCTCGCCATGTTGCCGTCCATGACGCGCAGCAGGTTGCTGCTGTGCGAGCCGACGTAGTCGGCCTCGAAGAGCATATCGCCCTTGAAGCGGCGCTGCATGCCGAAGTTCCAGGACTGCGTGTAGGGCATCGCGAACTTCGTCTGCATCTGGTTGTTGCCGGGCAGGGCGAAGTACACGACGTTCTGCCTGAGTTCGCCGTCCTGGACGACCGGGGTGGCGATTTGCGTCGTGGGCCGCGAGAAGTTCTGCACCCGCGAGGCCTGGTAAATCTGGAGCGATGACCCGCCGGCGTTGAGCACGTCGAGGCCGGGCGAGTTGAAGAAGGCGATCTGGAAAGGCGGGTTCGAGCTGGCGTTCTCGAAGAGGTTGCCGAACACGCGGTCGTAGAAGATGCCGTAGCCGCCGCGGACGGACATCTTGCCGGGGCCGCCCGTCAGCTTGGAGACGAAGCCCGTCTTGAAGTCGGGGCTGTAGGCGAAGCCGACGCGCGGGCCGAAGTTGTTCCGGTCGTCCTTGTAGAGGTTCGAGCTGCCGCCGGAATTCTTGCCGACCAGTTGGAAGCGGAAGCCGCCCGCCGGCGCGAAGTTGCTCGGGTCCTGGCCGACCAGGTTGGACAACTGCCCGTTGATCTCGAACGGCACGCCGTAGTACGAGTAGCGCAGGCCGTAGTTGAAGGTCAGGTTCGGGCGAACCTTCCAGGTGTCCTGCCAGAAGACCTCCAGCTCGCGCTGGCGGAAGCCGCGGTAGTCGGCGTCAACGCGCGTGCCGCCCTTGTCGAAGAACTGCGACTGGGTCTGCTGATCCACCAGTCCGAAGAGGTAGCTGGCGAAGTTCTGGACGGTCGTGTTCTGCCCGGCGAAGCCGAGGTTCCCGCCGCTGTTGTTGCGCAGAATGGAGATGCCGTAGAAGCCGGGCGCGCTGAAGTCCAGGGTCTCGGTGCGGAAGAAGTTGCTCGCGCCGTTCGAATAGACCCAGCGGAACTCGCCGCCCATCTTCATGTCGTGGTTGCCCCAAATCTTGGTGAGCGAGTCGCCGATGTGCGTCGTCCCCGTGTAGCGGAACTGCGTGTCGAAGGCCGCGAAGGGGCTGGTGATACCCGCGATGCCGAAGTTAATCAGCGAGCCGTTCGCGCCGCCGAACTGCGTGCCGGTCGTGGGGACGCCCGAAGCGGCGAGCGCCGAGCGCGTGGCCGCGATGGCCGTGGAGTTGACGCCGCCGTCGCCGGGGCCGGCGAAGGTCAGCTTCAGACGGTTGCCGCCGAAGCGGAACTCGTTGATCAGGTTCGGCGAGAAGGTCGAGACCAGATTCAGCGACAGGCGGTGTGTGGTCTGCGGGCTGAGGATGGCGTCGTTCAGGCCGGGGAAGGTCTCGCAGCAGAACTCGAACGTGCCGTCGGAGAGGGCGTAGCTGCCGCTCAGGCTGTGCTTGTCGTTGATCTTGTGGTCAACGCGCGTCGAGAACTGATGATCCCGGTCGTTGGTCTGCGTCGAGAAACGGAAGTGCTCGAAGACGCCGGGCAGCGGCTGGGCCTCGCCGGGCGTGTTCGGCAGCGGCACGAACTGGTTGAGGAGGTTGACGAAGTTCTGGTTGATGGGGAAGTTGAAGCGGTTGTTGGCGCTCCCCTGGCGCGCGTCAATCGTGCCGGAGCTGAGGTTGAAGATGCCCTGGCGCGCGGCGGCGGTCGGCACGGTCGTCGTCACCGTGATGCCCTGGTCGAAGATGTCGCGCTCGGCGTTGAAGAAGAAGAAGGTCTTGTCCTTTCTGATGGGGCCACCGATTGATGCGCCGTACTGGCGGCGCTGGAGCGGGTTGGGCTTCCCCGTGGTGTCGAAGAAGTCGCGCGCGGCGAGCTTGTCGGTGCGGTAGTAGATGTAGCCGCCGCCGTGGAACTGGTTCGTGCCCGGCTTGGTGGCGACGTTGACGATGGCTCCGGTGTTGCGCCCATACTCGGCGTTGAAGTTGTTGGTGATGACGCGGAACTCCTGCGTGGCGTCAATGTTCGGCGTCGAGACGCCGCCCGGAATGCCGGGCACGTCCGTGTCGTTGTTGTCAATGCCGTCGACGAGGAAGTTGTTGTTGCGCTCGCGCTGGCCGTTGACGGTGACGCCGCCCAGTCGGCTCGTCGAGGAGTTCGTCCCCGGCGCGAGCAGCAGCAGCGAGTCGGGGCTGCGCGACAAGAGCGGCAGGTCGAGAATCTTCTGCTGCGAGATGAGAGTGGAGAGCTGCTGGTCGGTGGTGTTGACGGCTGTCTGCGCGTCGCCGCTGGCGACCGTCACGACCTCGTTCGCGCCCGCCAGCGCGAGCTGCACGTCCTGCGTCAGCGTGAACGAGACGGAAACCTTTAGTCCCTTAACGGTGGCCGGGGCGAAGCCCGTGCCGTTCACCGTCAGCGTATAAGACCCCACGTCGAGGTTGGGGATGGTATAAAGACCGTCGCCGCTGGTGGTCGTGGCGCGCGCGTCGCCAGTGGCTTCGTTCTTCGCCTCGACGTTCGCGCCGACCACCGCGGCCCCGTTCGGGTCTCTGACCGTGCCCTGAATGGTGCCCTTGGCGGTCTGGGCGAATGTTAGCGTTGTGGCGGAGAGGGTGAGGCAGACGGCGGCTGCGGTCAGGCGCAGGAAATTCCCGCCGCGCAATCCGGAGCGCCCGGTTGCGATCAGACTGAATAGACGCATCAAACACCTCCTTGAGTTTATGAACCGGAGCATGCATGTAGCGGGTCTGGAGTGCGACATGCATCGTTGTGTAAAAGCTAGCTCTGCTCCGAAAAAGCAAGAACCGTTCCGAGTTCGGACTTAGATAACCCGCCTCTGTTTCCTACGATTTATCACCCCGGCACGGAAAAAAATTCAGATATTTAAAGGCGGGCCTCCGAATTTCTGGAGATTTCCAAAAATTTTGGCACTGGCGGCTAAAACTGTTCGCGTCGGCACAGCCATTTTCAGATGAGCGTGGCCGCCGCCGAGTCGTCCGGCGCCCTGACCAACGCGGGCGACGAGTTGAGCAATGAGCTACAACAGTTCATCTGGAAGGCGCGACGCGACGGCCTCAGCGTCTGCGGCTTGGACGCCGCGGGGCCGCGCACAAGCAACACCGCGGCGAGCACATAACGAACTCGAAAGGCGACCCGACCTGTCCGTTCGCGCGCCAGACTTCGAGCGCTTCGCGCTGCTGTTCGACTGAAGCCTGAGTGAAGTTTGCGGAGCGCGACCTTATTCAAAAATTCGTACTTCAATCCAAATTCGGCAAGATAAAGCTTCTTTTATCACGCGCCGGAGGCCGTTAAATCCCTCGTAGAGATTGTGTTGCCTGTGATGTGGGTGCTGGCATGAATCTTGCTAAATTTCTACGCACACGCGTGGCACTCAATTGCCGCAAACACCTACTCTACAAACGATCCTGTCGGAAGGTGATGAAACCGCCAAGGTTTTGAGATTGAGGTAACGCCTCGCGGACTGAGTTGAGTCAATTAAGAAGGAGCCCACAATGAAAAATTTCCAGAGATTCGCGGGAGTGTTGCTCGCGCTCTTCGTATTTGCCGCGTCGGCATTTGCGCAAGGCAGCACGGGCAGACTCGTCGGCACAGTCACCGATCCGGGAGGGGCGATTGTTCCCGGCGCTACTGTCACCGTCAAGGACGCTCAGACGGGGCGGGAACGAACCATTACCGCGAGCAGTGAAGGCACTTTCTCGGTGCCGCAGCTCGAGTTCGGTACTTACACAGTCACGATCACGGCGCAGGGTTTCAGCACCTTTACCGCCACCGACCTGAAGATTGACGCGGGCCGCGACTACACGCTCAACGCGACGCTTCAAGTCGGCAACGTCAAAGAGAACGTGACGGTGGTCGCCGGGGCCGACATCGTTAATTCCACGGACGCCTCGCTGAGCACCACGGTCGGCTCACGCCAGGTGAAAGAGCTGCCCATCAACGGGCGCAACCCGCTCGCCCTGCTCAACCTGCTTCCGGGCGTCAACCCGACGAGCAGCTCCATCAACGGCCAGCGCAGCTCGTCCACGAACTACACGCGCGACGGCCTCAACGTGCAGGACAACTTCATCCGCACCGGCGGCTTCGTGCAGGATCGTCCGACGGTTGACGACACGGGCGAATTCACCGCCACCTTGCAGAACGCGAGCGCGGAGTTCGGCGGCTCGCAGGTCGTGCAGCTCGTGACGCCGCGCGGCGAATCCAAGTTCCACGGCGCGGTCTACGAGTTCAACCGCAACTCCTATTTCGGCGCTAACAGTTTCTTCAACAATTTCAACAACCTGCCGCGCCCCTTCCTGAACCGCAACCAGTTCGGGGCCACGGTCAGCGGCCCGGCCATCCTGCCGCACTTCGGCGAGGGCGGACACTCCTTCCTCAGAAAGCACGCCTTCTTCTTCGCCAACTACGAAGGCTTCCGGCAGGCCTCGCAGGCTTCGGCCTCGGGCACGACCCTGCTGGCCGCCGCGCGCAACGGCACCTTCAGCTACGTTGACAACGGCGGCGTCACCCGCACCGTGAACGTTTTGACCGGGTCGGGGCTGAACCTGGGGACGGCGGCGAACGCGACCACGTTCAATAACGCGGGTGGCGTGCTGTCGGTTGACCCCCTGATCCAGAGCCGCATCCTGAGTCAGTTGCCGCCCGCCGGCAACGGCATCACCAACGGCGTCAACTTCACGCAGGTCGTGAACTTCAACATCTCCACCCCGGTGACCCGCAACGCGGTCACGGGACGCTTCGACGTTCAGGTCAACGAACGCAACGCCTTCAACTTCATCTACAAGCGCAATAACGAAAGCAACGCCCGCAACGACCTCGCGTTCGGCTTCCAGACCCTCCCTTTCGTCTTTCAGGGTGGGCCGACCAAGCTCTACATCGGGGCCTACAACTGGACGCCGACGGCCCGCTTCTCCAACGAGCTTCGCGGCGGCTACCAGCGCAGCGAGCCGTTCTTCGCCGAGGGCGGTGTGCCGTCTGACTTCGTCTTCAGTAATGCGCAGACCCAGTCCGCGAATACCTTGGCGGGGATCATCACCAACCCGGAGGGCAGCTTCCGCAGCCAGGGCCGCAACACCGACTACTGGAACCTCCAGGACAACGCCAACTACACCTGGGGCAATCACTCGCTCCGCTTCGGCGGTCAGCTACAGGCCTACAAGACCGTCGCCCTGAACTTCTTCGGCGTGACGCCGCTCTTCACGATCAGCTCGACCAGTAACCCCAACACCCCCGGCTTCTCGTCGGGCCTCTTCCCCGGCGGCATCAACACGACCGACCTGGCGCGCGCCAACAACCTGCGCTACCTGCTGGGCGGCATCATCGGCAGCGCGGGCGTGACGGCCAACCTCGTCAACATCCAGACCGGCTTCCAGCGCGGAGCGCCGACGAGCTTCGACCTGCGCTACCAGAACTACTCGTTCTACGGCCAGGATCAATGGCGCATCTCGCCGCGCCTGACGCTGAACCTGGGCCTGCGCTATGAGCTGTTCACCCCGCTCAAGAACCCCGACCGGATTTATCTCGAAGCGGCTGTCCTCAACGGCGAGACCGCGCAACAGGCGGCCCTCGACCCGAACGGCGTCTATCAGATCGTCGGCGGCAACGCCGGCAATCCGGGTGCCTTCTTTAAGACGGACAAGAACAACTTCGGGCCGACCGTCAGCTTAGCCTGGTCGCCGACCTTTAAGAACAAGTTCCTCGGCAGCGCCTTCCCCGGCGAGGGGAAGACCGTGATCCGCGGCGGCTACCGCATCAGCTACAACTCGGACGAGTACGAGCGCGCGCCCGACAACGCTCTACAGAATCACACCGGGTTAGGCTCGCAGACGGTCAACGCGACCCTCAACGGGACGACTTCGCTCCGCTCGGTCCTGACCCCCCGCGCGGACGCGCCGAGCTTCGCCGCCGTGCCGGGTAACTTCCCGACGCCGACGGTGCCGACGACGCCTTTCCCGTACACGGTCAATAACACGGGGGCGTTCAACTTCTTCGGAACCGTCTTTGTGATTGATCCGAAGCTTCAGGTGCCGCTCACGCACGAGTACAACTTCGGCATCCAGCGCGAGATCGGCTGGCAGTCGGCCATCGAGATTCGCTACGTCGGCGCGCGCAGCCACCAGCTCGTGCGAACGATTGACTTCAACCAGGTGGACATCCGCAACAACGGGTTCCTCGCCGACTTCAACCGCGCGCGCAGCAACCTCACCACCTTCGGCAGTGCGGGCTGCACCGCGGCGCAGGCGGCGGCCACGGGCTGCCAGCAGTTGACGGTCTTCCCCAATCTGGCTGCCGGTGGCTTGCTTACCAACTCGACCATCCTGACGCAAATACAGAACGGCGTCCCGGCTGACCTGGCGATTATTTACGTCCAGAACGGCTTGGCCGGCAACGTTCGGTTCCTGGCTAACCCGAGCACGGGCGTCGCCAACGTCCTCGGAAACGGCGGCCAGTTCAACTACAACGCGCTTCAGGTGGAGATTCGCCGTCGCCCCGCGCAGGGCCTCTCCTACCAGGTCAACTACACCTTCCAGAAGACCCTGGCCGACTCGACGCAAGAGTCCCAGACCAACGTTGATCCGTTCCTGGACAACGCCAACCTGAGGCTCAACTACTCGCGGCCTAACTACGACCGCACCCACACGATCAACGCCAACCTGAACCTCGAGCTGCCGTTCGGGCACGGGCGTCGTTGGTTGAGCGACGGCTGGGCCAGCAAGGTCTTCGGCGGGTTCCAGCTCACGTCCATCGTGAACATCAGCTCGGGCGAGCCGACCTCGATCCGCGACCCAAGAGGCACGCTCAACCGCGCCGGTCGTTCCGCCCTCCAGCCGGCGACCTCCAGCCTGACCCCCGATCAGATCAAGAAGCTGATCGGCATCTTCCGGACGCCGAACGGGGTCTTCTTTATTGACCCCAGCGTGCTGCAAGCCACCGCGACCAACGGGACGGTGACGCAGATCGTTGACCTGCGCCAGCAACTGCCCGCCGGATTCCGCATCACCGCCATCCGCGGCGCGAGTCCGGTCGGCACGGCGCCGTTCCCCGGACAGGTCTTCTTCCCGAACGCTCCGGGATCGACGGGCAACCTGCCCCTTAACTTCATCAACGGCCCGTGGTACTTCAACTGGAACGGCGGGTTCTACCGAAACTTCAAGTTCGGCGAGGGAGGTAAGCAGCTCCAACTCCGTATGGAGGCGTTCAACGTTCTCAACAACACGGACTTCTTCATCGGCGAGAGCAGCAACATCTTCAACGTCGGAAGCACCACCTTCGGTCGCATCACCTCAAGCTACTCGGGGCGCATCATCCAGTTCGGCGCGCGCTTCGACTTCTAATCTTCCGGTCTGACTCCGTCAGGCTCATTAGCAATCGGGCGGTGCTTCTTCCGAGGAAGAAGCACCGCCCGAAATTTTTCTGGAAGGCCCCTCGTCGGCCCCGCCCCGGATGTTAGCCGCCTTTGCTGAAGAACTGTGCTGCGGTCTCCCCGCCCGATTGCTTACGGCGGCCTTCACGCGAGTGCGCCTCCGGCGTGCGGGCGCAGTCGAACGAGTGACATTATTGATTTGCGTTCACGTTGAACGAACCGGATGTAATCGGCTGGTTGAAAGCAAATTGGGTCAGAGTTAATTCCCAATCGCCTATGAACGTCCCTGCTCGGGTGTCCAGCTCCAGCTCGATTTTATAGGCGTGCGGCAGAGTCAACCCGCTCTCCTTTCTGAAGTCGGAGAAGTCTTCTGTCATCTTGTAGCGCGTCGCCCTCTGGCTCCCGGAGGCGTCAACGTTAGCGCCTATCCCGGCGGGGATGAAGCGCGTGTATTCGGTGCGCACGTGCTGGAAGGTTTCCGTATCGAAGAAGAGGCTGATTTGTATATCAGAACCGCCGCGCGGGAGATACCTGAGTTCGTATGCCGCCTTGCCGCCAATTTTCCTAGTGCCGCCGTACTCAAGCTTCACACTTTTTTCTGGCAGGCTCAGCAGGGGCCACGCGTTGGAGAGTGTGCCGCCGAGGAGTCCGGACTTTAAAATATCCTTGTGGGTCAGGATAAAGTCGCTCAAGTTCGAGCGGAGTCCCGGATTCGCGTAGCCGACCGTCACGTTCTCGCCGTCAAACCCGAACTTCTCCTGCGAGTATTTGGCGTTTTCAAAACCCATGCCGATCATGTTCTTGTCGCCTTCGGAAGCCATGACAGCCCGCCCGCTGAACTGGGCGGTGCCCGGCGCTTTTAGGGTGGCAACAACCGTCCCGGCGATGATGCGGCTGCGGATAGACGAGCGCGCCTCCGCCGCTCCGATAGACTCCAGGTGCTTAGCCACCACCTCTTCGGGCCGCAACTTTTCTAAGGCTGCCGCGTCCGAGGGAAAGGCGAAGGCCGCCACCGCCAATATCAGAAGCCAGGCGGCTGCACCCCGGCTGTAGGTGCCCACGCGTTTATTCTTCATTTGATTCTCCTTCACGTCTTGTGTAATCGGGGGTGGGTCAGGTCGTCAACGACGAAGGCGACGCGCACGTCCGCGCCTGTCCCTTGTAGAGCGCTGCGGGATTATAGAACAGCGACGCCCGAAATCCGAGGGGGAGACCGGCGCTAAAAAAAGTTGGTCGGCCCTGCCCCGACGGAGCGGGCCGATTGGAGGGGAGTGCGGCTGGCCGGGAACTCTTTTCGAGTTTTCCGCCCCGCGCCCGACGGGATTGGAAGAAGAAGCGGCGGAACCCGAAGTGGGACTGCCGGCACGTGACGTTTGTTCGCCGGTAGTTGGGAACGGGGTTATTAAAGCCGCGCGCCGCCGCGCCGTGACCCCGGAGGACGTGAGTTCGGCGGGTGTTGTCGGCGGCTACGACCTGCCGCGCAGCTTCTCGATGGTGGCGCGGGTCTGCTCAGCGTCCGGCGCTTTGGGCGACTGCTTGAGGTACAACTCAAGCTCTTCCGCCGCCTTCTTGTACTCGCGCCTCGACCAGTAGATGCCGCCCAGGTAGTAGTGCGCGCGGCCCGCGGGGTCGCCGCCCAGCTTGACGGCCTGCTGAAACTCCCGCTCGGCCTCGTCAACGTTCTTCTGCCCTAACAGAGCGATGCCCAGGTAGGTGTGCAACTGCGCGCTCTGGCCCATCCTCTTGGCCGCGCGGCGGAACTGCTTCTCGGCCTCGGCGTAGTTCTTCTTCTCCAGGAGCGCGAGGCCGTTGTTGAACTGAACCTGCGGGTCGTCGGGCAGCGCCTTCTCCGCCGCCCTGAACTCCTCGACGGCCTTGTCCACTTGGCCCGACTTGAGATAGAGCATGCCCAGCTCGCTGTGGGCGAGGCCGAACTGCGGGTACTGCGCGACGGCCTCGGCGAGGAGCGACGCGGCCTTGGCGTTGTCACCTTTGCGCTTGGCCTCGTGCGCCTTGTTGTAAAGCTCCAGCGCGGGCTTCGGCACGCCGGCGAGCGCCGCGTTGACGACGCCCGCCTTCGCGTCGTCGTCGCCGTCGCGCCTCTTCGGCTGGAGGTAAACCTGGAGCGTGTAGGGCCGAGAGACCGGCGGCCCCGTGACCCCGCGCACCATGCTGTTGATGTCCGGCTCGATGTAGATGGACTCCCTGGTCGTCTCGAAGTCGTCACCGCCTTCGATGATGACCGTGTAGGAGCCGGCTTCGAGCGAGCGGAAGCTGAAAGCGCCGTTCGAGTCCGTATAGACCGAAAGCTCGCCCGACTGGCTGCTCTGGAGCCTGACCTTCAGGCGCGTGTCGGCGCGCCGGCCCGAAGGGAAGACGACGCGCCCCTGTATGGTGTGCCTGCCGCCCGTCCCAGTGTCTTCGTTGCCGCTCTGCGCGCGCGCGACACCGCCGCAGCAGAGGGCCGAGAGCAGCGCGGCGCACAGCGAGAGGCAGGCGCGTCTGTGGAAGAAGGAGGGGAAAAGGGCACGACCCGCGCGGAGAAACATCACGACCGACTCCTTTCGAAAATTAGGGACGACGGGAATTCAAAGCTGTAACGGTTGGAGAAAAGGTAGCACAAAAAAGAACGGGGAGGGGCATGTGAAGTCCACGCCCCTCCCCAGGAACCTTTCACGCGGCGCGCCGCGTGAAAGCATCCAGCTTAGAACTGGAACTTCACGCCGAGGCGCAAAGCCGACGGGAACTGGAAGATCGTTCCCGTGCCGAAGAACGGGTTGTTGACCGGCGGGATGCCGGACGCGCCGCTGTTGATCTGGAAGGTCGTATCCTGACGGATGGCCCTCTGGTTGTTGGTGACATTGAACCAGTCCATCTGCAAACGGAGTTGGCGGTTCTCGCCGATCTGAATCGGGTAGTACGCGCCGAGGTCAATGTTCCAGGTCGTCGGCGTGCGGTTGCTGCCCGTGATGGGGTTGATCGCCGTGCCGCGCGGCACCGCGAAGCCCTCGTTGTTGCCGTAAACCGGGTGCGGGATCAACTGGTCGAACGGGATACCCGACTGGGCGCGGAACGAGAGGCTCGTTAAGAGCTTGAACGGCCACTTGTAAGAGCCGTCAACCTTGAGCTGGTGCGGGCGGTCGTTCGGCAGACGCCCGTAGGTGTTCTTGAGCAGGCTGACGAGGTCGAACAACGAGGTGATGTTCGGGTCAGACTGCCCGTTGTCGTTGCGGAACAGGCCCTCGTAGTTGCCGGTCAGGCTGGAGAAGACGTAGGACGAGATGAGCTGCCAGTTTTCGCTGAAGCGCTTCGTCGCCGTGAACTCCAGCGCGCGGTAGTAGCGGCGCGCGTGGCCGAAGCAGCCGATTGTAGGATCGCCGCAGGCCTTGTCTTCGGTCGTCTCGCCGTTGCCGCGGCGACCGGGGTTGAAGATGAAGTAGGTGTTGCCGTCGTCGAACGAGCCGTCCTCGATGACGTTGACCTGGTTGCGGTAAACGCCGCGGACGCCCAGCGCCAAGTCCTTCAGCGGCGAGTACTCCAAGCCCGCAGTCCACTCGTTGACCGTCTGCGGCTTGAGGCCGGGGTCAATCGGGGTGCGGTCGCCGCCCAAGTTGCCGAAGTCGGTGATGGTCGTCGAGCCGGCGGGCGCGTTCAGTTGATTGACGCGGATGTTGAAGTCAATCTGCTGGTCGTTGCCGCCCGAGCGGACGTTCAGGTCGAGCGGGATCGGCGTCTCGACGTAGCGCGCGAAGTTGGCGAAGACCTTGCCGCGACCCTCTCCGGTGAAGTCCCAGATGAAGCCGAGGCGCGGCTGGAAGTTGTCCTTGAAGCTGTTCAGCTTGAAGTACGCGGTCTGGGAGCCGTAGGTCTGCTGGTAGTCCCAGCGACCGCCCAGGTTGACCTGGAAGTTCTTCGTGACCTTGTAGTCGTCCTGGACGTAGAAGCTCTGGGTGTTCGAGCGCGAGAAACCGCCGTGCGTCGTGAGACGGAAGTCGCGGACGCTGACGGTGCTGAGGATCAGGATCGGGTTAACGAGTGATCCCAGCGAGACCGCGCCGGTCGAGGCCGTCGTGTACTGCGTGCCGAACTGACCGGCGGCGATTAGTAGGTTGGCGCGCGTCGTAAAGGTCGAGCTCGGGCAGATGATGTTGTGGTTGGTCGGGTCGCCCTGGCAGACGCCGAAGTTGTTGGTCGCGCGGAAGCCGTTGAAGACGCCGCTGACGGGCGCGCCGAAGTCGCGCGTCGGGCCTGTCGAGTGGGTGTCTATCTGGTAGCGGTTCGTGTTGGCCTCGAAGCCGTACTTGAGCGTGTGCTTACCCCAGATGTTCTGGAGCCTGGCCGCCAACTCGTAGCGGTTGCGCTTCTGGTTGGAAACCAGGCCGAAGCCCTGGCGGACGAAGTTGCGCTGGATCGAGCCGCCCGTGCCGTTGACGAAGCCCAGGAACAGGCCGTTGCTGGCCTGGACGGTGGTGTTAACGTCCGGGAGAACCGCGCCGCCGCTCAGGACGGCGAAGTTGTCCGTCAAGAGGTTCGTGCTGGCGACGCTCGGGTCGGGGATGGTGTTGGCGCGCTGGAAGTGCAGGCCCGCCGAGAACTCGCCGATGAAGTTCGGGGTAAAGGTCGAGTTGAGCCGGAAGGCGTAGTTGTGGCCGCCCGTCTGCGTCTCGCCGCGGAAGCTGTTCGGGTCTGCGCCGAAGCCTGTGTTGCCGAAGAGGAAACCCTGCTGCTTCGTGAAGTCGCCGAAGGTCGAGAAGTTGAACGTGTGGTTGATCGAAGGCCCCCACGTGATCTTGCCCGCGTAGAAGGGGGTCGTGACCTTGTTGTTGACGCTGTTGTGGAACGTCTGCGTCAGGAAGAAGTTCTTGCGCTCCTGCGGGTTGAACGCGCCGAAGAACCAGAGTTTGTCCTTCTTGATCGGGCCGCCGATGTCGAAGCCGGCGTCCACCTCGGAGAAGCCGTTCGGGGCCGAGCCGGTGAACGGGATGGCCGAGGACTTCACGGCGCGGACGAGGCCCGTCGGCGTGAAATAGACGAAGGCGTCGCCGCGGATGGCGTTCGAGCCGCTCTTGGTGATGACGTTGAAGATGCCGCCCGTGGAGTGTCCGAGGTCAGCGCCGTAAGCGCCGGTCTGCACCTGGACTTCCTGGACGAACTCGAACGGCAGGTTCGCGCCCGATCCGCCGAAGGCCGGGTCGGTGACGCTCACGCCGTCGAGGATGTAGTTGTTCTCAGGCCCCGAAGAGCCGGCCACCGACGGGTCGCGGTCGCGGCCCGAAGCGTCGCGCAGGCCAGAGCGCGCGGCGGTCGGCGCGATGGTGTAGAGCGACTGCACGGTGCGCTGCGTCGGGAAGTTGGAGAACTGCTCGGTCGAGACGTTCGTCCCCGTGGTGTTGGTGTTCACGTCAATGGCCGCGCCGGAGCTGGCCGTCACGTTGACGACCTCGGTCGCGCCCTGCGGGCGGAGCTGGACGGCGACGGTCGAGGCCTTATCCAGGTTGACCCCCACGTCGGTCTGCTCGAACTTGGCGAAGCCTTTCGCGGACTCGACGGTCACCGTGTAGATGCCCGGCGGGATGTTCTGGATGTGGTAGAGGCCTTCGGCGTTGCTCGTCGCCGACTGCGCGCGGATCAGGTTCGGGCCGCTGACGGTCACCGTCACGCCCGGAACCGCCGCGCCGTTCACGTCAACGACCGTCCCCTCTATTGATCCCGTCGTGGATGTCTGCGCCGACGCGCTCACCGTAAAGAGTGAGAGCGCGAGGGCGAGCATCATAATCACGAATCTTACGGAAGTTCTCATGCTAACCATTCCTTTCGTTGTGTCTAAGTACCTCAAAGGCACTCTTTCTGTGTGTGACGCTTGGCTCAAAGAATTGCCGGGGCTGCATCAGGCAACTCAAAGGCCACCTCCGCGCGCCGTCCCGATTGTTGGAAGGTAAGTCGCAAGAATTGAATAGTTTAACTGCTGAAATGAAACTCCCTTTCTGACGCGCGAACAGGCTCAAATTTAGGCTTGGGAAACGAATTTTTGAAGCCAACTTCAAAATTTTGAATAATCATTTCGGCCACCCGGTGGCCCGACCCTGGGGCGGAGGAAGGACTCTCGTTAGTTCTCATTTCCGTCCCGGCCCGCTGCCGAAGCGCCGGCTCGCTCTCTCGCTTCGGCCCCGCAGGGCGGCAGAGCGTCCCTTCAGCGTGTGCTACAATCCCTCCGCCTCCCGCGCAAGGCTGAAATCCTCCGGCCCCGACGGACGCAGAAATCTTGGCGACGCTCGCTGTCAAACAATTGCAACTGGCACCGCTCGGCGCGGGCGACCTCATTGACCGCACGGTGCGGCTCTACCGCCGACACTTCATGGCGCTCATACGCGCCAGCGCGCCGCCCGTCGTCGTCTCGGCGGCGGGCACGGTTCTGTGGTCGGTGAGCGTCCGCGCCATCGCGGCCACGGGGAGCGAGGGACGGCTGGCGCTCTACTCCCTGCTCGCGTTCTTCGGGGTGCTCATCTGGTTTCTGGGGCTGCTCGCGCAGTTGATCGTGATGGGCGGCGCGTCGCGCAACCTCGTGATGCACCTGCTCTGGGGCGAGGCCGTCACGGCGCGGCTCATCTACCGGAGCGTGCGCTCGCGCTTCTGGGGGCTGCTCGCGGCGACGCTGGCGGTCGTCCTCTGGCTGCTGATCTCTCTGGCGGCGTCGTTCGTCGTGTTCGGCCTCGCGCTGTTTCTGCTCTTCGTCGCGGTCTTGGTTTCGACCGTCGCGGGGCTGCCGTGGTTGACCGGCGTGCTCGCCGTCGTGCTCTACCTCGCGGCGCTGCTGCTGATGCTCTACGTCTTCTTCCTCGTCGCGGGGCGCGTGGCCTACGTGCCGCAGGTGTTGATGGTTGAGGGGCGCGGCGTAGCCGAGTCCGTCAGCCGGAGCGTGGAGTTGGCGCGCGGCAACGTCCGCCGCCTGATGGGGATGTTCCTGTTCACGAGCTTCGCGACCTACTCGACGATAATTCTGCTGCTCGTCCCGCTCGGCTGGTTCGCGTACCTGAACGGCGTCAGCCCGTTCCAGTTGGATGCGACGCGCCTGCCCGCCTGGTACACGGTGACCTACGAGGTCGTCGTGCAGTTCAGCACGATCCTGATCGCGCCCGTCTGGATGCTGGGGATGTCTCTGCTCTACGTGGACGAGCGCGTGCGGCACGAGGGCTACGACATCGAATTGATGGCGGCGCAGCGCTTCGGCGAGATGCCCGCGCTGCCCGCGGGCGCGCGCGTGCCCCTCGCCCCGGCGCTGGCCGCGCCGCAAGCTAAGCCGGCGCGAACGCGCGAGGAGGAAAAGTTCCCCGGATCAGTCCTGGGACTTTGAAGGCCGCCCCGGCGACGCACCTTGAGCTAGTCGCGTCGCGTCGCAAGTTCACCGGGCGTCGCGCCGTAAGTTGATGAGCACTTCGCCGAACAGAGCCTCGCCCCGCGCGCCGCTCCTCGCGCTGCTCCCGCTGCTTCTCCTGCCGGCGAGCGCCGCGCGGGCGCAGAAGGCCGCGCCGAAGTCAGCGCCCCCGTCGGCGGCGCGCGCCGCCGCGCCGCTGGCGTTCGCGCAGTACCATGCGCGCGTGGGCGACTGCGCGGCGACGCTCGAAGAGCTGGCCGCGTTCTGCGAACAGTTGAGCAAAAACGAGAAGCCCGAAGTCTGGACGAGGGAGGGCTTCGACCCCGACGTAGCGCTCCAACTGCCGAAGAGGGAGCGGGCGACGTTTGAGAGGGTGCGCGGCCTTCTGCCGCCGAAAGAAAAAGTCGAGCGGGCGGGCGGCGCGGTTGAGGTTGACAACTCCTGGCTCTACGCGGCGCTCGAAGAGTACAAACACGTGTCGAACAACGACAAGCGCGCGCAGTCGCTTCGCTCGACAGCCGCCCGCCTACGCGCGCTCGAAGGGCAGCTCGCCGACACGCCCCCGCAGGACAAGGACGCCGAGCGCGGTCGCCTGAACGCGATTCTGCGCGACCCGGAATTCAACCGGAACGTGCAGCGCGGGGGCGCACTCCAGCGCCTCGTCAGAGACATCCTCGACTGGATTGCCAGACACCTGCCGAGCGGGCCGGGGATCGAGCCGGGCACGAACCCGCGCGCCTCGCAGCTCGCCCAACTCATCGTCCTCGCGCTCTGCCTTGCCGTCCTCTCATACGTCGGGTGGCGCGTCTGGTCGCGCCGCGCGCGGGGGTTGAGGACGCTCCGGCTCAAGCGCGGGCCGCGCGTCGTCCTCGGCGAGCGGCTCGAAGCCGACCAGACTCCGGCAGACCTCCTCGACGCCGCCGAGCGGCTCGCGCGCGCGGGCGACCTGCGCGGCGCGATACGCAAGTCCTACATCGCCCTGCTCTGCGAACTCGGCGACCGCGGCGTCGTCAGGCTGGCGCAGCACAGGACGAACCGCGACTACCTCGACGCCGTCCGCCGCAGCGCCGCGCCGCGCCTCTACACCGAGATGATGCCGCTCACCTTCGACTTCGAGCTGCATTGGTACGGCTTCCGTGACGCGAGCGACGCGGACTGGGACGACTTCCGCACGCGCTGCCGGCAGGCGCTGAAGGCGTTATAAGTTCAAAGTTTCAAGTTCAAGGTTCAAAGTTAAATGCTTTGGCCTCGAACTTTGAACCTTGAACTTGAAACTTTGAACTCTAATGCGTGGTCGTCTCCTAATCTTCCTGAGCGTCGTCTTGATGCTCGTCCTGCTCGTGGCGCTCAACGCCGCGTCTTACGTGCGCGTCGAGCAGGAGGGCGACACGGAGTTGCAGCCCGACCGCTCGACGCTGAACGCGGGCGGCACGGGCACGCTCGCGCTCTTCGAGTACCTGCAACAGAGTGGCGTGGATGTTGTGCGCTGGCGGCAGCCGATGTCCGCGCTGCTGGACGAAGGCGAGGGCGGGGTGGCGAGCCTCGTCGTCGTCGGCAAGCTGCGCCACGCATTCGAGAGGCGCGAAGCGGAAGCCGTCCTGCGCTGGGTCGAGCGCGGCGGGCGGCTCGTCCTCGTTGACCGCAGCCCCGACCCGAAGCTTCTGCCGACGGCGGCAGGGCACTGGCGCGTCGGCTCGGAGCAGTTCGAGTACCCCGGAGCGGAAGTTCGCACCGACGACGTGGAGGTGATGACGCGCGGCGTGCCTTTGATCGCGCCCGCGCAGCCGACCGCGCTCACGCGCGACGTGGCCGAGGTCGCGCGCTCGCGCTTCGCCGGTC
>Ga0209577_10000721_pt1 | contig 32895 bp, 25 predicted proteins | sample GraSoiAngelo_109_FD_185874 | JGI IMG/M metagenome (GOLD analysis project Ga0209577, IMG submission 185874) | Grasslands soil microbial communities from the Angelo Coastal Reserve, California, USA - 14_0903_12_20cm (SPAdes) (version 2) | ecosystem: Environmental > Terrestrial > Soil > Grasslands... | reverse complement strand
GAGCGACAGCCCGGCGCATGCCAGCGAAGTCTCGGGCGGCGCGCCGAGATCCTCGACCGCGGCCGCGATCTGCTCGAGCGGCGGCGCGTCGAAGCGGACCAGCTGGCACCGGGAGCTGATCGTCGGCAGCACCTCGGTCAGCCGATCGGTCAGCAGGATCATGTGCACGAACGCCGCCGGCTCCTCGAGCGTCTTCAGCATCCGGTTGGCCGCCTCGTCTCCGAGCTCGTCCGCGCGCTCGATCACGAACACCCGTCGGGCCGACTCGAACGGCGTCCTGCTCGCGGCAGCGACCACCGGTTCGTCGATGTCGCCGACGAGTATCTCGTGGGCGCCGCTGGGGACCACCCACGTCAGGTCTGGATGTGCGCCGGAGAACACCCGCGCTCGCGCCCCGTCCGGATCCGCGGAACCGGTCGCCAGCAGCTCCGCGGCGACGGCTCGAGCGACCGCTCGCTTGCCGGCCCCGCCGGGGCCGTAGAACAGGTAGGCGTGTGACGCACGGCCGTCCAACTCGAGTGCCGGCCCGAGGACGGCTCGCGCGTGGGGATGACGCTCGAGCTCGTGCACGACCTCCTCGATGCTAGTCGCCAGCTAGGGTGAACGGAGCGCATGGCTGCCGGCCGGTTGATCACCATCGAAGGCATCGACGGCGCGGGCAAGACGACGCTCGCAGAGGCGCTGGAAAAGGAGCTCCGCGCCCAGGGCCGGGACGTCCGGCTGTTGCGCGAGCCCGGCGGCGTCGAAGCGGCCGAGCGGGTGCGGAAGCTCGTGAAGGACCCCGGGCTACAGGTCGGCGCGCGAGCCGAGGCCCTGCTGTACGCGGCCGCCCGTGCGCAGCTCGTCGAGGAGGCGATCGCGCCGCTGCTGGAGCGCGGGGCCTGGGTGCTGCTCGACCGCTTCGTCGACTCCTCGCTGGCGTATCAGGGCGCCGGCCGCTCGCTGGGGATCGACGCCGTGCGGTCGATCAACGAGTTCGGGACCGGTGGACTGAGGCCAGACCGCACGCTGCTGCTGATCGTCGATCCGCGGACCGGACGTGAGCGCTCCAAGGCCCGGGCCGAGCCGGTCGATCGCCTCGAAGCCGAGCACGACGACTTCTTCGACCGGATCGTCACCGGGTACCTCGAGCTCGCGGCGGCGGACCCCCAGCGGATCCGGCAGATCGACGCCGGCCAGCCGCGGGAGCGGGTGCTGGCCGCGGCGCTCGCCGAGCTCGAGGACTTAGCCTGAGTAACCATTCGGGTGCGCCTGCGCGAACGCCCACGCGTCCGCCACGATCTCCTCGAGTCCGGGTTTCCTCGCCTCCCAGCCCAGTTCCGAGCGGATCTTCTCCGAAGCGGCGACGAGCATGGGCGGGTCCCCCGGCCTTCGGGGCGCCTCCCGCGTGGGGATGTCGCCGCCCGTCACCGACTGTGCCGCGGCGACCACCTCGCGGACGGAGAACCCGCTCCCGTTGCCCAGGTTGAAGATGCGATGCTCGCCGGGTCGGGTGCCGTCGAGCGCCAGCAGGTGGGCGGTCGACAGGTCGTCGATGTGGATGTAGTCGCGAACCGCGGTGCCGTCGAGGGTCGGGTAGTCGGTGCCGTAGATATCCACGTGCGGCGCGGTTCCCATCGCCGCCCGGAGGATGTTGGGAATCAGGTGGGTCTCCGGGTGGTGGTCCTCGCCCCGCTCAGCGCTCGCGCCCGCGACATTGAAGTAGCGCAGGCTGACCGCCCCGAGACCGTGGGCCTCGCAGAAGTTGCCGATCATCATGTCGACCGCGAGCTTCGACGCGCCGTAGGAGTTGACCGGCTTGGCGGGCGTCTGCTCGCGGATCGGGACCTCGTCGGGCTGGCCGTAGACGGCGCACGTTGATGAGAAGACGAGTCGATCGACGCCCGCGGCCAGCATCGCCTCGAGCAGGTTGAGCGTCCCTCCGACGTTGGTCCTGTAGTAGCGCTCGGGATGGCTCACCGACTCGGCGACGAGCGCCAGCGCGGCGAAATGCAGAACGCCGTCGAACCCCTCTTGCATCGCAGCGCGCAGATCGTCTGCATCGAGGAGGTCGGCAACCACGAGTCGGGCGCCGGACGGGACCGCCTCGCGATGACCCTGCTTGAGGTGGTCGAGCACCACGACCTCGTGCTCGGCCGCCAATAGATGGCTGGCGACAATCGAGCCGATGTACCCGGCGCCACCGGTAACCAGGAGCCGCACCTCTCTAGCGTCTCATTTCGCCGTCGCCGGCGTCTCGACGGCGGTTGGCGAGCGGGCGGGCGGTGCGCTCGAGAGGAGCGCGCGCTTCAGCACCAGCACCTCCGGGCCGCGTGGGTCGAGTGCGATCAGTCGCTGGGCTGCCATGCCGGCCCCCCGCGCGTCACGCATCAGCGCGTAGAGCACGGCCAGCTGGTTCCACGCCTGCACGTCGGTCGGCTGCCGGCGGACGGCCTCGCTCAGGTACGCGCGCGCAACGACGAGGTTCCCCCGGTGGACGGCGATCGTGGCCTCCACGCGCAGCCCGGCGTCCGACAGCGGGTCGAGATCGGATGCGAGCCTCGCGCTGGCCTGAGCGCTCCGAAGCACGGCCGGGGAGCTGCTCGAAGCCCTGACCAGTGCGGAGGACGCCTTGCTCGCGGCCCAGCTCGGGAGCGCCGCCGAGAGCGCGAACGCGCACAGCCAGAGCGTCAGTGAACCGAGCGCCAGCGCTCGCGCGGTCGCGCTCGGGCGGGGAAGGAGCACTGTCGTAGCCGCTCTGCGGCGGGCACCGACGAGCACGCCGAGGAACAGGAACGCCGGAAGCGTGACCGCCGGAATGTCCCAGTCCCAGTCGTAGAGCGAGTGGACTCCGTAGGCCACCACACTCGCGAACAGCGCGGCGGCGAGCAGCCGCTCGGAGCCGCGCGGGAGCCGCCTGGGAAGCCCGCCCGCGCTCGCCGCCAGCAGCACGAAACCTCCGATCGCCAGGAGCGCGCCGACGATTCCGGTCTCGGCGAGATACTGGAGCGGGACGCTGTGCGGCTGCTGAACGGTGAGCGTGTCGCGGCGGTACAGGAGGTGCACCACCCCGAAGGAGCCAGCTCCCCACCCACCGACCGGCCGATCGCTGAACGCCCCCGCGGCCTCCTTCCACCACACCCAGCGGTTCTCCGAGTCGGCCGACAGCAGCCGGCTTGGGTTGGTGTTGCTGGTCGCCTTCGTCGATGTGAACGTGCGCCACGCGTGCGAGAAGGTGCCAGTGAAGCCGCGCGATGAGAGCGTCAGGGCCAGCAGTGCCCCGAGCACGAGCACGGTCCCCAGGGCCGGCGCGAGGCGACGGACAGCGCGCGCATTTCGGTCCGTCACTCGCACCCGAGGCTCCAGCGCGAGCAGGCGCCGGCCCCCTGCGAGGAGCACCGCAAGCGACGCCAGGAGGATCAGCGTCAGCTCGCCCCCCGCGGTCTCGCGATGCCCGAGCGACACTCCGGCCGTCGTCAGGACGTGCGCCTCGAGGCCGAACACCAGCGGCGGCACCGTCGCCAGGGCCGCCGCGGCCAGCCACATGACCGAGCGGAGCCGCTCACCGCTCAGGGCGATGCCGACGACGAGCGCGGCTCCGAGCGCCAGCAGTCCGCCGCGCGAGTAGGTCAACGCTGTCACGAGCAGCATCAGCTCGACTGCGCACAGCGCGGCGATCCGTAACCGGGCGGCGCGGCGCGCGTCGGCCGCGAGGGCGAGCGCGATCGGGATCGCCATCGCGAGGAACAGCGCCAGCGCATTCCAGTATCCGAGCGGCTCCTGGAGCCGTGGTAGCGGTCCGGTCTGGTTGAGGTTGAACAGACCCCCGACGTGCAGGCCGGGGAACAGCTTCTGACCGAGGGCGTAGAGCGTCACGGCCAGAGCCACGAGGAGGTACCCCATCGCCACGTGCCGGATCGCGCGGGCGTACGAAGCACCGAGCGCGATCGCCAGGCACAGCGTGATCACGTACGCGATCGCGCGGTTGAGCTCGATCCAGGTCTGGTTCGGCGCCACGCTCCAGACCAGGGTGATGCCGCTCCAGCACGCAAACGCGGCCAGCAGCGCCATGCCCGCGACCGCGAGCCGCGGTGCCGCGAGCCGGAGGGTGCCCGTCCACAGCCAGGCCGCGCCGGCAGCTGCCGCAAGTGCGGCGATTACGACCTGGAGCCGAGCCTCGGCCGGAAGCGACACGGCCCCGTGGTCGAACGCGGCGTAGGTCACCACCACCAGCAGAGCGGTCGTGAGGAGGGCGGGAAAGCGCGACCGTGCCTCGCCGGCGGCTGCGAGGGGCGCGTGTCGAGAGCTGCCCGGCGTCCCGGGAGTCGTTCCGGTCAGCTCCGCGGTAGACATCGCGGCGCGAAGCTAGCACTGCGGCTGCAAAGCGCCGCCAGATAGCGGGATTTCCGCCCGCGCCAGAGTAAAATTAGTCCTACTTTCCGCGCTCCGGAAACCCGCTCTGAAGCCGGTTGCGGGCAGACTCTTTCCGTCCGGGGCAACCGGCAGTCTTCACTGCCCCGTTCGGCCGCTCCGGTGCCGGGCGAGAGCAGAGGAACGAGCGGAGAGCAAAGGAGCAGGCCGGCATGGATCACACCCCGCAGACCAAACTCAACCCCGACGTCGCGACAGGCGAGGGCCTTTCGATCCGCCGGTATTTCACGACCCGCGGCGAGCATCCGTACGACCAGGTTGAGTGGGAGCTGCGGGACGCCCGGATCGGGCACGGCGACAAGGTCTCCTTCGAGCAGCTCGACGTCGAGTTCCCGAAGAGCTGGTCGCAGAACGCCACCAACATCGTCGCCCAGAAGTACTTCCGCGGCCAGCTCGGATCACCCGCGCGCGAGCACTCCGTCAAGCAGATGATCACGCGCGTTGCGGCCACGATCGCGAGCTGGGGTCGTGAGCGCGGCTACTTCGCGACCGACGAGGACGGCGACGCGTTCGAGGCCGAGCTCACCTTCATCCTGCTCCATCAGATGGCCGCGTTCAACTCGCCGGTCTGGTTCAACGTCGGCTGGCACCAGGTCGGCGACCCGAAGATGCAGGCGAGCGCCTGCTTCATCCTCTCGGTCGAGGACAACATGGAGTCGATCCTCGAGTGGAACACCAAGGAGGGCGTGATCTTCCGCGGCGGCTCGGGGTCCGGGATCAACCTGTCGAGGATCCGCGGCTCGATGGAGCCGCTGAGCCGGGGCGGCACGGCGTCCGGACCGGTGTCGTTCATGCGCGGCGCCGACGCGTGGGCCGGCTCGATCAAGTCGGGCGGAGGTACCCGCCGCGCAGCCAAGATGGTCGTGCTCGACGTCGACCATCCGGACATCCGCGAGTTCATCTGGTGCAAGGCCAAGGAGGAGGACAAGGCCGCGGCGCTCCGCGACGCCGGGTTCGACATGTCGATCGACGGCGATGGCTTCCACTCGATCCAGTACCAGAACGCCAACAACTCGGTCCGCGTCACCGACGAGTTCATGCGCGCGGTCGAGAACGACGAGGACTGGCACCTGATCTCGCGCACCACCGGCGAGCCGATCGGCGACCCGATCCCGGCGCGCGAGCTGATGGCCGAGATCGCGGAGGCGGCGTGGCGCTGCGCCGATCCTGGGGTTCAGTACGACACGACGATCAACCAGTGGCATACGTGCCCGGAGTCGGGGCGGATCAACGCGTCGAATCCGTGCTTCCCTGCTGATGCCCGCGTGCACACGACCAAGGGTCTGATTCCGATCGCCGAGCTGGTTGACCGCGGCGAAGAGGGAGAGGCGATCCGCGTCTACACCCATCGCGCGACTGCCGAAGATCCCGGCACCGGAGTCGTTGCAACGCAGCCGATCGCGTTCATGCGAAATGGCGTCAGCCAAATCGTGCGGCTGCGCTTTACGAATGGCGCCGAGCTGCGGTGCACACCCAACCATCGAATTTGGACAGCGAATCGAGGCTATGTACGCGCCGAAGACCTGACCGAGGACGACCAGGTGTTGCTAAACGACAGCGCCACTCCAGCGATCGATGCCTCGTGGGAGCTTCCGGTGAAGGTCGAAGCGGCGGCGAAGTCGTGCAGCCGCGGGAGCTCGGTGGTCTATCGGGAGTTGCCCGACCGTTGGAGCGAAGGGCTAGGCGAACTAGTGGGCCATCTCATCGGCGACGGGTGGCTCACGGATGTCCAAACCGGATGGGTCTATGGCGGCGATGACGTGGCCGATGGGCTCGCATCTGGTCACCAGGGATTGATCCATGAACTCGTGGGAGGAGTGTCCCGCCAAGAGATGGACAACGGGACCGTGCAGCTCCGCGTCGGCAGCAGGGCTGTCCGTGAACTCTTCCGTGGTCTCGGGGTGACAACTGCTCGGGCGCACCACAAGCGAGTTCCGTCCGCCATCTTCACGGCACCAGTCGAAGTCCAGGCTGCATTTCTCCGCGGGTTGTTCGGCGCAGACGGTTGTGTGTCTCGCGTCGAGACGGGCGGCAAGGCGAATCGGTATGTGGGGCTCGGTAGCCGCAGCGACGCGATGCTCCGCGACGTCCAGCGGCTCTTGTCTACGTTCGGGATCCGAGGGCGTGTCTACCGGATCACCGGAAGCGGTGGACAGAAGTTTTCGTATACGCGCGTAGACGGGACGACCGTCGAATACAGCTCGCGCGAGGGATTCGACCTCCGTATCACTGGCAGCGACCTTGAGCGATTCGCCGCCGCTATCGGATTCTCGACCCCGCGGAAGAACGCAGCGCTAGAGGGACTCTTGGCTGAAACGGATCGCTATCGCACCAAGCCGAGCACGCAACTAGTGGCCCGAGAGAGTGACGGCCAGGAGCACGTCTACAACCTCACCGAGCCGCTTCATCACTCCTACATGGTCGATGGCTTTGTCGTTGCCAATTGCTCGGAGTACATGCACGTAGACGACTCGGCATGCAATCTCGCGTCGCTGAACCTGATGAAGTTCCGCCGCCCGGACGGAACGTTGGAGGTCGAGTCGTTCGAGCATGCCGTCGACATCGTGTTCCTGGCGCAGGAGATCGTTGTAGGTGCGTCTAGCTATCCGACTGAACAGATCACCGCGAACGCGCGTGCATTTCGTCAGCTTGGAATGGGCTACTCGAACCTTGGCGCATACCTGATGTCGAACGGGATGCCGTACGACTCGGACGAGGGCCGCGCCGCGGCAGCCGCGATCACGGCGCTCATGACCGGCCGCGGTTATCTCGGCTCCGCCCGCATCGCCGCGAAGATGGGCCCATACGACCGATACCCGGAGAACAGGGATGCGCACAACGGCGTAATGCGGATGCATCGCGACTCCGCTTACTCGATCCCGGACTCGTCGATCACCGACACTGCGCTGCTCGACGCCGCCCGCTCCACCTGGGACAAGGCTGTTGCTGCCGGTGAGGAACACGGCTACCGCAACGCGCAGGCCACGGTGCTTGCACCCTGCGGAACGATCAGCTTCCTCATGGACAACGACACCACCGGTGTCGAGCCCGACTTCTCGCTGGTCAAGTTCAAGGAGCTCGTCGGCGGTGGTCAGATGACGATCGTCAATCGGACGGTGCCGCAGGCGCTTCAGACGCTCGGCTACTCCGACGAGCAGATCGAGCAGATCGTCGCTTACATCAACGAGCACGGCACGATCATCGGCGCGCCCGACCTCAAGGACGAGCATCTGCCGGTCTTTGACGTGGCGGTAGGCGAGCGGGCTATCTCGCACATGGGCCATATCAAGATGATGGGTGCGGTGCAGCCGTTCATCTCGGGCGCGATCTCGAAGACGGTCAACCTGCCCGAGTCGGCGACGATCGAGGACATCGCCGACGCCTATCTGAAGGCGTGGCACCTCGGGATCAAGGCACTCGCCATCTACCGCGACGGCTCGAAGACGGCGCAGGCGCTCCGGACCGACGCGCACAAGGGCGCGCCTGTACCCGCCGATACCGAGGCGGCAATCGATCAGGCGGTCAAGGAGGCCCTGGCGAAGGCCCCGCCGAAGCGCCGGCGGATGCCGCGCGAGCGTCAGTCGCTCACGCACAAGTTCTCGATCGGAGGCCACGAGGGCTACATCACGGCCGGCATGTACGAGGACGGCTCAGTCGGCGAGATCTTCCTCACCGACATCGGCAAGGAGGGCTCGACGCTGCGCGGGATGATGAACGCGTTTGCGACGGCGATCTCGATTTCGCTGCAGTACGGCGTCCCGCTCGAGACCCTCGTCCAGAAGTTCAGCTACATGCGCTTCGAGCCCGAGGGCATGACCTCCAACCCGGAGATCCCGTTCGCCAAGTCGATGCCCGACTACATCATGCGCTGGCTGGCCTCGCGCTTCCTCGACGTCGACGCCCAGGAGGAGCTCGGGATCCTCACGCCCGAGGTCCGCGCCCGTCAGGCGGCCCGCGAGGCCGCGAGCTCGCACGCCGGCGACACCGCCGGGCCGCCGGCCGATGACGCCGACGAGGAGGAGACAGAGGGCAAGGGCAACGGCGGAGGTAACGGATCGAGCTCCGGATCCGGATCCCCGACGGCCGTCGCCCCAACCTCCGCGCTTACCGATGATCCTCCCGTAATTCCGGCCGTCCGAGCCGGCCTCGACCTCGGGCCCGCCTGCCAGCAGTGCGGCGGAATGATGCAGCGCACTGGGAGCTGCTACACGTGCTCGAGCTGCGGCTTCAACACGGGCTGCGGATAGACCACACAACGTCATTCGACACTGAACCATGTGGGTCTGCGAGACCTGCGGCGTAGAGCATGCTGAGGCGATCGGCGTCTGCGCGATCTGCGCCGATGAGCGCCAGTGGGTGCCCGCGGACGGGCAGAAGTGGGCGACGCTCGAGGAACTGGCCCACGTAGGACGCCGCGTGCAACTGATCGAGCTCGAGCCTGACCTGTTCGGGATTACGGTCGAGCCGAAGGTCGGGATCGGTCAGCAGACGCATCTCGTGCGCACGCGCGCTGGCAACCTCCTGTGGGACCCGGTCGGGTACCTCGACGACGAGGCGGTGGCCCGCGTGCGGGAGCTGGGTGAGGTGACGGCGATCGCCGCCAGCCATCCGCACATGTTCGGCGTCCAAGTCGAATGGAGCAAGGCGCTCGGGGGTGCGTCGGTTCTCGTCTCCGAGGCCGACGCCGGATGGGTCCAGCGGCCCGATCCGGCGATCAAAACCTGGAGCGGGAAATACGAGGTCGCGCCCGGCCTCACTCTGCATCAGGTCGGAGGCCACTTCCCCGGAAGCTCCGTCGTCCACTGGACAGCGGGTGCTGGCGGCGAGGGCGTGCTGCTCGTCTCGGACACGATCCACGCCAATCCGGATCGGGCGACGGTGACCTTCCTGCGCAGCTATCCGAACCGGATCCCACTTTCGCCCGCCGTGGTCGAGCGCATCACACGCGCGGTCATGCAACTCCCGTTCGACCGGCTGTATGACAACTTTGGCAAGACCATCGAGGCTGATGCCGCCGCGGCAGTGGCCCGTTCAGCCGATCGCTACTCCGGCTGGGCGCAAGGCGATTTCGATCAGCTCACCTAAAGGCGCGCGGTGCGGATTCGCATCAGCGCCGTCCACGGATTCTGAGGTGGTTATCAGCGCCCGTGCTTCGAGGGCGCGAGCGTGAAGCTGATCGGCACGACCGGGGGCCCCGGTCCCCATCCGACGCCCCCGCCGCCCGTCAACCGGAGCTTGTGCAGCCCAAGCTTCGCGAGCGCGCCGGAGCCAACCCAGTAGGACCCGGGATCCACGATCCCGTAAACGGTCGTCGTGGAAGTCGTCAGGTCGAGGTCCGCCTCGCCGTCCGCGCCTGAGCAGGGGTTGCGAACGTCGATTTCGGCAGGGGAGTCCTTGCGCACCCACACCGTCACGTCCACGTAGATCGGCGATCCATCTTGGCCGTAGCCACAGAACGCCGCGCTATAGCTGAAGAAGGAGACGTGATGCTCATGCGGCGGGGGAATGTCCGCGGACGCTCCCGCCGAGCTCACCATCAAGCCGGCCAAAGCCGCCGCGACAGCGACGCACCCTCGCCTCACCCTCGCCCCTCTACGCATCGAGCGGAACCTACAGCACGAGCCTCGGCGCGACAAGGACAGATTGCCCGGTCGTGCCGAGTTGCTGGCTGGCAAAGATGGGCCGCCCGCGGCCCAAACATGGGCAGACCGTCCGATGCCAGGCGCGGCCCGCGTGCCTAGCGTCGACGACCGACACCAACCGTCGATCGGAGGCAACAATGAGCACCCACACACAGGACGGCACAGCGGAAGTGGAAGGGCGGCTTTGGAGCGCAAAGGCGGCCGACTGGGCCGACCTCCAGGAGCAGTACGTAGAGCCGGCATATGCGGCGGGCCTCGATGCGCTCGGAGTCGGCGAGCGCACCCGCCTGCTGGACATCGGCTGTGGCGCCGGAAGAGCCCTGCGCATGGCCGCCGACCGCGGTGCCGACGTGTCAGGACTCGACGCCGCGCCGGGATTGCTCGAGATCGCCCGCCGACGCGTTCCGGGTGCGACGCTCATCCAAGGGGAGCTTCAGACGCTCCCGTTCGGAGACGACGAGTTCGACGCTGTCAGCGGTTTCAACTCATTTCAGTACGCCGCCGACCCTACCGCGGCGCTTCGTGAGGCCAAGCGCGTGACCAGGCCCGGCGGCCGGGTCCTGGCACTCGTCTGGAGCCCACCCGAGATGTGCGAGCTCGCGCCCCACCTGCGGAGCCTGGGTGCGCTGATGCCTCCGCCTCCGCCCGGCGCACCTGGGCCGTTTGCCCTCTGCGGGCGCGACGCCCTGGAGGAATTCTTCGCCACCGCCGAACTCGGGGTGGCTGACGTCCGCGACGTGGCATGCACCTTCGCCTATCCAGACACCGAAACAGCGATCAGAGCCCTGAGCAGCGCCGGGCCAGTCGTCCGGATCGCCGAGCACGCCGGCACCGAGGCTGTGCGCGCCGACATCGCGAAGTTCCTTGCCGGCCATCTCCGCTCGGACGGAACCTACGCGATCAACAACCCGTTCCGTTACGCGCTGAGCGCGCCCGTAGCGTGATCCGGATATAGGCTGGCTCGCCCATTGCGCTTGGCCAGGGCCGACCGAGGCGAGATAATCGAGCTGAGGGAGCGATGCCGCGGTGGCGGAGGACATTCGACTGAAGGAGGAGGGGCATGAACAACGCGCCGATTGCGAACGAGGGTGTGTCCGCGCCTCGCGCCGACACGAATAGAGCGTTTCGCACGGAGTTGAACCCCGTTGACTTCCTTCGGAGAGCCGCCTACGTGTATCCCGAGAAGATTGCGATGGTGGACGGCGAGCGCCGCTATTCATACGGTCAGCTGGCGGAGCGCTCATGGCGGTTGGCCAATGCGCTGAGATCCGCGGGGCTGCGTAAGGGAGATCGGGTGGCCACGCTGCTGTTCAACTCCTCGCCGATGCTGGAGGCGCATTTCGGGGTTCCAGCGGCGGGCGGAATCCTCGTGGCGATCAACAATCGGCTGGCAAGCCCTGAGGTCGGATACATCATTGAGCACAGCGGTGCCCGCTTCCTCCTGTTCGATGCCGAGCTCGAGCCGCTCCTCGCCCCGCTGGCGCTGTCCGACGTCACCTTGATCCGCTGTGACCGTGGTGGCGCAGAAGATCAGTACGCGCAGTTCTTGACCGCCGCGCCCGGCGACACGCCGGATAGCTGGCTCGAGGACGAGGAGGAGGTGATCTCGGTCAACTACACCTCGGGCACCACCGGGCAACCGAAGGGGGTGCAGTACACCTACCGTGGCGCGTATCTAAATGCACTGAGCGAGGTGATCGTCGCCGGGATGGGTCCCGAGTCGGTCTACCTGTGGACCCTGCCGATGTTTCACTGCAACGGCTGGTGCTTCCCCTGGGCGGTAACCGCGGTTGCGGCGAGGCATGTGGCGCTGCGCGCCGTCGATCCCGAGCTCGTCTGGCAGCTGATCGACGAGGAGGGGGTGACGCATTACTGCGGCGCGCCCACGGTTCAGCAGATGATCATCAACCACTCCATGGCGCACAACCTGGAGCGGCAAGTGACCGCGATGGTCGCCGCATCGCCACCGTCGCCGACCTTGCTGGCTCGCATGGCCGAGCTCAACTTCCGGATCGTGCACGTCTACGGCCTGACCGAGACCTATGGCCCGATCACGGTGTGTCCGATTCAGGAGGGCTGGCAGGAGCTGCCAATCGACGAGCGGGCCACGCTGCTAGCGCGCCAGGGCCAGGCATACCCCTCGGCCGATCTGGTCCGGGTCGTTGACCCCGACATGCAGGACATCCCCCAGGACGCCGAGACGATGGGCGAGGTGGTGATGCGCGGCAACAACGTGATGAGCGGTTACTTCGCAGACCAGACGGGCACGGAGAAGGCGTTTCGCGGCGGCTGGTTCCACTCCGGTGATCTAGCCGTCTGGCACCCCGACGGCAACATCGAGCTGCGCGACCGAAGCAAGGACATCATCATCTCCGGAGGGGAGAACATCTCGAGCATCGAGGTCGAGCAGACCATCTGCGCCCACCCGGCCGTCCTCGAGTGCGCGGTGATCGGGATTCCGCACGAGCGGTGGGGTGAGCGACCGAAGGCATTCGTCACACTCAACGCCGAGGCCGCCGCGAGCGCCGATGAGATCATCGCGTTCTGTCGTGAGCGGCTCGCTCACTACAAGTGCCCCGACACAGTCGCGTTCGGGCCGCTGCCGAAAACCTCTACCGGCAAGGTCCAGAAATTCGCTCTGCGCGAGCGCGAATGGACTGAACGCGAGACTCGAGTCGGCGCGACGTAGCCCCGCCCGATATCCCTTATGGGAGAACTGGCTGCGCTTGATGACAGCGGCTGGGTCGCGTCACGCGGACGCGGTTCCCCCCGAGGTGATGTGGTCGATGACGTGGTTGAACTCGTCGGTCGGTGAGAAGTCGACGTACTCGGAGTCCTCGAGCGCCTCTGGGGCGTGGCCGGGGGCCCAGTAGAACGACTGGCCGGCCTCGTAGACCTGTGCACCGTTCTTGGTGTGCATCCTCACCCGCCCCTTGAGCATGTATCCCCAGTGCGGGCACTGGCAGAGGTCGTCCGGTAGTCCTTTCGTTGCCGGGCGCAGGTCGGCGCCGGCGGGCAGGCGCACGAACCCGGCGCTGATCCCGCCGCCGATCTCCTCCAGTCGCAGCTCGACGCCGCCGCCCTCGATCGCGATCGGTGCCTGTGCTCGCGTTGTTGCCTTCATCGCTCCTCCAATGTCTGATCGTTTGAATTGGGCGATGCGGAGCGTTGCGGGCGGGCGTTCCTGGATCGTTCCTCGTATACGCTCAAGCTCGGGAGCGAGGGGATGGCCTCCGAAGCGCACGAACGACGGGCCCGGATCGAGTTGCTCGGCCGGCTCAGTGTTGCGGTTGGCGCGGATGACGTGGTCGTGGATGAGTGGCCGGCTCGTCGCGCGGGCGAGCTGGTGGCGTTGCTTGCGCTGGCCGACGGTCACCGCCTGACGCGCGATCAGGTGATCGAGGCGTTGTGGCCTCATCTGGGGGCCGAGGCCGGGGCGGCGAACCTGCGCAAGGCCGCCCATCACGCCAGGGTGGCGCTCGCCAGCCCCGACGCGGTCGCGTTACGCGGTGGCCAGGTGGTGTTGTTCGGGTCGACGCCGGTCGACACCGACGCGGTCCAGTTCGAAGCGAACGCCCGGGCGGCGCTGGCTGGTGACGATCCAGCGGCGTGCGCTCAGGTCGCGTCTGGGTACACGGGCGATCTGTTGCCGGAGATGCTGTACGAGACGTGGACCCAGGCGCCGCGAGACCGTCTGCGGTCGCTGCACGTGGAGCTCTTGCGCCGCAGCGCCCAGTGGGAGCGGCTGGCCGAGATCGAGCCCGCGGATGAGCCCGCTTGCCGGGAGTTGATGCGATTGGAGCTGGCGCGCGGCAGCCGCCCTGCCGCGATCCGCGCATACGGCCGGCTGCGCAGCGCGTTGCGCCGCGAGCTCGGGCTGCTACCGAGCGGCGACACGCAGGCGATCTATGACGAGTGCGTTGCCGGGCTGGCGATCGCCGAGCCCGATGTCGTCGGCCGCGCGATCGAGCTCGCGAGAGCCACCGCGCTGTTGCGTTCCGGGCCTGAGGCCGCCAACGGGGCGCTGGTGGTGCGTGGCGTGGCGGGGATCGGCAAGACGGCGTTCTGCCGGGAGTTGGCGCTCGTGGCGCGGAGCGAGGGTTGGACCGTGATCGCCGTTGAGGCGAGCGAGGGCGCCGGACCTTATGCCCCGATCGCGAGCGCGATCGAGCAGCTGATCGCGATGGACCGGGTGATGCTCGAGGCGGTCGCTGACCATGGTCGGTCGGTGCTGGCCGAACTGACCTCGGTGGCCGGTCCGGCGACCGCGCTGGAGCGGCCGCTGACGCGCCACGAGGTGATCGGGGCCTTTCGCCGGCTGCTCCTTGCCGCGGGCGATGGCGCTCCGGTCGCGGTGATCGTCGACGACGCGCATCTCGCTGACGAGGCGACGATCGATCTGCTGCTGCACCTCGGGTCGCTCGGCGGCAGCGCGGTCTTGGCCGTGCTCTCCTATCGACCGGACCCCTCGCGTGAGGCCCTGGTCCGGGGGGTGCAGCGGCTGGCGCGAGCCGGCAAGGCCGTCGAAATCGATCTCGGCCCGCTGGACCCGGAGGATGCGGCCATGCTTGTCGCGAGGGGAGCGACGACCCCGCGGTCCCGGGAGGTGGTGGATCGGATCGTCGATCTCGCCGAGGGCAACCCGTTCCTCACGCTCGAGCTTGCGCGCAGCGCCGTGGTTGGTGTCCCGGCGCTGTTGCCGACGGCCCGCGACGCGATCGCGTCCAGGTTCGTCGACGTCGACCCCGACGCGGCCGCGCTGCTGCGGCGGCTCGCGCTCGCGGGCGACGCGCTCGATCCCGCGACGGTGGTTGCCCTTACCGGGCTGGACGAGGCCGCTGCGTTCGCGTTGCTTGATCGCGCGCTCGACGGCGGCATCCTGGTCGTCTCGACTGGGCGCTACCGCTTCCGCCACGAGCTGGTCCGCCAAGCGCTCGTGGAGCGGCTCGCGCCGCACCAGATGCTCGCCGCCCACCGCGACATCGCTGCGCGGCTCGCCGATGCGGGCGCAGCGCCGGGACTGATCGCCCGGCATTGGCTCGCAGGCGGACGCCCGCACGAGGCAGGCGACTGGCTGCTCGCCGCGGCGCAGGAGGCGGTTGCGCTCGGGGCCTACCGCGACGCGCTCGTCCACCTGGAACGGCTGCTCGACCACGAACCGCAGCATCGCGACGCGCTCTCGCTGCGGGCCGAGGCACTCGATGCGGTCGGCAGCAGCGCAGCGCCCGAGGCGTACGCCGCCGCTGCCCGCCTCGCCGACCCGTCCGCCGCAAACGAGCTGCGAGCCAAGCAGGCGCTGGCCCAGATCAAGCTCGGCGATCCGGCAGGGGGGCTCCAGATGCTGGAAGGAGTCGAGCCCGACACCGTCCAGGGGCGACTGGCCCACGCGCTCGCGCTCTGCGGCGCCGCGGCGCTCGGCTTTGGCGATCCCGAGGTGGGCGCGGCGAAGGCCGCCGAGGCCCGCCGACTGGCGATGCAGTCCGGTGACACCGACGCGCTGGTCGTCGCCTCATGGGCCCACGCGGCCGCGGCGCACGCGCGTGGCGATCTGCGCGACAGCGTTCGCGCGGACCTTCATGCCACCACGGGATTGCCGAAGCTCGCCGTCAGCGTGTTCGACGGACAGCTCTGCATGACCCAACGGCTTCTGTACGGCGCCCGGCCCTATGCCGACGTGATCGCTTTCGCCGACTCGCTCGCAGCGGAAGCCGACCGGCTCGGCGCGGCCCGTGGTCGCGCGTTCGCGGTCACGATTCGAGGCGAGGCCAGACTGCTCGCCGGGCAGCTCGACGTCGCCGACGACGACCTCGCCGCGGGAGCACGCCTGCACCACGAGATCGCGGCCGCAGCCGGCGAGGCATTCGCGCTGTACCGCCGAGCCGAAGTCGCGCTCCACCGAGGGCAGCACACCGAGGCGCGCGAGCTGCTGGACGAGGCGCTGGCGATCGCCCGCGAGTCGGACGTCGGCTTTCACCTCCTCGACCGCATCTACGGAACCAGGATCCTCGCCGCCGCCGATACGGAGTCCGCTCTCGCCGCCGTCGAGGAGGCCGAGGACGCCGTACGCGGGCCAATCGAGACCTGTCCCGGCTGCAGAATCACGCTGGCCGTCCCGGCCGCGATCGCGGCCGCCACCGCCGGCGACCTCGAACGGGCCGACCGATGGGAGCAGCTCTCCGAGTACCTCGCCACCGTCGTGATGCGCCTCCCCGCGTGGGACGCCGCACTCGCCGAGGTCAAAGGCCACCGTGCACAAGCCGACGGCGAAGTCGCCACTGCGATGGACCACTTCCGCGCCGCCGCCGCAGGCTTCAAAACCGCCGGCCAACCGATAGACGAGCGCCGCTGCACGACCCTCGCCGCCGCCGTCACCGACACTGCGATCCACTGACGACAAGTCGGCCCCTCGGAAGCAGCGGCGCTAACCGGCGTCAACGGGGCCGGTGTCCCCAGTCCCCGCGCTTGCACACCGCCGGAGAGGAGCGGCCATGACAGCGCCGGGTCGAAGCGTTGCGTCTCGATCTGAGCAGCAGCGGTGACGCCGGCGGGTCGCTTACCGTGCGGGCACGCTCACGGCCAACCGGGTGGGGTTTCCGGCGGTGTCGCGGACCACTATCCCGATCGTGAGCGTCGGAGGCCTTCTGTGGCGTCTTGTCCTGACCCGGTGTCGGAGCGCGTTGCTCTCTATCAGGCCGGGCGCGTGGATCGTCAACCCGACCATTGACGCGGGTGTTCGCGGGAAGACGGTCAGGCTGCGTTTTCTGACGATGAGTCCTGACTTGGGTGCGTGAGTCAAACGCAGCGCGCGCGCCAGCGTCCGGCGGTTGTGGGTGAACGCCAGTCCGCGCGGGAGGCTGATCGTGAGCGATTGGGCTGGGGGAAGGCAGCCTGTTGAGAGCTTGAGGCTCAGGGTCGCGTTTCCGGCCGCAATCCCGCGAAGCGAGGCATTCCCCCTGCGGTGGGCGCCGGTCGCTGCGATGGTCGCCGAGGGTTGCGCATCGGACCAGCCAGTGGGTGGCTCTGCGAACACGTATGCGAGGTCGTCCGCGCTCACCACGGCCGTCGGGCCGGAGATCGCGACCGGCGAGGAATCACCCGAGCGGTTGGTCAGCCTGGCCGATTGGTGTTCGCTGGCCCAGCCGCCTGCCGGTTCGACGAACACGTATGCCGCGGTTCCGCTACTGGCGAGCACTGTCTGATCGGACGCCGCGACCGTGGACACAATCAGGCCGCTATCGGAGGCGCTCAGCTGGGCGCTGCTGTGGAGCGCGCCCGACCAGCCGCCGGCTGGCGCGCTGAAGACGTACACCGGGCTGGTCGTCCCGGTCTGGGCGGTGGCGACGATCGTTGGCCCCGAGATTGCCACCGACTCCCAGGAACCATCCGCCTCGGCGCTCTCGTGCAAGGTCCCGGCCCAGCCGCCAGGGGGTTCCGTGAATACATGCAGCGGGCCGTAGTCCCCCTTATAGACGACCGAGCTTGCCACGATTGTCTGCCCCGAGATCACAGCCGACCCGATCTCGTTGCGTTCAGAATCGACCAGCTTGGCGCTCTCGTGCAGCCCCCCCGACCAGCCGCCGACGGGCTCCGTGAACACGTACGCCGCGTCCCCACCACCGTCGTCTTGGATATCGCCGACGGCGACCACTGTACGCCCATCGATCGCCACCGAACCAAGGGAAGAGCCATCGGAGCCCGACAGCCTCGCCGCCTCATGGACCGTCCCGGACCAGCCCCCGGCCGGCTCGGTGAACACGTACACCGGTCCTCGCCCACCCACACCGTTCAGCGACTCGCCACCACCGTCCGTCCGGAAATCGCGATCGGGCCGCCAAGATCGCTGCCATCCGAGGCAGCCAGGACCGCCACCTGGCTCAACCTCCCCGACCACCCCCCGCCCGGCTCCCTAAACACGTACACGACGCGCTGAAGACGTCCCCCCAGGGCCGCTGAACCGCTCGCCACAACCGTCCCTCCGGAGATCGCCGCATCCCCCACCAGACAGCTCCGGTATCCGGCGACGAGCTGACCAGTGTGCGCCCCGGGCGCGTCGCGCGAAGGCGCAGTCGCCGCCGCTGCAAGACCGCTAAAAGCCGCCACCCCGGCCACCATCATCCAACTCAGAAGGCGAACGAACACAGCTCCCCAACAACAACCCACGCGAACATCAACGTCTTCAGATCACAAGAGTTGCGACCGAACCCCGCCCACAGATCAACACCGAGGTTCCTGCCGGCGTTCCCCGCTCGTCAAGACTGGGAAACGCAACTCGGGAAACGCCGCTTCGCCCAGCTGAAAACACTTCTCCTCGAACTCAGCCAACCCGGGTAAGCGGCTGGCAACAGGTTACACGGCTCGAGGGACGAGTTCGAGCGTTTCCCGGCGGCCCGGCTCGCCTTTCGGCTAGAAACGCAAGCGTACCGACCAACGAACCGCGGCGGACGGAGTCACGCGCTCCAGCACGCACGACCCCGCCGCCACCGCTCCCCCCCTTCAGCTAGCGACCGAGCGGGTCAAATCGCATCCCCGTCCGGGTCAACTAGCGACGACCGACCCGAACACCGTGCAGACGTTTTGCTTGTTGAGAGTCGTACTGTTGTCAAATCCGTAGTTGACAGTTACGACTTTGCCTGTGGTTGCCTCGAAAACAGCCACGCCGGTCGCGTCGAAGTCGCCCGAGCTCGTCGACAACTGCACTCCCCTGCTGTGCTTGGTGAATGACGTGTTCTTGATGATGTGAACCCGACCGAACGCATCAAAGACGTGAGCGAACAGGTCAGAGGCGTTCGCTGAGGTGAACCCGAACACCACCGGGAAGCCACGTCCGTCACAGCGAGCGTTGATCAGAAGAGAGTCGATGTTCACGACAGTCACGGTGTGGCCATTTGCCTTGCCGACGAACGAGAACGTCCGAGTCACAGCTCCCGGGCTGGCCGCCGCGCTTGAAGTCGCGCCACCCAACACCGCCAACCCCCCGACCGACAAGATCAACGCAGCGATGCCGCGCGTCCCCATGATTCGCTTCATGTCACATCCTTTCTCGAGGCTCGGCATGCCGACACCTCGTTATGTCGCCTCATCGCGCTGTGTTGCACGCGGCTTTGCCGTTCGCCACGCGCAGCGCCCCTGGCGGGAAGCGTACATGCTGAGACCCGGACGCTCGGGGCTGGTATCCGGCTCAGGCCTGATGTCCGGCTAGGGAGCGGACGCGGCGGAACCCCTCGCCGCAGATCGCTCACCCCGGCGGCACCACCAGGATCCGCTGATTCGTCATGTACCGCCCCAGGTCGCTCGGTCGGGCCGGCGGCGGGCGGTACACGTCGATGTGACGGCCCCTGATGGCGCCGCCGGTGTCCTGCGCGACGAACCAGCCTCCGCCGAGTCCGCGGTAGGCCGGGACATAGACACGGCTACGGAGCGGGATCAGATGGGGGTCGACGGCAATGCTGTGGTAGTAGCGCAACGGCAGCGCCGACCCCGCGGCGAACGTCACCCCGCCGTAGGGGTGTGTTCGCACTCCGGCCCCGTTCGCCCAGCTGCCTCCGGCCAGGGGGAAGGTGACCGCACCGTGGGCGTTGCGCCAGCCGCCCCGGAGCCACACCGGGAAGCCGTCCGACCACTTGCCGAGGCATACGGGCACGGTCGGGCTGCCGCCCAGATTGACCCAGCCGGTCGACCCCAGCTCCGCGATGTGGACGGGTCGCCCACGCCGGTCGACGCCGCTGCCCTCCATCGCCAGCCCGCGGGCCGAGTACAGCCAGTCCGCCGCATAGCTCCCGGAAAGCCCCGGAGCAGCGACCCGGCGCCCGATGAACCACCGCTCCGGGGCCGGGTAGTACTCGGTGATGCTCACCCCGGTGAGCCACTGGCGATGGCGGATCACCCGCTCCGGCGCCGGCGGCGCGGGCTTCTGGCATCGGGACCCGGACAGCGACGACAGCGCCAGGGCATTCACATGAAATGGCCCCACCGAGGTGATCCGCTGTGCCGGACGGGCGCCCGGCCGGCGCATGGCGGCGCGCGAATGCCGCACCACCGCGGCGTGAGCCTCGGGGAGCGCTCCAGGGCCGTGAGCTCGATGCCCGTCGTGGCCCGTCAGCAGCACTCCGGCGACGGCAGCCGCCGCGAGTACAAGGGGCGCCAGGCCCACCAGCCAGGCCCGTCTGGTCCGAACCTGCCTTCCGGACACCTCCGCGAATATAGAGCCCGGTCAGAGCTCTCGCGCGAGCGGCCCTGAGGAGGGATCGCCCGGGGCGAAGCCCCCGTGATCCGCGCTCCCATTCACGACGGGACAGCGCGAATTCAGCTCGCGGTCGAAGCTGCGCGCCGTGCGGCACACCGATCTCACGCCCGTCCGGTGACACAGGTCCTGGGTGAGCTCGAGGTTGAGGACGTGGTAGTTGAGGTCGGCGAGCGGCCCGCCGAGCGCGTAGTAGGACCAGCTTCCTGTGTCGAAACGCGGGAGGTAGTGCTCGAGCGAATGAAGGCCGCTGCGCGCGAGCGCGGTGACGAACGGCGAGTGCGTAGCCACGCGTAGATCGTGGAGCGCGATCACCGCATCCAGATCGGCGTTGAGGACGAGCTGGTTCGGATCGAAGCTGTAGAGCAGGAACCAGGGGCCGGCCGAGAGGTGGAGCTCCACTCCGACCGGCGGCGCCGCCGCGAACAGCCGCGCCGGGCGCAGCGCCACCTTCAAGAAGTCCGGCCGGTTCAATCGCTTGGCGGCGTGGACGTACGCGTCGATCGCCGTCGCCTGGGAGAGGCCGCTGGTCCACGGCGGATCGGCACCCTCGAACGGGAACTCGTACTCCCACGTCAGCAGCCCGCCGCGCACTGAGGCCAGCGGGAGCATCTGCTCGAGCGCGGTCCCCGCAGCCTGCGCCGCGGCTTGCGACCCGTACACGAGCGCTGCGTCGATCGAGCTGAACGTGGCGTTGACCTGCAGCTGCAGGCCCAGGCCCGGGTAATACTCGAACACCACACCACTGCCGGAGAAGGTCATGTTCGCGGGACGGGCGTCGGGACTCGCGGGCGGGTTGCAGTGACGGCCCTTGGCTCCGGGCTCGCCACCGGAGCCCGCCGTCGGTGGCCCGTGCGCGGACCACCACCTGACGTTCCGGTGCAGCGTAAGGAACACGGACGGCATGCGGCTCGCGGATAGCGAGCCCCGCTCGGCGATCCCGCGGACAATGTCGAGCGCGGCCCCCAGCTCTCGGGCCCGAAGTCCGCTCAGGTTCGCCACGTCGCGTTCCGTGTTCGTGTACGTGCGGCTGTAACCGGCGGCCTGAGCGGAGGTGATGCGTCCGTGCGCCCGCTCGGCTTGGATCGCGGCAAGAACCGGGTCGGATGCCGAGCGCGCCCCAACGGGGCGAGCCGCCCCGTCGCCGACACCCACCCCCGTCACCAGCGCGCAGACGATCAGGGCTGTCCCGAAGAGCCGCCGCATCAGCTCACTGGTGGTGCTCGGCGTCCTCGGGCACGGTCACCCATCCGTGCTTCCGCGACTCCCACACGGAGAACCACGGGGGCGGAAACTCGGGATCGGCAAATGCGCCCACGGGGATCGCGATGACTTCTGGTTCCGCGGGATCCAGGTAGTAGACGGTCGCGCCACACCGCGGACAGAAGTGAAAGTTCCGCCGCTCGCCGTGATCGGAGATCCGAACGAACTCGCGCGACTCGCCTGAGATGCTGGCGTCACCGCCGCTGAACCTGGCCTGGAAGCCGAATGCGCTCCCGGTTCTGCGCTGGCACGCGAGGCAGTGGCATACGGAGACGCGGACCGGCTCTCCCTCCACCGAGACCCGGAGTTCCCCGCAACTGCAGGCGGCCTCGCCTCGGATCATGAGGAGACAGTAGAACGTTCGCATCGGCGGTGTGCGCGAGGCGCGCGCCCCCTCATTAGGCTTCCGTCCTGCCATGAGCGCGCTCGGCATCGTCCTCTCGCTGCCGGCCATCGAAGACACGATCGCGGCGGCGCGACTCGCCGAGGACGCCGGGTTCGAGTCCGTCTGGACGACGGAGTTCCCCGATCACTCGGCCACGGTCACGCTGGCTGCGGCGGCCCAGGCGACGGAGCGCGTGACGCTCGGTACCGCGATCGCGTACGCGTTCGGGCGGACACCGCTGGTGCTGGCCGCCGAGGCGCGCGACCTCGACTCGCTCTCGAACGGAAGGCTGATTCTCGGGCTCGGGACCGGCACGCAGCGGATGCAGCGCGAGTGGCACGGCCTGGACGGCGAGCACCCGGCGCCTCGCATGGAGGAGCTGGTCCCGCTCCTGCGGTCCCTGCTGCGGCTCGACGAGGGCCCGCTCGAGCACGAGGGGCGCTTCTACCGGACGATTGTGCATCCGACCGCCCCCGTGCCGCCGCCGCTGCGAGCCAAGCTGCCGATCTTCATGGCCGGCGTAAACGCGCGGATGATCGAGGCGGCGGGCGCGGTGGCCGACGGCCTCGTGGGGCATCCGCTGTTCACCCAGGAGTACACCCGCGACGTCGTCCGTGTCGCACTGGCGCGGGGCGCCGAGCGCGCCGGGCGGCCCCAGCCCCCGCCCGTCGCCGGCTACGTCACCTGCGTCGTCAACGAGGACGGGGATGCCGCGCGGGCCGCGGCGCGCGGAGTGATTGCGTTCAACGCGACCGTCTCGACCTACCGGCCCGTGCTCTCGCATCACAGCTTCGACGCCCAGGCCGAGGAGATCCGCGCCGCATGGCAGCGACGCGATTGGGGCGCGATGGCGGCAGCGGTTACCGACGAGATGCTCGAGACGATCGCGATCGCGGGGACGCCGGGGGAGGTGCGCGCTCAGTTCGAGCAGGGTCGCGCGGACCTGTTCGAGCGGACTTTGCTCTGGAGCCCGCTCGGCGGGCTCGACGCGGTCCGCGCGACGATCGAGACGTTCGCCGCCTAGGTCCGGCCCCGGTCGGTCGTTACGGTCCCATGGCGCGGCCCCAGCCCAGCACCGACAAGGGGCCCAGGCCGCTGCGACGTTGACCGGCGGGCGAGGGTCGCGTGGCGGGCTCGGGACTGGGACGCGCGGAGACGACGTGCGTCACCACCGCACCAGTCACGCGCTCGATTCGCTCTGGGAGCCCGGCGTGCAGCCACTTGGAGGTCCCGATGGGAAGCGTGGAGACGACGATCTCGTCGTAGGTCCGGGGATCCCAGGCGTCCGTCACGGCGACAAACGGGTCGGGATTTCCGACGGCGCCATCCGCGTCCAGGCCGGCGGTGCGGAACTTCGCGAGCGCGAGGTCGAGCGTCCGTGCCGCGGTCTCACGCTCACCGCCGAGCGGAGGGGCCGGGACGATCAGGTGGACCGTGGTCGGGGTGCGCTCGGCCCGGACAGTGAGCGCGCTGAGCAGCTCCGGCGAGGACGCTGTCTGCTGGGCGACGACGAGTACGTTCTGCTTCCAGGAAATTGCAACCTCCGTGCTGTCGCCAGGATCTTGCAACGAGGACCTAACGAGCGCGTAAAACCCGAAGTAGAGTGCGCCCCGGTGACGGACCTGGCGCAGGCGCTCCCCAAGGCGGAGCTCCATCTGCACATCGAAGGCACGCTCGAGCCCGAGCTGATGTTCGCGCTCGGAGCGCGCAACGGGGTCGAGCTCCCGTATCCGGACGTCGAGTCGGTCAAGGCCGCGTACGACTTCAACGAGCTGCAGGACTTCCTCGACATCTACTACGCCGCGTGCGAAGTGCTGAGGACGCGAACGGATTTCCGCGAGCTCACGATCGCCTACCTGAACCGAGCCGCCGCCGACAACGTGCGCCACGCCGAGCTGTTCTGCGACCCGCAGACCCACACGGCCCGCGGAGTCTCGATGGAAGCCGTGATCGGGGGCATCAGCGACGGCCTCGCGGAGGGACGCGACAAGCTCGGGATCAGCTCGCGCCTGCTCATCTGCTTCCTGCGACACCTGAGCAGCCGCGAAGCGATGCAGACGCTCGAGCGGGCGCTCCCCTACGGCGAGCTCTGGATCGGTGTCGGCCTGGACTCCTCGGAGCGCGGCCATCCGCCATTCGACTTCCGGGACCCGTATGAGCGCGCCGGGCAACTCGGCAAGCGCAAGGTCGGGCACGCGGGTGAGGAGGGACCGCCGGAGTACGTCTGGGAGGGGCTCGAGCTGGGGTGGGAGCGGATCGACCACGGCAACGCGTCGATCGCCGATCCGGACTTGGTCGAGCGGCTGAGCCGGGAGCGGATCGCGCTGACCATGTGCCCGCTGTCGAACCTCCGGCTGAAGGTGGTCCGGGACATCGCCGACCATCCCCTTCCCGCGCTGCTCCGCCGCGGGGTGGCGGTTACCGTCAACTCCGACGACCCGGCGTACTTCGGCGGCTACATAGGGGCAAACTTCTCGGTCCTCGGCCAGGACGGGATGGGCCTGAGCGATGAGGAGATCGTGCAGGTGGCGCGCAACGGCTTCGAGGCCTCGTTCCTGCCCGACGACGTCAAGCTGCGCCACCTTCGAGAGCTCGACGAGACGGCGGGGCGGCTTCTGAGCGCCTAGGATGAGGCTCCGGCCCGCCCCCGGGGCGTAATTCCGCGTAAGAGTCCTGTCAAACTGGTGGCCTACTGCGCAACCTCGGAGCCTGAGCTGGGTTTCAACAGGCGCAGTGGGTAGCAATCGCGATGGCCGGTAGGGCCTCGTTCGACGAGCAGTTATCCAGGAGGCAACGATCGAGTGAAGTTCAACCGCCGGATCCGTGCGCTGTTCAGCGGCAGCACTCGCGCGCTCTTCAACGGCAGCGTCCGGATGCTGTCCAACCCTCGCGCCCGCAAGCTGGTCGAGGGAAACCGCCACCTGCTGGTGCTCGTTGGCCTGTGCGCGCTGGCCCTGGGCCTGGCCGCGCCGCTGGTCGGGTCGGGACGCAACGGCTATAGCGATCTGGGCGCAAGGACGCAAACCCGCACCACCACGGTCGCTGCCGCTCCGCCGGGCACGACCTCACCGCCAGGATCGACTGCCACGGGCGGCGGCTCGGCCTCGAGCCAGGGCTCGATTGGCACGGCGGCGTCCGGCTCGACCGCGCTCACCAGCGGCGCCTCCTCCGGAGGAACCGCCGTCGCATCGTCGGGTGGCTCGGCACCGTCCTCGGGTGGAGCTCCGCAGCCATCACAGTCTCCCGCGGCGAACTTCAACGCGACCGATCACTCGAGTGCTCAGCCGGCGCGGGTCCACCTCACGGTGGGCGTCAGCGACAACGGTTCGGCGATGTTCTCGCAGCAACTGTTCCAGCGGCTGCACATCAAGACGGCGCGGATCATGGTCGCGTGGAACGTCGCCGTGATGCGTAACAAGTCACAGCTGAACCTCGCCCGGACATGGATCAAGTGGGCGGTCGCCCAGCATGTGGCCCCGATGGTCTCGTTCGCCGGCAACGGCAACTACATCCCGAGCTACGTGGTTTACGCCGCCGCCGTCAAGGCCTTCCTCCACGACTTCCCGCAGGTGAAGACCTACAGCCCGTGGAACGAGCCCGACTGGATCTACCGCCCGGCGCTGGCCAACAATCCCAAGCTTGCGGCCGACTATTTCAACGTCCTGATCCGCTGGTGCCACCGCTGCACGATCGTGGCCGGCGACGTGTACCGCCCGGCGTGGCAGGGGCTCGCCTCGTGGGTACGGACCTACTCCCGCTATCTGCACGCCCGCCCGAAGGCGTGGGCGCTGCACCCGTACGACGACGTGCGCGCTCACACGAGCTCGCAGATCCAGGCGCTGGAGAGCGTCACCAGCGGGCCGATCTGGCTGACCGAGATCAGCGGCGTCGAGCGTCGCGGGCACTGCGGATGCCCGAACCTCTCGCCGAATCGCGCCAACGTCGACGAGCGGTACCTGTTCTCCCTCCCCAACCGGTTCCACCGGATCGAGCGGATCTATCACTACCAGTGGCAGGCCGTCGCGGCGGCCCCGTGGGACTCGGGCCTGCTCGGACCGCTGGGCAAGCCGCGGCCGGCGTACTGGACGTTCGGGAACGCGGTCAAGGGCAAGCTGCCGTAGCGGTAGGCCCCTCGGGGCCTGCGGTGGCCGATAGCGGGGGCCGGTGGCCGATCGCGGCCGCCGACTGGAGCTTGCGGCACACTTGCCCCGGTGAGCCTGCGGCTAGCTGACAGCTCACGAGTCCGAGGCCGGACGGCCTAGCCATGCCCCGACCGATTCAGCATGGCCGGCGCTACGTCCCCGGGCTCGACGGCATCCGGGCGCTCGCAGTGATCGCCGTGATCGCCTACCACCTGGGGCTGCCCTGGGCGAAGGGCGGGATGCTCGGAGTGGGGGTGTTCTTCACCCTGTCGGGTTACCTGATCACCGATCTGCTGCTGGTCTCCTGGCGCCGCCACGGGACGCTGGGACTCGGGACCTTCTGGCTCAGGCGCGCCCGGCGCCTCCTGCCCGCCCTGTTTCTGATGCTCGCGATCGTCAGCGTGTGGGTGGCGCTATTCGACGCCTCCCAGCTCGACCAGGTCCGCCGGCAGGTCATCTCCGGCGCCTTCTATTTCGCGAACTGGTCGACGATCGCACAGCACGGCTCCTACTTCGCGCGGTTCGCGGCGCCGCTGCCGCTCGACCATCTGTGGTCGCTCTCGATCGAGGAGCAGTTCTACCTGGTGTGGCCTTGGCTGCTGATGCTGGGCGTATGGCTGGCCCCGACCCGCCGCGGCCTGCTGGTCATGACCGTGGGGCTCGCGGTCGCCTCGATTGTCGCGATGGGGCTCCTGTTCCATCCTGGGTACGACCCGACGCGTGCCTACGAGGGCACCGACGGTCGCGCGTTCACGCTGCTGATCGGGGCGGCGGTGGCAATCGTCTGGCCCAGCGAGCTGCCTCGCCGAGCGGCGGTCAACCCGCGTCTACCGGTGTTGCTCGACACCCTGGCGATCGCCGGCATCGTCGCGATCGTCCTGCTGATCGCGCTGACCGACGCCTTCACGGGGTTTCTCTACCCGTGGGGGTTCCTGATCCTGTCGGTGGCGACCGCGACGGTGGTGGCCGCCGTCGTCCATCCGCTGAGCCGCGTCGGCGCGGCGCTGGCCTGGAGGCCCCTGCGGTGGGTCGGCGTCCGTTCTTATGGCATCTACCTGTGGCAGTGGCCGATCATCGTGTTGGCCACGCCCGTGGGCGAAACGCCGGGATGGTTGCGCGGACCGCTCGAGGTGGCGGCGACACTCGCGATCGCGAGCCTTTCCTGGCGCTACGTCGAGGAGCCGGTTCGCCACGGCGCGATCGGGCGCCTCTGGCGCCAGCTGCGAACCGGCGCCGGCCGGATCGGCGCGCAGCCGCGGGCGGTCGCGCTGTCGGCGCTGCTGGCCGCGGTGCTGGTGCCCGTGCTGGGCCTGGCGGGGGCGCTCCCGGTCGCCTCGGCGAGCCTGACTTCGACGACCGTGATGAAGATCACGAAGATCCCGCACCTCGCGGCGGCGGTTCCCGCCGGAGGCGTCGCCGCCAGCCGCAGGGTCACCACCACCTCGACCTCCATCGCCTCGACGGGGAAGTCGACGCTCCCACCGCGCCAGCGCGCCGTCGTCGTCTCCCACAAGACGTCGTGCAGGTCGGTGGTCTACATCGGAGACTCGACCTCGGAGGGCGAGACCGCGATCGACTACATCCCCAACCCCAAGCTCCGGCTCCCGGCGCAGCTGACCGACGTGGGCGTGCACACCACGATCCCGGAGATCTCGGGCGCCCGCTCGATCGTCGAGACGTTCGAGGGGCAGCCGAACGCGGCGACCGTCGCCCAGCGCCGCCTCCAGGGAGGCTTTCACGGCTGCTGGATACTCGCGCTGGGCACGAACGAGGTCGACAACGTCCACGACGGCGGCCCGAGCTTCCAGTACCGGATCACCCGCATGATGCACATCGTCGGCAAGCAGCCGGTGATGTGGATCGACTCGATCACGCTCCTCCCCCACGGCAACCCCTACGCGGAGGACGCGATGGAGAAGTGGAACCGCACACTGCTGGCGAACTGCTCGCGCTACCCGAACATGCGGGTGTTCGACTGGGCCTCGCATGCCAAGCGGAAGTGGTTCATCCCCGACGGGATTCACTATTTCTCGCCGGGATACGTCGCCCGCTCGCACGACATCGCGCTCGGGCTGGCGCACGCGTTTCCCGCCGGCCGGCCCGCGAACCCGAGCTGTCTGGTCAAGTGACCCGGCTGTTAGGTTGAGACGATGCCCAGAGCTTCCGCAACCGCCTCTTCGCGGAACGGCGGCCCGGTGACTCCGTTCCGGCCGGAGGACGTCACGCTGCGCGACGGAAGCCGGGTCAGGATCGCGCGCATCACTCCCCAGGATGCCCCCCTGATCGCCGAGGGGTTCCAGCGGCTGAGCGCCGAGTCGCGGCGCCTGCGCTTCCTGACCGCCAAGCCGACGCTGTCCAGCTCCGAGCTCAGGTATCTGACCGAGGTCGACGGTCATCGGCACGAGGCGCTCGGGGCGATCGACCCCGCCACCGGGCATGGGATCGCCGTCGCCCGCTTCGTTCGCGACACGCACGATCCCGCGCGGGCGGAGGTCGCCGTCACGGTCGCGGACGAATGGCAGCGCCGCGGCCTGGGCACGGTGCTGCTGGGTCGCCTCGCCGACCGCGCGCGCGAGGAGGAGGTTGAGCGCTTCACGGCGCTCGTGGCGGGCGATAACCCGGCGACGTACCCGTTCTTGGAGGGGCTCGGCGGCGCCGTCACCGTTACCGAGGTGGGCGGCGGCGCGCTCGAGTACGAGATCGGGCTCGCACCGAAGGGGCTCGGCAGCCAGCTTGAGACGCTGCTCCGGGCGGCCGCGACCGGTCACTGGCAGGTGCCCCCGCGCGTGTGCGACGCGCTGCGTGCGCTGGTGCCGATCCGGCTCGATTCCAGATGAAGGGGGCCGCCGGCCTCGCCTATCGCGACAGTGGAGTCGAGGGCGCACCGGCGGTGCTGCTCCTCCACGGCTATCCCGAGTCCTCGTACATGTGGCGCGAGGTGCTCCCGGCGCTGGCGCAAGCCGGCCGGCGCGGCCTCGCGCCCGACCTCCCGGGATTCGGCGACTCCGATCCGGACCCACCGGGCACCTGGGAGCGGCACATGGAGGCGGTCGACCGGTTCGTCACCGAGCTCGATCCCGGCCCCGTATCGCTGGTCACCCACGACTGGGGCGTGCTGGTGGGCCTGCGCTGGGCGTGCGAGCACCCGGAGGGGGTCAACTCGCTCACGATCTCCGATGGCGGGTTCTTCTCCGACCGCCGCTGGCACGACATGGCGAACGTGATGCGCACCCCCGGCGACGGCGAGAAGCTGGTCGCCTCCTTCACCCGCGAGGGGCTCGGCCAGGCGCTCAAAAGCGTGTCGGCCGGTATGACCGACGACGCGCTCGACGAGTACTGGAAGGGGTTCGCGGACGACACGCGCAGGCAGGGGCATCTCGAGCTGTACCGCTCCGGCGACTTCGAGAAGCTCGAGCCGTACGAGGGACGCCTGGCCCAGCTCGGCCTGCCGACGCTGATCCTGTGGGGAGCCCACGACCGGTTCGCCACTGCGCGGATGGCCGAACGATTTCACGAGGAGATCCCGGACTCCGAGCTGCAAGTGTTCGAGGACGCCGGCCACTTCGTGTGGGAGGACGAGCCCGAGCGCAGCGCGGCCGTGCTGGTTGACTTTCTCGACCGCCGCGTCCCGAGGGCGTAGGGCGGGTGCTCGAGATCGAGGCGATCGAACGGCTCCGCTCGATGTGCGAGCGGACGCTCAAACAGAATTGGATCGAGGGTGTGCGGGCCGCGGATCGCGTCGCGTTCGCCTACACCCGGCCCAGCCCCGGGCACTATCCGTGGCAGTGGTTCTGGGACTCGTGCTTCGCGGCGATGGTCTGGCGGCGGTTCGACGAGCTCAAGGCCCGCACCGAGCTCGAGACCCTGCTGGCTGCGCAGCGCGACGACGGCTTCATCGGTCACACGATCTTCTGGGGAGGCCCGCCGACGGGCTTTCGCCGCATCACCTACAACGTCCTGTCGCGCAATGACGCGATGACCTCGAGCATCCAGCCCCCGGTGCTCGCGTGGGCGTGGCGGATCGCCGTGGGCGATCCCGCGGAGGTGCCCGGCATCGCCCGCCAGCACGAGTGGCTGGCCGCCAATCGCGACCTCGACGGCGATGGCTTGATCTGGCTCGTCCAGCCCGACGAGTCCGGCCTCGACGACTCCCCCCAGTTCGATCCGATCTGGCGGAGCCGCTGCCACTCGCTGCCGGGGTTCGTGCTGCTGGTGCGGCGCAATCGGAGACTCGGCTACGACATGCGCCGGATCGTGCAGGCGGGGGGTCCGGTGTGCTGCGAGGTGATGACCAATGTGCTCTACGGGCTCTCGAAGCTCGCGCTCGGCGACCCTTCGCTGACGCCCACGATCGTCGCGCGCCTGTACGACGAGGACAGCGGCCTGTTCTGGCCGATCGCCAGGCCGGCGATCACGAGCAGACCTCCGCTCACGTGGGCGGCGCTCTCGCCGCTGGCGCTGCCCGACCTGCCAGAGCACATCGGGAGGCGGCTCGTCGAAGAGCACCTGCTCGATCCGGAGCGCTTCTGGCTCCCGTTCCCGGTGCCCTCCGTGTCCGCGGCCGACCCCACGTTCTCGGTTCACGACACGGCGTTCGGGATCCGGCGCTACTGGCGGGGGCCAACCTGGATCAACGCCGCCTGGTTGGTGTGGCTGGGCATGGTGCGCCTGGGGTACGACGAGGAGGCCGGCGAGCTGGCGCGGCGGCTCGCTGACCTGGTCGGCGCGAGCGGGCTGCGCGAGTACTACGACCCCCACACGGGCGCGGGGATGGGAACGATGAGCTTCGCGTGGTCGACGCTCGCGCTCGAAACCGCGGATCCGGATCCGCGGGCGTCCTCGGGCTATCTCGAGCCCTGATACTCGGCCATCGCGGCCGCGTACTTGTCGAACGCGCGCAGGATCTCGTCGCGGTCGCGAGGCGGCAGCCAGAAGAAACCGCTCCTCGCCCCGGCCTGCTCGAACCTCTCGATGCGCGCCGGGTCGCGCATCAGCCCCGCGATCCTGACCGGGATCGGGGCGCGGCCGGCCTCCTCGGCGCGCCGGTTCAGCTCGTCGATCCGCGCGATCATCCCGTCGTCGTCGCCGATGCGGTTGGGCATCCACTCGTCGCCGAACGCGAGCACCCGGTCGATCACCTTCGGGCCGTTGCCGCCCACGAGGATCGGTGGATGGGGTTGCTGCGCCGGCTTGGGCCAGCTCCAGATCCGCTCGAAGTTGACGTACCGGCCCGAGTAGCTGGCCTCGTCCTCGGCCCAGATCGCCTTCATCGCCTCGATCCGCTCGCGCATGATCCCGAAACGCTTCGACGCGTCGGTGCCGTGGTTTCGCATCTCCTCGGCGTTCCAGCCGGCGCCGACGCCGAACAGGAACCGGCCGTTCGACAGGCGGTCAAGCGACGCCACCTCCTTGGCGGTGGTGATCGGATCGCGCTCGATCACCAGGCAGATGCCGGTTCCGATCTTCAGGCGCTCGGTGACCGTCGCCGCGGCCGTGAGCGCGACGAACGGGTCGTACGTGTGCCAGTACTCGGGCGGCAGCTCGCCCCCGGCCGGGTAGGGCGTCTCGCGGCTGGCGGGGATGTGGGTGTGCTCCGGGAACAGCAGATACTCGAACCCGCGCTCCTCGGCCAGCCGGGCGAGCTCGGACGGGAACTGCGCGTCCTCGGTGGGGAAGATGCCAACGCCGAACTCCACGGCCCGGAAACCTATACGGGTGGCGCTACCGTTGTACTCATGGCTACACACGAGACCGACACCCAGCGCGAGGTCCAGCTCTCAGACCAGGAATGGCGCGAGCGACTTACGCCCGAGCAGTACGAGATCCTTCGCCGGCACGGCACCGAGCGGCCGTTCACCGGCGAGTACGTCAACTTGAAGGAGGACGGCACCTACCGCTGCGCCGGTTGCGGCGCGGAGCTGTTCAAGGCCGGCACGAAGTTCGACTCCGGCACCGGCTGGCCGAGCTTCTACGAGCCCGCGGTCGCGGAGAACGTCGAGCTGAAGCGCGACCGCAGCTTCGGGATGGCCCGCACCGAGGTGCTATGCCGCCGCTGCGGCGGCCATCTGGGCCACGTGTTCGACGACGGGCCGGCGCCGACGGGCCAGCGCTACTGCATCAACTCCTGCGCGCTTCAGCTGGATCCCGCCTCTTCGTGAGCGGACGCCGGCGGCTCGTGAGCGGCGCGCTCGCGCGCCCGCTCGCGCCGCCTGGCCCTCACTAGGAGACCCACTATCAGCAGGCCCAAGATGACGGCGCCTGCGATCCCCACCTCCGCGAGCACGTGCGCGGCGGCCTTGCCTCCGAAGTAGCCCACCAGCCCGAACGTGATCGCCCAGCTGATGCCGCCGAGCGCGTTGTAGAAGAAGAACGTCCGCCAGTGCATCTTGTTGATCCCGGCGAGCCAGGCGGCGGCGAACCGGACGAGCGCGATCCAGCGTGCGAAGAAGACGGCCTTCGGTCCGTGCCGGTCGAAGAACCGGTCGCCGGCGTCGATCGCGCGTACCCGGTGAGCGTGGAACGGGCCCCGGGCAACGAACACCTCGCGGCCGAAGCGGCGCCCCAACAGATAACCGATGTTGTCTCCCATGATCGCCGACACGCTGCCGATGAGGATCACGAGGACGATGTTGAGCTTGCCCTGGCTGGCGAGGATCGCGGCCAGCACCAGCGCGGTCTCGCCGGGGGAAGGCACCCCCATCGACTCGAGCCCGATGATCGCCGGGAGCAGGTAGCCGAGGCCGCTCGAGATCCCGAAGATCGCTGCGAGCCCGGGGCTCACTCGAACGGCCTGGGCTTGGAGAGCACCGCGAG
>Ga0209577_10000720_pt1 | contig 32898 bp, 24 predicted proteins | sample GraSoiAngelo_109_FD_185874 | JGI IMG/M metagenome (GOLD analysis project Ga0209577, IMG submission 185874) | Grasslands soil microbial communities from the Angelo Coastal Reserve, California, USA - 14_0903_12_20cm (SPAdes) (version 2) | ecosystem: Environmental > Terrestrial > Soil > Grasslands... | reverse complement strand
AGCGCGCATACCCGCCGCGATCTGCCGTAGGAACACAGCCCGTTGATCGGGATGGAGATTGCCGATCGTGCCGCCCAAGAAGGCGATCACCCTCTTCCCCTCGACGGGGATGCGGCCGAGATGGTGTTCGAAGTCGCCGACGATGGCGTGGACGTCGATGCCCTCGTACTCGGACGCCACGGCCTCGCTGGCGTTCCGTAGCGTGACCTGGTCGACGTCGAAGGGAATGAACCCGCGGAGGTGGCCCGCCGAAGACATGGCGTTCAGCAGCAGCCGCGTCTTCTCCGACGTCCCCGAGCCGAGCTCGACCAACGTGTCCGCGCCGAAGGCTGCGACATCCCCCGCGTGTGCCGAGAGGATCTCCCGTTCCCGCCGCGTCGGGTAGTACTCCTCGAGCCTGGTGATCTCGTCGAACAGCTGCGAGCCCCGCTCGTCGTAGAACCACTTCGGCGGCAGCTCCTTGGGCACCGACGTCAGCCCCCGCGCCACGTCGGCGCGCAGGGCGGCGTCGAGGTCGGCGCCGGTCAGAAACGCATCAACACGAACTGAACCGATCACGCGTCCCTCGCACAGCGGAAGCCGGAGAAGATCTGGCGCCTGATCGGATAGTCCCAGTTGCGGAACGTGGTCCTGATGGCTGTGGGATGCGTCGCCCAAGAACCCCCGCGCAGGACTGTGTACTCGGATCCGAAGAACACCTCGCTGTATTCCCGGTAGGGGAAGGAGCGGAAGCCCGGATACGCGGCGAAGTCCGACGACGTCCACTCCCACACGTCGCCGATCATCTGCCGGCATCCCCACGGGCTCGCGCCTGGAGGGAAGCTGCCCGCCGGAGCAGGCGAGCACCGCCCGCTGATCGACAGGTTGGCACGCGCCGCCGACGGCTCCTCGTCGCCCCATGGGAACCGACGCTTCAACCCGTCGGGTGTCCACGACGCCGCCTTCTCCCACTCCGCCTCCGTGGGTAGCCGCTTCCCTGCCCACCGCGCATATGCATCGGCCTCGTACCAGCACACGTGTTGCACCGGCTCGTCGAGAGGCACAGCCTCGACGCGGCCCAGCCGTGTCCGCACCCACCCGCGGGCGCCGTCGGCTGACCAGAAGTCGGGCCCCTGCAACCCAGCTTCCTGCACCCACGCCCACCCTGCGTCCGTCCACCACTTGGGCTCCGCGTATCCGCCGTCGGCGATGAAATCCGAGTACGCGCCGTTGGTCACCGGCGTGGTGTCCATCCAGAACGGATCCACGTCGACGATGTGGGCGGGCCGCTCGTTGTCGTACGCCCAGGGTTCCAGGTCGGTGCCCATCACGAACGGCCCACCATCGACGCGCACGTCGGGCGGCAACGACGAGTCGCCGTCCGATGCAACCGCGGCGGGGTCATCGACCAGCGGGTACTCGACACCCGAGCGCAGCTGCAGCGTCGCTGTCATCGTCTCGTCGTGCTGATGCTCGTGCTGCACGACCATCCCGTACACGAACCCGCGGTCGACGAGCGGATCGTCCTCGAGCTCCACGCCGTCGAGCACGTCAAGTACCCGTCCCCGGATCTCGGCCACATACGCACGCGCCTCCGCAGGCCCGAGCAGGTCGAGCTGCGGCCGGTCGCGGCGGGGGTTGCGGAAGGCGTCGTAGATCCCGTCCAGGTGTGCGGCCACACGCGTGTCGGCGACCGCACCCAACAGCCACTGCTCCTCGTAGTTGCCGATGTGGGCCAGGTCCCACACCAACGGCGACATCAGCGGGGAGTGCTGCCGCAGCAGATCGTCGTCGGACACAGGCTCCAACAAGGCGAGTGACCGCCGCCGGACGCCCTCCAACTCGTTGGCGATCCGCTCCTTCAAAGGGCCACACCCTGCAGCAGACGGTCGTCGGCCGGACAACGGCCACGGGCGACGTAGCGGTCGAGGTAGGAGGCCACCGCGTCCACCGAATCGGCGTCGGCGCCGACTCGGTCGGCGGCATCCAGCGCCGCCTCTACCGACTCCACGGCCGCCGCCGCCAAGGCCGGGTGCTCGAGCCCCCAGCGGGCCGCCGCCAGCCAGAGACCCTCCGTGCCTTCCGTGGCCCGGAATGCGGCCGCCTTGGCCGAGTCGTCGAGCAGCAGGGCGGCGACGACGGTCGCGGCCACGCGCCACCACGGGTCCGGCAGCGCATCGAGATAGCGGAACTCGAGCCATCCGCGCGGACGGACGGGCGGGAACAGCGTGGTGAGGTGGTAGTCGAGGTCGTCGATCGTCGGGTGCCCGAGCTCGTGGCCGTCGAGTATCCAGCGGGTGAACGACAGCGGATGCTCCAGGGGGATGTAGCGGTCGGCGGTCTCGCGGATGAACATCACGCGCGCGTCCAGCGCGTACGACGCCCAGGCCGCGACGCCACCGCCGACCGCGGCGGGCGCCGTGCGCGTGGGGTCGATCTGCCACCACGTGGCCAGCCGGGCCGACTTCCAACCGGTGGCCTGCCCGGCGTTGACCGGCGAGTTGGCGAAGGTGGCGACGAGCGTCGGTCCGAGGGCGTGGGCCAACAGCCATCGCTCCTGCGCCGTCCCCTCGCTGTCGCCCAGGCCGACGTTGACCTGCAGGGCAGCCGTCGAGGACATCATGCGCTTGCCGTCGGGACCGTCGGCGTCGAAGTACGCCTCCATCGCCGCATAACGCGGCGTGTGCACGACGCGGTGCGGAGCCCGGCCCGGGTCCATGCCCTCACCCACCAGGGTCAGCCGGTCGGCGGCGAGGGCCCGTTCGACCGCGACCGTGTCGGTGTGCATCGCCTCGCAGGCGGCGCCGACGGTGGCGACGGGCCGGCCGCTCAGCTCCAACTGCCCACCGGGCTCGTAGGTGATGACACTCTCCGCGGGCAACGGTTGCGCCTTCGCCGTCGCCGTCTGCACCCGGGCAAACGGGACACGGGCGGTGAGGTCGTCGCCGGCGACGACCAGCCACTCTGTCTCCAGCCCGATCAGGTCAGGACCGCAAGGCGCAAAGGAGCGCTTGAGCACGTGGTCCCGGGCCTGGCCGAGGGTGAGCGAACGGACAGGCCCGGGCATCGTCGATCAGTCCTGCGTTCCCATCGGGCGCCACGCGTACTGGCTGGCGGTCGTCGCGCCGAGGCCGCGGCGAGACAGGAAGGAGGGGGGAGGGGAGACGTGGAACACGTCAGCCGTCAACTTAGCAACCACGCTGTACGTACGTGTCAAGGGCCATGGGTGGATGAGTTCTCCCCGTGCCTAAGATTCATCCAAACGTCGACTGGGAGGGGCCCATGGCAGATATTCAGGTTCGGGACAAGCTCTACATCGACGGAGCGTGGGTCCCATCCACGGGCTCGGACACCATCGACGTCATCAATTCCGCCACCGAGGAAGTGATGGGCCGTGTGCCGGAAGCCACATCGGCCGACGTCGACAAGGCCGTGGCGGCAGCCAGGCGGGCCTTCGAGACGTGGTCGACGACGTCGGCCGAGGAGCGCTCGAAGTACCTGCAGCGCATCGCCGAAGGGCTCCAAACCCGCACCATGGACATCGCCAACGTCGTTGCCCAAGAGCTGGGCATGCCGATCAACCTGTCGATGATCATCCAGGCCGGCCTCCCCACCGTCACCTTCAGTTCGATGCCGCAGCTGGTCGACGAGATCGCATGGGAGGAGACGGTCGGTAACTCGCTCGTCGTCAAGGAGCCGATCGGTGTGATCGGCGCCATCACGCCGTGGAACTACCCGCTCCACCAGATCGCCAACAAGGTCGCCCCCGCCCTGGCCGCGGGCTGCACAGTCGTGTTGAAGCCGAGCGAGGTCACCCCGCTCAATGCCTTCATCCTCGCCGAGATCATCGACGACGTCGGGCTTCCGGCCGGCGTGTTCAACCTGGTCAGCGGCACGGGCCCGGTCGTGGGCGAGGCGATCGCCGCCCATCCCGGCATCGACATGGTCTCGTTCACCGGCTCCACCCGCGCCGGCAAGCGCGTCGGCGAACTGGCGTCTCAGACGGTGAAGGCCGTCGCCCTCGAGCTGGGCGGCAAGTCGCCCAACGTCATCCTCGAAGACGCCGACTTCCAACAGGCCGTCACCGACGGCGTGGGCAAGGCCTTCCTGAACTCGGGCCAGACGTGCAGCGCCCTCACCCGGATGCTCGTGCCCCGTTCCCGCCTCAAGGAGGCCGAGGACATTGCAGTGAAGGCGGCCGAGACGTACACGACGGGCGACCCCTTCGACGCCGACACCCGGCTCGGCCCGCTCGTGTCCGACGTCCAGCGGAAGCGCGTCCGCGGCTACATCGAGAAGGGCGTCGACGAGGGAGCCAAGCTGCTCACCGGCGGCGCCGAGGCGCCCGACGGCCTCGACAAGGGCTACTTCGTCAGGCCGACCGTGTTCTCCGAGGTGCGCAACGACATGACGATCGCCCAGGAGGAGATCTTCGGGCCCGTCCTGTCGATCATCCCCTACGAGGACGAGGACGACGCCGTGCGCATCGCCAACGACACGATCTACGGCCTGGCCGCGGGCGTGTGGTCAGGGGATCCGGAGCGGGCCAAGTCAGTCGCCCGCCGCATTCGCAGCGGTCAGGTCGAGGTCAACGGCGGGGCCTTCAACCCCATGGCACCGTTCGGCGGGTTCAAGCAGTCGGGCCACGGCCGGGAGCTGGGCAAGTTCGCCATCGAGGAGTTTCTCACCACGAAGTCACTGCAGTTGTAAAAAAGACACTGCAGTTGTAAGGAGCACCCGGGGTAGGGGAACCTCATGGGAAAGGTGCTCGTTATCGGCGCGCTCGGTGCCGCAGCGATCCTGGCGCGCAGGGTCCTTGGTCGGGTGCGACGCCGCCCTAGTGATCAGCAGCCCGCACCTGCTCGAGCGCCAGAATGAGCGCCGGCGACGGCCCGAGCACCGGCGGCGCCGCAGGAGTGTCGGGCGCCGGCGCGGGCGGTGCGGCCGCCGGCACGGGCTGAGGAGCGGGAGCCGGTCGGGGCGCGGTCGTCGTCCGGGGGCGGACGACGCGAGGTGCGGGCGCCGATGCGACCGGTGCGTTGGTGAGCTGCATGAAGTCGACGGTCACCCAGATGCGACCGCCGCTGTCGACAACGCCGATGCCGACGTAGTTGTAGACGGGATCGACGAGGTTCTCGTAGTGGTGGGGGCTGTTGATGAAGGCTTGCTGGATGCTGTCGACGCTTCCCCCAACCCCGACGTTCTCACCGAGCTTCGTCCACGGCAGGCTGACCTCGTTGGGCAGGTTCATGTTGTGGGAGATCCCACCTGCAGCCGCCATGTTCGCCGACCACCCACGAGCGATCGACACGAGTGTGCCGTTCGACGCCAGCGTGTTCAGGCCGTGCTGGGCGCGCAGTTGATTGGTCAGGGCGACGAACTGCGCCGCCTCTGACCCCGGATCGGCGTGGGCGGCGGTCGCCGTCGCCAGCGACAGCGCCGGCGAGAGCAGTGCGATCCCCAGGAGAAGCCCTAGCGCTTTGGCCAGCAGCCGGGGCCCTCTCGCCATTTGCAGTCCCCTTTCGGCAGCCCGGCTGCCGTGGGGATCAGCTCCGACGCTCTTCCCGGTAGGCCCGTGACTTTGCGCACCCGGATTTCTCCGGGATTGCCCTTTTCGTGGTCACTGCGTTATCGGCGCAGGATGGGCAGACCTTGAATCTCAGCCGCCGTGTTTGCCGCCGCCCTTGCGATGGTGGTTCGGCGCGGGCGTGTCCCCCGTCCGCGTCGCCGCCGGCACCGTGGTCGGCGGTGCCGCGGTCGTGGGAACTGTCGTTGGGGCGACCGTCGTGGCTGTCAACGGAGGTGTCGTCGACGAGGACTTCGGGCTCGAGCCGCTCGTGAGAGCGAGCAGCAGCGCCAGGCCGAGCAGCAGGGCGGCAGCCACGGCGAAGATCAGCCGGAGCGGCGATCGCCGCGGTGGTGATTCGAGCGGGAGCGGGACACCGGCGCCCACGAGGGTCGACGCCACGGCGTCGTCGGCCGCCATGACCGTGGTCTCCTCACCCGAGGCGGGAACGGCAGCCACCGTCGTCGGCGCAACCGCGCCGGTGAGTGCCGCGGCCATCGCTTCGGCCGACTGGAACCGCCGGCTCGGGTCGCGATCCAGCGCCCTTTCGACGGCCGCCGCCAACACCGGGTTGATGTCAGGGCGCACCGACGCCACCGGACGATGGCTCCCGGCCTGCACGGCCTGGGCGACAGCGACGAAGCTGTTGCCCATGAACGGTTTCTCGCCGGTGAGGGCCTCGTAGAGCACGACGCCCATCGAGTAGAGGTCGGACAGGAAGGTCGCGGGTGCCCCGGCCAGCCGTTCGGGCGCCAGGTAGGCGGGTGTGCCGACCAGTTGACCGGTCAGGGTCAGGTCGACAGTGCCGCCGGTGGCTCCAGACACCATCTCCACGCTCTTGGCGATGCCGAAGTCGGTGATCTTCGCTGTGCCGTCGTCGGTCAGGAGAATGTTGCTCGGCTTGACGTCGCGATGGACGATGTCGGCCGCGTGGGCGGCGCCGAGGGCCGAGAGGGCACCGCTCGCCCGCGGCACCAGCCAGCGTTCGGAGACCGGACCGTCAGCGATCACGTCGGCAAGCGTCCGACCCGGCAGTCGCTCCATCACGATGTACGGCATCCCGTCGTGTTCACCCGTGTCGAACACGCTGACTGCGTTCGGATGCGACAGGCGGGCGGCGGCGCGGGCCTCGGCTTCGAAGCGCAGCCGCACGTCGTCCCGCTCGGCCATGTCGGGCCGGAGGAACTTGATGGCGACCTCGCGGCCCAGGCGGCGGTCGACGCCGGCGTGGACGTCCGCGAACCCGCCCCGCCGCAGTCGGGGCCCCAGCTCGTAGCGGCCGCCGATCAGCACGCCCTGGCGCGTCGTCTCCATCGGGCCCTGTGTACCCCGTCGGACCCGTCGGGGAACAGTCCGAGGCCGGGGGGCTAGGTTGCCGCCTTGATGGAGGTGCAGGGTTTCGTCGACCGGCGCTTCGAACCCGTGCGCCAGGCCTTCACTCGCAACTTCGACGAGTTCGGCGAGGTCGGGGCCGCCGTCGCCGTCCAGATCGACGGTCAAGCTGTAGTGGATCTGTGGGGCGGGGTCGCCGACGTGGCGACCGACCGGCCGTGGCAGGAGGACACGCTCGCCCTGGTGTTCTCCACCACCAAGGGCTGGACGGCGGTGTGCGCCCTGCTGTTGTGGGAGCGGGGCGAGTTGGACCTCGACGCGCCGGTCGCCGACGTCTGGCCCGAGTTCGCGGCGGCGGGCAAGGAGTCCATCACCACTCGGCAGCTTCTGAGCCATCAGGCCGGGCTTCCCGCATTCGACGATCCCACGACGGTCGCCGAGTGCCACGACCTCGATTGCGTGACCGGAAAACTCGCAGCCCAAGCCCCGCGGTGGGAGCCGGGCACGGCCCACGGCTACCACGCCATCACCTACGGCTGGCTCGTCGGCGAAGTCATACGGCGGGTGACCGGCCGCACCGTCGGCCGCTTCTTCGCCGAGGAGGTGGCGGGGCCGATGAGCCTCGACACTTACATCGGCCTCCCGCCCGAGCTCCACGCACGGGTCGCCAAGCTGTTGGCGATCGACATCAACCGGCTGCCGCCGTCGCTGCTGAACGATCCGAAGACGCAGGCGATCGCGGCCAAGATCCTCGATCCCGAATCGCTCACGTTCGACGTGTTCACGAACCCGCCGGTGCTCGCCGGCGTTGACGAGTTCAACAGCACCGAGATGTACCTCGCCGAGTGGCCGGCCGCCAACGGCATCACAACGGCGCGGTCGATGTCGAAGCTGTACGGCGAGCTCGCCTGCGACCGCGTGCTGTCGAGCGCCACCCTGGACGCGGCCGAGACGCCACAGGTCGACGGGCCCGACCAGGTGCTCGTGCTGCACACCAGGTTCGGCCTCGGGTTCGCCCTACCGTCCGAGGTCGTCAGCTACGCCCCGACGGGCTCCGGTTTCGGACACGACGGCGCGGGCGGCTCGGTCGGGTTCGCCGACCGCCGGGGCCGTGTGGGGTTCGGCTACGTGATGAACCAGATGGGCCTGTCACTCGGCACCGACCAGCGGGTTCGCAACCTCACCGAGGCTCTCTACTCCGCTCTCGGGGAGGGCTAGGCAGCCCCGACGGCGAAGAGAGAGGACGTGAAGCGTGTCCTCCTCCTCTGCCTCGCCGCGCTCCTCGTCGGCCTGCCGCTGGCGTCGCGCACGGCGCCGGCGAAAGCGGACGCTCCCACGGTGAAGGAGTCCGGCTACGTCGCCGTGCGGGACGGCACGTTGCTCAAGTACACCGTGGTCCGCCCGGCGGGCACCGGCCCATTCCCCACGCTGTTCACCTACGACGGCTACGACGCGGGGTCGAACCCCGACCCCGGCTACGTCGCCCAGTACGTCCCCGAGGGCTACGCCTTCATCGGCGTCAGCCTGCGGGGCACGGGATGCTCGGGCGGCGTCTGGGACTTCTTCCAGCCTGCCGAGGCGACCGACGGCTACGACGTCATCGAGTGGATCGCCAAGCAGGGGTGGTCGGACGGCAAGGTCGGGATGATCGGCAAGTCGTACCCGGGCATCACCCAGCTGTTCGTCGCCGAGCAGCGCCCGCCGCATCTGGTCGCCATCGCCCCCGGCCACACCTACGGCGACATCTACCGGGACGTCGCCTATCCGGGCGGCATCTTCAACTACAGCTTCGCGTCGCTGTGGAGCTTCATCGCCCAGCCCTACCCGTCGTATTCGGCCGGGTTCAGCGGCGTTGCCGCCGGCGACCAGACCTGTGCCCAGAACATGGCCAACCGTCCGCAGAACGTGCCCAAGAACGCCTTCCTCCAAGCCCTTCAGCACCAGTGGGACGACTCGTTGATTCGTGAGCGGTCGCCGCTCTACAACATCGACAAGATCAACGTGCCCATCTACACGGTGATCTCGTGGCAGGACGAGCAGGTCGGTCCCCGGTCGGTCGACTGGGTCTCCAAGGTCAACCGCGACGTGCCCCTCTACGCCACCGTCACCAATGGCGACCACGGCATGTACCGGACTGGCCCGTCGCTCGCCGATCTGAACAAGTACTTCGACCACTACCTCAAGGGCGTCGACAACGGCTACGAGAACACGCCGCGCATCCGGGTCTGGTGGGAGTCGGGCCGCGATGGAGGCGCCAGAGCCCCGGGCTGGGTCACCAGCGTCGGCCAGTGGCCGCCAAAGACCAAGACGCAGCGCCTCTGGCTCGACGACGGCGGTGCGCTCGGGTCGACGAAGGGCACGGGCGGGCCCGACCCCTACGCCTACGCCGGGCCCACCGGGCAGGGCATCCAGAACCCGAAGTACTCGGGCGTCACCTCACAGCCCGACGTGTACCTCTGGTCGGTGAAGCCGGCGCCGGGCACCTTCGACGCCTATACGAGCGCGCCGCTGACGAAGGACACCGCCGTGCTCGGCTCGGGCAGCCTCGACCTCTGGATGGCATCCACTGCCGTCGACACCGACCTCCAGGTCACGATGACCGAGGTGCGCCCCGACGGCCAGGAGGAGTACGTCCAGGCCGGTTGGCTGCGGGCCTCGCACCGCAAGCTCGACCCGACGCAGAGCACGGCGACGCGGCCGTATCAGACTCACCAGCAGGCCGACCAGGAGCTCTTGACGCCGGGGACGCCCACGTTCATGCGCATCGAGATCTTCCCCTTCGGCCACGTCTTCCGTGCCGGCTCGCGCATCCGCATCTCCATCGAAGGCCCCAAGTTCCTCCCCGAGCTCTGGGGCTTCGCCGCCCTACCGGTACCGGCGACCAACCTCGTGTACCACGACGCCGCCCACCCGTCGTCGCTGGCCCTCCCGGTGCTTCCCGGGTTCACGATCCCCGCCACCGACCAGTCACTGCCGGCGTGCGGCTCCCTGATCCGCGAACCCTGCCGGCCCGCCTAGCTCGGGGTCCAGAGGCCGCTCGGGGCCGTGCCGGTGTCGGCTTGGAGCTCGAGCAGGAAGGGGTTGGTCTTGCGCTCGTGGCCGATGCTGGTGACCGGGCCGTGGCCGGGGAGGACCTGGACCTCGTCGGCCATGGGCAGGACCTTCTCGGCCATCGACGCCATCAGCTCCTCGTAGGAGCCGCCGGGCAGGTCGGTGCGGCCGATGGAGCCGGCGAAGAGGTGGTCGCCACTGAACAGCACCGTGCCCTCGCCTTCGATGTCCATGAGGAAGCACACCGACCCCTTGGTGTGGCCGGGCGTGTGGATGGCGGTGAACGTCATCCCCGCGCCTGAGACCTTCTGGCCGTCGTCGAGGCCGTACACGAGCTCGGGCGGCCGCACGTCGAGACCCTCGGCTTCGAGGAACTGGCCGAAGCCGCCGCTGGTGCCGATCGGGTCGAGCAGCATGTGGCGGTCGGCGTCGTGAATGTGCACGGGGACGTCGTTCTCTTGAGCGTGCACGACTTCGCTCACGCCACCCACGTGGTCGACGTGGCCGTGGGTGTTGAGCAGGGCGACCAGACGGAGGCCGTGCTCCTCGAGCCGGGCCAGGATGGTGCCCGGATCGGGCGGGGCGTCGATGAGGACGCACTCGCCCCCTGCGCCCGACGGTGCGACCAGCCACGCGTTGGTGGCGGCGATCCACAGCGGCAAGCCTTCGATCAACATGTGCGCGGAAGGCTACCCAGCACGTCCGCGCTGCAGCGCTGCCGCGACGCGGTTGGCGAGTGGATGCGACCCGATCTCCTCGAGTGCCATCGGCAACGCCAGGCACCAGTTCGGCCACTCCGTCATCGTGCCGGGCATGTTCGGGCGCTCGGCGACGGCGATGGCGTCGTCGAGTGTCCCCGACACCAGGACGGAAGGCGCACGTGCCAAAGCAGTGTGCACGCCGACGATGACCGCTTCGACATCGGCGTCCGCGTCGACGCCGGCGAGCTCGCCCAGCTGCGCGCTGATCTCCTGCCAGCCGTCGACGTTGGGCTGCAGACCCACCTCCAGCTGCGCCTCGAGGTCGCGGCCCGACCACAGGCCGGCGATCGTCGGAAGGTCGTGGGTGGTCACCGCGGCCATGGCCAGCTCGGGGTACTCGTCCGGCTCCTTCTCCTCGAACCACACCAGGCGGTAGGAGAGCAGGCCTCGCTCGGCCAGGGCTTCGAGGATCTCGGGCGCTGTCGTGCCCAGGTCCTCGGCGACGACGTACGCATCCGCAGCCGAGCTCTCCCGGGCGATGACGTCGAGGAGATCGGCGAACGGATACCTGACGTAGACACCCTCGGCCGGGTCTGCGCCGTCGGGCACCCAGTAGAGACGGGCCAAGCCGAGGGCATGGTCGATGCGCAGGGCGCCGGCGTGGCGCAGGCTGGCCCGGATGGTCTCGACGAAGGGGCGGTAGCGAGCGGCGCGCAGCTTCCACGGGTCGAACGGGGGGAGGCCCCACACCTGGCCCTGGGTGTTGAACTCGTCGGGCGGCGCGCCGATGGAGACGCCCGGCGCCAGCACGGTTTGCCATGACCACGCGTCGAAGCCACCGGGCGAGAACCCGACGGCCAAGTCGTGCATGACGTCGACGTGTGAGGAGGCCCGTTCGAGCTGCGCATCGAGCACCCACTGCAGCCATTGGTGGAAGCGGATGCGGTCGTGGTGCTCCATCCAGAGGCGCACGACGTCCGGCGTTCCCGGGCGTCGGTAGGCGGCCGGCCACGTGCGCCAGTCGTCGCCGTGAATCTCGGCCAGCACGCAGAACGCCGCCCACTGTTCGAGGGGCGATCCCTGCTCGGCGACGTAGGCCTCGAACCGGCGGTCGCCACGGAAACCGTCCCACACCTGTCCCAGGGCCTCGAGCTTGAGGCGAAGCACCTCGTCGCGGTCGATCAGGCGATGATCGTTGAGCGCCCGTCCGAGGAAGGCCGTCGCCTCCACGTCCACGTCGGTCGTGCGGGCCACGTCGTCGACGCCCAGGTTCAAGACGTTTCGGAAGCGCCGGCTGCTCGGGTAGTAGGGGCTCGGCTCCTGGGGCAGGACGGGGGTCGCGGCGTGGAGCGGGTTGATCAACAGGAAGCCGGCGCCCAGCCCCTGGGACCATCGGGCCAGCCGGTCGAGGTCCATCAGGTCGCCGATCCCCCAGCTGCTCAGCGATCGAGCGGCATAGAGCTGGGTTGCCCACCCCCAAGACTTCGCCGGCGGTGGGGGACATCGCGGCCGCTCGCCTCCGTCTTCGCTCAACACAGAAGGCGGCCCGTCGGTGGTGGCGCCCATGGCGTCGAGGACGGCGTCGATGGTCGCGGCCGGCGCACGCCGGCGCCGGCCGTAGGCGTCCAGGAACTCCGGCTCGACGCCCCAAGCCTCGGCGTCGACGGGGCGCGGCACGGCAGCCGACCGTAGCCGTTGAGCCCCCAACCCTTTACACTTTCGGTCCCATGTCTCGTTGGTTGGTGGAGCGGCGTCTCTCCGACGTGTCGGCGCGTCTCAAGCGTCTGCGCGCCGACCTGCAGGTCATCGACGAGCAGCTCCTCTTCCTCGCCGACGCCGCCGACGAAACCCGCTTGCGGGCCTTGGTGTCCGAGACCCCGCTCGCAGACCGCGAGCACCACGACGCCCAGAAACACGCCGACGCCATGGCCAAGGAGCGGGCCAACGTGGTTGCATCGATTGCCGAGCTTGAACGAGCCCAGGACGAGCTACTCGACAAGCTCGTCGCCGAGACGCGCTGACGCGCTGACCGACGAGAGGAGCGCTCCGATTCCTGTCCGCGTCGTTCTTGCCGAAGACGAAGCGATCATTCGCCTCGATCTCAAGGAGATCCTCGAAGAAGAGGGTTACGAGGTCGTGGGCGAGACCGGGCGCGGCGACGAGGCCGTGCAGCTGGTCCGCGATCTCAACCCCGATCTCGCCATCCTCGACATCAAGATGCCGGGCATGGACGGCCTCTCGGCGGCGCGCGAGATCTCCGGAGAGCGTCGGGCCGCCGTTCTCATCCTCACCGCGTTCAGCCAGCGCGATCTGATCGAGCAGGCGAAGGACTCGGGCGCCATCGGCTACTTGGTGAAGCCGTTCCAGAAGAGCGAGCTGATCCCCGCCATCGAGATCGCACTCGGCCGCTTCGACGAGATACGGGCACTGGAGACCGAGGTGCGGAGCCTCGAGGACCAGATGGAGACGCGCAAGGTCGTCGATCGGGCCAAGGGGCGCTTGATGGATGTGCACCGCTACCCCGAAGCCGATGCCTTCTCGTTCATCCAAAGGACGGCCATGCGTGAGCGCGTCACGATGAAGCAGGTAGCCGAGCGCATCATCGCCGGCGACCTGGTGCCGCCGCCTCCGGGCTCGTCGAACTAGCTGGCCGCCACGTAGAGCTGGGCCGCCAGGTCGGGCTCGATCGACAACTCCGCTTGGTCGACGGCGAGGGTGAGCGTGCCGTCGGCCGACTTCGCTCTCACCTCGGCGTCGACCCCGGGGATGAAACCGTGCGTGTCGAGGTAGGTCAGTGACTTGGTGTCGGTCTCTACCTGCTCGGTGACGCGCTCGAGACGGACGTGGTCGCCGGGCTCGGAGTCGGCCAGCGCCGTGAGGTGGCGCTTGGCCGCGGGCGCCCCGGGGATGGGGTTGCCGTGCGGGCACGTGGCCGGGTTGCCGAGGAGGACGACGAGACGAGCCTCGACGTCGTCGGAGATGACGTGCTCCCAGCGGCACGCCTCCAGGTGGGTCTTGTGCCATTCCAAGCCGATGATGTCGGTGAGCAGGCGCTCGGCCAGGCGGTGCTTGCGCACCACGCTCTCGGCCCGCTTCCGACCCTTCCCCGTGAGACGCAGGGCGCGGCCTTCGGCGTCGAGGAAGCCGTCGGCGCGCAGGCGCCCGATCATCTCCGAGACCGACGGCGGAGCGTGTCCCAGGCGCTCGGCGAGCCGGGCCTGGATGACCGGCGTGCCCTCCTCCTGCAGTTCGTAGATCGCTTCGAGGTACTCCTCGAGGGGCGGGTGGAAGCCGTCGTGCACGTCAGGCTCCCGCGGCGACGAGGATGAAGTCTGTGGTCAGCCCGGCCAGGAAGCCGATCAGCACGCCCCACATCAGCATCTCGCGATGGCCCATGCGGAACGCCATGCGCACGAGCTGCAGGATGACGTAGAGGATCGAACCGGCCGCCAGCGCGAGGAAACCGATGAACATGATGCTGTTGACGAACGACTGGCCGACGATCGTGCCCACGAAGGTGGGACCTCCACCGATCAGGCCCAGGCCGCCGAGAAATAGCCACGAGGGCCGGATCGCCTCGGCCGACATCGGCGCGACGATCCCGAAGCCCTCGGTCGCGTTGTGCAGCCCGAAGCCGATGATCAGCAGCAGCGCCAGGCTGACCTCGCCCTTGGCCGCCGACTGGCCGATCGCCAGTCCCTCCGAGAAGTTGTGGAGCCCGATGCCGATGGCGATGAGCAGCGCGAGGCGTGATGCTTCGTCGGCGAGGATGGACCCGGCGGGGCGCAGGTCCTCCGCCAGTGCCGCACCCGGCCCCTCGCGGCGCGCACGGGGCCGGCGGCCAAGCCGGCGGTCGTAGTAGACGAGGCTGAGCAGCCCAAGCGCGAGGCACACCGTGAACATCGCCGCCAGCTCGGCGAAGCGGCCCCACGTCCCGTTGTGGTCGACGGCGGCAGCGGTAAGGGCATGCTCCACCGGCTCGATGGCCTTGGAGAGGATGTCCCAGAGCAGGAACAACAGGATGCCGATCGCCAGGGCGTTCAGCAGGGCGCGGGTTGAGGATGACAGCCTCGGCGCCCGCCCCACCGGCAGGCCGATGAAGATGGTCGCGCCCGCTATCCCGCCGAGCAGCACCACCTGTGCATCTGACACGACCGTCATATTAGGCGCACCTAACAACGACAGGCAAGGTGAGCCTCTTACGATGAGAAGGACGATGGCGAAGATCCTCCTCCTCGACGGCAACTCCCTGGCCTACCGCGCCTTCTTCGCCCTTCCCACCGACCTGGCGACCGCCTCGGGCCAGGTCACCAACGCGGTGTTCGGGTTCACGTCGATGCTCATCAACCTGCTGAAGGACCACAAGCCCGACGGCATCGGCGTGGCCTTCGACCGGCCCGAGCCCACCTTCCGGCACGAGCTGGTGCCCGACTACAAGGCGGGGCGCGCCGAGGCGCCCGACATCTTGCGCCAGCAGATGGGCCTCGTGCGCCAGGTGCTCGAGGCCCTGAAGATCCCCATGACTGACGCCCCCGGGTACGAGGCCGACGACGTCATCGCCACCCTCGCCACCCAGGCCAAGAACAAGGGCGACGAGGTCATCGTCGTCACCGGCGACCGCGACGAGTATCAGCTGGTCGAGGACCCGTGCGTCAAGGTCCTCTACAACCGGCGCGGTGTCAGCGACTACGTCCTCTACGACGAGGCCGGCATCAAGGAGAAGACCGGCGTCACTCCCGCCGAGTACCCGCAGTACGCAGCGCTTCGCGGCGACCCGTCCGACAACCTCCCGGGCGTTCCCGGCGTCGGGGAGAAGACGGCGGCCAAGCTCATCAACACCTACGGCGACCTCGACGGCATCTTCGCCAACGTGGACAAGAACACGCCCAAGCTTCGAGCGAGCCTCGAGACCTACGAGGCCCAGGTCCGCCAGAACGCTCAGGCGACGCCACTCGTTCGCGACGTCCCCCTCGACGTCTCCCTCGACGACCTGCGCATGGGCCAGTGGGACGCCGAGGAGGTGCGCAACCTCTTCACGTTCCTCGAGTTCCGCACGTTGTGGGATCGCCTCCTCGAAGCGGTCGGCGGCCCACCCGCCGCCGACGCGGGTCCGGCCGAGACCCTCGACGTCGACCTCGAGCGGCTGGCGACCGCCGAGGATGCGGTCGCCACCCTCCAGCGCCTCGCCGGCTCCATCGAGCCCGTCGCGGTCGGCGTCGCCTGGGCGGGCATCGAGGGCCGGTCGCCGCTGCTCGCCCTCGCCTTCGCGACCGGCGAAGCCCCGGCCACGGCCCAGTTCCTCACCGCTGACCTCCTCGCCGACCAGAAGGTCGCCGGCGCGCTGGCGGCGCTCGTGTCCGACGGCGGTCCGCCCCTCGAGGCCCACCGGGCCAAGGAGTCGATGCGGGCTCTCGACGCCCTCGGTGTCGACATCCGCTCCCTCGATCTGGACACGGCGGTCGCCGCCTACCTCGTCGACCCGGGCGAGTCCGACTACCTGCTCGAAGATCTCACCGTGCGCTACGTCGGCCTCGAGCTGCGGTCGGCCGACGCACCGCCGGCCGGGCAGCTCGACCTCGACGGCAGCGCGGACAAGCCCGCTGAGGATGCCGGACGGCGGGCGGTGGCGGTGGCACGGCTCGCCCCCGCGCTCCGCGACGCCATGGCCGCCCGCAACCTGTTCAAGCTCTACGACGACATCGAGCGGCCCCTGATCCGTGTCCTCGCTCGGATGGAGAAGGTCGGCGTCCGCGTCGACGTCGAATACCTCCGCGACCTGATCGCCGGTCTCGAGACCGAGGTGCGGAGACTGGAGAAGGAGATCCAGGACGACGCCGGCGAGACCTTCGTCGTCAACTCCACCCAGCAGCTGCGTCGCATCCTCTTCGAGAAGCTCGGGCTGCAGACCCAGAAGCGCACGAAGACGGGGTTCTCGACCGATGCCGCGTCCCTCGAGAAGCTGCGCGCCCAGCACCCGATCATCGAGAAGCTGCTTCGCTACCGCGAGGTCGAGAAGCTGCGTTCCACCTACGGGGAGAGCCTGCTGGCCTTCGTCTCCGACGATGACCGCATCCACGCCAGCTTCAACCAGACCGTCGCCCGCACCGGACGCCTGAGCTCCGAGAACCCCAACCTCCACAACATTCCGATCCGCCGCGAGGAGGGCCGGCGCTTCCGGCGGGCGTTCATCCCTGCGGACGGTTGGCAGTTCCTCGTCGCCGACTACAACCAGATCGAGCTCAGGGTGATCGCCCACCTGGCGGAGGATCCCGGGCTCATCGGGGCATTCACGTCCGGCCAGGACATCCACGCCACCACCGCGGCGCGCGTCTTCGGTGTCGACCCCGGCGACGTCGATCTCAACCAGCGGTCGACGGCGAAGATGGTGTCCTACGGGCTGGCGTACGGCATGGAGGCCTACGGCCTCGGCCAGCGCCTGGGCATCCCCACCGAGGACGCGGCCCTGATCCTCAGCGCCTATTTCCAGGCCTTCCCGAAGGTGAAGGAGTACATGGAGCGGGTGGTGGCCGAGGCGCGCGACCGGGGGTACACCGAGACGATGTTCGGACGCCGGCGCCAGATCCCGGAGCTGTCGTCGACCAACTACCGGATCCGCCAGGCCGGCGAGCGCCAGGCCATGAACGCCGGCATCCAGGGGCTGGCGGCCGACATCTTCAAGATCGCTCTCGTCCGTCTCGACAAGTCGCTGGAAGAGGAGGGCCTCGAGAGCAGGCTGGTCCTGCAGGTGCACGACGAGGTGATCCTCGAGGTGCCGCCCGACGAGCACGACCGCGCCGCCGAGCTCACGCTGGCGGCCATGTCCGGCGCCTGCGAGCTCTGCGTCGACCTTGCCGTCAACGTGTCGTGGGGCGACAGCTGGGCCGACGCCAAGGGCTAGGCGCGCATGTTGTCGGCACTGTGCAGAACGCGCCAGCAAATAGGTCGATCAACCCCTTTCTTTAGCAGTCGCGGCCTTGCACCATGGGCGCGTGGCACATTCACGCGACTTCGCTCCCGGTCACCCCATCTTCTTCTGGGCGTTCATCGTGGTCTTGATCTTCACCTTCTATACGGGTGCCAAGGCCATGGCCACGAAGAACGACTGCGACAGCGTCGCGGGCGGCGCCAAGCACTGGCGCATCGTCCCGGGTGAGTGGGTCTGCGGCTCCGGGGGACTCGAGTTCTCGCAGTAGTTCTCGGGGAGTTCAGCGGCACTGGTTCGAGGCGCTCGCCGACTTCGTCGGGCCCGCCTACCTGCGCTACTCGTTCACCAAGGGGACAGAGCAAGAGACAGCGTTCCTGATCGACGTGCTCGGGCTGCGCCCGGATGCGCTGGTGCTCGACGTCGGGTGTGGGCCGGGACGCCACGCCCACGCCCTCGCGCGCGCCGGCTACCGCGTCGCCGGCATCGACATCTCCGAACGGTTCGTCGCCCTGGCAGCCGCCGAGGCGCCGGCTGGGACACTGTTCGCCAGAGCCGACGCCCGGGCTCTGCCGGTACGCGGCGACGCGTTCGACGCCGCCATCTCCTTGTGCCAAGGAGGCTTCGGTCTTCCGGCGGATCCCGTTGCACCGGACGACGGCCCGATCCTGGCTGCCATGGCGTCGGCGCTGCGACCCGGCGGCCGGCTGGCCCTGACTGCGTTCTCCTCTTACTTCATGGTGCGCCACCTCGAAGAGGGCGACAGCTTTGAGGCCGCGACCGGCGTGAACCACGAGCGGGCGCCCGTGAAGGACGCGGTGGGGGAGCAGCGCGACTTCGACCTGTGGACGGCCTGCTACACGCCTCGGGAGCTCCACTTGCTGGCGGCGGGCGCCGGGCTCGAAGTCGTCGGCCTGTGGTCGGTGACGCCGGGGCGCTACGAGCGACGCGCACCCGACGTCGACCACCCCGAACTGCTCTTGATTGCCCAGCGTGTAGCCTCATAAAGCTCTTCTGAGACCCTCAGGGTGGGGGCGGGGAGCAGTCCGGAAAGAAGGCGACGAGTGATGTCCGAGCAGACCGACCAGCAGTCCCCCGAGGCGCCAACCGCACCTCCCGCAGCCACCGCAGAAGAAGGGGAGTATGTCCCCAAGCAGGTGGTGTCGGACGACCTGGACGGCATGTCGCTCGAAGACGCCATCGCCGGCACCATCGTCAACTTCGACGACGGCGACATCGTGAAGGGCACGGTCGTCAAGGTCGACAAGGACGAGGTTCTCCTCGACATCGGCTACAAGTCCGAGGGCGTCATCCCCATCCGCGAGCTCTCGATCCGCCACGACGTCGATCCCAACGAGATCGTCAGCATGGGCGAGGAGATCGAGGCCCTCGTCCTCCAGAAGGAGGACAAGGAAGGGCGCCTGATCCTCTCCAAGAAGCGAGCGCAGTACGAGCGGGCGTGGGGCACGATCGAGAAGGTCAAGGAGAGCGGCGGCGTCGTCTCCGGCCCTGTCATCGAGGTCGTCAAGGGCGGCCTGATCCTCGACATCGGCCTGCGCGGCTTCCTGCCAGCCTCGCTTGTCGAGCTGCGCCGGGTCCGCGACCTGCAGCCCTACGTCGGCAAGAGCCTCGAAGCAAAGATCATCGAGCTCGACAAGAACCGCAACAACGTCGTCCTCTCCCGCCGAGCGTGGCTGGAGGAGACGCAGAAGGAGCAGCGCGAGGACTTCCTCACCAACCTGAAGCCGGGCGAGGTTCGTCGCGGCACGGTCTCCTCGGTGGTCAACTTCGGCGCCTTCGTCGATCTCGGCGGCATGGACGGCCTGGTGCACGTCTCCGAGCTGTCGTGGAAGCACGTCGACCACCCGTCGTCGGTCGTGCAGGTGGGTGATGAGATCGACGTGCAGGTGCTCGAGGTCGACCTCGACCGCGAGCGCATCAGCCTCTCGCTCAAGGCCACGCAGCAGGATCCGTGGCAGGAGTTCGCCTCCAACCACCGTGTCGGCGAGCTCGTTTACGGCCGGGTCACCAAGCTCGTGCCCTTCGGCGCCTTCGTCCAGGTAGGCGAGGGCATCGAGGGCCTGGTGCACATCTCGGAGATGGCAGAGCACCACGTCGACCTCCCCGAGCAGGTCGTCACGCCGGGCGAGGAGCTCTGGGTCAAGATCATCGACCTCGACCTCCAGCGCCGTCGCATCAGCCTCTCCATCAAGCAGGCGGCCGAGGGCGGCGTGGTCGCCCAGGAGTACCAGGAGGCCTTCGGCGAGCACGCCTACGACGAGCAGGGCCAGTACATCGGCACCACCGAGTTCGAGCCCGAGACCGAGGCCCAGGCGGCGTGGGCCGACCTGGCCGCCGAGTACTCGACCAGCGATCGCCCCCCGATCGGCGCCGACGAAGAGCCCGGGGCCGAGTCGCAACCCCAGGCCGAGTCGCAACCCCAGGCCGAGTCGCAACCCCAGGCCGAGTCGCAACCCCAGGGCGAGTCGCAAGCCCAGGGCGAGTCGCAACCCGATGAAGGCGAGCACCCCACCGGGTAGCTGCGGTCAGACGGCGTTCGACGGCGTCCTCGGTCGCTGCGGTTGCCGCCGCTTGCCAGCCGAGGACCTCGCCGCCCGGCGGCGGCGAGGACGCCCGGCAGAAGCGGGCGCGAGCGTGTCGAGCATCAGCAGGGCCGAGACCTCTGCAGCGGGGAGGGGCTCGCTGAAGAGATAGCCCTGGATCTGGTCACAGCCGTGGTCGTGCAGGAAGTCGAGCTGGTCCTGGGTCTCGACGCCCTCGGCGACGACGTCGAGGTTGAGGGCCTTGGCGAGGGCGATGACGCCGATGGCCAAGGCTGACGCCGAGCCGTCATCGTCGGTGCCGATCTGGGCGACGTACGACTTGTCGATCTTGACCTTGTCGATCGGCAAGCTGCCGAGGTACCCGAAGTTGCTGAACCCGACGCCGAAGTCGTCAACGGTGCACTTCACCCCGAAGGCGCTGATGGCGGCCAGGGTGCTTCGGACCGATTCACTGCCTTGCAGAGCAAGGCTCTCGGTGAGCTCGAGCTCGAGCAGCTGCGGCGGAAGCCCCGTCCTCCGGAGCGCGGCGGCGACGACGTCGTCCATCGTCTGCATCTGGAACTGACGAGCAGACAGGTTGACGGCAACGCTCAGGGTCCTTCCTTCGTCGTGCCATGCCTTGGCCTGGCGGCACGACTCTTCCAGTACCCACTCCCCGAGGGGTGCGATCAACCCGCTGTCCTCGGCAACGGGGATGAACTTGTCTGGGCCCAGGAGGCCCAGCTCGGGGTGCTGCCACCGCACGAGGGCCTCGACGCCGACAACCCGACCCGTGTCGATCTGGACCTTCGGCTGGTAGTGCACAACGAGCTGGCCGTCGGTTATCGCCGCGTGCAGTGCGTTCTCGAGGTCGAGCCACTCGCTGGCGCGGGCGTTGAGCTCCGACGAGTACGCCTGGAAGTTGTTTCTGCCCTTCTCCTTGGCCAGGTACATGGCCGCGTCGGCGTTCTTGAGGAGAGCCGCGGGGTCCGAGCCGTCGCGCGGATAGATCGCAACGCCGACGCTGGCCGTGATGAACAATCGACGACCGGCCACATGAAGGGGCTCATTGAAGGCGTCGATGACGTTGGCGGCGACGACGGCCGCGTCGCGCTCGCCGCCGATGTCGTGGAGGAGCAGCGTGAACTCGTCGCCTCCCATGCGGGCGACCATGTCGTCGAGGCGAACGCAATGGCGCAAGCGTTGCCCGACCAAGTCGATCACCTCGTCGCCGACCGCGTGGCCGAGGCTGTCGTTGATCTTCTTGAATCTGTCGACGTCGATGAACATGACCGCCATCTTCCCGCCTCGTTGCGACGCGGCCGCCATGCTGATGGCGACGCGCTCGTTGAACAGCTCTCGTCGGGGAAGGGATGTCAGGGAATCGTGGGATGCGGCCTGTTCGACCTCTTCACGGAACTGCACGAATCTGGTGAGGCGGCCCATGACGAGGGCAGTCAGCACCGTCGATCCGACGATGATCGAGAGGTTCCCGCCCGTCATCCCGAAGGCCGTTCGGATCGTGAGGAGCAGGGGACCGAGCAGCAGCGTCGCGGCGAGGGCCGCCAGCTGCATCGTGCTCAGACGGCGCGCTGTCTTCTGCACGGGCTCGAACAGTCCACCCATCGAGGGGTGGAGGGCGGCGGCGGCCCAAAGGCCATAGGACAGGATCAGCGGCCCGCTGAGCGCCGCGTACGGACGGCCGACTCCCCGCAGCACCCCGATGGCAGCGATCCAATGCACCGCGAGCAGGGCGCCGACGGCGAGGAGGAGGTAGTTGTAGACGGGCGGGTGCTCCTCGGAGAGCAGCATGAGCCGGGCAAGCAACCCGAGCACGAGGATGTCGAGGATCGGCAGGACCACGGTCATGGCCGCAGTGAAGAAGGTGAGCTGGTGGCCGACCCTCGGTTCGAACGCCAGCACCCACGCGGGAAGCCCGACGCTGACGGCCACGATGCCGCTCGTCAGCAGCGAGTCCACGGTCCGGCCCGGCGCCCGCCCCCGGATGAGCATCAGTGTCCCGAGCCCCATGGCCCCGTAGGCGGCCATCGCCAGCGGCGCCACCGCCAACGGCAGGCGATCGGTCGAGCTGGCGGCCAATGCACCGTTCAGCGCGATCACTGCCGCCAGGCCGACGCCTAGCAGGGCCCACGGTTTGGCGCGGCCCACGTGCCACAGAAGCGAGTGGTCGAGGCGGTGGACGTGTACGCCGACGGCCAGCCCGCCGAGGGCCAGCGCCCCGACGGCGACCACGACGCCCACAGGGACGGCCGCCCAGCCCGACGCCGCCAGTGCCCCGGACCCGATCGTTCCCAGGAAGAGACGCCAGGTGAGTGGATTGATCAGCGCGCCGTTGCGCGGGCTCCGAGGCGTGGACGCAGCGACCACCGGTTCGAGCACCGTCACGTTCCCGTGATCGGCGCGCTGCGTGGCCGCCTGGAGCACTGAGCGTGGCTTGCCAGCACAATGGTCCGATTGGCGCCGCCCGTCGGACGTTGACGTCATAGCCCGACCGGTTACTGGCTCAGGAGCACCTCGAGCCTGTCGAGCGCTCGGACGAGCCCGCCGGTGTCGGTCGTGCACATGGCAGCCATGGCCCACACATCGGTGCCGCGCACCGTGAGGACACGGCCGTTGTAGTCGCCACGCCGGAGCTTGATGGCGTCCAGGTAGTTCCGGATGGGCTCGAGCTCAGCCTCGCGGCGCTGCTCGAGGGCAACGAGGTCGATGACGAGCTTGTCGGCGCCCGACCGGCGATCAGGCCCCGACTCCTCGCCCGACCGGCGCCGCTCCCCCTCGGGCAGGAGCCGGTCCAAGGGCACCCCGTAGAGGTCGGCGAGATCGCTGAGCCGGCGCACCGAGATACTCCGCTCGCCTCGCTCGTAGGTGCCGACCGCGCTCCCCGAGAAGCGGCCGTCCGACGCCAGCTGCACGTCGTGGAGGGACCACCCCCGCTGCTCGCGCATGGCCCGGAGGCGGGCGCCGAGCCGGCGGGCGTACTCCGGCTCGCCGTCCGGCTCGGGATCGCTGCGGATTGTCCTGGTCATCGTGTCAATGCCTTTGTCCTCAGACTCTCCGCAGCGACCCCTGCTCCCCTCAGGCGCTCATGCCTCCGACCGGCGTCCTCGGCGGCGAACGACCCGGAGGGCCACGCCACCCAGCAACAGCAGCAAGCCGATCAACGAGCGCCATCCGAGATCCGCCCCCGTGACAGCGAGCGGGGCGGACGGGCGGACGATGTTCTCACCGAGGACCTGGGTGACGTCCAAGTGGTGGTGGTCGGTGGCGCACACCTGGAGGGACAGCGTGTCGGTCCCGCAGGCCGTCACCGTGTTGTCCACCGCCGTGGAGCCGGACGGCACCGTGAAGTCCTTGGTCAAGGTCGTCGACGCTCCGATCGGCAGGGAGGCGATGGTGCCGATGCTGCCGAGCTTGTCGTCGGTGACCTGGACGTTGGTGAGGTCGATGTCACCGGTGTTGGTGACCTTGAAGGTGTAGGTGATGGTCTGGCCCGCGTTTGCTGTGGCCGGACCCGACTTCACCACCGTGATCGCCGGGTGCTTCGGCGTCAGATGATGATGGTCGTCGTCACAGACCTGCTTCGACAGTGGATCTGTGCCGCAGGCCGTGACCGTGTTGTCGACGCCGGTCGACGGGCTCGGGACCTTGAAGTCCTTGGTCAGGGTTGTCGAGGCCCCGACGTCGAGCGAGCTGATCGTGCCCACGTTGCCGAGCACGTTGTCGACGGCGGTCACGTTGGTCAGTGCCACGTCTCCGGTGTTGGTGACCTTGAAGCTGTAGGTCACCGTGTCACTCTCGTGGGCCTCGGCCGGCCCGCTCTTCTGGACCTGGATGGCCGGGTGGATGATGTCCACCGTGTGGCTGCTGTTCGCAGTCACGGTCTTGTCGAGCGGGTCGACGCCCGTCACCGTGCCCGTATTGGGCAGCGGATCGGGATCGCTGGTCGTGATCTTGTGGTCACACGTGTAGAACCAGTGGTCCTCGAGATCGAGGATGTCGTCCCCCGTGCCCGTCTTGGCCGAGATTGCCGGCGCGGTGTTGCACTTCGGGTCGGTCAGGACCACGTTGTGCAGCGGCACGTCACCCGGGTTCGTCACCTCGAACTTGTAGGTGACGATGTCACCGACGTGCGCCTGGGCCGGCCCGCTCTTGACGATGGCGACCTTCGGGTGGATCGGGTCGAGGTGGTGGTGGTCGGTGGTGCAGACCTCGAGCGACAGCGGATCCGTGCCGCACGCCGTGGCCGTGTTGTCAATCCCGGCCGTGCTCGGTGTGGGGATCGTGTAGTCCTTGGTCAGGGTCGTCGACGCACCCACGGCCAGGTTGGCGACCGTGCCGACCGAGCCGAGCTTGTCGTCGGTGACCGCCACGTTGGTGAGGGGCACGTCACCGGTGTTGGTGACCTTGAAGCTGTAGGTGACCTTGTCACCCTCGTGGGCCTGCGCCGGACCGGACTTCACGACCGTGATGGCCGGGTGGATGGTCACCAGGTGGTGGTGGTCGTCGTCGCAGACCTTCAGGGCCAGCGGATCGACGCCACAGGCTGTAGCGGTGTTGTCCACGGCGGCCACGTCGGGGACCTTGAAGTCCTTGGTCAGGGTCGTCGACGCACCAACGGCCAGGTTGGCGACCGTGCCGACCGAGCCGAGCTTGTCGTCGTTGACAGCCACGTTGGTCAGGTCGACGTCACCGGTATTGGTGACCTTGAAGCTGTAGGTCACGTTGTCGCCCACGTGGGACGTCGCCGCCCCGGACTTCACGATCGTGATGGCCGGGTGGATGGTCACCAGGTGGTGGTGGTCGTCGTCGCAGACCTGGAGGGCCAGCGGGTCGACGCCACAGGCCGTGGCCGTGTTGTCCACGGCGGCCACGTCGGGGACCTTGAAGTTCTTGGTCAGCGTCGTCGAGGCGCCCTTCGCCAGTGACGGGATGGTGCCGATCGTGCCCACCTTGTCGTCCGTCACCTGGACGTTGGTGAGCGTGTCGTCACCCGTGTTGGTGACCTTGAAGCTGTAGGTCACGGTGTCGCCCACGTGGGCCGTCGCCGGACCCGACTTCTCCACCATGATCCCCGGATGGAGGATCACCAGGGGGTGGTGGTCGTCGTCGCAGACCTTCAGGGCCAGCGGGTCGATACCGCACGCCGTGACGACGTTGTCAACGGACGAGCCGGTCGGGACCGTGAAGTCCTTGGTGAACGTCTGCGAGTCCTTTGCGCTCAGCAGCGGGATGGTCGTCCCGACCGTGCCCAGCTTGTCGTCGTTCAGGGCAACGTTGTTGAGGGCCGCGTCACCCGTGTTGGTGACCTTGAACGTGTAGGTGACCTTGTCGCCCTCGTGGGCGGTGGCCGGACCGGACTTCTCGACCAGGATCGACGGGTGGATGATGATCACCGAGTGGTCATCGGTAGCGCTCACCGAGCGGCCGAAGTCGTCGGTTCCGGTCACCTTCGCCGTGTTGGGCAGCGGGTTGGGGTCGCCGCTCGTCACGGTGTGGGTACACGTCCAGTGCCAGGTCTCACCCTTGTCGAGGAAGCCGTCGTGGTTGGTGTCGCCGGAGGCCGACGAGATCGGTGTCGTGCAGCGGTTGGGCGCCAGCTCGTCGAGCTTGATGTTGTGGAGCCGGGGCCCATTGGTCGTGGCGTCGAACGTGTATGTGAACGTGTCGTTCACGTGGGCCAGCGCCGGACCCGACTTGACGAGGTTGAGGTCGAGGGCGGGGACGTTGTTGGCGTAGTGCACGATGGCCGGGTTCGCGCTCGTGCTCTTCACCACCGTCACGTTGACGTCGGGGCCGGCGGTGGTGCCCGGCGGGGTCGCCGTCTCGTGCACCCGGTAGCCGCCAGGGACGACCGGCCCGATGTCGCAGTGGCCGGTACCCGCGAAGGCGCCGGTGATCGAGCACGCGGCGTCGGCCGTTTCGGCCGGCCACAGCTTGGCCGTCTCGCCTGCATCCAGCTTGCCGTTGCCGTTCTTGTCCGAGTAGAGCGTGAAGGCGGCGCCGTCGAGGGCGTGGGGATCGGCCACGTTGACGAGGGCACCACTTGGGTCGCGGAGCTCCTTGACGATCCGCACCCAGCCCGTGTCACGGGGATCCACGAACGGCGTTGTGACGTCCTTCGTCTCCCGGAAGCCCACGGTGACCCTGCGGATCGAGGGGTCGGCGCTGTAGCCGGCGGGGGCGGAGAGCTCCTTCACCCAGTAGTCGCCGGGGGTGACCTTGTCGAACGTGCAGCTGCCGTCGGCCTGGCTCACGCAGGTCTGAACGGGCGTGCCCGTGGCGTTGGCGTTGTCGAAGAGGCCGAAGGTCGCGCCCGCCAGCTTGTTGGCCGGGACGTGGTCGTCGACCTTGTGGACGATGATCTTCCCGCAGGTCGAGAGGTCGACAGCGGTCGAGGGCAGCTTGTCCTGCAGGGCCGAGGTGATCGACTCACCTGACGAACGGCTCCGGACGTTGACCGTGCCGAAACCGGGGCAACCGACGAGGTTGGGCGGGAGGCCGGCGGCCAGGAGGTTGAGTGTGACCTCGCCGAACTGGCGGTCACCGATCGAGCTGTCGCCGTTGAGGGGATCGGTGATGGAGCCGCTGTTGCTGGCGGCGGCGGCGTCGGAGGCCGACAGCGTCAGCTCGTTCCACTGCGTCCCATCCCACGTCCAGGCGCGGATGTTGGCCGGGTTGCTGCCGCCCGGGAAGTCGTAGGTGACGAGGAAGTCACCGGAGATGCGGTTGATCGGGCACGAGCTCGCGTCCGTCGACTTCTGGTTGAACTCGAAGTTGACGTGGGCGTCGCCGTTCCCGTCGGCGCGGACCCATGCCAAGTCGAGGTAGGCGGAGTTCGCTTCGATGCGGGGGTTGATGTAGGCGCGTTGGATGTCGCCCTTCGGTGGGTTCCCGCCGCCCGTGTTGCACGTCCAGTTGGCGGGATCCTCTTCCTTGGAGGAGCCCTGGAAGCCGCTGTCGAGGTTGTCGTCGACGACCTTGGTGGCCGAGGAAGCCACACTCGCCCAGTCGATGGTTCCCACGTTGTCGGCGGTCATGTTGCCGTCGTCCTCGAAGGAGCCAACGGTGCCGTTGCTGACCGTGACGGCCTTGGCCATGAGGGTGACACCGAATACGCCGACGAGCAGCGCGAGCAGACCTACGACACTCGCGAGCCGCCACCGGAACCTCGTCACATCGACCTCCTCGTTCTCCGAGGGGCCGGGTTCACTGTGGCTCCGCCCGGGCGCAGTGACCAGCTTCTGCCCGGGGTTCGACGCCTCCCCTGATGACCGTCCTAGGCGTGCGGACGGTTGACGGTGACGTCAACCCCTCACGCTTCGTGACTTGTGTTTCACGCAACGTAGCGAGCAGCCCGCAAGCGCGGAATAGCCTGGGCGGAGGGTTTCTCGTGGTCGATCGGACGTTGACACCGCGTTGCCGCGCCGATCCCGAGACGCGGACGTGCGCCCGTCCGTAGACGAGCGCACGTCTCTCCCCCTCCGACGAGGCCCGCGCATGCGGGCCGTCGATCAGTCGCGGTCGACCAGGATGCCCCGGGCCCGATGGGCCATGATCACGATGCCCATCAGCGCCATGGCCAAGCCGGCGACGAACAGCTTGCCGACCACCCCACCGGTGAACGCGAGCGGCGCCGACGCCCCCGGAGCGTTCGGGCGAGTGAACGATTCACCGAGGACCGTTGCGCCCGACGTTGTGGTCGTGGCGCAGTTGTCACCAGTGCACGGCGCAACGGTCGTCGTTGTCGGGCAGCCCTCGCCCGTGCACGGCGCTGCCGTTGTCGTCGTGGTCTTGGGGACCGTGGTCGTGGTCGTGCAGTCCTTGCCCTTGCCCTTGCCCTTGCCTGTGTCGCACGGGTCCGTGGTCGTCGTGGTCTGCGGAATGGTCGTCGACGAGCAGCCGCTGTGGGCCGGGTTCGTCTTGGCGATGCCGTTGTTGCCGTCGCACTCGTAGCCGTTGTTGTGGTCGCTGCCGTCGACGGCCTGACCCGGCGGGTTCTTGCCGTCGGCGTTGCCGACGCACCCGGCGCACGGCTTGCCGGTGGCGTTGCCGTTGTCGCCGCCGTTGCCGGACGGCAGCCCCACGCCGCTCGGGCAGTAGGCGCCGCAGTCCTGATTGGCGCCGTTGTCAGCCTGCGGGTCGGTCGCCTGCGGGTCGGCGGCTCCCTGATCGGGGGCGGGGTCAGCGATGGTGATGACCGAGCGGTCGTCCTTGTAGTGCCCGTTGGCGTGCCCGTTGCCGGGGTCGGCGCCGGCCGGCGTGACCAGCGCGCCGACCATGGTGACGCTTCCGATCGCCAGGAGCAGCGCGCCCAGCACCTTCGTCGTTCGACCAGCCTGTCGTTCCACCACATGCCTCCTCGGCTTGTGGTGGGGCCGGTTTCACGTTGGCTCCTCCCGGACGCTGTGTGACCAGTCTTTCGTCCGGGGCTCGACGCCTCCCCACCGCTTTTGCGGGAGATCGCCGCTGGTCGTGGGGCTGTTCACCACTCTCAGTTGCGGGCTCCTGACAGAGCGTAGCGACGGTCACGCAGAGCGGGAATAGCCGCAGAAGGCCATTTCTCAGTGGTCCCGCCGGGCGATGACACGCCCGTGGGCCCCGGCCTCGTCTAGCGGATGAGTTCGCCCTTGGAGCCCGTGATCTGGGCGTTCCTGGCGGGGTTGGGGACGAGATTGAGCGTCGATCCGCCGCCGACCTGGAGTGTCCGAGCGATGAACTGGGCGTCCAGCGACGGGAAGTCGCCGCCACCAGTCAGCTTGAACGGGTTCGCCTCGGGCGCGAAGTAGATGCCCTCCATCGTCAGCGAGCCGCCGCCGTTGATCGTGTAGTCGGTGCCGACTTCGGACCACAACGACAGCTTGTTGAACGGGCCCTCCGTAGGCGCGGTCCATTGCGGCGGAGAACCACCGGTGACCTTCACGGCGCCTGAGTTTTGATAGAGCATCGTGTGGTACAGGGTGAGCACGCCGCCGGTCATCGTGAGGTCGCCGCCGCGCATGTAGACGTACGCGGCACCGGGGCTCGAGAACGACGTGCACCCGGTGACCTGTGGGACCAGCGTCATCGCGCCCGTGGCGTCGTAGGCGCCGCGGCATTCGGGGCTTCCGCCACTCGGAAGAGCGCCCGGGTTGGAAGCGGAGTTCACGGTCAGCGAGCCGCCGGTCATCTTGATGTCCCCGGCGAACACGGCGTCGCCCGTGATCGAGAAATTCGTACCGTTGCCGATGCTGAACGTGTTGCAGTTGATGAAGTAACTGCCTGCGGGGAGCGCGACGGTCCCCGACGGGTTGCACGAGCCGGTGTAGAGGCTGAACCCGCTCGGCGATCCGCTCGTACCGATCGCGGAACGCAGGTCGTCGATGTAAGGCGGCAGCATGGGCGAGTTCGCGCAATCGTCGATGAAGACGCCGCCCGGAAGAGTCGCCGAGGAGTGATACACCGGGTAGATGCTCGTGGCATTGTTGTTGCCGTCCGCATCGCTCTTGCAGTTGAACGTCCAGTCGATCGGCGCCCGGGTCGCCCGTTGGGGGCTCGGGACCGGCTGCGGAAGGACGCGTTGGGCGTTGACGTCGCCGGGGTTGCACGCCGGGCTCTGACACGTCGAGGCGCCCGTAGGCAGGGCGTAGAGGTCGATCGCGCCCTGGAGGGTGTTCCCCGAGCCGTCGACCACGGCCGTCGTCGGCAGGGCGTAGATCTGGTTCCCCGACCCGGACACGCTGAGCGTTGTTGCGTTGCAACCCGAACCCTGCCCGTCGGAATCGATGGTGATCAGTCCCGCGATAGCCGGCCCCGGCGATGCAGCCTGGCCCACGTTGATGGTCGAGCCGCCAGCGGAGGTCAGCGCTGGGCAGTTTTCGGGATCGAGTAGCCACAGCGAAGGGGTGCGGGTGCCGTGCCCGGGTACGGCGCGCATGACGGCGGATGCCTGAGTCGTCCGTGCGAACTGGTTGACGATGCCCGCGAAGAGGCTGTGTTGTGCCTTGGCGATCGTCACCTTGAAGCGCTGGCACTGATTGCTGCCATCCGCGGCGCCCGCTCCTCCGGAGAAGCGGCTATCGATGATGTCGTTGGCCGAAACCGGATACCGAAACGTGATGGTGTAGGGCGCGGTGCCCGCGGCGACGAAGTCCTGGGGTGTCGTGCTGTTCCCGCACGATGTCGGGAATGCGCCTCCGGATGGAGCGAGAACATTGCACGGCGATGTGACCCCGCTGGTGGGTAGGTCAGCAAGGTTGCCCTTGACATACCCGAAGGCATCGGCGCACGCGGTCGCGGGCGCCAAGGCAAGGTTGTCGCCGGCCGCCAGCGCCGAGAAGTCGGCCACGCTCTGGTCCGACCGACGCACCGACCGTGCATTCCCGAGATCGATCACGATGGCGACCATGATCAGAAGCGCCGTGATGAGCAGCGCCCACAGGACGATGAACGCGCCGCGCTCATCATCGGCGCGCCGGACGGTGAGGATGCTCACGATCCCTCGAAGCGGGCGCTCGCGTTCGACGTCAGTGTCATTACCCGCGAGAAGAACAGGACTTCGAGCTTCCCCGGTCGCCGCGCACTGACTTGTACGCGCGTGCCGGTGTCACCGGTGGTGTCGGTGAAGCAGGTCGACCCGCTCGTGCTGTACGTAGCCGTGGGCGCGACGACGGCGGCAGGTGATCCCGAGACGAGCGCGACGCAGACGCCATCCGTGGAGACGCCGGCCGTCGTCCCGGTGCCGGCAGTCAAGTCTCCGCCTGAGCGGGCAACAACGAGGTCGCGGACGTTCGACGCCCACGACTGTCCATTGGCGAAGGTGGTCGCTTTGTCGATGGCGGCCCCGTAGCGGGCCCCCTCGCGCGTCGAGTGCGTGAGGTCCATCTTCTGGTTGTAGATCAGGCCGCCGCTGAGCATGCCGAGGACGAGCGCCATAAAAACGGGCAGAAGGAGCGCAAACTCGACAAGAGCGGCGCCGGACTCAGATTTGTCACGCATCCGCGTCATTTCCCGGCGTCCTCTCGTCTGGACCTGGGGGAGTCATCGGCGGGCGGCGGAGGTCCCTTTAGTCGTCCCCGACCCCCAAAAGCCGCATAGGTCGATCGGCCTAACGCGCGGAAAAAGCTCACCTCCTCCCTTTCGCAAGCCGATGGTCTAACGACCGTAAGGGGGGACCCGCCCGAACGTGCGGGGCCCGGACCAGTGAGGTGGGAGTGGGTAATCGACGAACCGTCATCTTGATCGTCGCCGTGGTGGTTGCCATCGTCGCGGCCGGGGCGATCTACGGCTACCTGAACTCGGTCCAGGACCGGGCCTATGCCGACGCCAAGCTCGTGAAGGTCTACCGCGTCGACAAGGACGTCAAGAAGGGACTCCCGGGGGAGCAGGCCGTCGACCAGGGCTACGTGAAGTCCAGCGACATCCCTCAGAAGTACCGCCCGACCACGGCACTCACTGACATCAATGCCATCCGGGGGAAGGTTTCCCTCAACGACCTCTCGGCGGGTCAGGTTGTCGTCGACGGGATGTTCGTCGATCCCAGAGTTGCAACCGTCTCCTTTGCACAGCGCATCCCGCCTGGGCAGGTGGCGATCAGCGTCCAGGTCGACCAGGTCAAGGGTGTGGCCAACCTCATCGTGCCCGGCGACCAGGTCAACCTCCTGGCGACGGCGCCAGATGGCGAGCGGTATCTGTATCAGAACGTGAACGTCATCGCTGTCGGCGCCACGCCGGCGCCGCAGCCCGGGGAGACGACGGCGTCGACGACGCCCGCCGGCGGTAGCGGTCTGCTCACCTTCGCGGTGCCGCCTCAGGCGGCGGCCAAGATCTCCGTCGCCAACGGTCTCTATCTCACACTGGTCCCGCCGGGGAACCAGCCCGTCGCCGTGCCTCCGGTCACTCAGAACAACCTCTTCAGCGGGCCGCTGACGCCCTACGCGTAGGTGAAGAGAGAGACGGCTACGCTGAACTTCGTCGACAGCTACGAAGACCGCCCCTCAGTCGCCGTCGTCGACGGCAATAACAAACTCCGTACCCGCCTCGCTATGCAGTTGAGCGAGGCGGTGGCGGCCGCGTCGTTCGCCACCGTCGAAGCGATGGAGGACAAGGTCGATCCCGGGACGCCGTTGATCGTCGTCTTCGGACCGTCCTACGCGACGAGCAAGGGTCTCAAGGAGGTCCAAGGCCTGACTCGGCGTCACCCTGAGGTGGCGTCGATCATGGTGGTCGACGAGCTGACGACCCAGATGCTCCAGCAGGCACTGCGGGCGGGCGTACGCGACGTGGTCGCCGCGCCTGCCGACGGCACTCAGCTCCTCGAGGCCGTCGAGCGGGCGTCGGAGACCCTGAGCCTGGTGCCGACCACGCCGGTGCGCGCGGACGGTAGCGCCCAGGAGGGCAGGCTCATCAGCGTCTTCTCCACCAAGGGTGGCGCCGGCAAGTCCGTGGTGGCGTCCAACCTGGCCGTCATTCTGGCCCGCAAGACGAGCGCCCCGGTCGCTCTGGTCGACGCCGACCTGCAGTTCGGCGATGTGGCCGTGATGATGAAACTCACGCCCCAGCACACCATCGTCGACGCCGTGGCCGCCATCCAGCGCCTCGACCCGCAGCTCCTCCAGAGCCTGCTGGTCCGGCACGATCCGAGCGGCCTCTACGTGCTTCCCGCGCCGGTCGAGCCGGCATTCGCCGACCAGGTGAGCGGTGCCGACATGGTCCGCATTGTCAAGATCCTGCAGTCCTTCTGTGCCTACGTGGTCATCGACGCGCCGGCCCACTTCAACGACGTGGTGCTGGCCCTCTTGGAGGAGA
>Ga0209577_10000718_pt1 | contig 32910 bp, 26 predicted proteins | sample GraSoiAngelo_109_FD_185874 | JGI IMG/M metagenome (GOLD analysis project Ga0209577, IMG submission 185874) | Grasslands soil microbial communities from the Angelo Coastal Reserve, California, USA - 14_0903_12_20cm (SPAdes) (version 2) | ecosystem: Environmental > Terrestrial > Soil > Grasslands... | reverse complement strand
AGGCCACAAACAATTAGGAGCGACCAACCCTCAGCGATGAAAAATCCTGCCGCGCCTTGTCGCCGAACGAGAAGCGAGGAGACGATACCAATGGCAAAGCCCACGAAAATTCCAAGCGGCGCGCACACAAAGACGACGAACATCCCGCGCCCGCCCTCCATGTTCGACATGTGTCCGACCCTGGTTAAATAGTCGCCAACAAAAAACGCTACGACACAGCTGACGAGCGCCGTGAAAAGCGCAACGAAGAACGCGCGAAGTAAGCGCACAACCAGTGTGAAAGTTAGCTTTGCTCTGACTTGATCGGAAAGTTCGACCTTCGCTCTGCGGTCACTGCAACAATTTTTCGAGCGACGGGCTCGGTTCTATGCCGAGCGCAGTCGCACGGGCATAATGCTCTTTGGCGAGTTCTTTGGAGCCCGGCTGCGTAGTGATGAGAATGACCGCGAGATTAAAATGCGCATCGGCATCGTCAGGATTGTTTGCGAGCGCCTGAAGGATCTCCTTCTCTGCCTCTTGCTGTCGCCCTTTTTGGCTGGCGGCGATACCGAGATAATTGTGAGCTGTCGCGCTTTTTGGGTTGATCGCAATCGCCTTTGTTAACTGCACGATCGCTTCGTCAAATTTCGATTGCCGATACTGAACAACACCCAGCGTGGTGAGCAGAAAATCGTTGTCCGGCGCGATAGCCACGGCTTTTTCAAGAGTCGACTCCGCAGAGCGCAAGTTGCCGCTGCGAACATAAACGAGCCCAAGGTTGGAAAGCGCGTCAAGGTTGTTTGGATCTTCGGCCAGGATTTGCTGATATTGCTTTTCTGCGCCTTTATAGTTGCCCTGCTGAAAATTCTTTCCGGCCGCGCGGACGAGACCTCGCACTTTCGGCGACAAATTGGTTTTGGACGGATCTGGCCTGTTTATTCTCGCATCGCTCTCGCCGCCTGATCTTGTGTTTGCGTCTGCTTTCGCAGTGCCGTCCGAATTCGCCGCCGATTTTTTTTCAAACACAAAGCTTGCTTTAAATAAGCCAGCGCGCTGGTCTGAAACCGAGACCACGGGCTGCCGCAGCAAAGCAAGTTCTTCGCTGCTTAATTTTGTCACGGGCTGCGCGAGATATTCGATCTGTTGGTTTAACGTCTCCGATCTGATCTGCAATTTATCCAGCTGCGCGACGACCCGCTTCCTTGTCTCATCCCGACGCGCTTCTTCCTGGCGCTCACGCACGACGATGTTTCGCAGGAGCTCGTTTTCTCTGGCGAGCTGGGCGGACTCGTCGCTGTTCGCGTCGGCCAGCTTCGCAACTTGCAACTCCGTCCCTGCGTCATCCAACTGAACAGCGAGCTCTGCAGATCTCGCTGCCAAATAGTCATTTCTTTTCTGGCTTTCGCTCAGCTGCTCTTGGAGCTGCGCAATTTGCTCGTTCATCTCGGCAAATGTCTTCGCGTTCACCGGGTCGCGCTCGTGAAGATCTCGTACCTTTTGCTCCGCGGCTGTCAGTTTCTGTTGCAAATCGTCCTTCTCGGCCAAGAGCAACTGGAAGCCCTGTTCGGATCCTTGCCCTAGCCTGAATTGGGCAAGGGCTTCGTCGCGCTGGTTCTCAAGCGCGGCGATTTGGTTGTTTACCGCGGCGAATTTCGCCTGCGTATCGTCCCTTTGCTTCTCCGCTGCCATACGCGCGTCATCGGCGGCGGCAACCGCGTCTTTCAGGTGCACAATCTCCGAGCGTAATTGCTCCTCCTCCTGGGCACTCTTTTCCTGCGATGCCTGGGCCGCTCTTAATGATTCCTGAACCTGTGCGAGCTGCTCGCGCGCCTGGCCTTCTGATTTTCTACCCGTCTTGAGGTCGTCTTGCGCTTTTCCCAGCTTGGAATTTGCTTCCGTCAGCCGCGTGTCGACGGCTTCCTTTTCTTTTCGAGCGTTTTCAAAATCGCTGCGCGCTTTCTCGAGCGCGGTTTGCAATTGGTCCACTTCGCCGCGCAATTTTTTTGTGGCGTCTCTGATCGCAGCATCGCGCGACGCCTCGGTAACAGTCCCATCCGATTGCGGGGCCACAACTTCAGGCCCGGGCTCGGACCAGTCCTCACTCTCCGGCAATGAGGGGGCAATTTCAGGCAACGGATTTGCACTGGCGCCTAGCGCATTTTGCTTCGTCATCCTCGCCTGGGTGCGCAGGATTCCTTCGCTGATCTTTCGACCGCGATATTCCACGATTGCTGATTGCCAACCCGGATGCGATCTGCGCAACTGCGCGATCAGGCTGCCAGCGAATCGATATTTAGCCAGGGCCGTGTTAAATCGGTTTTCATGTTCCAGCTTTTCACCCTGTTGTGCGGAGAGATACGCCTTCAGAAAAATTTCGCTCGGATCGTCCTGCTGCCCCACAAGAACGTGCGTAACCCCAAGGAAAAAGAAGAGAGCGAGCAAAGCCGCAAAGGCTCGCCTCGTGCGATGGCGAGGCATCATGACAATCCAGCTGCGGGCAGATTTTCGTTCCACCAGCGGCGAGAATTAGTGGAACGACCGGGAAAAGTCCAGTCCTTTATTTGCAAAAAGAAATTCGAATTTTAAAATCTTGTTTTCCGCCAATGATGGTGGCCGTAGCTCAATGGTAGAGTCCCAGATTGTGGTTCTGGTTGTTGCGGGTTCGAGTCCCGTCGGCCACCCCATTTTTTCAGAATGTGAGCAGTGACCCGTGATCAGTAAACGCAGCGCGCATTTGCCGATCACTGTTCACCGATCACTTCTGCAACAGTGCCTGTAGCTCAACCGGATAGAGCTTCTGACTTCGGATCAGAAGGTTGGGGGTTCGAATCCCTCCAGGCACGATTTGAACGCGACCCTGAAGCCGCATTGCCTCGATTGGCGAAAACCATTATTCATCTCTCGGAGCAATGACGACCGGACGAGATGAAAAATTCATGCGCGTTGCGCTGAACGAGGCCAAAAAGGCGCTCGGCCAGACCAGCCCCAATCCTGCGGTGGGAGCGATTCTGGTTATTGACAACCGAATAGCAGCGAAAGGTCATCATCGGAGACCGGGCGGCGATCACGCTGAGATTGCGTGCCTTCGAGATTTCAGCGCGCGTGTGCCTGCGCGCGCCACACTGTACGTTACTCTGGAGCCGTGCTCCACGGCAGGGCGCACCGCTGCGTGCACAGACGCGATAATCCAAGCTCGACTCAAAAACGTGGTGGTCGGCGCGACTGACGTAAATCCGCGCCACACCGGCAAAGGCATCATGCAATTGCGAAATGCGGGTATCAAAGTCCGAGAAGGCGTCTTAGCGGATGATTGCGCGCGGCTCAACGAGGCTTTCAACAAGTGGATTGTCACGAGACGCCCTTTTGTTATCGCAAAATGCGGCATGTCGCTGGATAGCCGATTAACGCGGCCTGCTAGCGAGCCGCGGTGGATCACAGATCCTTCGGCTCGCCGTCACGCGCGTCACCTTCGCGCGCAAGTGGACGCGATACTCGTTGGAGCGGAGACGGTACGAGTCGACAATCCACGATTAACTGTGCGCGATGTGCGCCAAGTGCGACAACCTTGGCGCATTGTGCTGACCCGTTCAGGCAAACTGCCAAGCCGTGTTCACTTATTTTCTGACCGGTTCGCTTCACGAACGCTAATTTATCGGGGTGAATCTCTGGCTACCGTGCTGAACAATCTCGGCAAACGAGGTATCACCAGCCTGCTGATCGAGGGCGGCGGCGAAGTGCTCGGCCAAGCGCTCGATGCGCGTCTCATTGACAAAGTGCAACTCTATCTGGGTCCGATCTTGAGCGGAGGATCAGTGATCGCGTTCCCGGGCCGGGGCGCCAAAAACACCGCGAATGCGATGCGACTTCGCTGCGTTTCGTATCGACGGATTGGGCAAAGCGTTTGCATCACGGGCTATCCCGAAACTCTTGCACCAAAATAAATCGAAAAACTTTCCCTTCTAGCTCCTGTTTAATTATTGGGAGGTAAAACAATGAAAAAACTTCTCTTAATTGGATTGGTGGCCGGGATACTGGCTTTCGTTCCCGCGCAGCGTTCTGACGCTGGCGTTGCGGTCGGAATAGGGATCGGACCTGGCTATTATGGATATTACCCATATGGCTATTATTACCCGTACCGCTATTACCGGCCGTATCCGTACTATGGCTATTACCGGCCTTATTATTGGTACGGCGGGCATCGTTATTACCGCCACCATCGTCACCACCATTATTATCGATACTAAAGGTGACGTAGGATCCAGAAATCTAGATCCCAGACTGAGCTGGCTCGAAAGCAATTTCGAGCCAGTTTTTTTAGGAGCGAATCTTTTCCCTGCAAAAAGCCGGCGTTATTTTTTTGGATTCACCGACTCCGCCGGTTTGGTCGCGGGACTCTTGGCGGGTTGGTCAATTTGGAACTCTTTCTTCAGCTGCTGAATCAGCGCCGGTAATTCCTTCTGCCGTTCCGCTTCGATCTGGTGCCGGAGTGTTTGTTCAACTTTCCGGCGTTCTTGCATGTAGCGCGATTCAAATTGAGCGCGTTCCTGCGAATTCAGGTGGAGACCGGATTCGCGAAGTGCCGCTTCGGTCTCGCGCTGGATCTTCTCACGGCGCAAATTCTCTCGCTGGCGCATGACGTTTTGTTCCTCGGGGCTCATCCGCATCCAGCGCTCAGCGTTGCGCTGGAAATTTTGCCGGGCCTCTGGAGGAAGTGCCTGCCACCGCTCGCGAATGCTCGGGGCTGATGGCGGTCCGTGAGGAGCTCCGGTGGGCGGCCGACCCATGGGTCGATGTGGTTGTCCTTGCGGTTGCGCTTGTACGGCAGCGCAGGATAAAACGAAAACCGACAGAGCAACGACTAATTTACAAAGTCGGCTTTTCTTCCCACACGGTATTTTCATCCCAGGCGATCAATTCATCCAGATCAGCCACGACGTCATAATCTTGTGGAGCGATTTTAGCCACCACGTCTGAATCATTTGCAGACGCTCTCTGGGAGACTGGATGATGCGTGGCGATAGCCATGCCGACCACGACGACCGCCACAGCGGATGCTGCAACGAGCCTTCGCAGGCTAAACCAGTTCCGCGCCCGCTCGAAGCGAGTCGCGTCCTGGCGGATTTTCCTAAGCACGTTCCGGGCGAAGAATGGCGAAAGCTTGGGCTCGGGGACACGGCCCAGAATATCCCACAACTTGTTGTCATCTTGACGTTCCATGGTCTCCAGTCAATTCAACCATTTGCAGAGTCGGAAGTTGCGCTCGAATGAGCGCTGAAAATCCATGTTCAAAGTCCAGGGGCCTCAAGGAATCCCTCCAGTTGTCGGATACGGGTTGGATGCCGCATCTTGCGCAACGCCTTTGCTTCGATCTGGCGAATGCGCTCGCGGGTAACTTGGAACTGCCGGCCTACTTCTTCCAAAGTTCGGCTGTATCCGTCGACCAGCCCGAATCGTTGTTCGAGTACTTGACGCTCCCGATCAGTGAGCGTCTCCAGCACGTCCTTGATTTTTTCCTTTAGCAGGACAATGGCCGTCATGTCGCTCGGGTTCTCGGCTCCTCTATCCTCGATAAAATCGCCGAAATTTGTTTCCTCGCTCTCGCCTACCGGGGACTGGAGCGAGATTGGTTGCTGCGCCATCTTAAGCACCGCGCGAACACGATCCACCGGCAGGAGCACTTCTTCCGCCACTTCTTCCGGACTCGGTTCTCGCCCATATTCCTGCACCAGCTGTTTCTGTACACGCATGAGCTTGTTAATCGTCTCAATCATGTGCACTGGAATTCGAATCGTGCGCGCCTGGTCTGCGATGGAGCGAGTGATGGCTTGGCGAATCCACCATGTCGCGTAAGTCGAAAACTTGTAGCCCCGCCGATACTCGAACTTCTCGACTGCCTTCATTAAGCCCATATTCCCTTCCTGGATCAGGTCGAGAAACGAGAGACCGCGATTGGTATATTTTTTTGCGATGGAAATAACCAGACGGAGATTGGCTTCGACCATTTCGGTTTTGGCCTTGAATGCATGGCGCAGCCAGCCCTTGAGCATCCGATACTCTTCTGCGTAGTCAGAAAGCGAAAACCACAGGCTCTTTTCTAACTCACGCATCTTGTGCTGAAGTTGCAGCCGCCTCTTTTGACTTCGAGGATTTTTAGCGATCTCGGTTTGAAGATAAAGCGACGTGTGGTGCGCGTCGTCTGCCAGGTGCACAAATTCCTCCGTAACTCTCTGCTTAAGGTAAAAATGCGGGTAAATGCGCTGCAGCGAAGCGATGGTTCTTTGCAAAGCCCTGAGCTTCTGAGAGCGTTTCTTCGAAGAGTTGCTCACGACATCGCAAAATTGCCGGCTAATTGACACGCTTAATTGTTCCACTTGTCTGCAAAGACGGGGGAGCTTCTTCATATATCTTTCCCGGCTCTCGATTTTTTTGTCGAGAATCACCCGGTCGAACCGTTCCCGGCCCTCGAGCAGTTTTTGGGCGAGATCCAGATGGGCGCGCGCAACAAAGCCAAAGCGACTAATGTGCTTGTGCACCATTCCTTCGGCCTCTTCAATCCGTTTGGATATTTCGACTTCCTGTTCCCGGGTCAGAAGCGGGACCTGGCCCATTTGCTTGAGATACATCCGCACCGGGTCGTCCAGAATATCAACCTTGGTTTCGGTTCTCTCTTCCTCTTCTTCTTCCTCGTCTGCGTCTTTCTTACCGTCCTTGTAGCGATCCACCTCCGACGCTTCAATAATGTCGATCTCCAGGCGGCGCAGCCGGGTGAGGATAATATCCAGTTCATCGGCGTCGGTAACTCCCTCGGGTAACGCCTCGTTTAGATCATCAAACGTCAAGTAGCCTTGTTCTTTTGCCAGCTTGATCAATTCACGAATACGGCTCTGAACTTCAATAGCCGAAAATACAATGGAGGCCGACAGCTGCCGCGATGGCTCGGGCAGCGATCCGTTGTGACGCCGTTTCGAGCCGGATCTGATGCGCTTGACTTTGCGCGCCGCGATTCCTAGCGGTTTTTTCCGATTCTTTCGAGAAGTGAAAGCTCGCCTTGATACGCCCCGCCGACGATGGCGATGGCTTCGATTAAGCCGTTGCGCCGACGATTGTCGCCTGCCTCCCCTTCGTTTCGAATGCCTGGCCAAGATAGTGTTGTTCCGGATTGGACTAAGACCTTCGACCTGCCGCACGGCAATATGATCGACACCTAATTGTCGGCCGCGCCGGCGGGCTGCGAAAGCTCGTGGAGCTGTTCCTGCAGGTCAAGAATTTGTTTCTGCAAATTTACGACGTCCCCGGTGCTCAGTTCCGGAAGCTTTATACGGTTCTGCGCGGCGGCCAGGCGGCGCCGAAGCACGCCATGGCGAATGCCAAGCCACCATTTCTCAACCATCTTTTCTGCGGCGGCGGGCATCTTTTGCAGCAGCCACGCCGAAACAAGCGCCTCTTCCGCTGGGGAGAGCGAGGCCATAAAAGCGCTGAGCGACGCAGAATCATCAGGATGCAGTTCACTTTCAAGAATGCGGATGAGAATTTCCGCGTCCGGCAATTGCTCGAGAATCTCGCGCCAACTTTGTGCGAGAAGAAAGTTTCGCGCAGCCTCGTCGCGCAACGCCAGAAGGCAAAGGATCGCAACGTCGTGTCGCGGCGCCGGCGCAGCCTGAGCACGCGCGGAGTCTGGTGCCTCCGAGAAAGCGGTTCCCCGGGGCTTTGTCGAGAGGAGTGTTGCAAAATCCGCGGGAGAAACACCCAACCGCGCGGATGCTTTGTTCACCACCTCCCCGCGCATGAGCGGATCGTGCACCCGCGAGACAGTCCCAGCCAATCTGCGCGCGAGCTGCAATTTCGCGCCCAGAGAGCTCACGTCCGCCGCTTCCATTTCCCGCTCGATCCAATAATCAAAAAAATCTTGCGCACCGGCGACACGATTTTCGAATTTCTCTTTCCCCTCCCCACGAACCAGCGAATCGGGATCTTCACCGCGCGGCAACTCCACTACGCGCACGATCAAATCGTTTTGTAACAATGCATCCAGAGAACGCTCGGCCGCTTTGGCACCGGCCGCATCTGAATCGAAACAGAGAACCACTTCATCCACAAAACGCTTCAGGATTCGCGCCTGATTTTCCGTGAACGCCGTCCCCTGTGGCGCGACTACGTTTGTGATTCCCGCTTCGAACAAGCTGATCAAATCGATTTGGCCTTCGCACACGATCGCCGAGTTGGCTTCGATCAACGCCCGTTTGGATTTGTGCAGTCCAAAAAGCACGTTGCCTTTTCGGAAGAGCGGCGTCTCGGGCGAGTTCAAATATTTCGCTGCGCCTTCTTCATTTTTCAGAAGCCGCCCGCTGAATGCGATCACTTCACCCACGTCATTGTGTATGGGGAACATGATGCGCCCGCGAAAACGATCATATGAGCTTTGAGGTCTGAGGTTTGAGGTTTGATTTTGGTCGGAGTCTGTTTCGTCCTTGGTCTTGACCAGGCCGCTCGTAATCAGGTCGCGCGCATCGTAGCCACGTGCGCGCGCCCAACCGCCGAATGCGTCCCACTCGTCAGGCGCGTAGCCGAGTTGCCAGCGCTTCGCGATTTCCGCGGTGATGCCGCGCTGTTTGAGATATTGTCGTGCCGGTTCGCCAACCTCTCTCTTGATCAAATTTTCATGGAACCATTGCGCAGCTTCACCATGAAGTTTCAACAGCGTCCGGCGTGTCTCGTGCTGTCGATCTTCATCCGCGGCGCCACGCTTCTCCACCACCGTGATGCCGACTCGCGCAGCGAGCTTGCGTACAGCTGACGGAAAATCTGTATGCTCGTAATCCATCACGAACCTGAAGACGCTCCCACCCACGCCGCAGCCGAAGCAATGGAACGTTTGCCGGCTCGGACTCACCGTGAACGACGGCGTTTTCTCCTGATGAAACGGGCAGAGCGCCTTGAAATTCGCCCCCGCGCGCTTCAGCGGGAAATACGCTCCGATTACTTCGACGATGTCGTTCGCGGCGGCGATTTGCTCGATTGTCTCCGAAGGAATCGTTCCCATGCGCGCCTGGTTATTTTTGCCTCGTTCGGTTTCGGAAGCGATGCCAAACTTACGCAGTGCGAATCAATGTCCAACCCGTGAAACTGTTGTTGGCAATTCTGTTTTTCGCCTTGCCTGAGATAGCAACGGCGGAAGCGCGTGAGCCCATCCACAAAGGCGACGTGGTTGTCGTGCCGTTGCGCGGTGAAGTCGCGCCCTCTTTGCTCGCGTTTTTGCGACGCGCAGTAAAAACAGCCGAGAGCGACGAACCGTCTGCGATTATTTTCGACATGAACACGTACGGCGGCCGACTCGATTCCGCATCCGATATTGTGAACGCGCTTAATCAAACGAAAACTCCCACTTACACGTTCATCAACACAAACGCCGGTTCTGCTGGCGCGCTGATCGCCATCGCCACTCAACACATTTACATGTCGCCCGTAAGCGCGATCGGCGCTGCCGCGCCAATTCTTCCAACAGGTGAAGACCTTCCTGCAACGGCGAAGGAAAAGACGATTTCATATTGGTCTGCGCTCATTCGCGGCTCCGCGATTAAGAACGGGCACAATCCGGATGTCGCCGAAGCATTCATGAACAAGAATAAAGAAGTAAAAATCGGCGACCGCGTCGTTCACCCCAAGGGAGCGGTCCTGAGTCTCAATGCCCAGGAAGCAACTGAAAGGATTAATAATAAACCGTTGCTTGCAGAAGGCGTCGCCGACTCCGTTGCCGATCTGACCAAGAAAAGCGGATTAAAAGGCAACGTGGCAACGATCGAGCCAACCGGCTTCGAGCAAATCGCATTTTGGATCACTGCGTTCGCGCCTTTGCTGCTGCTAGGCGGAATTCTCGGCGCCTATTTGGAATTCAAAATTCCGGGCGCGACGTGGCCCGGAATCATTTCTGCGGTGTGCTTCGCGCTATTCTTCCTCGGACACTACCTCGCCGGACTCGCCGGCTGGGAAGTCGTCGCGCTGTTCATCCTCGGAATGGTGCTCGTGTTGATCGAGATCCTTTTCTTCGCGCACAGCACAATCGTGTTTGGCGTCGTCGGCGTATTTCTCATGCTTGCGTCCTTGCTCTGGACAATGGTCGATCGTTACCCCGGCCAAAACTTTTTCCCGACCGGCAAAATGTTTGCGGTGCCGCTGCTCAATATGTTTATCGCGATCGTCGGATCGTTCATTATCATTGCCCTGCTCGCGCGTTATCTCCCACGCACAAGTATCTACCGCCGCTTCGCCTTGATGGATTCAAGTCCGCCCGGCCCGTCGCTGGCTGGCGCGGCGAGACAATTCGCCACCGCGCTCGCGCTAGCTCCCGGAATTCAAGGAACAGCAGTCACCGTTTTGCGACCGAGCGGCAAAGCCCGCTTCGCCGATCACGTAGTCGACGTTGTAACCGAAGGTGAATTCATCGCGCCGCAAACATCAGTCACTGTCATCCAAACCGACGGAATGCGAGTCGTGGTGAAAAGCTCAACCCAAGTCTAGCTATTGGCTTACGTTTTCGGCCGCCACTCATCGATCCACTCGTCATCATATGGACAGTCGCAGTAAAGCGTCTGACCTCCACAACGAGGAGATCTAGCCGCCTGCGACGACGCGGACGAATTCGATGTGGTCGCCTTCGGCTAAGTGTCGCTCCGGCCATTCATATCGATGCACGGCGAGGCCGTTGTACTCCACTAAAATCGATTGCTGCGGCAATTGGTAACGGTCAACTAGCTCCGCGATCGTTTTGGCTTCGCGAGTATCGACCGATTCGCCATTAAGTGAAATCGTCATCGGTCAAAGAACTAACCACGAAAAGAGACGAATAGACACGAATTCGTTTTTGCGGGCGAGTTTGATTCAGCGTTCGATGTTTCTTCACGCTCCGCACAGTGCCTGGTCCCAGTCTTTCCATACCGGTTCGAGCCCGCGACGTCGAAGGACAGCGGCGATTTCTGCGGGGGACCGTTCGTCGTTGATCTCGAATTGGCCGGTGGCGAGCTGATCTTCGCCATCCTGGTATTCGGGCGCGACAATGCGGCCGCGCACGGTACGATGCAAATGTTCGCGGCCTTGTCGGGTGTAGCCGCCGGGCTCGGTGTGGCTGCCGGCGCTCATCATCGTCACACCGATCAAAGCGAGTGAATCACGCAGCGGCGGGCGCTCGCGCGTGCTGAGCACGATGCCGAGCTGCGGGAACGTGATGCGCAATGCGCAAACCAATTGTGCCAGCTCGCGATCAGTCATCGAGAAAAGCGGACGAAATCCGCCGGCGGCCGGACGCAACCGCGGCAAGCTCACAGTGATTTGCGCCTGCCAGCAATGCTTAAACAAATGTTCCAAGTGCGCGGCGAGCGCTATTGCTTCGTCTTGCCAGCGCGATAAACCAATCAGCGCGCCGATGCCGAGCCGTCGAAATCCCGCCGCGTATCCGCGCTCGGCACAATCAAGGCGAAAATTGAAATCGCGCTTGGGGCCAGCTGTGTGCATCTCGGCGTAGACACCGCGATTGTAGGTCTCCTGGTAAACGACGAGACCTTCGGCGCCGGCCTCGACAATCGGCATATAATCTTCCGTTTCCATCGGACCCACCTCGATGGAGATCGACGAAAAATTCGGAGTGAGAGCCCGCACGCATTCAGCGAGATAATCGCGGCTCACAAATTTTGGATGCTCGCCCGCGACGAGAAGCATCTGCCGAAATCCCTGACGCACGAGATGCTGTGCCTCGGCGACCACTTCATCCGCGTCGAGGGTAACGCGCAGGATGGGATTGTCGCGCGAGAAACCGCAATACTTACAATTGTTTATGCATTCGTTCGACAGATAAAGCGGCGCGAAGATCCGCATCGTGCGTCCAAAATTTTGCAGAGTCAGCGAGCGCGAAGCCTGTGCCATCGCTTCGAGTTCCCGGTCGGATTTCAGGGCAATTAGGTGCTCGAAACGGTGAACGAGCTCTGATTTCCTCAAAGCTAAATTGTCCAGAGTTTCGACGAACGACATCAGAATAATTTCGTGCGCAGACTGGCGTTCGCAACCGCCGATCGCAAAGGAGCGGCGTCCGTTTGTGCCGGACGCCGCTGTAGCAAATGCTATTGCTGCTGCCTAGAAAGCGAAGTTCACGCCGGTGCGGACCATGCCAAAGTTGTTATGGGACCCGTCCACAAAGTTCCAGCTGAAGTCACTGACCCAGCCGATATGCGGGGTGAAACGCACTTCCATGCCGCCGCCGACCTGGGCTATTGCCTTCGCCTCGGAATCGGTGTGCTCGGTGCGAATAAAACCCTCTTCGAACACGACGTGGTCTCTCTCGCCGCCGCCAAAGATGCCGCCACCGCCACCGAAGATGTACGGTGCGAACCGGGTGCAAGGAATCGGATAACGCAATGTGAAGGTGCCTAAAACAGCGCCTACAGCGCGGCTCTCGTGGCCCCTCGTAACAAAAATGGCCGGCCCGACTTCTGTAACTTCTTCGAACGAGCGTCTGGCGTCCACTACCCAGCCTTCGATTCCGACACCGAAATAACGGTGGAAGAAGTATTTTAGATCTAATCCGCCGCCCCAAGCATGGTCTGCTTCAAGGTAGCGGTCATTTGGCCAATTGTTTCCAGTGAAAACGTAGGTTCCCCACAAACCGACGTTAAACTCATTATCGGCGTACCACTGAGGGCACGGAGGCGGTGCTACCTGCTTCATTTCCTTCCCGGAATAGGTCTCTCCGGCAAAAGCAGCCGAAGCGGTCACCGCGAATCCTAACAGGCATAACAGTAATCTTTTCATCGTTTCTCCCCTTTGGTTAAGTTTCATTTTACCTCCACGCATTTGGAGCGTCCCGCTAATAACGAATTCCGCTCCCTGTCTGGATGCACCGAGTCTGAGCCGTGCCGACAAAAATTGCAAGTTTTTTCTGGCACTTGCTAAGCCAGCTTAAGGTTTCAGTTCCGCGCCCGTATTCGCGTCCGTAACGAGAAACTTCTCATGGTGAAACGACGGATCGCCACGAAACATCAGGCGACCTGCGTACCGGCGCTCCAGCTCCACCAGCAGTTCTTCGTCTTCCTCCTTCAATCGCTTCAACACTTCGGGGTTCAGGATGACCCGGAATTCGTGGATGCTCTCCTGGTATTTGCGCATGACGATGTTGAGAGTCCGGTGTAATTCCACACTTGTGGTCATGGAGGTTTTCACAACGCCGCGCCCGCCGCAGTAAGGGCAATTCTGGTAAATTGTTTCGCTGAGGCTTTCCTGCGCACGTTGGCGCGTCATTTCCATCAGCCCGAGTTGTGAAATGGGAAGCACATGCGTCCTGGCTTTATCGCGGTTGAGCCGTTCCTTCATCAAACTGTAAACTGCCTGCTGATCTTTACGGCTCTTCATGTCGATGAAATCGCTGATGATTAAGCCACCAATATTGCGTAACCGCAGCTGGCGGGCGATTTCATCGGCCGCCTCCAAGTTCGTCTGCAAAATTGTTTTTTCCACATCGCGCCCACCTTTGTTGCGGCCCGTATTCACATCAATCGCTACCAGCGCTTCGGTCTCGTCGATCACAATATAACCGCCACATTTCAACCAAACTTGCCGGTGAAACGCGTCGTCGATTTGTTTTTGCACGCCGTAGGTGTCGAAAATTGGCGCCGCACTGTCATAAAAATGAACCCGATTCCGCGCGCGCCGGGAAATCTGGCCAATCATTTCGCTCATCCGCTCCGCTGATACACGGTCATCGCAAACGACCTCGTCAATTTCTTCGGTGAGAAAGTCGCGCACGGTTCGTTCAACCAAGTCAGGCTCCTCGAAAAGCCGGCGAGGGGCCGGGTTCTCACGAATCGCCTGCTCGACTTTGGCCCACTGATCGAGAAGGAAACGTAGGTCGCGCACGAAGTATCTGGCGCGCTGGCCCTCGCCTACCGTGCGAATGATAACGCCGACGCCGTCGGGCATGTCCAGTTCACGCACAATCTTGCGTAGTCGCTCGCGTTCCTTGGTGTTTTCGATTTTTCGCGAGATACCGCTGCGATCACTAAACGGCATCAGAACTAGATAGCGTCCCGCAAAACTGAGATTGGTTGTCACCCTCGGCCCCTTCGTACCGATGGGGCCTTTGGTGACCTGCACAATTACATCCGAGCCCACTGGATAAATGTTCGGTATGTCTTTTACGGTGATCCGTTTTCGAGGCCGCTTGTTGGTACGCCGATCGATTTCTTCAATGCCGCTGTCCAGCGCAGCAGGAATTGCATCCCAAAAATGAAGGAATGCGTTTTTTTCGAAGCCGATGTCAACAAACATCGCCTTCAGGCCCATCTCGATGTTTTTGACTCTGCCCTTGTAAATGCTGCCGACGATATTCCGCGAGCTCTTACGCTCGACGCTGTATTCCTCAAGCCGGCCGTTCTCGAGCAACGCAACGCGAGACTCGAGTTTTTCTACACTGAGTATGAGCTTGTTCCCCGTCTTGCGGGAGCCAAGCCCCAAAATCTTTCTTACCTTGTCTATCATAAAATTGAAGAGGTTGAGCGATCAGCAGCGGTATCGCGGTGACGTTCTGCGACAGCATTTCTGATCGAAAGTTCATCGTACTCCACGCCGGCGAGCAGGCGTCGGCGCGGGCGCCGTCGACTGTCGGCGGATTCCAAAAAGTCGTTCGAAAAAGTTGCGAGGTTGCGGCGCGGCAACGGGAACGGCGCGCGCCACAGCAGCCGCACCCCGTCGTCTCACTTGTCCTTGAGAATCTGCCTCCGGTTCTACATCTGGCGATGCGTCTGAGCTTGCCATCTGTACAGTGGCAGCCTGCGATTGGTCCGCACCTTCTTCGTCATCGCCTCCGAGATTGCCCCCCGTGCCGGCATAACTCACGGCTTTGATTAATTGGAGCGGATTGGCGTGATGTGCGGGTGCGAGCCAGGCGACCTGCATATCGAACTTGCCCTCATCCTCCGCGAGTGCGCGTTCTAGAATGCGTGTAGCGATCGGGCCCGCGACCTCGCCGCCGTGCCCAGAGGCGCCCTGAACCATCACCACGACGACGTACTTCGGATGGTCAAATGGCGCGAAACAAGCCATCCACGCCACGTTTTCCTCATGACCGCGCTCGGTGGCCTGCGCGGTACCGGTTTTTCCCGCTACGACCCAGTCTTTTAAACGCGCTCTGCCGCCGGTACCTCCGTCCTCATTAACAACCTTCCAAAAGCCTTTGCGAACCAGCTCGATCTTATCAGGTGAGATTTCCTGCCGTAAATCCGACCGCACGCGCGGCGGGGGCGCAGCTGGATTGCCTTGCTCATCGAGCGCCGGCGAGCCATCTTGCTTCAAGACCTTGTCAACCAATCGCGGATAATAGCACACGCCGCCGTTTGCGATCGTGGCGTAGGCCATTGCGAGTTGAAGTGGCGAAACAAGCGTGTAGCCCTGCCCGATGGAAACGTTCGCCGTTTGTGCTTGTGACCATCTTTCTTGTGGATGATGGATCTGCATCCACTCCGGCCCCGGCATATTGCCGTTTTGTTCGGCCGAGAGCCGCAGACCTGATTCCTCGCCGATTCCCAACATCTTGCCAATGTGGTCAATCGACTGAATGCCCGCTGCATTGCCGTACTGATAGAAAAAGGAGTCGCACGACACTTTGATCGCATCGGCCAGCCCGATGTTGCCGTGCGTGTAATGTTTCGCGGCTACCCAGCACGCGAAGAAGTGATCGCCATAACTGATACCGCCACCGCAGCTGTAATGCGCGTTTGCGAGATTTTTCCCCTCCGCCCGCAGACCGGCGAGCGCCGTGATGAGCTTGAATGTCGATCCTGGCGGCAAGGCGCTGATGGCACGGTCAACCAGGGGATCACCCTCATCTTTTTGCAGCGCTTTCCAATCTTTCGCTTTGATGCTTGGGATAAAAGTGTTTGGATCGAATGATGGCACAGAAGCCATGGCCAAAACGTTCCCATTATTTGGATCGACCACGACCGCTCCGGCACGGCTCACAGCGCGCAGCGCTTCTTCTGCAATCGACTGAATGCGCGCATCGAGTGTCAGGAAAACGTTGGCGCCTTGTTGCGGCGGATCTTCGCGCAGCACGCCCTCGATAGTTCCCTTGGCATTCTTGCGCAAATAACGCACCCCCGGTTTTCCACGCAGATATTCGTCCATCGTTTTTTCGATGTTCGATTTTCCTTCGACATCCTGTTGATAAAAGGTGAACTTCCTCGCTTCCTCTTTATCGATGTCGTCGGGCATGCCGACACAACCGAGAATATGGGCGGCCAGCGCGCCATAAACATAAGAGCGCACCGGTTTGATCGCGATATCTACTCCCGGTAGTCCGACATCGTGCTCCGAAAATTTTGCCATGGTGGGAAAATCGATGTCCTTGATATAGGAATACGGTACTTCTGTATCGTTACGAAAGTGCCGCTCCAACTTGGCGGAATTGTAGTCGCGCGCCAGATCAAGCTGGTTAAGACGCGGGACAACGCCGTCATTAACAATCCTGATGATGTCGGGCTCCTTTTGATCTTTCGGCATGCCATTGATGATCGCTCGATACTCGGTCAAGGGTGGCGAACCAAAACGCTCGCGATAACCTTTGACCATTTCCGGCAAATAAAAGTCCACCTCATAACTGGCGCGGTTTTGGACAAGCGCCACCCCGTTGCGGTCTTTGATCTCGCCGCGCACTGAGGGAATGCGCACAGTGGCCTGAGAACTGCCGCGGAGCTGGGCAGTCCATTCGGTACCATGCGCCACTTGTATCCACCAAAGCTTGAGGCCGAGAGCGCCCATGCCCAGCAGCATGATTAAGCCTAGAAACTGAATCCGAATACGCGAAGTCAAACGGCCTCTCTTCATTCGATGTTCCCCCTTTCGGGACCATATGAATAAGCCGTCATTCGTCCTATCCATTGCAGAAGCCAGAACAGGATTGGTGCCACCGCCATGGCAATGAGACCGGGCCCCCCGATTTGCCACCAAATCTCACGGGTTAGAACAAAGGAGCCGCGGCGGAATGTAATCATCAGATATTGCGCCAAAACTATCAACGAAGTGAAAATGCCGCTCAGGATACAATGCGCTTCCCACCGTCCACGGGCAAAGAGCGGTCTCAGGCCGTGCATTATTCCTGCCAGCACTCCGTAAAGCAGTATGGACGATCCAGCTGAGATTTCAACCTTCCCACCGATCACCTGCACAGTAAGCGCATCGAGCAAAATCCCTGCGTATAAGGCAAGCGCGAGCATCAAGGGAAACGGCAACGCCATTGCTCCATAGAAAACAATGACCGGCACGATATAGACGTGGGCGTCGTAGAGCCACGGCAGCGCAGGAATGAAAAGCTCCGAAATCTGCGCAGTCAGCACTAAGACCAGCAAAAGAAAAAAGAAAATCATCTTCGGCCTGTTACCACGAACACATCCTCCAAATGCGAGAGATCGACTGCTGGGGTCAGTTGTGCTTGTCCATCCAACTCCCGAACACGAAAACTTTTCACCCCGCCGATCAGCAAACCCGACGGAAAAACGCCGCCTACTCCTGACGTATAGACTCTCTGGCCGGGCTTTAGGTCAGCTTGTTTTGTTAAGAAATTCAGGTCTAAAAGCGGGCTCAATCCGGTGGTTACCCGCTCGCCGGAAACGATCCCCTGCTCCCGGCTTCCCTCCACCGAGGCCGCAACCCGGCAGTTTTCATCGGAAGCCAATAAAACAAGCGAGATGTTGCTGCTTACAGTGGTTATCTTTCCCACGAGACCTTCCGCGGTTACCACAGGCATATCGATTTCGGTGCCGTCTCTCTTGCCGCGATTGATCGTCACCGTTCGCCACCAAGTGGAAGAATCACGCGCCACAATTTCCGCTGCGATCAACTTAAATACCGAGCGCTGCCGATAATTGAGGGCGTTTCGCAGACGATTCACTTCGTGCTCGACATCACGCAGGCCCTGGTTGGTCGCGCGCAGCTCTCGATTTTCGATCTGAAGTGCAGAGTTCTCGTGCTCTAGTTGATCGAGCGACTTCAATCCAGTGCTCACGGACGTGATCTGTTTTTTCAACCCTGACCCACTGGTCAAAAATGGCGCCAGCAGCTGATAGACGCCAGACTTGAACTTTTGCGTCATATCCGGGCCGAAGCTGAGAAAATATCCCAGAATGGCACCAAAAATCAGCAGCGCGATGATGTTTGTGCGGCTCATGCCGACGCAATCATTTGCGCCACAAATTCGAAATTATTAGCGCCACTGGCGATCCGCTGAGGCGACCTGACGAAGAAACTTGAGTTCATTGAGGCATTTACCGGTACCCTCCGCCACTGCACTGAGCGGATCTTCAGCAACATGGACAGGCAGACCTGTTTCCTCACTCAAAAGTTTGTCAAAGCCGCGCAGCAACGCGCCTCCGCCTGCCAATACCAATCCCCGATCAACAAGGTCCGCCGAAAGCTCGGGCGGACAGCGCTCCAAGGTAATACGAACGGAATCAACAATCGTCGAAATCGGTTCAAGCAACGCTTCGCGCACTTCCTGAGAAGTAATCATGAGCGTCTTGGGTAAACCAGCGACCAGATCGCGTCCCTTAACTTCTACGCTCGTTTCTTTTTCGCTCGGATACGCCGAGCCAATCTTGATCTTAATTTCCTCGGCCGTGCGTTCGCCAACCATCAAATTGTAAGCGCGCTTCATATACTGTACGATCGCTTCGTCCAACTCATCGCCAGCAACACGTACGCTTCGGCTAAATACAATTCCCGAGAGCGAAATAAGGGCGACCTCCGTTGTGCCTCCGCCGATATCGATGATCATATTACCAGCAGGATCCTGAACTGGAAGTCCCACACCAATCGCCGCCGCCATCGGTTCTTCGATCAAATAAACTTCTCGCGCGCCAGCATGGGTAGCCGATTCCCGCACCGCGCGCTTTTCCACTTCGGTAATTCCGGAAGGGACCGCGATCACCACCCGCGGCCTCGCGCGCACCCGGCGATTATGGACTTTGCTGATGAAATGCCGCAACATCGCCTCTGTAACTTCGAAATCGGCGATTACACCATCCTTGAGCGGGCGAACCGCGACAATATTCGCCGGCGTGCGGCCGAGCATCCGCTTGGCCTCGTCGCCTACCGCCAGCACTCTATTTGTGCCGGCTTGCACGGCCACCACCGACGGCTCACGCAGAACGATTCCCTGATCTTTGACGTAAACAAGAGTGTTCGCCGTGCCCAGATCGATCCCGATATCGCTGGATAACCAGCCGAAAAGTCCGTTGAACATGAATTATTTATTAGCAGCAGTTTCCAGTCCGAAGGAAGCGCGTTCACCCGTTTGAGCGAACCTTCGCGGGACCTTTTCCCGCGGCGCGATTCGGCCAGCCTGAAACGCCGTAACATGAAACAGTGCGAAGCGACGTCAAGAGAAAGGTTGAAAAGTTGCATCGTTATAGAGGTTACAACGGCCCGGGTAGAGGAAACTCCTGGCCCTTGTAACCTTTGTAACTCTCGTAACCTTGTAGGATGCAGAACATCATCGTCGCCCCATCCATTCTTGCCGCCGATTTCTCTCGACTCAGAGACGAAATCGAGCGCGTCGAAGACGCAGGCGCGGATTGGATCCATTGCGACATCATGGACGGACACTTCGTCGATAACATTTCCTTCGGCCCGGAGATTGTGAGGGTGTTACGCGGCCTAACAAGTCTTCCGCTTGATGTACATCTCATGATTGAGCATCCCGATCATTACGTGCCGCGATTTGTCAAAGCCGGCGCAAATTCCATCACCGTTCATGTAGAACCGGAAGCGAAACACGATATCGAAATTACGCTGCTGCAGATTCGAGAGACCGGTTGCCGCGCCGGGCTCACTTTAAATCCTGAAACTCCATTCCATTTAATCGAACCATTTCTCGATAAGATCGACCTGTTGTTAATCATGACAGTGCACCCCGGTTTCGGCGGCCAATCATTTAGAGCTGATCAAATGCACAAAGTTAAGCGCGCCAGATCGCTGATTCGCAAGCTCGACATTGAAGTCGATGGCGGCATCAACGCCGACACGGCCAGGCTCTCAATCGAAAACGGCGCAAACGTACTCGTCGCCGGCACCTCAATTTTTCACTCAGAAGATTATGCCAATGCGATTCGCCAATTGCGTGGCGAGTAAAGCCTGGGATAATCAGCGAACATAGGCGCTGCCCCTCGCGCCGTTCTGGAGCACCGCGCGTTTTAGGCGCGCGCTACGGCACCTACCACCGGCTCGGCTTCCACGGTAGTTTCAGCCATCACTTCGTCAGTTTGCGTGACGCGCACAACTTCTTCGATGGTTGTTTTGCCCTGGGCGACGCGTCGCCAGCCGTCGTGTCGCAAAGTCTCCATGCCTTCGGCGACGGCGCATTGCTTGAGCTCACCGCCGTCGCGCTTTTTCATGATTAGTTTCCTCATCGGCTCCGTGATGAGACAGATTTCATAAATCGCCGCACGACCCTGATAGCCGGTTTGGCGGCACTGATCACAACCGGCGCCACGTTGAAAGCGAGTACCGAGTTCTTTTACCGGAACACCGATCTCCGCAAGATAGTCGCGCGGATAATCAACCATTTCGATACAGTCGGGACAAATGGTCCGCACCAGTCGTTGCGCGATAAACGCTTTCACCACCGAGGCGAGTAGGAAGGGCTCCACGTCCATGTCGAGCAAACGCGTGATGCCGCCTACGGCATCATTCGTGTGGAGCGTGCTGAAAACAAGGTGGCCAGTCATGGCCGCGCGGATTGCAATGTCCGCCGTTTCAACGTCGCGAATCTCACCGACCATGACCACATTCGGATCCTGTCGCAAAATGTGACGGAGGCCTTTGGCGAAAGTCAGATCGATCTCCGGTTTCACATCGATTTGCGAGACACCAGCAATGCGATATTCGACTGGTTCTTCGATGGTGATGATGCGGCGTTGGACGGAATTAATGCTGCTGAGAAAGCAATAAAGCGAAGTCGATTTGCCGCAACCCGTCGGGCCGGTCAGAAGAATGATCCCGTTCGGTTGCGTCAGGAGATGGCGAATGATCTTTTCCTTCTTCTCGCCCAAATCGAGGCGCTCGAAATTGAACTGCTGCTCGCCACGGCTGAGCAGACGCAGACTGATTGACTCGCCGTTGACTGTGGGAATTGTCGAGACGCGTACGTCGATCTCCTGATTTTTGGCCAGCAAATTCATTCGCCCATCCTGAGGCAACCGGCGCTCCGCGATGTCCATGTGCGACATTACCTTCAAGCGCGAGATGATGGCCGATTGCAAGACGCGCAACTGCGGCGGCACGGCCACTTCGTGCAAGATTCCGTCAATTCGGTAACGAATTCGCAAATCGTTTTCCAGCGGCTCGACGTGAATGTCGGTCGCGCGCTCGAAAATTGCTTCGCGAATGATCTGGTTTACAAATTTCACCACGGACGCCTCGGGATCATCGGCATTTATCTGGATGGCGGCCTCACCATCATCCAGTACGTCCAAGGAGCCTCTGGTCTTCAGGATCTCATCGAAAGTTTCCGCCCCGACGCCATAGAGGGTTTTCATCGCGCGCAAAACCTGCGCGCGCGGCACCAGCACCCATTCGGCCGGCTTTTTCAAAAGCTGCGCTGCGAGCTGGCGGCCAATGGAATTGAAAAGATCATAAGTCGCCAGGACGACCGAATTTTCCTTCACCTCGATGGGCAGAATGTGATGCTGAAATACAAAACGACTCGGCAGCATCGATAACGTCTCGCGATCGATCTTTTTCGCGTCGATGGAGACGACTGGCACCCGAAAGAAATTGCCGATCGCGCTGAGAAAGCGGTTTTCGTCCACCTTGCCGGAATCGAGCACCTGGCCCACCCACGAACCGCCGTTCAGGTTCGTGGCCAACTGAATCGCTTCTTCGTTCGACGACACGCCGCTTTCCAGCAGCAAATTAAGCAGGGACTGGCTGGGAGCTGAGTTCATTCAGAGTAACTCAGGGCATGTGTAATGCGCGCCGCACCGGATCGTTCAGCGTTCCTGTAACGTGCATGGAGTAGTTCTTTTGCAGCCGCGCGATGGAATCGGCCACCTCTGCGGTAAACACGCCGTCAATCGGGCCGCAATAATAACCCAGCCGTCGGAGCGCCGTTTGCATCGAACCGACATAAGCCGGATCCAATATGACCTGTTCGGAAGCCTTGAAGTAGTACATCCAACGCCAGTGATATCTAGGCGCGAAATCTGTGGCATTCACATGGGGGCCCTGATGGACGAGCCCAAATTCGTCTCGTTGAGCTAATGGATTGGTTGGACGAAAAAAATCGTGAGACAAAACGTCGTACTCGTCGGCGCGCGCGATGGTTGCGCCGAGGCCGAGAATTAGTGCAAAAGCCATTCGTTTCATAAAAATACAACCGAGCTAATTGATATCTTTCGCGGCGGGAAAATCAGGCGGCGGCAAGTTTATCTGTTTGCCACTTTCTACCTTGGAGCAATCCTGACACTCGCCCTGATCGAGTTCGGGACCGAAATGCGTGGTGTCCTCCCATTTTTGGCGCAACCGATAGGCATCCAGCTTGGTCAGGGTCACCTGCGGACACATAAGAATGATTAGCTCCCGGCGTTCCTTGCTAGCTAATGTGCCACGGAACGCTGCCCCGATGAGAGGAAGGCGCGAGAGATAAGGAATGCCTTGGTACCGCTTCTCTTTTTGCTCTTCAATCAATCCGCCAAGGACGATGGTCGATCCGTTCGGAGCAGAAACGTTGGTACGGATATACTTTGTGTCGATCGTTGGGACCTGATTGCCACTGATATTTACGCTTCCGTTCGGGACAAGGCTGTCGAGCTTTTGCAAAATATCGAGCGAGACTTCCTTCTCGGAATTAATCAGCGGTACGACCTCAAGCTGAAGCACGACGTTCTTATATTCGACACTCGCGGCCACAGCTGCCTGGTTGACGATCGTCCCGGCATTCGTCAGCGTGCTCACCGGAACCGGAACCTCCTGGCCGGAAGCAATGATTGCCTTCTTGTTGTTGCTCGTGAAAACCGTCGGTCGCGACATGACTTTGAACTTACCCGTGCCCTCAAGCAGATGCACAATTGCCGCCAGATAATTTCCAGCCGCGACGTAAACGTTTGTGCCATTGGCTACATTCTGAATGATCTGGCCGAAGTTGATCAGGTTTGAAGGATCGATGATTGATCCGTTTCCAATGACCGGTGCGGGTGAAACGGAAGAACCTGGCACCGGAATTCTCGGATCGTTGTTCCCAAATATGGAGTTGTTGCGGGAGATTCCCACCAGTTTGTTTTGGTACTTGGCGAACCAATCGACACCGAATTCTTCATTGTTACTAAGTGTCAACTGGCCAATTACCGTGCTCAACGCCACCTGCGGCGCTTTGACGTCCATCTCGTCGAGGATCTTTTGCACCTTTACGACGACCTCGCGATTGCCGAGAACGATAATCGAGTTCGCGCGCTGATCGGCGATGAGCTTTGAGTTTCCGATCGTGACCGCTTTAGGCGTAGTGTCCACCGGCTGCGTGGAAAGCTCTTCTGAAATATTGAGTGTGCCGCCGCCAGCAGTGCCTGTTGATTCGCTTCCGGTAAGGGGACTTGTTCCCCCGGTGTAATTTGCCTTGCGCACGCCTTGTCCCTGCCCAGGCGAAGCTCCTGGAATCAGTCCGCCGCCTCCTCCTGCGCCTGCGCCAGCGCCGCCCTCCGTCCCCGGCTCGGTCAATGCCTGCACAAGCACCGGCAGAACCTCACCGGCCGAAACGTATTTCAAATATCGTGTGACCGGTTTTGCAAACTCCACGTTCGCATCAAACTCGTGGATCAGTTGACGGATGAAGGGCATGTTGATCGGCCGCGTTACAACGTGAATGCGGTTAGTGCGCACATCGGGAGTGAGTTTAATTTTGCCCACGATTATTGCTTCTTCGGACAGCAAAGTCCCGCCACCCGCCTCCATTGGCATGGGCTGCGGCATCCCCCCCGGCATCTTTACCTGCCGAACACCCGGTTGACCTGGCTGACCCGGTGTTTCCGTGCTCTTTTCGAAAATTTCCTTGAGCATATCGACTACTTTGCTGGCATCGGCACGCTCGAGCTTGATGAACTCGCTCACTACTTCCGCCGGCGCCACGTCCACTTGGTCAATCACGCCAGCAAGCTGGCGAATGATGTCGGCGTTCTGCGTCACTAGAAGGCTGGACGATTTCGGGAGGGCCAGAATATTGATCGTGCCTGAGCTCCCTTGGAAATAAGCCATCAACACCTGTTGAAGCTCCTGCGGATCGGCGTACTGCAGCTTGAACAAAAAGCTGACTACAGGGTTCCCCGCTGGAATGTCCGCGAGGTCGGAAATAATCGGTACCGGGGCCTTCCGAGGATTCTGGCCGGCTCCTACGATCTCGATCAGGTCCCGGCCGGCCGGAACAAGCGAGATCCCGTTGAGCGCCATGCTCATTTCGATGATCTTGATGGCCTCATCACGCGACACGTCTTTGGCGATGAAAATGTTTACCTTGCCCTGCACAAAATTATCCATCACCAGTTTCTTGCCGGTGAGCTGTTCGTACAGATGCAAGACATCGACCACATCGCTGTTTGGAAACTGGAGCCGAACCGTCGCCGGCGTGCTCGGCGCAGCAGGCGGATCTGCCGGTTGCGGATTCGCTACCTGGGTAGCTGGCGCTGGCTCGGGACGCTTCGGTTCTCCCTGAGCCAAAACTGAACTCGCGCTGGCAAGCGCGAGCATCGCGATGCAGAAAAGCCGGGGCACAATCCTATCTGGGTGGATGGGCGACCGTAATAGATTTATAAAACCCGTCAACGTATTTCCCTCGGTTGATAGCATCCTTTAATGCTGGCGCTGGACCAGGCAGGGCCGGTAGCTTACTAGGGAATACCGATGCTGCAAGTGATTCGCCGTTCGAGTCTCGGGATCAGACGCGCCCTGACGATCATTTTCTGTACGTCGGTGGCGGCGATCGTCTCCGCTGTGCCGACGCAGAGCCAAAACGCAACTGCTCAGATCCGCTCCGTCCTCCGCGCGCAGCAGGACGCATGGAACCGAGGCGATATCGACGGATTTATGAATGGCTACGGGCGATCCGCATCGACCGTCTTTGTCTCGGAGGACACAATCAGACGCGGCTGGGAAACCGTGCGCGAGCGTTACAGGAAAAAATATTCCGATCGCGCCAAGATGGGCACACTCGCCTTTTCGGATCTCGAGATAATGCTACTTTCACCGGATGCGGGTGTCGTGCTCGGCCGCTGGAGCTTGAAGCGCGTAAATGACCAGCCGCATGGACGCTTCACACTCATCTTTAAACGCCTGCCAGAAGGCTGGCGAATTGTGCACGATCATACCTCGTCGGCTCCGCCGCCGAAGTGATTCGTTAAAAAAGTTACATCGTTAAATCGAAAACGGCGTTGTAACGTTTGTAACTCTTTTAACTTTTTAACCGCGTGAGCAGCTTCTCATGAATGTTATCGAACGCGCCGTTACTGAAAACTACAACCACGTCTTTCGGCTGCAGCATTGGAACAATTCGATCTACAATCGCGTCGGCATCGTGTTCGTAAAACGCGGGTCGGCCAGCTTTGGCAATCGTAGCCACAACCCGCTCTGGATTTAATCGGTCAGCTTCGGGGATCTGTTCCAGCCTCGCCACCTGTGAGATGAAAACTCCATCGGCCAATTTTAGTGCGTCAGGAAGTTGCTGCTGAAAGATCGCTCGCCGAGTCGTATTCGAGCGCGGTTCGAAGACAGCCCAGAGGCGGTGACCGCGATAGCGCTGGCGCAGCGCCTGCAACGTCTGTGCGATTGCCGTGGGATGGTGGCCGAAATCGTCAATCACCTTCACGCCACGCGCTTCGCCGCGGAGCTCCAGCCGCCGCGCAATCCCGGAAAAACTCTTGAATGCGGCGTCGATTTTCGTTTTTGGCACATCATAAAACCGCGCCGCCATCGCTGCCATCGCAGCATTGTGGACATTGAATTCACCAACGAGCGGAATTTCGAATATGTCTTCGCCGAGTTTGAACCTGGAGCCTTCAGCCGAGTAAGCGACATCCCGGATTCGCTGGGCGCAATTCTTCGAGAAGCCGACCTCGATCATCTGCGCCAGGCAATCTTTGGCGACTTCCACGCAATTGGGATCGTCGCCATTCAACAGCACCATTCCATTTTGAGGAACGATATTGAGTAAGCGCCGGAAACTGAGTTTGATTTCGTCGAGATTCTTAAAGATATCCGCGTGATCGAACTCGATGTTGTTTACGATTACCAGCTCCGGCAGGTAATGAACGAATTTGGAGCGCTTGTCGAAAAATGCAGTGTCATACTCGTCGCCTTCAATCACGAAATATTTCGAATCGTTCAGACGCGCGCCCTGTTCGAAATTTTTCGGCAGCCCGGCAATGAGATAACCTGGTTGGCGTCCCGCTTTCTCCATGATCCACGCAAGCAATGCCGTAGTGGTCGTTTTACCGTGCGTCCCGGTAACGACGAGATTGTGACGGCCTCGCAGGAAATGATTTTTCAGCACTTCCGGCAACGAAAGGTAAAACAGTTTTCTGTTCAGGACGGCTTCCACTTCCGGGTTGCCGCGCTTCATGGCGTTACCAATTATCACTACATCGGTATCGGCCGGGATATTCTCTGCGCGATAGCCTTCCTTCGGAACGATGCCCTTCTGCTCGAGAAAGTTTGACATCGGCGGATAAACATTTTCGTCCGAGCCGGTGATTTTGAAACCGCGCTCTTGCAGCGCCGCCGCCACCGACGCCATGGCCGTTCCGCAGATTCCGAGGAAATGAAATTTCTTCGGCGCTTCCTTCACGCGCATTCTTTACGCTGACCCGATGGAAAAACAAACCAAGGATTAACAGAGCAGAGTCATCGCGTTTCGCGACGATCAAATTTTCTTTCGCGCAGTCGTCTTGAGGACGATCGCGGCGATGATGCCGGCGAGCACCGAGCCAGCGAGAATACCCAGTTTTGCCGCGTTCACCGACCGGCTTTCGCCGAATGCGAGCATGGCGATGAACAGTGACATGGTGAACCCGATTCCCGCAAGCCATGCGTAGCCGAGCAGGGACCTCCATGAGATCCCGTCGGGAAGTTTCGCAATTCCGGATTTCACTGCAACAAAAGCTGCCGCAGTAATTCCGAGCGGTTTGCCGAGGATTAGGCCAGCCATTACTCCGAACCCGATGCTGGGGTACTGCACCGGTCCACTAATCCTGACTCCGGCATTGGCAAACGCGAACAACGGCATCACCACAAACGCCGAGAAATTGTGCAGCGCATGCTCGAGCCGAAGAATCGGCGCGGTCACGCTTTGACTCGCGTGTTCGAGAGCGAAAAGCGTTTCCTGTTGTCCCTTACTCGTCAGCACAAGAAGGTCGCCGGTCTCCGTGCGCTCAAATCGATCCAGCAACGCGCGCGCCTTGCGGGAAAACTCAGTCGCGTTTATCCGAGTGTGCGTCGGGATCGTGAACGCCAGCAAAACTCCAGCCACCGTGCCGTGGATGCCGGATTCGTGGACGAAATACCAAAACATCACTCCGACAAGTAAGTATGGCCACAAATGGCGGATTCGGATCGCGTTGAATCCGATCAAGATCAGCAGCAGAACTGCTGCGTTGCCGAGCGCGCTCCACGCGATTGCTTCCGAATAAAACAACGCAATCACGATTACCGCTCCCATGTCATCGACAATCGCCAACGCGGTCAAAAATACTTTTGCTCCGATCGGTGCGCGCGGCGCAATCAGCGTCAGCGCGCCCAGGGCAAAGGCGATATCGGTCGCCATCGGGATGCCCCAGCCGCGCGCCCCGATTCCGGTTGTATTGAACATCCAATAAATCGCCGCCGGTACGATCATTCCCCCGATCGCGCCGGCGATCGGCAGCGCGGCCTTTCTCACCGATGCCAGTTCGCCCACAAGCAGCTCGCGCTTAATTTCAAGACCGACCAACAGGAAAAACGCCGCCATTAACGCGTCGTTGATCCACTGGTGCAGCGTCAGCGAAAGCGAGTGATCAACGATGCCAATGGTAAGTGGTATCTGCCAGAGCTGCTCGTAAACATTGGCCAGAGGCGAATTGGCCAGCGCCAGCGCGGCGATTGCGAAGAACAGCAGAATCGAAGCGCCAACCGTCTCGATTTGGAAAAAGCGCTGAAATGTCGTTGGCTGAATTTTCTTCACCACGGTTGCACACGAATGGACACCAACTCTTAAGATGACGAAATCCCCAATGTCGAAATCCGAATCAAATATCGGCGCCCACTGTCGCCCGCTGTAGCGGCGGTCTACTCGGCAAGCCGTAGCTTTATGAAGGCTGCTGACCGCCGACTCTTACGTTAGCCGGATCGGTGGTCTCGGCCGGAAGCGAGCATTTTGAAATCCGGCATCAACGGTGCCGGCCGCAGTATTCACAAATCACCGATCACTGGTCACCGATCACCCATCACTGGGAAATAAGGGCTTACGGGCGCGGCCTTGGAGTAAAGCGAGGCCTCGGGGTCGGCGAACATCTCCCTGTACATGCGGTTGCTGTAGGCGTCGGCGAAGGCGGTACTGTTGTTGTTGCAGTAGCTGTTGAAGTGGCCGTGGCCGTCGGCGTTACTACCGGCGTGTGCGTGGCTGTTGGTGTGGCCGTGGCCGTCGGCGTTATTACCGGCGTGTGCGTGGCTGTTGGTGTGGCCGTGGCCGTCGGCGTTACTACCGGCGTGTGCGTGGCTGTTGGTGTGGCTGTCGCGGTAGCTGTCGTAGTCGCAGTGGGAGTCGGAGTTGGTGAGCCCCCGCCAGCGCAGAAGATTTCCATGTCGGCCGCCGGCGCGCTAGGCTCGTAACCGCCTGCCAGCCAAATTCTGGTTGTGCCGTCGGTGTCCGTGGGGAAGTTGCGCCGCGCGTTTGTGAACATAGGAACCGGCGAGTTTACGGCCCAGGTATCGCTGACAGGGTCGAAAACGTCCACTTCGCTAGAGGGATTGGGCGCAACTCTCCCTCCGCCCATCACCAACATCCTGCCATTGAAGGTTAGCGCGCGCGTCTCACCCGTGGCCCTCGGTATCGCAGTGATGGCGCCAGTCGTGTTACTGGTAGGGTTGAAGCTGAAGGAATTGGTAGTATCGATCACCGTGCCACCGGAGTAATCCGATGCCCCTCCCACGTAGATAATGCCATTTATGGCGCACGTGGGCGCGTACATGATCCCCTCCGGCGTGTTTACTCTCTGTAGCCACTTGGAGCCTACCGCACCATTAGGATCAAACTGCCATATCTGATTGGTGGAGGCTACGTTGATGTTGAACCCACCCAGGATATACAGCTTGTCGTTAGTCACTGCGAAGCCACCTGGCAGGATTGTGCCTGCGGAGTTCCCTGGCCAGTTGTCTGCACCGGTGAGGGTGGTCGCATTGTCAGCGACTGGGTCGTAGAAGAATACGCGGGCTGTGGCCGTGGTCTGCCCGGCAGCAGAACCACCTACACAATAAATATAAGGAGTGCCTGCAACGGCGAGCACGCCACACGCCATATTGTTCATCGTGTTGTCGGGCAAGGTTACACCCATCTGGGTCCAAGTGTTGGAGGTGGGTGAGTAGCGGAGCACATGCTGGAAGTCAGAGCCTGCCGTGTCTGCGGTACGGCCGCCCATGGTGTAGAAGTTGCCGTCGGCCGGGAAATAAACGCCAACCGCTCTGACCAACATCGTAGGCATGGTCGGACCGGCCGACCATCCCGACGGCGTGCAACCACCCGAAACGTTGACGGCGCCAGTCATGCCAAAGGCGCAGTGCGCGGCGCAGAAGTAAGAATAAGCGCCAGCCTGGGAAAAGGTATGCGTATAAACTGTGCCTGAGTTGGAAAGAATTCCGCTAGCGCAGTTCATATCATTAGGAGAACAATATTGCGAATCGGCCACGCAAGGAGGGCCGCTGGTGACACTGTGGCCGCTACCCGCCCAGGTCCATCGCACGGTGTCGCCCACCGAGATGTTGACTGTGCTCGGGTTGAACGTAAAGCTCCCACCGGGCGCCACTGTCACATCGACAATCGTGCTGGTAGCCGACGGCAGTCCGCTCACGGCTGGCCGGCCGTCTTGATCGACAATTTGAATGGGGGCTAGCGGCGCACTCATTGTGTGGGGCGCACTTGTGCGCCTTTCGCCAGATTCAGCTCGCACCAAAAATACGATGGCAAACATGGTTGCCAGCCAAAAAGTCGTCCGTACTGCGTTTGATCTTTTCATAGTCTTATTCCTTCTTCCGCGCGCCAGCTTTTTGGATTTTGTTTTTGCCTGAACCGCCACTGACGCTCCGCGGTTCAACGCCAGAGATATTGCGCAGGAGGTTCCGAGAAAGGCAAGCAGAATCTTCTGTGGCGCAGAGCCACGGAGCCTGCTATTTCCACGAGAAAAGGTAACAGAATTGTTACCTGAGCAGTGCGCCAATGTATTGGCCGATCTTGAACGGAGAACACCTCGGCGCGCGAACGAGGCGGCTATTTTTTCTGACGGCTGATTTCTTCCAGTAACTCGATCTGGATCTGCTGAATCTCGAACAGCCGGTTGTATTGCCGGCGCAATAGATGATCGATTTTTTCGTGCAAATGCCGAATCTCAAGCTCGGCCTTAAGGTTGATTTTGTAGTCGTTCTCCGAGCGCAAACGATCGCGCAGCTCGGCGCGATTTTGACTCATCATAATGACCGGCGCTTGGACGGCGGCCAGGCAGGAGAGAATCAGATTTAGGAGAATGAACGGATAAGGATCAAACGCTCTGGTAGCGAGCAACACGGCGTTCGCACCGATCCAGACGAAGATAACAGCGCCAAATGTAATGAGAAATTTCCAACTGCCGCCGAACTCCGCGATGTGGTCGGAGAGTCGCTCGCCGAAGCTGAGCTTCTTTTCGAATTGTTTCTCGATGTCGCTGGAGAGAATCTCGTGCTGTTCCAGGCTTTCGATGACTTCCTGGTCAAGCGCGGAAAGTTCGCCAATCTCGTCTTCCAAAACCTCTTTGATGTAATTCTTGCGGAATTCGCCCAAGTCATCGAGGCAAATGAACGCTTTGCTGTCCAAGTCGGGCAATTTCTTCTTGATGAATTCGAGAAGCGACGGCCGAATCAATTCCGCGACCATCCCGCTGTGCGGCGATTTCGGCTTCTTGCAGACCTCGCAGATCACAGGTGCGGTAACGGTTTTGCTCATCGGGAGTTCGCCGCTGAATTAAACCGATTCCAGACGGCTTGTCGATTGCGTCTTGAATCAATGATTGCAACTACCGAACCAAAAGCCCGCCTCTCCCTTTGCCGAAGAGAGAGGATTAAGGTGAGGGTTTCGACGAGCGATTCGTTCTTGAACGCGAATCGTGAACCTAACACTTTATCGGTATGGAAGAACCTGAAGTGCCTCTTGAGCATTTGCACGAACACCTAAAGGAAACGGCGGAGCATAGCGGTGCCGTCTGGATTTCATGGGCGGCCTTGAGCACCGCTGTCCTTGCGGTGCTGGCCGCAATCGCGGGACTACTTTCCGGACACCACGTCAATGAGGCGATGATGAACCAAATCGAAGCGTCCGATCAATGGAGCTATTACCAGTCCAAGAGCATCAAGGCTTCGGTGCTCGATGCGAAAATATCGCTCACTGGCACGCCTAACGAATCGGACCAATCAAAGCGCGATCGCTACGAGAAAGAGCAGGAAGAGATCAAATCGGAAGCCGAGCGCAAGGAAGCCGCGGCGAAATCAAACTTTCATAAGCACGAAGTGTTCGCCCGCGGTGTGACCATGTTCCAAATCGCGATTGCCATCGCGGCGATCTCCGCGCTTACGAAGAAACGGAAATTCTGGATTGTAAGTTTGCTTTTTGGCGCAGTCGGCTGCGCCTTTCTCGTCCTCGCCGTCATCGCGAAGTAGACGTGATTGACCAACTTCCGAAACTTTCGAAGTCAATCGCCTGAGGCGGCTTCCCTTCGGACTCACTGTCACCAAAGACGGCAGCCTTCTCAATAGCGAAGACGGCAACAGCACCATCTGGCGCGTGGGTTATACCAAACAAGGTTAACTCCACTTCCTTTTAAAAGCCAGTCTCATGACCTTCGAGGACTAATATGTAGCGTTTACCACGCCTTAGGACTGGCGTGCTCAGTCGTCCGTTGTCCTTCAACGATGCTACTAACTTAAAGCGGGGCGCAAACGATCGAGAAAAGCCACCTGCGTCGCCTTTAATTTGCGTCTGGCAATTTCGTCGGAGAAAAAGCACGCCTGATCGACTTCTGGAAATTGTTGGTATTTGCCCGAGCGCGGCGGCCATTCCAGTTCGAACAGATTCGATTTGCACTCGAATGGTTCCGGCAAATCTCCTTGAAACGCCCAGGCATGCACAATCTTGCCGCCTTTTTGCTGAATCCAGCCGAGCTCAATCCAGCGCTGAACATTTTCGGGGCGGAATCCTACTTCTTCTTCAAACTCAATTTGAGCGCGTGTCAGTAAATCTTCCCCCGGAGCTACTTCGCCTTTTGGGATTGTCCATACGCCGTCGTCCTTGCGAGCGAAGAATGGTCCCCCGGGATGCACGAGCAGAAATTCCAGTTCGTTGTTTCTGCGCCGGAACATCAGTAGTCCAGCGCTGATCCGACTCCGCGAAGATTTAGGAGTTTCAGGCATCCCACTATTTTGCGCCGGCAACGTGCTCGGCTTGTTTTGTTGGGGCAGCTCCTTCCTCGTTTTTGCCGTGCCAAAGATGAAATGTGTAAGTGAAAACGATGTAGCCGAACAGATCGTGCTTCGGACCGTTGCTGACGTAGAGCGCGGGGTTGAACTGGAAATCGCGTGTGACGTTGCAGGTGAACCCGATCGTCGATGAATTTTCAGAGCCGCTCTGGAAATCGACCTGCACCCGCCATC
>Ga0209577_10000717_pt1 | contig 32971 bp, 16 predicted proteins | sample GraSoiAngelo_109_FD_185874 | JGI IMG/M metagenome (GOLD analysis project Ga0209577, IMG submission 185874) | Grasslands soil microbial communities from the Angelo Coastal Reserve, California, USA - 14_0903_12_20cm (SPAdes) (version 2) | ecosystem: Environmental > Terrestrial > Soil > Grasslands... | reverse complement strand
TTGATTCCAATATACCATGTAACTTAGAATTGTCAATAACATTATCTCATTTCGGCCCCCGCCACTGTGCCCCGAGTGGGGGCAAATTCCCATAAGCGCTAACTTAACTTAAGAATTACTTCCGGTTGGCCCATGATCCAGGCATAATCGCAAAAGTGACAGTCGCGGAACCACGTCGCGGAACCGCATCACCGACTAAACGTTTAGGTGCCCGAGCTTTCAATGGCGTCGAGTGAAACTAATGAAGGCTGGCGTACTCCGCCTTTGCTTGTTTCAGAATGGGGATTTCAGTATCGGCATCTTTCCACAACGCAAAGAAATCCTGGTATGCGATCTTGGCTCCGGTGGTGTCGTGGGACAATTCGCGCGCCCGCGCAAGCCCCAACTTCGCGAGCGACACTCGCGGCGACGACGGGTGTATGGCGCGATGATCCAGAATCTCTTGGAATTCCGCTGCCGCTTTGCTACCATCCGCCATTTGGAGATATGCCAATCCGCGCAAATAAGTTGGCATGAAGTCAGCAGCCAGGCCCATTTCATAGATCGCCGCTTTCAGGGCCTCGATTGCATCGTGGGGTTGTCGCCGGTGGATCGCCTCGGCAGCTCGGATGTCCGGCAACATGCGTGTACGAACCAGGAAATGCTCAGGAAAACGTTTCTGCAATTCCTCCGCAATGCTCTCGGCGCGGCCTCCCCCTAAGGCAACCGCTTCCCCTGCCTGTCCCAACGATTGAGTGGTCCGAAATTTCTCAATCGCGCCCAAAGCATCCTCCGATGCGGTGGAAACGCCAAATTCTGCTTCCGTTGTGGCGAGGTCGGTCTGCGTGGCTGCCGCCACCATCGGCAGCCCCTGCCGGTTCGCGAGTTCCATCGCCGTCGTATATAGCTCTCGCGCCGCCCGTAATTTTCCGTGGGCCGCCGCGGCTTCTCCTTGAAACTGCAGAAAATAAGCTTCTTCTGGCTTGCTTTTCGCCCACTCAAACTGCTGTTGAATACCAGTCGCGTCGTCGTTCAGAAAAGCCAGAAAAAAAAGCTCGGAATGAACGTCGAAATTATCCACGTGTTTCGCAACTGCTTGTTCCAGGATGGATCGCGCTTCTTCCAACCGGTTCAGACCGATATAGGCCGCACCCAACCCGTAATAGGGATAATATTCAGTCGGATCGAGCCTCAGACCCTCGCGTGCGGCCTCCGCCGCTTTGTCGAAGAATCCCAACGTGCTGTAGAGTTGGCCCAAATTAACGGGGGGAGTTGTGTCCCGAGGGTAGGTTTTTCGCCACAGCTCATAGGTTTCAATAGCCTTCTCTACATTTCCGGTGGCGAGGCCGTGATAGTGAGTCACAATATAGAATTTCTCAGATTCGCTCACCCGGTCCCGACGCTCGTACGCTTGCAGCGTGTATTTGCGCCCGAGTTCCTCGTCTCCAGCATAGAAATAAGCTTGTCCCAGACGGGCATAGGCCAATGCAAAATTAGAATCGAGGTCAATGGCCCTCTTGTAATACGGGATGCTGCTGAACTGTCCGGAGGAATGTGCCCGCTCAGCGTCTCCCAGGGAAAAGGCCCTAAAGGCTTCCAGCGATGAGGTGGTCGCTTCATCGATAGGAATGTCAAATTTTTGAACTGAGGTGAGGGACTCGCCCAGACGCTCGCGAATTCGAGAAGCCGCCTTGCCCAAGGCGGAAAGCACCTTTTCTCGCCCGGTCGCTTCCGCTTCCTCTCGCCCTAACGTGTCGCCAGTGACGCAGTTCACCGCCTCCAAAACGACAATGTAATCGCTGCCCAAGCTGGAGATGGATCCTTGCAGCAGAGCCTTGCTGCCCAGACGCTCGCAGAGGTCACGTGCCACTTGGCCGACGACTCGTTCATCGCTCGGCCGATTCATATACCGGAGCATCTCGCGCTCACGTTCATCCGCCACAATGTTCAGGAATGGTGACTGTTCAAGTTGCACAGCCAGCGCCCGCTTCAGCGTACCATCGAATACCGCGTCGCCCGTGGTGTTGGCAAAATCCGCCAACACGATGGAATCCTTTTCGGTGAGGGCACGAGCGCGACGGCTATAAAAGAAAATTCCTGCCACCGTAAAAGCCAGCACGACAACGGCCGTCAGCAGCCAAGCCTTCCCGCCTCGAGCTGACGCCGGGGCAACCACTGCACCGGAAGTCGAAGGCGCTGCCAAGGTTCCAGAGGATGGCACCGCTAGGACGGCCGACGTTCCTGTCGCGGGTGCTCCAGCACTGCCCCCCGGCACCCCAACTTCGTCGGCCAGCACAACCACGCTGCGACTGGAATCTGTGTCGCGCTTCAGTCGTTGAAGGTCGGCGCGCAAATCGGCCGCGTGCTGGTAACGAAGATTGCGATCCTTTTCCAGTGCCTTATTGATGATGTCTTCTAGTTTCGGCGGCAGGTCAGGGTTCAGGCGCACCGGTGCGGTCGGCGCCCGGTGAAGAATCGCGTCGAAGAGAGCGGCTGATGTTTCCCCGCGAAACGGCAGTGAGCCAGTCGCCATTTCATAAAGAACCGCACCAAAAGAAAAGAGATCCGTACGCGCGTCCAGTTCCTTCCCGAGCGCCTGCTCCGGCGACATGTAAGCAACCGTGCCTAGCGTCGTGCCGGGGCTGGTAAGGAACTCGAGGCTCGCCCCAGCAGTCTGCTCAGGAATGGTTGCGGCCTGGTCGCTGCCCTTGCTTCCAGACGCTGTCACCTTTGCTAACCCAAAGTCAAGAATCTTGGCGTGTCCTCGTTTAGTGACAAAAATATTAGCAGGCTTGATATCACGATGAACAATGCCGTCAGCGTGAGCCGCGTCCAGCGCGTCCGCCACTTCTACGGAGATGCCAAGCAGCGGTTCCAATTCGGTCGGTCTGCCCGCAATACGGTGCTTCAATGTGAAGCCGTCGAGGAATTCCATGACGAGAAACGGCCGGCCCTCGTGATCGCCGATCTCATGGATGGTGCAGATGTTGGGATGATTCAGAGCGGACGCCGCCTGGGCCTCGCGCTGGAAGCGCTCCAGCGCACGCGCATCGTGGGCGACGTCGTCGGGAAGGAACTTCAAGGCGACGAAGCGATGCAGTTTGACGTCCTCGGCCTTATAAACCACTCCCATCCCGCCGCCACCAAGCTTCTCAACAACGTGGTAATGCGAAATGGTTTGGCCTATCATCGTTCAGCCCGTTGGAAGCAATGTTAGGGACGCCTGCCGGCTAAGTCAACGAAGTACAAGGAAGTCAGCGCCGGTCTCCAAGTGTGTAACGGGGGAACGTCGACATTGGCAACCTAAATCTCGCCAGTGCCCCGCGGCTACGACGATTCTGGAACGAATTGGCCGCTAATAAACGGCAAACCAGAAGTTACCGCCTAGGAACCAGCCCGGATGGTCACCTTCTAGCCCGATCTGCTTAAGTTAGCGCCCATGGGGCAAATTCCGGTATCACTTCTATCTTGAACTTTGGGGTTGCGGACCGCTCGCTTCGTAGAAGATCGACTGAATTCAAATCGTTGCCCACCGCAACCGGAGCTCAACGACGGAAGCTGCTGAGATTGTGATTAACTCCGGCGAATACGCCGAGCACAGGAGTGTTCATTGCCAATTTCGATCCGCAGAGCCGAGCCCTGTGATTTAGACGAGAGACTTCGCGATCGCAGCTGCGACCGCCCCGGCGTCTCCATGGATGGCAAAACCTGGCCGCATGGCTTCAAGGCAACGCCTACCCCCCAAAGGCGCTGTGTTTTCGAGGGAGTCGCACAGAGAATCGATCACGACATGAATGGTCGGCCCTAGCAGACGATTTTAGAACTTGGATGGAGGAGGCGGCCTAAGTCCCTCATGTTTTCCATAGCTCCGTTGCAGCAGGGAGAACCGCTTTCTCAAAAGCGACAAGGGCTCGGATCTTTTCAAAGCACTTCCATGCGACTTCTGTGTTTTCAATACCTCCAAGTTCAGCAAGGGAATTTCCAACGGCAGAATATTGCGAAATCGGCCAAGCATCCGGTGCACGATCGCATGCGGCAAAGGTTGCGCACCCTGGAACCATAGATCACTGGATCACTTGCTCTAGGATGGCGAAATCACCGGGATCCCACGCTTGCACAATGATGTAGAACTTGTTTCCAACTTTTTGCAGCACAGCGTTGTGGTTGTGTCTAAAGTTCCCTAAACCGAGGTCCTCTTTGGGCATAATCGTGGAAATGAGTTTGTTGTCTTCCAGAATATAAATTGGAGCGCCCTTGCTCGGATCGGGTCCGTCCAGACTCGCAACGATAGCATAGTGACCCAGATAATCGATGTCGCACGGCAAGGATCCTGTTGGCATCTCCAGGCTTGAAATGTAATGACCGTAGCGAGTGAAGCGTTCTATCCGGGAGTGTGGTCGATCAGAAATGTCCAAGCGCCTTCCCCCTGGCGCCACGGTAATGCCGTGTGCAGTCCCGAACTTTCCAGGCACTTGACCCTTGCCACCAAAGGCCAAGTCGTTCCAGATCGCCTCGAAAGGACTGCTACGCAAAATCCGAGCCGTCAGCACGAAGTCAAGTTTCGAGTAGCCCGTAGTGATGTAATAAAGCCCGCCTAGATACTCCACATCGGTCGGCGCAAAATTTCCTCCTCCCAAGAAATAATCGTGGATCTCGGGCTCCTCGAATTCATCCTCGGCCGTCGGCGCGTCGAGAATATGAACCAATTTTCCGTCTAGTGTCGTGGTGAAAACCTTGCCGGCGTCGTTGGCAGGAAAAACCAAATAAGGGCTACCGTCCTGCGGATCATACCAGATTGTGGTGTCATGCAAGTTCACATTCTTCATGGGATCCGGAGTATTCAGCACCCGGATCGATCTGAGATCGGCGCTGATCTCAAGAATCCCCACCCCGGGAAGTGCGAAGTAGGTTTCTCCTCTTCCTGGACGACGGTCTACGGCAAAGCCACCATGGGCCTTGACCAAGACCTTCCTGGCCTCTTCGGGCAGATGCTCGGAGGTATACAAGACGCGGAACCTCATCTTGCCCTGACCACTGATTCCCGGAACCGGCCCAGGTTTTGCGGTAGCTGCCGCAGGCGCCGGCAGGACTCTAGCGGAGGCCCGAACGTCATGGGCATAGACGGTAGCTACGCTTGAGCTGAGCCCAATGAGAAGGCCCAAACCGCAAAGGGGCAGGTTTTCTGCTCGTCTCATAGGATTTTTCTCCATGATGCTCATGAGTCAAGTTTCATCCGTTTCAACTGCGCTCAAATCACCACACCGCGCGCGAGTTCGCATATTCACTCGCCGCGCGCCGCTTGATCATTCTGCACGCTTCCGGCCGTCCTCGGGCAATGGAACCCAACGTTGACCGTGCATGTCCGTAGCAGTCAGTAGTCGATGCTTGCCGGAACGATCTGAGGCCACAAATCTCATTCGTGGCGCAGTGCCGCCATGGGTCCGTCTGGGTCGCCCGACGTGCCGGAAAATAGTACTTCATCCGAAATGAAACCAGCGACTGTTTCCTTTGAGGGAGTCAGTCCCATCCTGCGCGCACAGGACGTCTCGCGTCGCGCTTACCTTAAACCCAGCGATCGAACCAATCCATCATTTTCTGCTGAGCCTGGAGGGGAAACTTGTGAGGGCCGTCGAAGAACAAAGTGTCGAATCGCTCCGGCCTGCCAATTACGTGATAACACCGGCGCAAGTTTTCAATGGCAGCCTTAACACCGTCGGGGGGAAACAAATTATCCTGCTTCCCGTGAACCACGAGGAGCGGGGTCGGCATCGACAGCGAGCCGACATCCGGATAGTCCATATACTCGAGCAGCCCCGGGACCATCCCTGAGGGAACCGTGTAAACTTCGTAGCGAGGGATCAGGTAGCGAAATGAGGTCATCCATCCGACCACACACGCGGCTTTAATCCGCGAATCGAGTCCGGCAAGAAAAACGGTCCTCCAACCACCGACTGAAAGCCCCACACAGGCAATGCGACTTGGGTCAACTTCCGGACGCGCCTGTAAATAATCCACTGTGCGAATATCGTCCCACACGAGCACACCGCCCCAGGTGAATCCAGAGTGGAGAATATTCCGGAAGACAGTTTCTTCCGCGCTTCCAGCGCGGTGATTGATTTTGCGAATGGTCTCTTCCGGCTCGAGCTTCGAACGGTCGTTCGTGCCGCGCTCCAGGTCCTCATCAAGGATCAACCGTCGCTCGCCGTGATAAAACATGTCAATCACGATCACTGCATAGCCGCGTTGTGCGAGCGAAGCGGGAAAACTCAAGCCGTCATAATACTCCTTACGATAGGCGGTGAGCATCGGGTGCTCGCTCTCGGTTTCAATCAGCTTTTCCTTGCCCCAGTAATAAAAGCCTCCGTGGTCATGCAGCGCAACGACCGCCGGGACGGGGAACTTGGCGCGTTTGGGAATGAGGAAATAGCAGGGCACTTCCACATCCGGAGCAGACCAGAACTTCAACCGCTCGCGCACGTAGTCGCCTTTATCCACGCGCTCGAGGATCTGTGGTCGAGGGTTTGTGGCTTCTGGCCGGTAGGACATGAGCTCAAAGATTTTGGTGCGCGCCGCCGCCTTCCAGGCTTCGAGATCCTTCGGCCGGCGATGAAGAAAAGCAAAGCTCTGACGCGTCTTTTCCTGCTGTTGCTTGATAAATGGATAGAGATTTCCAAGCGCCGAGCCCTTCCAGCGCTTGCTTTCGTCGGCCGTAAATCCCGCTTGAGATGGCGGAAAGAAGTCTAAAGGCCGCGTGTTTTCAGGTCGCCCTGCTTCAACAGCCAACATGCTCGTTGCGCTCAGGCCCCGCAAAAGCTCGCGTCGAGTAAGTGTTTGCCGCACAGCACCACTCCTCATGGAAATCGGGGATCAATTATACCTATACCGCCAGCAAGCTCGTCGTCACACCAGCGATGCGGCAAGCCCAATCCTTGCGGACATTGCCTTGACAATCTGCGTCGGATTTTATGTCTTATGGAGGAGCGGGTCAAAGAAGCCTGATCACAGAGAGCTTCGAGTGCAGCTCTGCCACTCGCCAAAATGCAAAACGTGAGGCGGAATTCGACTTCCCGCGTCGCGACAGCTCAACACTCTCGACTCCAAATCGCTCTGGTGGGTACAAGCTGGGTACAACGCAGGGGAGGAAATAACGCCCGTTGTCCCGTGAGACTCAAGGAATTGCTCGCAATCACTCGCGACAAGATATGCGTTGAGCGGGGCGCGATGAATCTCTATTTCACGTCTAGCTGGGAGCGGATGCCCGACGTCACGATGTGGAGGCCTGGTATTTGATGCTGGAAACGGAAGACGTCCTGGGCCACCAATGCGCGTGGCGGTCATGACGTAATAAAAGAGATTATCCCCGACGATGATTCCGTTGACCTTCTCGCCGAGGAAACTAACTACTAATCCCGACGCTGTTCGCGAGCTTGCGCAGCTTAGTGCTCGCAGCACGGATGCAGCATCACCAGGACCATCAGGTCCGACAGCGTAAACAGCCACTGATCGGCCTGCTTCCCCGCTGCCTCGTCCGCGCGTGCGATAAAGCCGAGGTGCCGCCTGCGCGCCAGACCGTGGAGATGCTCCAGGCAGATCCCCGTCAGCGTGGCAATCTCCATGTCCGTAAAGATCTTGTGGCTCGACTTGACCTTGACCTTGACCATGCCTTTGCCCTCAATCCTCCAGTTAATCCCGAACCGGACCGCGCTCCTGAACAGGCAAAATCATTCCTCATCTTTCGTTTTGAACACAATTTGCCGAACGACGTCGCGAACCTCGCGAACCCGTTTACTTGCCGGTCCGTCAGGCTCAAGTTTGAGGTACTCGTCCAGGTTCTGGAGTTGCCTCGCATACTCGCCCCTGCGCCCGTGGACGTCCGCCAGCACAAGGTAAGCCCAGGCAAAACCGGGCTTCCTCAAGAGGGCTTCTCGAGCACTTTTCTCTGCCTCCTCAAGACGGTTCAGGCGAAAAAGGGCGACGCCCAAGAAGAGATGACCAATGGCTGGACTCCCATCCAGGTCCAGTCCTTGGCGGATGACAGTCTCTGCTTCGGCGTATTCCCCTCGTCGGCAAAGCAGCAAACCCAGGGCGAACTGTGCCCAGACGTAGTGCCCTCTGCTTAGATCAATCGCTTTTTGGAAAGCTTGTGCGGCTTCCTCTTCGTGGCCCAGCCTGAGGTCCGCCGCGCCGATGTGGTAGTACGCCTCGTAGTAGTCCGGGAATGCCGTGGTAGCTCGCTCGAATTGCGTCCGGCCGCCGACCGCATCATTCTTTGCCAGACGCTCCAATCCCTTTTCGAATGCATTCCGCGCCTTCACCGGTATTCTCAATTCCCGCACCGAAACCGCGTAATCGGTCCGCCGCACAGGCGGAGGGCTGCTCGCCCTGAGATGAAGCTCCAGAGGCGCCGAAGGTCCATAAAGCCGCAGAGTCTCCCGAACTGGCTCGTAGCCTGACTCTTCCACGACGATCTCGTACATCCCAGGATCGAGCCCCGGCACTTGAAAGCGCCCACTCCAGTCGGTCAGAATGCTGATGAAAGGTCCTCCGGCAAGCGACCGGATGTTCACGATGGCGCCGCCTATAGGACGGTTACCTCCCTCCACAAACACAGTCCCGAAAATCTCTACTGCCTGTCTGTCGAAACCGGCAATTTGCGCGCGGACAATCGGCGTACAAACCAGCAAGCCTAGCAACAGCCAAGGCAGACCGGCTTGGTTCGCCCATCGCAGCACTCTGTAGAGTCTGTCCGCTATCGGGAACGGAGCATTGTGCCGCTGCTGGCAAAGGGAGTGTACGCGAAGGATTTGCCGGGACACTGCGACGGTGATCTGCGGATGTTCGGGCAGCTTGCTTCGCTCTGCTTGCCGCAGCTTCCGCTGCCAGAGATGATTCCGATGCTCAAGACGTCGAACCACGACGACACTCATTTCTCGGTCGGTTAGAGCTGCGATGGAGGGGCGGCCAATCGTTTGGCGTTGGCGGGGCTACAGCGCGGGCCGTTGGTCCTGCATTCATGGCCCTCTCGTCCACCTCGAACTGTACGCCCTGTGCGAGGGCTTTCAATCCCGCGAAGACAGCAATTGTTGTGCCGGAAGAATTTGAATTCCATGGTCAGGTAAAGCCCTGAGACGATGATGCTGACTCAGGATTCCCCCGAAATCCGCGGGCGATTGCCAATCAACAGAAGATCCAAGGCTTCCACTGTACGTCCAATGGGCCAGGCTGATGGAGGGAAAGTCAGACCACCTCTTGGAAGATGCAATGATTGCGGGCAACTGCTTCTACATCGGAGTTCTGGCCGTCCTCGCGAGGTTCGTCTCTATTCGATGCCCGATTCGCGAAGGGTGCCCGCTGGCTCAATTCTGTGGATCTGAGCTGGGCGTTGACTTCGCATCCAAGCGCCCCTAACATTTCCGCGAGCCCGTGGATCTCTCCACTTGATTGGACAGACCATTTCGCATTACCGCATCCTGGCCAAACTCGGCGAAGGTGGAATGGGCGCAGTGTACCGTGCCCAAGACCTGAGACTTGGCCGTGAAGCCGCTCTTAAATTCCTTCCTGCAGGCATGGCCGTAGACCGTCAGGCTAGTGAGCGTCTGCTCAAGGAAGCGCAGGCGGCTTCGCGTCTGAACCATCCCAGTATCGCTACCATTTATGAGGTGAACGAATCGGAAGAGCTGCCCTTTATTGCCATGGAGCTAGTCAACGGCGAGTCGTTGAAGCAGATACTACAGCGCGGCGCTCTGGCGCCGCAGCAATTGCTGGATATCGCCCGTCAAATCGCCGAGGGGTTGCACGAAGCGCACCGAGCGGGCGTCTATCATCGCGACATCAAGCCGGCCAACATCATGCTGGACTCCAAGGCCCGAGTGAAGATTCTCGACTTTGGCCTGGCGACCCTCGCTGGACGCGAGCGCGCAATTGGTGAGACCGAAGAAACCTTCGTCACCCGCGCTTCCACACAAAACACTACCGGCGGCACTGTTCCGTACATGTCCCCGGAACAACTTCGCGGCGAGCCCACAGATGCCAGCAGCGACATCTTCTCCTTCGGCGTGTTGCTCTATGAATGTCTGGCTGGCCGCCTGCCTTTTCGCGGGGAAACCTCTATCGACATTCTTCATTCCATTCTGCGCGAGCCGCATACCCGCTTGCGCGCTTTGCTGCCGGACCTATCTCCGGAGTGGGAGCAGCTCGTCGACCGCTGCCTGGTGAAATCCGCCGACCAGCGCTGCGCCTCGATGGGCGAAGTCCTCGACGCTCTCCGCCGCGCTGCCTCTCCCGCTCTGCGCCAGGAAAAATCTCTCGCCGTACTCTATTTCGCAAATCTCAGCGGGGACAAAGAGGACGAATACTTTCGCGACGGCATGACCGAGGACATCGTCACCGAGCTCTCGAAAATCAAGGAACTTCGCCTCTTCCCGCGCTCCACCATGCTCGCCTTTCGGGACAAACCACTGGCGGCCACGCAAATCGGCCAGCAACTCGGCGCCGCCTACGTCCTCGACGGTAGCATTCGGCGCGCCGGCAGTCGCTTGCGAATCACCGCCCAGCTCGCTGAAACCCGCAACGGCCACTCTGTTTGGGCTGAGCGGTATGACCGCGAATTGAAGGATGTCTTCGAAATTCAGGATGAGATCGCGCAAAACATCGCTCGCGCCCTACGCGTCGTGCTCACCGAAAAGGAAAGGCGCGAAATCGAAAAGGTGCCCACCAGCGAAGTACAGGCTTACGACTACTATCTCCGCGGCCGGCAGTTTTTTCATCAAATGCGCCGCAAAAGCCTGGAATTCGCCAGGCAGATGTTCGCGCGTGCCATTGTCATTGATCCAACCTACGCGCGCGCCTTCGCCGGCGTGTCCGACTGCTGCTCGTTTCTCTACATGTATTTCGATGCCAGCAAAGACAATTTGCGGGAAGCTGTTTCGGCCAGCCGCCGTGCCGTCGAGCTGGACCCAGAATCCGCAGAAGGGCACGCCTCGCGCGGTCTCGCAGTTTCCCTGAGCAAGAATTATGACGAAGCCGAAAGGGAATTCGAAAATGGCATCCGTTTGAATCCTGAACTATTCGAGGCGTTTTATTTTTACGGCCGGTCTTGTTTCGCTCAGGCACAGCATGAAAAGGCTGCCGGCCTGTTTGAAAAGGCCGGAGAAGTGAATCCGGATGACTTCCAGTCGATGTCGCATGCCGCCATGTGCCGCCGGGCCTTGGGTCATCTGGACAAAGCCCGCGAGGCTCAGCACACTGCTTTGCGGAGGATCGAGAGACACGTGCAGTTGCATCCCGACGACGTGCGCGCCATTTACTTAGGTTCTCTGGCCCTTTGCGCAGCCGGTGAACGCGACCGGAGTTTGGAGTGGGTGGAGCGCGCCCTTGCCATGGAACCCGATGATAGCTCAGTGCTCTACAATGTCTCTTGCGGATACTCCCTGCTCGGAGAAACAGACAAGGCCATTTCGTGTTTGGAAAAGGCTGTCCGCCAAGGGTTCGGCCACGAGGAGTGGATTCAAAACGACCCCGACCTCGATTCGCTTCGTGGCCAGCCTCGCTTCCGCGCCCTGTTGCAGCACCTCTCCGTGCCGCCTTCCAAGTCCGGGTCCGCCTGACAATTTCTTTCCAGGGTTCAGGTCTACCAGCAGTCCGCAAACCGTTACTCGGACGGATGGGCTGCGTCAGCAAGAAGTTGTGGGACCCACGAGGGTCTGGAGAGTCGGCGGCCAAGTCTTCAGAAAGAAACTTCAGAGCGACAAAGCGGCGGAGCTCGATGTCTTCGGCCTTGTAAACCACACCCATCCCTCCGTCGGCGGGCCGGGTAGGGTGTCCCGGGTTTTCCTCGAGCCCCGCGACTTTCGACGGGTCCACGTGCGTGAGCACGCCTCGGCTGACGAAGGGAGCGACATTCAGTGTGAATTTCCCGGCAACAGGAAATTTCAAGTTTGTATGCCTGCAATGCTTGTATGAAGTGTCGAACTTTAGTGCGGAGGCCGCAGCCAAACGATTCTCTAGTTTTTAGGAGGCCGTTTTACGGCTATCAGCGACATCTGCTCGAGGTCAGGGAAGTGCCCCTCTTCGTCGGGCGAACGGTTAGAAGATGGAAGCTGTTGCACCATCGTTTGGGCGGGGAGGGCAGCCTTGAAGTATTGCGCATAGACATTGTTGAACGCTTCACTATCTGAGAGGCTGTCGAGATAAACAGTTGTGGAGACCACTTGGCTGAAACTCATGGACGCCTCTTCCAGGTTATCGAGCTGGTTCCGCATGGTCTGGCGGAGTTGTGCTGCTGTTGTAGCGCCATAGACGCCGCCGTTTAGCCCGGGGATAAATCCACTTTTCGCGGAACAATACAATGTTTCGCCAGCGAAGACGCAGGGACTGGCAGTGGGACTTGGAGGCATGTTTTTGGGACGGACAGCACGACGAAGGCTCAAGTCGCGCACGGCGACTCCGGTGTATTCGATTTGAGCATTGTTAGGTAAAGCGGTGACTTCGATGGTGGCTCGCGCCGGAGTGTTGCCAAATTCAAATCGGCGAGCGTAATGTTCGTTCATCAACCGCATGGGTACTTTTTGCGTCAGATAGGGATTCACGAAGACCATGTGGCTGAGTTTTAAACCAGCTGCCTCGACAACCGACTGGAGTCCATCGAGTGCAAGATCCGTTTGAGCGGCTGGATCATCAGGGACCGTCTTGGTCAAGGGATCGCGCCCCTGCATTGCAGAAACAAACAAACGGTCGTGCGTCAATATGCCGGGCGAAAATGGTTCGCTGGATTTGTTATTGGGAGGGGCAACCGCTTTGCGTCCCGTGAGGTCGCGAACGGCAACAGCGTTGATCTCGATGGACGATGGAGATAATCGGGAAACTCCAAGAACCGCTCGGGCGGGGGGAGGGCTTGGAAAGTATTTTGCAAAGGCGTCGTTCAGCTTCTCATAGTTGCCGACGTCTTCGAGATAAACCTGGACGTAGACAATATGCTCCATGCTCAAACCAGCGGCTTCGACAATCGCTTTGACGTTCTCGAGCGCCTGGCTTGCCTGTTCTTCAAATTTGTCCGGCATACTGCCGTCAGGGTGTTGGCCCCCCTGCCCCGAAATGTAGACGTAGTCACCCGCGTCCACTCCGGCTGACCGCGTGGAGCTCCACGGCCTCCCACCACGAGGAATTTCAACTGGGTGCACCTGAGCCTGCATGCTACTGGCCGCCAATAACAGTGCTCCCAGCAAACAGTGCCGCATGTGACATTTACTTTCGTTTGGCACTTTGCGGATCCCCATCATGGCTAGGCGACAGGTGCATCTTTTCGAGCGGCACTTAGAAGTTCACGAATACGCTGGCCCACGATGATTGCTTCATTGGGCTGAATGGTTGAAGAGACCAGCTCCAATCTGCGGCGTTGATTCGATTCCTTCGAACTTTGTTTTGGGTTTCCTTCGCGAACGGCCGGAACAATGCTGGGATTATCCGCGCCCGCAACTTCGATTACCGGATCGCCGGCACGCAGCTTTTGGACACAGTCCTTCACGCTAAAGCCCCATTTTTCTTCATCCCACGAAATGTAGAGAGTTGGATAGCGATTGCCATCCTTGGGTATAGAAATGTCGGTGTCAACACCAGGGACAGTGTTGACGAGTTTCGCGATACGCTCGACGCGAGCGTTCCATTCGCGATTGAGAGCAGCAAAATCGGTTTTCAGCCAGGTTTCGACCGCCGTGACCAGACCTACTATTTCTTCCTTGCCAACTTTCATGGCTCGACAAACAGCACCTTCCCATGGGCTGGTGTTCAGCATAGCGGCCTCGATCAAATCCTTCCGGCCAAGCAGCAGACCGCTGCATTGGGGGCCACGGAGCCCCTTCCCGCCTGAGAATGCGTACATGTCAAGACCCATTTGTGCGTATAGCTTGATGTTGGCTATGGGGGGAATACCGGCCGCGTCATCGAGAAGCATGGGAATGTTATATTTTTTTGCTACGGCGTTTTCTGTCTGCAAGTCGGATCCCAGATCAGTAGTGTAGATCATCGCTGTGTTCTGGTTGATCGCGTTAGCCAGTTCCTCGGCTGTCCCTACCAGAACCAGCTTGGCGCCCGTCAGCCTCAGAGCATTGTCAAATGCACTCCTGCCGCCCACCATGATGACTTCATGCTTCAGTCCGGTAGTGTCGGGAAGCTGCCAGATATATTTTGGATCGCTCCCGGCCATGCATGCAGCCGCAGCGGACGCCATCGCGCCAGCCGCCCCGGAAGTGACCATGCCAGCTTCGGCACCGGTCAATTCAGCGAGACGCCGGCTTGCCGCATGTTGCAATTCGAACATGTTGACGAAGTATCCGGAAGCCTCTCGCTGCGCCGCCTGCACTTCGGGAAATTCCAATGAGCCGCTCAAATATGTCCAGGTGCCCCGGCAATTAATGACGGTCTTTACCCCGAGACGCGTGTAGATGTTCTGGCGTGGGTCTTTGCCGAGCGCAGTGGCAGCACTTGCGAGCACGTTTTTAGCGGCAATCTGGCCCAGCAGCGGCGCTGCTGCGGCTAAGCGAATAAAACCCCTACGGCTGAAATCAGGCAAGAACGACATTCAAGAACCTCCGTGTGGCGGAAAGGCCAAAAGGTCTTGCAAAGTTCGATGGAGCTAGTCATCCAGTGCAAAAGAATCCGCCCGCTTCCTTAGTCACTCGAATTGCGCTTGCAGACGCCCAGCGGAGTGACCACTCAACGAGTTTGGAAATCGCCGAGCATTTGGCCTTTTATCACAAATTTCTTGACGTGTAGCAACTTATTTCGTTTCATTACCAATGGTTCTGCAATGGGCTCTTTGCGGTGGGGAGAGTGCGGCTGGCCAGCGAAGAGGTGAAAGGCCATTGCGTGCAGAGCGTGCGGGATGCCATATCCATTCTAAGGCTCGAAAAGAAAATAAGGCGAAAAGCGATCCCCAATGAAAAAGGCCAAGTTTCTGTGGCGTTTGGCGGCGATACTCACGCTTTATCCGGCGACATTTGTTCACTTCGGCGCTTACGCGCAGCAGAAGCCCGAAGCGACGGCAGCCTCCAGTTGCCTTGTTGAGCAAATCAACTATATGGGATGGCAAGCGCAGCAGGTCGCCAATCCATGGCTAAAACTAATTTTTGTGCCGCAGAACGGCGGCAGGCTGATGCAAGTCATCTTCGATGGCCATCCGTTTTTGTTCGTGAATCCCCGGTATGCCGGAAAACATCTTCCCCCCTCCAACGGCGAATGGTTTAACTATGGCGGCGACAAGCTGTGGGTGCTCCCGGAGGGGAGCGAGGACGAGCAGCACTGGGCGGGCAATTCTGACTTGCTGGATGATGGTCCCTTTGAGTTTCAAATACTCTCCCAAGGGCAACGCTGCGAAATTTCCTTGACCGGGCCAGCCGACCCTCAGACTGGATTGCAGTTTACGAGAATCGTGAGGCTCGCCGCGGACTCGCCGCGCATCAACTTTCACGCGGTGATAAAGAATGCGAGCGGGCATCCCATTGAGTGGTCCGTGCAATCGGTCTCTCAGTACAATACGGCTGACGCAAAGGATTCTTTGCGCCACAATCAGAATTTCTGGGCGTTCAGCAGAACGAATTCATCGAGTAGCTATCTCAACCGGTATCATGTGAAATTCGGCCCCGCGGAGAATACCGCGGCGCAGGTCCGGGAGAACGGGCTCTTCGCCGTGCATTATGTTCCTCTCGCCGCAGAGTTGTGGCTTGATTCGAATGACGGGTGGCTGGCGACGGTGGATGGCGACAGCCGCTACGCGATGGTGGAGCGATTTCGGTACGACGACACGAAACAATACCCCGGAAAGGCCTCGGTCATATTCTGGACGAATGGTCCGCAACTGCGGCAACATCCTGATGGTACGACTACGTTTGAGTCCCCCGACAAAGAGCCGCCCGTTTTGTATATGGAGGCTGAACTTAACTCCCCGATGGTGCGGCTCGAGCCTCGTGAGTCATATAATTTCGACACGGAGTGGTTTCCAACACGGGCTGACAAGGACTTCCAAGGTGTGACGGACGCAGGCGTGATCCTCAAACCCCTTCATGCGGTGCAGGATGCTGGTGCCGGCAAGATCAGGCTTGTTGGGTCTTTTGGAGTTTTCTTTTCCGGTAAACTTGTCGTCCATTTCTATGAAGCTGGGGGCATGGCAATGGGGACGCAGCCGCTTTCGCAAGTCGACCCGAGGAATGCTGTTTTGTTGCAAACCACAGTGATCGATCCGGGCCGGGTAGGCAGGATTTCGCTGCACCTGGTGGATTCAAATGGGCTGGATCGCGGAGCACTGGGAGAAGTGCCTTTAGAAACTTCTACGGGAAATCAGTGACGCGAAGCTGCTGGTAAAAATGCTGGCTGCGGGGGCAATGTCCGCTTGCGTCTGATCATCGTTCCGCTTGCGGGCGGTGACCACGTACGGCTGGAAGATTTGGCGGTGAAACCAGTGGGAAATAACTGGATGTGGTGGGGACGAGCACTCGCGATGTTGCTAGCGGCGGGGCTTCTGCAATGCGTAGGCTGTAAAAACAAGGAAGCGCAACCGGCGGCTGCAACCGCGGCGGCGCAAACATCAGCGATCTCTGTGAGTACAGAGAGCGATGGCATCCACATGCACACGTCAGCGGCGGAGTTTTTGCTGCGGCCTTCCGGTTACTTGCAGGCAAGCCTGCAGAGTGAAGGCAAGATGCTCACGCTGGAAGATCCGGAAAAGGAAGCGGGACAGCTGGTGACCGCCGGGCACGCCGAGGTAGGCGATTTTGTATTTGATTTGACGCACGCGAAGGTGGCCGAGGCCACGGGCAAGCTTGGGCGCCTGGGAAAACACATTGACGTTCCCGGGACAAGCGCGAGCACGGGTCTCGAAGAGATCTTGACGATCGAAGTGTACGACGACTTTCCAGCGATGGCGCTGCTCTCGGCTACGCTGCGCAATTCGCGACAGAAAGACGTGGCGCTCGACAGCATTTCCCTCCAGAGGCACCGACTGAATGCCCAACTGGGTGATTCGCGAGCTGCTCCGCACGAGATGTGGTCGTTCTACGGGTCTAGCTTGAAATGGGGCAAAGACGATGTACTACCGGTGCCGCCAAAGTTTTCACAGGAGAATCCGTTCGGGGCGCCCGTGGAAGTACAGGGAGATTTGGGGCGCGTGGGCGGGGGCGTTCCGGTGGTGGCGTTCTGGACGCGAAATGTGGGAGAAGCAATCGGACACATTGAGACACTGCCATTAGTTCTCTCGATCCCGGTGGAAACGGCAAGAGATCAGCGCGTGTTGGCGTCGGTACGCTTGCCGGCGAAGACCACGCTGAAAACGGGAGACGTATATTCGACGCCACGCACGTTCCTGGTCGTATACAAAGGCGACTACTACGAACCGCTGAGCGTGTGGTCGAACGCGGTGGAGCGCGAAGGATTGGCCCGACCCGCAAACAATGAGGAAAACTACGCGGTCAGCTGGTGCGGTTGGGGCTATGAATCCGATGTGACGCCGAAACAGATGCTGGGGACGATCCCGAAACTGAAGGAGCTGGGCATTCATTGGGCCACGCTGGACGACCGCTGGTTCGACAATTACGGCGACTGGAAGCCGCGGAAGGATACGTTTGCAGATGATGCGATTCACAAGATGGCGATTAATTTTCACGCCCAAGGGATCAAGATGCAGTTGTGGTGGCTGCCGCTGGCGGTCGAGGATGGGCACAATGGTTATGGCGGCCACAAATTCGTCGTTTCACAAGTTGTGAGGGAACATCCAGACTGGCTGATACTCGATAAGAACGGAAAACCGGCACGGATGACGCGCAATCTGGCGACACTTTGCCCAGCGGTACCGGGAGTGCAAGCCTATTACCAAGGGCTGACGGAGCGCTTCATTCGTGATTGGGGATTCGATGGACACAAACTGGACAACATTTACTCAACGCCCCCATGCTACAACCCGAAGCACCACCACAAGTCTCCGCTGGACTCGGTATATGCGATGGGTGAGGTATACAAAACGATTTTCGAGACGACGCGTGCACTCAAGCCAGACAGTGTGACGCAGAGCTGCCCCTGCGGCACGCCGCCGAGCCTGGCCTGGTTTCGCTACATGGACCAGGCCGTAACGGCTGATCCCGTTGGCTCGGTGCAGGTGCGGAGGCGGATCAAGATGTACAAGGCGCTTCTTGGGCCACGGGCGGCTATTTATGGTGATCATGTTGAATTAACACGAATTATGGGTGAAGGCGACAAAGAGGAGGACCTGGGGGATGATTTCGCCTCGACACTTGGAACCGGCGGCGTGCTGGGCACGAAATTCACCTGGCCTGACTACGGGCCACAACTGAAAAATGTGTATTTGAAACCAGACAAAGAAGCGCACTGGAAAAAGTGGATCGGCCTCTACAACGAGAAAATGCTTTCGAAGGGAAATTTTCTCGACCTTTACGTTTATGGCTACGATTTCCCTGAGGCCTATGCCATCGAGAAGGACGGAAAGATGTTCTATGCGTTCTACGCGGCGGAACCGAAGTCGTTCAAGGAGAAGGCTCCTGAAGGGATTCCGAAGGGCGAACTGGAATTGCGCGGTCTGGCGGAGGGGAAGAGTTACAGGGTCATGGATTACGTGAACAAGAGAGATTATGGCGTGGTGACGGGACCGACAGCAAAGCTGAAGGCGGAATTCATGGAGAACCTGTTGTTGGAGGCCACCCCGGCACCGGCGGACCCGAAGCGCTAGCCTACGCCCTAAATAGCTACTTGAGAAGGAATACGCGCGGACGAGGCCGCAGGTGGAGAGGCTTGCCAGCGCTCCCGAAGAAAGCTTTCGCGGTGCCGCGAATCGCGGAAGGCTTCGATGCCACGAGCGAGGGTGGCGGAGAGAGCGCCAGTAATGTTGGCGAATTTAAGAAAAACAGACCTCGCTCCTTCGGCGCAGTTCCGGGAAAGGCAGCAGCTCCGGAGCAGGCAGCGCGCGGGCTCTTCGGTCAGTCAGCGGGGTCCAAGAAGCCGCGGCAGCTTCGGCAAGATAAAAGCTGGTGCCACAGCCCAGGAAGAGCCAATGCGTGCCAGAGCCGGTCTCCTCAAGAATGATCTGCAAAGAACCGTTTTCCTGCAACTCGCGGAGTGAGTCGCGCCAGACTTCGGGTTGAGAGAGGGTCTCACCGAGCGTTGCGGAATCCGGTTTGTTTTTGTGCCGTCCATTGATTCGTGTCCTCGACGAACAAATCGTTCCAAGCGCGAAACGCCCTCGGGAGCGTTTCATTGCAGGTGGTCAGACGAGAGTCACCTCTACATCTGCTTTGCGTAACGACTTCAAATGAAATTTTGCGATCTTACGGTCGGTAATGGTTTCGTGCACCGCGGATGTCGGCATGATCAGGGAAAGGCTCCTGCGTCCAAATTTACTGGAATCGCAAACAACGATGGTGCGGCGCGCCGCCTCGGCCATAGCGCGGTTGACTCGCGCCTCGAGAAGATTGGGCGTGGTCAGGCCGTAGCGAACATCGAAGCCGTCTACAGCCAGGAATAACAAGTCCGCGCTCAGACGGCGCAGCGATTCCTCTGCCAAGGGTCCAACAAGTGAAAAGGAATTCTTCCGGAGAGTGCCTCCGGTGAGGATGACTTCCACGGAAGTGCCCGAAAGCTCATCGGCAACATTCGTGGCATTGGTGATGATGGTGAGGCTCCGAAATTGACGGCAGGCCCGGGCAATCGCCGTGGTAGTGGTGCCGGAGTCGAGAATTATGACCTGGCCCGGCCGGATCATGCGAACGGCCGCGGCGGCGATGCGGAGTTTTTCGTGGCGATGCAGGCGTTCTTTTTCCTGGAGCGAGCGGTCGTGCAATGCTCCGGTGCGCAGAGGCAGAGCGCCACCGTGGGTGCGCTCAAGCTGGCCTTGGCGGTGCAGAAACTCAAGATCCTTGCGGATGGTGATCAAGGAAGTGCGAAAGCGCTTCGAAAGGCCGCCGACGAGAACCCGGCCCTCCGTTTGGAGCAGTTCGAGGATGTTGCGCCTGCGCTCTTCACTCAGCATAAGGATTGGGGATCGAAGACCAAGTTTCGATTTATTTCGAATTAATTGCTTTTATTACGTTTGCACGACTTTGACACAGTCATTCCCGGCTTGCAAGCCAGGAAAACATAGTACTTACGAAAGTCTTTCAACGAGAAGTTCCTTCCGCAGTCTTCCGATGTCCTCTGCTTGTGCGGCCCCGGGGGAATCGGCCAGACAGTTTGCCGCTCCGCAGGCAGCTGCGAGCCGCACCGTTTCCTCCGCTGTCAAGCCAGCGCCTGCGGCACTGGCAAACGCTGCCACCACGGCATCGCCGCAACCCACGGTGGACCTCGCTTGTACCACAGCCGCAGAAGCGAAGTATACTTTCCGGCCTTTTCCCGGGCACCAGACGAGGCCACCCTTCCCCAGGCTGATCGCAACGCTCCTTGCGCCCGCAGCAAAGAAGTGACTAATTGCCTCCCTGGCAGAAGCAAGGTCAGTAATCTTTCGGCCGGTAATCCATTCCGCTTCTTCGCGATTGGGTTTCACGAAATCAGGACAGGCCTCGAATGAGGAACGCAGCGCCTCGCCACTTGTGTCGAGGAAAAACTTACACCCGTGAGCATGCGCGTGGTGTATCAGCGCAGCATAGAAATCCCGAGGCATGCCGGGAGGCAGGCTACCAGAAGCGATGACAATCGCCTGGCTCTCACCGCGCTTGAACTGTTCTTCACAAGCATCCTGAAAAGAGGCGATTTCAGATTGGGATGGGGCGACGCCGGGCTCTAGAATTTCCGTCACGCAGGCGGCCTCGTCGATAATCTCCAAATTGACGCGCGTTGGGTGTTCAGTCCGGATGGGACGCGCGCGAATGCCAAGCGCGGACAGTCCATCGAGAAGCTCTTGGCCGCTGGCTCCGCCAGTGAAGCCAATCCAGTCAGGGTCGGCTCCGAGAGTGCGAAGCACCATGGCAACATGCGTGGCCTTTCCTCCGGGCGCGGCTTTAACTTCAGTCGCGCGGTTCACAGCGCCGGGCACGAGCCTGGTCAAACGCAGGCGTTTGTCGACAGCCGGATTCGCACTGACGCAGACAAACATAGGGAATAAATACTCTCCGAGGCTGCCTAGCTCGTCACACAGCGCCTGCCGACGGAGAGCCATAGAATTCGAACCACGGTGTTGCGCGCCCCAGACGGGCATTCAGCTGCTGAATATTCTGCGTACCTTGATTCGATAACCACTCTTCCAAGGCCCGAACCCCCTTCTGTGCGAAGATGGGTACCCCATCTTTCCACGTAGCCCGTCCACAAAGTACGCCGGAGAAGTTTGCTCCCGCTTCGGCGGCGAGCTCCAGCGCTTCGTTAAAAGTCTCGTTGCTTACACCCTCCGATAGATAAATAAAAGGCTTTCTCGCTGAAGCAGCGGCGCGAACGAAATGAGCAATTGCTTCCTTGCGGTTGTACACAGCACTTGCAGGGTTGGAACGAGAGCCCTCGACGAAAGCCATGTTAACGGGCACGCCCACTTTGATGACGTCAACGGCATATTCGGGCTTCGAGAATTCTTCCATGCTGACTGCCGTGACTTCTGGTTTGATCCGTGCGAATTCAATGCCTTTTTCCTCTATGGCATCGTCGTAGCCGACAAGCTCAAGAAAGAAAGGCACATCGGAAGAGGCACACTCTGCTCCAATGCGCTGGACCCAAGCGTGCTTCTGATTGTTAATACTCGGGTGGCTGAAAGGCGAATAGTACAAGAGGATTTTGATGCAGTCGGCACCTTCCGCAACAAGCCGTTCCACGGAATAGCCGTTCAAGAGATGGGGAAGGCGCCCCGGCACGGCTCTATCGTAGCCGGTCTGCTCGTAGGCGAGGAGCAAGCCGGCGTTGTTTGCCCGCTGACGCGCGGCGGAGAGACCATATTCGGGGTCGAGCAGAATTGCGCTGGCATGGGGCGTCAGTACCCGGCTCACAGCCTCCTTAAACTGCTCGAGTGCTGGGCGTGGGACGGCTTCGGGCTCAACGCCCATGGCTTTTGCGAACAAGCTGCGCAAAGCGCTACGCTGGTCGATGGCCAAAGCAGCAATCACGCCGCGAGCATTCGAAACGGCCTTCAATCCTTTCCGTTTTCCCGGCGAGAGCATCACGAATTGCTCCAAGGAAACAACGCGCGGATGATGATTCTGCGCCCCGATCAAAATACTTTACCCGATTCTTATCGCATATCTTCGATCCAGACTGCCGCGCCTCTCTCGATCGGCGGAAGAACAAAGATAGTCCGGTCTCCTGCTTGCTGCCCTCTCAGTGTTTGCTGCTCGCCAAGGAAGGTGAGAAACCGGAGTGTACATTTTCTTTCCGCCGGGACAGAGATGCGCACACCGGTCTGCGGCGACGGAACAGCAACTCGATGCGGAACGAGGCCCGCAAAGTTCGCCAGAAAAACATGCGGTTTGCCTTCTACCGCGGCGATATTGGCTGCGATAAGCGGCGAAGCCTCCACCTGAAGTTCCGCTGAGACGCCGAGAGAGGCTAGAAATTCCGTTGGATTTTCTGCCACGCCTTTCGCGAAATCCTTTTCAAGTACGACGAGATACGCTCTGCCGGGGCAATCAGGAAACCGCGCAATTCCGGGTGAAGGCACGAAACCAGTGCGATCGGCTCCCGTAACGACCAGCCGGCCTCCCTTCGAAACAAAGGTTCGCAAAGTCATTTTCTCAGCCTCCGCAAGAGTGCTGACATTCGGGAGCACGAGAACTTCTCCGTGAAAATTGGCGAGGGTTCGCGGAGTTACTACCTGGAATTCGAGATGCTTCTGCAGCAGCAGGAGAAGGGTGCCACGGAAAGAAGGAAGAAACTCATTTGCGTTGTAGTTGCGGGTTGCCGGCGAAAAATAAACGCCTATGGGATGCATCGGAATGCGCGGCCCGTAGAAGGTTTTCTCGTGCTGCTCAATCCATCGAAAAATCTCAGTCCGTGTGGCAATGTTGTTAGACCCTGCCATGGAGTGTCCCGGGGCGTCCCATACATTGACGCCCGCCATCACCTGGGACATGGCCAGATTTTTCATGGCCTCACGCGGATCCACTTCTTTGTCACCGTCCCAGGAATAATTCAGAATCCAGGTGGCCTTCCCCTGCGCAAAGGCGCGAAAAGAAAGCATGCCGGTCTGGTAGAGAAACCAATCGAGCTGCGTCCGCGAAGACGCCAGGTGGTCGCCGGCACCGAATTCATACTCGTGCGCGATGGCGTCCACCACGCCATACATTTGATAGACATCCGCGCCGACGCGCACGGCTTCCTCTTCAATCCCAGGATAGATCTCCGGAATCAACATAATGGCCGGATTAACGGCACGTGCAGAGTCACGAATTTCGCGCACGAAGTCCGTGAGCGTGTCGATTCGAAAATCGACCCATCTGCGAAATTTCGCGTCGGAAAAATCGCCAAGTTTGAGATCGTGATGGGCATCCAAGCCCGTGCTTTTTTTGAAGGCTGCCACAGTGTAGTCATCGAAGCTCGCCCAAGTGTTTTCCCAGCCGTCGAAATGCGTCATCCAGTAGGGGATGTCCACGTAAATCCCGTCGATTCCTGTCGCGGCGATCTGACGGACTCTCTCCATATAAAGTTTCCGCCACTCCGTCGCCAACGGACTGACCCAAACATCTTCATCACCCGGTCTGATCCAGAAAGCCGCGCCAGGACCGAAAACGGCCGGCTCACCCTTGATATTGCGTTGCAGCCAGCCGGGATGGTCTTTTGACAGCGAATGCCGCGATTTTTCAGCGTTGGCGGTGATGCACTCCGTGCCTGCGATGTACACGAAGGCTTTGTTGCCCACGCGATGAGCGGCCTCCGCAGCTGCGCGGAGGTCCTTCAGTTTTTGGGTAGGATCGAGAAAGCTTTCGTAACGCCCGGGAATGTCATTGTCCACCTCGATGCCGAAAACGTGGCTCGCTTGTGCGTTGCGGACAATGGCTTCGGCATTGTCCGAGCGCAAACCATAGGCGCCGATACGCACGTGGTGCGTCCAATTCTGCGCGGATTCATCGCTCTGCACGGCCCCGCCGAGCAGCAACAGACACCCCAGAAATGAGATCCGCGCATAGTCCATGGACGAGCCTAGAATTCGAAACGCACGCCAAACTGTACTTGCCGCGGCTGACCCAGCGTGCTCGTAACCAAACCAAACTGTGAATCGGTAAGCGTGGTGCTGGGAATCGCGAACCTGGGGGTATTCGTGAAGTTAAAGAATTCGCCGCGAATCTGTAGCTTCATTCCTTCGCGGATCACAAACTCCTTGCTAAGGGAAAGGTCCGTATTGTGTACTCCATCGCTGCGAAGATTTGAAAAGTAACGAGGAGCATTTCCGGGCACCTGATCACCGGGGCTCACTATGCAGTTGATATTGAAGATGGATTCGCCGGTTGATGCTGCAGCGTGATAACTGATTCCGGAAGACACCTGAGGACAGATCACGTCAGGACGTTGGGTGCCGCCTTCCAGATTCCCGCCTGATACCAGACTGATTGGTGTTCCCGTCTGGAACGTTAGAATGGCGGAAGCGGACCATCCCCCCACCACCGCGTCTAGTATGCGATTCATGTCCCTGCCAATCCAGCGATTGCGGCCGACAGGCAGGTCAGCGATGGTCGCGAGGACCATGCGGTGAGTGGCATCGTTCGCGCTGACGGAACGTTCGGCTTTGAGGTTGTCCAATTCCTGAGGAACGCCCGAACTTAGGCTTGCGGTGATAAAGGAATTCGCTCCGGCCGAGGAATTGTCAATGGCCTTGGAAAATGTATAGTTCCCTTCGAAGCTGATGTAGTGGCTGGCACGTTTTTGGAAACGAACCTGAAGCGAATTGTAAATTGAGCTCGCGGCTAGCAGGGTTAGTCCGCTGAAGGCGCCATCAAATTGGGGAAAAGGGCGCAGCAGATTGACGAGCGGGATGGTGTCATCATTGTAAATGGAACTGGGTTCGTTGAACTTCTGGCTCGGCCCGGCGATGAACAATGGCTGGAAGGGGTTCGGCACCTGCTGTGCGAGACAATCGCTGGGCCCGAGCCCATTGCAGATTGGCAGATTGCCGTTGACGATTTGATCGCGGATGGAAGAGGGTAGAAAGTTGCGATTGGAAGTGCCGGAAAAGGAACTGAAAGGTAGATGCGTGCTCCGGCTGGCGGAATAGTCCGCGCCAATTACAATTTGCCCCGGGAACAATCGCTGTACTCCCAAGTTCCACTGGTAGATTTCCGCATTGCGAGCCGGCGCAGTGTCTAGACTATTGTTGTTAGAGGCTCCCCACAGGGCCAAGGGACCATACTTTTGTCCTTGTGGTTGAGCAAATCCGGAGGGAAAAGGATTCGCGAGGGTAGCAAATGGCGTCTGAAAATCATCTTTGGTAAAGAGAATTGGGGCGGAATTGCCGAAGGCCGTGCCCGTAAATTGAAAATTCGTAGCCACGTTCAGGCCGTAGTAAACGCCGGTTCCCCCGCGGATCACCGTTTTGGAGTCCAAGGCATACGCAAAGCCCAAACGCGGCGCCCAATTGTTGCGGTCTACCGGCACATTGCGGTGTCCAGCGCCCGCAAAGACGGTAGTACCCAGTAGATTCCCGGGCGTATTTACCAGGCCTGGAATGGCGATGGGCACGGCAATGCCGCTGTCACCAGAGAAATCACTGAATTGAATCTGGTTGTGCCGTTCGTTGTACGGCGTGCTCCATTCGTAGCGCAGACCCAGATTCACGGTTAGTTTTGATGTTACCTTCCAGTCGTCCTCAAAATAGAAAGCGGTTTCCTTGGATTTATTGGCGACCGAGTGAGCAATCGTGAGGCCTGATGAGCCAGGGTCCCCATAGCCCAAGAGAAGACTAGCAAATGAATTACCTTCGAGCGGATTTGGAGTTGGCGGATTCACCATACTTGCCGTGATACCTTGTGAAAAATGAAAAAGCCCCGTGGGATTTTGCGGTTGGTAAAAATTGTTATAAAAGAGGCGCTGCTCGCCGCCGAACTTCCATATCTGCCGCCGCTTTACCCAGGACAGCGAGGAGCTGTAGGTAACCAGGGTGTGAGCAAAGCCGGTATCTGTGCAGCACTGGTTGAACAGCGAAGTGGCGTTGTTGTCCATTTGGATCGTGGGGAAGCGGCTCAGGCCATTTGCCTGAGATAGGATCTGATCACCCGGTTGGTCGAAGACACTGGCGACGCTGGGATAATTCTCATTGACGGGAGCAACGGCCCGATCGACGGCGATGCGGTTTGTCCATACGGTGGTCGCAAGGGGACTCGAATTCACTTCGATCGCGGCGTTGTGCACATCAGTGCTGCTGGTGAAGCCGTCGTTGAAGTCACCGTCTCCAAAGATCGTGGGTGCGGCAAACGTATCGTGATGATTGCTGTAGCGCGCTGAAATGCGGTTCTTGTCCGAAAAGTGGTGGTCCACCTTTATGTCATATTGCCGGGCGTTGGATTGAGGCACGAACGCCGTGTGAAAATTGAAATCACCCGGGGCCGCGTTTGGATCAGTGGGCTGCGGATACATATTGATGATTTTTTGGCCGATGGGGTTTTGGCTGATGAGGTTTGCATCAATGACATTCGGGATTGCGAAGTCCGAGCGATTACCGCTGGAATCGACATTAAACGGGTTGAAAATGTGCTGAAGAGAGTTGCGGAAGTCTCCGGCGCGTTCGAGCGCCGTGGGGACGAAGGCGTTGACGTCGACCGGGTTGCTCTCCCGAGTCTTTTCGAAATCCACGAAGAAGAATGTCTTTCCCTTTTTGATGGGTCCGCCGAAGGAAAAGCCGTACTGATCGCGCGCGTGGTCCGGATTTGGGATTCCTTGAGCATTTCTGAAAAATTCGTTCGCATCCAGCGCCGAACGCTGGCCAAACCACCAACCGCTCCCATGAAACTTGTTACCGCCTTCTTTCAGAACGATGTTAACGACGGTGCCGCCGTTACTGCCGTATTCGGCGGAAAAACTATTATTCTCGACTTTGAACTCCTGAACGATTTCCACAGAAGGTGTGTAATAAGTGTTAGTCGTTGCGCCTTCGCCCTGTTCGGGAGCACTGGTGAGTGCCCCGTCAACTCGCACTTCCGCCGTGGCGTTGCGCTGCCCGTTTGAAACGAAGTTGGTTCCCTGAGGATAGGAATCTTGTGTTCCCTGACCAGCAGTTTCCGTGACGCCGCCGGCGAGAAATACCAGGCCAAAAAAGCTACGATTGATTAATGGGATATCGCGGACGTAGTCGTTGGTTACATCGGTGCCGAGCGAGGCGTTCCCGGTGTCCAGCAGCGGAGCCTCGTCGTTGACGGTGACACTGGTCGTAATCGTGCCCGGCGAGAGCGCGAAGTTCAGGGTAGCTTGCTGGCTCACGGCCAGGACTACCCCCTGGTGTTCCTCGGGAGCGAGATTTGGTGCTTCGGCGCGAATGGTATAAGTGCCAGGCCGCAAATTGGTCAGCACATACACGCCGTTGCCATTCGTGGCCACGGTTACGGAGACATTGGTGGCCTCATCCGTAATGATGACTTTTGCGCCGGGAACTACCGCGCCGGAGGAATCCGTGACCACGCCGGTGAGCTGCGACGTGTAGGAGGACTGGGCGCGAAGCGATGGCGAAACTGCCGCGCAAAGATGGAAAAGGGCTGCACCGAGCACTAAAGACTTCCCGTGAATGAAAGACATGCCACACCCCTTGTAGCGCACGCAGGTAGAAACGCCGCGGTGGACAGATTCCAGCGCTTTCGCTTCCTTTCTTTTACTTTCTATTTGCTTCCACGTCAAGCCGCCGGCGACGGTTGCCTCCTGCCAGTAAAGCGCCAAGATTTCCGGGCGCATTCCAAGAGCGTACCGGGAATCGTAGCTCATCCACTTAAATCGGATTAACAGAGGAGAAATGGCGGGATGCGCTTGGAAGTACGCGTTTCGATCGGCGGGTGGAGGAAATGACGCTGAAGGCCGCCGGATAAATGAGCATCTTGATTGCGACTAGTGTTTTGTGACATGCTACCCGCATTTGGGGGGGGGCTCCGATGCAAAATCGCAATAGCCGTGTAGCGTCAACTCTTCTGCTGGTTCTAGCAATAATTTTTAGCCCGAGTGTGCTCCGCGCGGACGTAACCGGATCGATTCTGGGTGTGGTGCACGACCGTACGCAAGCTGTGGTTGCCGGGGCACGCATTATAGTCACCAATGTACAAACCAATTTCAAGCAGGAAACCACTTCGGCTGCGGACGGATCCTACCGGATACTGGCTCTGCCGGCCGGAAACTACAAGCTCACCGCCAGCGCCGCCGGATTCCAACAGTTCATCACCACGGATATCGACTTGAAAGTGAACGACCAATTGCGCATCGACGTCACGCTCGAAGTTGGCAGCATGCAGCAAGAGGTTAGCGTTGCCGCCAACGCTGTGCAAGTGGAGACGGAAAGCACGCAAATAGGCGACGTGATCGAATCGAAGAAAATGCTGGCGCTGCCCTTGAATGGCCGCAGCTACCTAGACCTTCTCGGCCTACAGGCTGGAGTGGTGCCCGTCACTTCCCGCACCATGCAGCAGGACCGGCCGGTTTCGGGGGGTTACTCGACGAATGTAGGCAACCTTTCGGTAAATGGCCAGCGGGAGACCGCGAATGCGTTTCTTGTGAACGGCGGCGATGTGAGCGAGGGTCGCAATCTAGGGGCCGGATTGGTCCCCAATCTTGATTCCGTGGAAGAATTCCGGCTGATCACCAATAGCTTTGATGCCGAGTACGGAAAATTCAGCGGCGCGGTGATGAACACGATTACCAAGTCAGGTACCAACGGCATTCACGGTGACGTGTTCTACTACCTGCGCCATGACAAATTCGACGCGCGTAGTTTCTTCGACCCGACTAAAGCGGAACTGCGGCGTCACCAGTTCGGCTACGCGGTCGGGGGTCCATTCTGGAAAAACAAGCTTTTCTGGTTCACGGACTATCAGGGCACGCGTCAGATTAAGGGGGCCAGTACGGGTTTGGTGCAGTTGCCCACGGCCGCCCAGCGGACCGGCACCTTCGGGGCGGATGCCTTTTTGGATGCCAACGGCAATCCAGTAACAGTGCAGGGAGCTTTTTGGGCGCAGACGCTAACCAATCGGCTGGGCACCGCCACCGGTCAAACGGTCACCGATGGGGAACCTTATGCCACAGCGGCCTGCGACAATACCGACCCTGCCAGCCCCACGGGCTGTGTTTTCCCCGGCGGCGTAATCCCGTCGAGGGCGTTTGCCGTGCCGGCCGTAAAGATACTGCCCTATATCCCGCAGGGCGATCCGGTTACCGGTCTTTTCGCGGACTCGAGCCAAAGGAACAAGGTCCAGGATGACAAGGTTGGGCAGCGAGTGGACTTCAATAACAAGATGACTGGCGACTGGTCGTTTTATTATCATTTCGACGACTCGAACGTGTTTAATCCGCTGGACGCCAGCGTGCCAGGCTTTTCCAGCGTCACGGCAGCCCGCGCTCAGCAGTTCGTCATGAGCAACAACAAGACGTTTGGCTCCAGCGCGGTGAATCAATTTCGGTTGAGCTTCTTCCGGACAGCTACCCATACCGACGAGCCGAAGAGCAGCTTCGCAAACCTCGCGGACCTCGGTTTTGAAACGGGACCAGGAACGTTGGGGATCATTCCCTCGGGCCCCCCGGGATTTCCACAGACCGTGCCGCCGATATACCTCAACAACTTTTCCCTCGGCGTGAACACGCTGACCACGTTTCAGCCGAACAACACCTGGCACGCTTCAGACACTTATTCGAAGACGAGGGGCGTGCACACGTTCAAGTTTGGCGGAGAGTTCCGCTACCTGCAGATCAATGAGCGCAATACCTGCGCGCCGAACGGAGACTTCACTTTCGATGGCAGCATAACCGGGTCGGATTTCGCGGACTACCTGCTCGGCGCAGCGCAAAACTATAACCAGTGCAGCCAGCAGTTCCTGGATTCCCGGACGCGTTATGGCGGCGCGTTCGCTGAGGACACCTACAAGCTGCGGCCGAACCTGACCCTAAATCTTGGTGTGCGCTGGGAAGTGAGCATGCCGTGGTATGACACGCAGGGCAAGATTGAGACCATCGTGCCCGGGCTGCAATCCACGCAGTTCCCGACTGCTCCGTTGGGTTGGGTGGTTCCGGGAGATCCGGGAATTCCGAGCACCCTTGCCCCGACACGGTATAACGACTTCTCTCCGCGGCTTGGCCTCGCTTACTCGCCCGGATTTACGGATGGAACGTTGGGCAAGATCTTTGGTGGCCCGGGTAAGACCAGCATCCGAGCATCTTACGGCATTTACTATACCTCGATCGAGGACCTGAACCTGTTTTACGAGGTCGGAGATGCTCCCTTTGGGCTGTATTGGGTTTCGCCGAATCCGGTCAACTTCGACCAGCCGTTCCAGGAACTCGCTAACGGAATGTCCGAGACGCAACGATTCCCATTCATTTTGCCGACTCCCGGCGCCCCGTCTAATGCCACGCTTGATTACTCAAACTATCTGCCGATCTCGTATTCGCCGGGCTACGATATTCACAATCGGCCTCCGTACGCAGAGCACTACAACTTGTCCATTCAGCGGGAGTTGAGTAAGTCTACAGTGCTGACTTTGGCCTATGTTGGAACACAGGGCCATAAACTGATCGCGCAATACGACGCCAATCCCGGCGACGCGGCGCTTTGCCTGCAGCTCAACCAAATTGGCGCCACGCCTACCTGTGGAGTCAACGGGGAGAACCAGACGTACGCTCTGCCTCCAGGCACGCCTGCTCCGGCCGCCGCGTTCACCATCGCCTGTCCCACTACTACCCCGCCTGGCAGTACTTGCATAGCTGGCACGCGTGACAAGCTGGGGCCTGCTTTCAGCCAGAACAATAGCTTTACGGCCAACCTCGCCAATTCGAGTTACTCCGCAGCCCAGATCACGGTAGAGCGAAAGGCCGCCGATTTTACCTTCTTGGCGGCATACACGTTTTCCAAGGCGATGGACAATTCTTCTGGGTTCGGCCAGTGGGTGAACTTTGCGGACCCCCGGATCAGCCGCTCGCTTTCGGCGTACGACATCACCCACAACTTCGTGGTGAGTTACATCTGGGCAGTTCCGTTCTACCGGGCCTTCGGCAACCTGCCGAAACGCCTGACACAAGGCTGGGCCCTCAATGGCATCACGCACTTTTCCGGAGGATTGCCTGTCGCACTCAGGCAGGGCGGAGATAATTCGTTTGTCGGGAGCCCGAATACCGATGTACCCAACGTTGTGGGGAAAGTCGTGATTCAGGATCCACGTAAGCCGGATCCCAATTGTCCTCCGACAGACACCTCGGGATGCCCGAACACCTACTTCCTACGCGGGGCGTTTACCACTGGTCCGCCAGGGCAGTTTGGCAACGCAAATCGACAGTTCTTCCACGGCCCGGGAATCAGCAACACTGATTTCGGCTTGTCAAAAAGGACCTTGATAAGAGAAGCAATGGGGCTTGAGATTCGCGCTGAATTTTTCAATATCTTCAACCACGCTCAGTTCGACAACCCGCACGGCAATTTCAACAACGATACGTTCGGCCGAGTGAACAGCACGAGGGCCGATGGGCGAACCGGCCAGATCAGTGCGAAGTTCTTCTGGTAATATGTGCGGCGCCGGGTGGGATGAGCAGGAATGTCTGTTTCACCCGGCAAGCCCGCACCTGAATAACTTTTTGCGGGTTTGATCGGACCGGCCGGGCTGACACTTTCTTGATTCACTCTGTGGGCTATAAGCTAATGGTGTTTTTGCTAGTTCTGGGCCTCTTGTTCTCGGAGCCAACTTTTGCGCAGACGGCTCAGAGTTACCGGCAACGAGCAATCGAACTTTCTCGAAACAAATCCTGGGACCAGGCCATTTCGAGTTACCGCAAGGCGCTAGCCCTCGAACCCAACGACCCGGATACGCATTACAATTTGGCGCTGACACTGAAATATAAGGGCGACGCAAAGCAGGCCGCGGAAGAGTTTGAAGCGACCTTGCTGCTCAAACCGATGTGGGCGGACGCGCACTACGGGTTAGGCGCTACCTGGTACGATCTGAACGATGCGGCCGCCGCGCTTAAGGAACTGTGCACGGCGGTAGGTCTCGATCCAGATAACGCCGGGGCACATCGCCTCCTGGCACGCATTTATTTGCAGCAAAACGATCCTTCAGCCGCTGAGCGCGAGTTACAGCGGGCGCTACAATCGAAGCCCTCTGCGGAGATGCATTTCGAGCTAGGGCTTGCCGAAGGACAGCTCGGCAATCTGGCCTCCGCCGCGGCCGAGTTTCGCCGCGCGCTCCGTCTTAATCCCCGGTACGCACCGGCACACTCGCTTTTGGGCGTGACACTACGCCGCCAGGGCGATCACCCTGGAGCCCTCGCCCAGTTCCGCGAAGCTGTCGAAATCGACCCCAAAGATCCCGAGGCGCAATGTAATTTCGGCATGGAGCTCAAAGCCAGCGGCAACACGGCTGGCGCAATCGCGGCGTTCCGGCGGGCCATCGAGCTGAAGCCTGATTTCGAAAAGGCGCATTACAACCTGGGTATCGCGTTGCGTGCCCAGGGCGAGACCGCCGCCGCGCAAAAGGAGCTGGATGATCTGAACGCGCTGCACGAGTTCCGGGCGCGCCTGGCGCAATCGAAGTATCTTACCCTCCAGGGCGTGGAAGCGCTGAAGCAGCAGAAGCTCGACGATGCGCTAGCGCTCTTTCAGAAGTCCATCGAGCAAAGTCCCGAGCTGCCGACCGGCCATTATTTTCTGGGTGTAACGTGGGAGCGCAAACAAGACGCTGCACGTGCCCTGGCGGCCTACGAGAAAGCGCTCGAGCTGAAACCGGACTATGCGCAGGCCCATTCGAGCCTCGGACTGCTCTATTGGCGCCAGAACGATAGCAAACGCGCGCTCGAGGAGTTCCGCCGGGCGGTGATGTCCGATCCTGATCTGGCAGAGGCGCATTACAACCTTGGCCTCGCTCTG